>OLNM01000122.1_pt1 | contig 77073 bp, 61 predicted proteins | sample 1672391 | NCBI WGS metagenome assembly OLNM01 (sample SAMEA3136680, study PRJEB25190) | human gut metagenome | reverse complement strand
CCAGCATAAGGTTTTGTAGAATCCGGTCCACATCCTTGGTTGTTTCAAAAAATTGCTTATATTCTTCATTTTCGTCGAAGTTAAAGTAAGCTGTATTTTCATAATAACGTCTGCCGAACTCTTTCAGAATCCAAGTCTTTCCTACCTGACGTACGCCCTTCAATATTAAAGGCTTGCGGTAGGGAGAATTCTTCCAAGCCAGCAACTTTTTTAAGATAAATCGTTCCATAGAATCACCTGTCACATTTTTATTGGAGTTTTATGCTTGATAATCACATTTTTATTAGAGTTTTGTGCTTAATAATCACACTTTTATTATATGCGAAATTCATGAAATTACAACCGAAAACACAAAATTATTTAATTTTAATGCTTAGCAATCACACTTTTATATGAGAAAAGACCGGAAATGGATTGCTCCATTTCCAGCCCTTTCCCTCATTGCGGTATATTTCACCCGAATTCGGTTGCCGTAGCCGCTACTGCGCCCTCATCTGGACGAAATCTCCCACAAATTGTGACGCACATCTTGCAGAAAGCCTTTTTCAAACATGCGCTAGGATTGCAGAATTCCGGCAGCGCGAAGATTTGCCAGAAGTGTATTTAGCTGTGTCACAGCATCCTCTGTACCAGTAGCATCTGCCACTGCCGCTGCCGGAGTTGGCGCTGGGCCGGTTGGACCAATCGGGCCGTCTGCTCCGACAGGACCGGTTGGGCCTGTCGCTCCGGCTGGGCCGGTTGGGCCTGTCGCTCCGGCGGGGCCAGTTGGACCTGTTGCTCCGGCTGGGCCGGTTGGACCTGTTGAGCCTGTCGCTCCGGCGGGGCCGGCTTCTCCGGCAGGCCCCATAACGCCTGGCATACCAGGCTCTCCCTGCGGACCCATAGGACCTGCAGGGCCTACTGCTCCCTGGCATCCTCTTGGTCCCATAGGACCAGTCACACCGGGACATCCTCTTGGACCAACAGGTCCCATAGGACCGGTTGCACCACGAGGTCCTGTGGCTCCCTGTCCCGGACAACCGCAATCGCAGCCGCAGCGATTATTGTTTCCAAAACAGGATGTACAGGTGATATCACCAGAAGCTTCCTTTTCAGAAGAATTTTTCTGATTATGACGATCAAAAAACATACACATTCTCCCATAACAGCTTAGATATTCACTATCAATATATGAAATACTAACAATACAGGTGAATTTTCCCTCTCACTCCATACCCCAAACATCCCTGAAATACTTCTCATTTCCAATAACTGCCTGATGCAGAGGCTTCAATACTCTTGCCTTTTTATGAAATTCAAACGCCTCCCTGTGCCTTCCCGCTTTATCCAGACACACACACATCTGTATCGCAGGTATAAAATCATGACTGTCTGCAATATAAAAACCGCCGTTTTTCTTTTTCCGTGGCGCAAGAAGAGCCTGCTGATACCAATATGCTGCCGTCACATACTCCCTTTTTTCCATAAACAATCTTCCTATCTCACAACAGATCTCCGCTCTCGGAACATCCATCGTAAAGCTGTAAAAAAGTATATCAAAAGCAGCTGCATTCTCTCCCATTGCCTGATAACAGCAGGAAAGAACCAGACAGCTGTTCAGTTTATTCTCTATCCAGCCATCTGGTTCTTCCAGAAATTTTTTTAAAATTAAAATTGCATACTCATATTGCTTATGATAAAAAAGCTCCCGCCCATAATAAAAGAAATGTCTCGGTTCCATTTTTTCACCGGAATCAATCATCTGCTCATATATATGCAGATTGCGAAAAGACTCTCCAGCCTTTATTTTTCGATGCTCAATCACCACATCCGAATATAAAATATTCCCCGCAGGAACAACCGTTTCGTGGACGCGCCCCTGCCATCTGAAATTCCGGGAAGTCTTCATAATACGCTCTCTGTAATAAGAAAACGTAATATGCTCCCATTCATCAAATCCCACTGCATAATCCATCATAACCACATCCGTATCTGAATCCATGCTCTCTTTCAACCTGAGCAGCTTCTCCTGATTTTCCGGCGTAATGACATCATCTGCATCCAGCCACATCCAATAATCCGTATCTGCTTTTTCCGTAATAAAATTGCGGGCAGCAGAAAAATCATCTTTCCATAAAAAATCATAAACCTCATCGGTAAACTCCCTGGCAATCTCCTTCGTTTTATCCACCGATCCGGTATCGCAAATATAGATTTTGTCCACAAGCTTGCTCATCGGCGTGAGGATTCTGCGAAGTACCGCCTCCTCATTTTTTACGATCATACACAGGCCAATTGATATCATTCCAAATATCCTTTTTTCAATAGCCTATGCCGGACAAATTACTTTTATTCCCATTTGCTGCTTCCGGATATCCGCATTTTTTCCAGCAATAACGCTTTCCTTACGGATTACCTGTCATTTGTGTCAGTGACAACGTCTCCAAAATCTGGGAAAATAAAAATACAAAACATTCCACATAGAAAAGAGGTGCTAAATATGAGAAAAAAATTATGGAAAATACTACCTCTTGTGACCGGACTTGTGCTTCTGACTGCCAGTAGCGCTCTCACCGTTCACGGAGAAAGTGACAACACCATTGACGTAACCCTGTTCAAACTTAACCTTCCAGATGACTGGAGCTATGATCCGAATGATATCAGCGATTATGAATACACCTGCTCCGTCAGCGTATTTGAAGGTGATGACAAGGACAGTTCACAAAATGATTTCACCATTAAAGCAAATGAAGAATCAAGCTACTCTTTCCGCAAATATCTGCAGACCTCCGATATCGATCTTCATGACTATGCAGACGGCACTATTGAAAAAACAACCATTGGTGATGTGGATTATATACGAACCACAGACAATTTTGACAGAATTTACTACATTTATCGTCACGAGCCATCCGGTGTGACCTACAAAGTTATCATTTCCGGAGAAGAAAATGATTCTGTCAGAAATGTTTTTAACAATCTGGAACTGAAATTAGAGGACACTGGCAATGTGGAATCACCTTACCCCTGGGATGGAACTCCATTCACACCGGCTCCGCAGAGTATAGCTGTTGGAGATTATACCGTCACTCCGGAGTATATTCCATTTAGTGTTTCCCAGAACGGATTTGAGATCATGCGTCACCAGTTTGCAATATCTGGAGACCGGATGTATCATCAGCTGAATAATACTCTGGAAACTTACGAATATACTGGAAGCACCCTGAATCTTCTTTCTTCTGATACAATGGACGAGCAGGGAATGGATCTTTTTACAGACACGGACGGAAAACTTTATATTTCCCGTAACGGTGGAAAAGGAATTGTTATGAAAGACGGGCAGACCATATTGGAGACCGGCACAAGTGGTTACCTGTCTGTACACCCATCCGGTGCCTGGGGCATTACCAGCTACCTTGGCTATGATACGGAAAAAGTAACCTTCCAGGACGGCAGCGTGCTTACAGAGCCCTGGATCTTAACCTCCATGAATGATGACGAGGCACGAACCGGTATTTTTAAATTTGTCAGCCTGGTTGAGATCAGCAATGATCATATTATGGTATACGGACGTCTTGCAGGAGATGACACCCCATCGAAAATAGCAGTTTATGATCTGGATGGCAACCAGCAGCTGCTTCTTGGCGGTGACCAGCACGAGGATCCTGCTTATTTCGGAAGTCTCACGGGAATAGCTGAGACAGCGAATGGCTATATTGCAGCAGATGGAAATATGCGAGAATTCTACTTCTGGTCAAAGGACGGAACTCTCCTCGCCGAAGTAGACTGCTACGATATGTTTGGAACCAGATACCCCTGGATTGAAGATATGAAAGTTGCAGAGGATGGTTCTGTGATGGTTCTTATGACACAGGACCGTGACGACGACTCTGCAAGCGAATTAATGGTATTCCGACTTACAGGTTTCTGATACATTCCCCTCACGAAAGGGCAGGTTGTGGAGAACATCCACACCTGCCCTTTTAAGTTATTTTCATTCGGCACTGTTCTGGCAAAATCAATCTTTTTCGTACTTCTCAATCAGGCACTGGTGTTCCTTACTTTTTTTATCATAATTGATTCCAACAAGAAGAATATCGCCTGTGTAATTCAGTATCGAAGAAGGATACTTTTTAGTCTTAATTTGTGTTAATGCAGTCTGCGCATTCTGGTTCCACTTCAATTCCACAAGCAATGCCGGATAATCATTTTTGTACTCTGGCTTTGGGATAAATACAAAGTCAGCAAATCCTCGTCCTGTAGGAAATTCACGGATTGGCTTAAAATAGTATTGCATTGCGCTTAAGTAGGCAATTGTAAGCACACTGCTCAAGGAATTCTCATTATTATACTGAATTACTGACACATGCTCGTTATGGATTTTTTCAATCTCTTCTGCAACCGCCTCACCATCCATATCCAATGTAGCATCCAGCAGATTTTCCGAATTCAGCTGCAATATCAGCATTTCATTCCACTTTTTACTCTCAACAGCAGTCGTCAGCTCCTGTCGTATCTCCTCATTTGGTACAAAAGCAGTCTTCCTGTTCTCATTATAACCAAGGTATCCTAAATGGATCATATAAGTCAATACATCATCTTTACTTTTAATATCTTCCGTATCATTTTGAAAAGCTGCCACATTCACCTTGACTTCGGCTCCGGAAAGCATCTCAATAACAGCTGTTTTCAGCCCATCATAGTTCATGTTAATCAAAGGCACAATCACATCATAGGATGCTGTTTCTGACCAGTAACTCCTGTATTCCCCCCTTAGCATTACGCTGACAACTGCTCTGGGATTATAAACCTGGTAATCCTTCAGAAGATAGCCATCGTACCATCGCTTCACTTCAGCAAAGTCCTGCTGATATTTTTCTGACAGCTTTTTCACTTCAGCTTCTGTAAAACCAATATACGGAGCCAGATTGCTTGCGCTCAGCATTGTAAACTCATCAAAATTATTTAATGCCGACTGAGTTTTTTCCTTTTTAATTGGAAGAATGCCAGTAAGATATGCAAGTTGAATATATTTTGTTGGTTCTGTTCCTTTGAACATTGCCCTGAGAAAATTAATATACTCTTCCTGTACCCTTTTATTAACGTCCTTGTCACGAATAAGGACATCCCATTCATCAATGATGACAATAAATTTTTTTCCAGTTGCACCATTAATACGAGACAACACTTCTGGCAAAGATTCCGTCTTCTCTTTCAATACACCTGGATAGTATTCCGCAAGCTCCGCAATCGTCTTTTCCGAAATATAAGAAACCACCCTTTCAGGTCCACCAGCTGGCTCTATACACCATTGGATATCAAGATGTATTACATCATATTGGTTCAAGTGCTTCTTAAAATCTGCACTTTTACCAATTTCCAATCCGGCGAACATTTCTTCTGAATTACAGCCTCTGCTGTAATAAGCTGTAAGCATATTCGCTGTAATAGATTTTCCAAACCTTCTCGGACGGCTATTGCAAATATAGGCCTGCAATGTATTCAAAACTTTATTCGTATACTTAATAAGTCCGCTTTTATCAACATATATCTCGGAATTCAATGCTACCTGAAAAGCCAAATTATCTGGATTCACTAATATTCCCATCACTCACACACTCCCTATATAAAAAAGCTTCCACAGTATCACTATTTTCTACCAATAATGATATCATGAAAACTTTTTGGCCTCAATAATTTTGTGAAAAACAGCGTTTACAAATCAATTGTCCATAGATATTGCTACGAAGCGTGTTCCGTTTCCTTACTTAAGAACTCACCTACTTTCCAATACATTTTGATAAGTTCCTCATTTACTTTTTTTAATGCATTTTGTCTAGATTCCTCAATTATATGGATTAATCCAGCTGCAGACATTAAATCATTATCCATACAAATATTCCACCTTTCGAATTGTGACACCAGTGGTGTCACAATGTCATTTTTACCATTTTAGCGAGAAATTATAAACTTTTTTAAATCACTATATTTAATTATATCAAGATTCTCCACTCCTCTCAATTACTTTTTCCGGTAGTTTTTCCTTTTTCATCATCGCTATCATCTCATGAATATTGGTGTTATACAGTCTGTAAAGGTCTGTATCCTTGCTAATCTGATTATCAAATGGAATCACCACAGAGCCACACTTGATAAGCCCCATTCCCGAAGCGGTATTGGTTACGAATCTAAGCTGTGCCTCTGATACTCCGATAACCTCTGCCATCTTGGAACTGTCTGTATTCGCCTGCTTTAAAAGTGCCACGAACTCTGAGTTTGCAAGCATTGTGCTTTGATTACTTCCTTTCAAGGCATGAAAAAAGCACTCTAATCTGTGGACACGCCCAGCATAAATTTCACAATCGGTCCAAATGCAAAAAGAATGATAATATCATTCGTTGCAACCTGAACGACAGTATATACCGGATTCCCTTGCGTCAGACTGCTCCATACAAATACCATTGCTGTGCATGGTGCTGCACCAAGCAATACTGCCCCAGCCAGATATTCTGTAGCAAGTTCAACCGGAATAAATGCCCTGAATAACACAAAGAAGAACAAGCATGCAATTCCATACATTGTAAATGGTTTGATTAGCCAATTAACGATCCAAGTCACAAATAATCCTTTCGGATTTTTACTGATATACTTGACACTTTTGAAGTCATTTCTGAAGATAACTCCTCAAAGTCTTTTTTATATCGTCATCGCATTTCAAGTCTTCCCATTCAAATACACTTGCATCAATTCCAGGAAATGTGCTTATCACTCCATCGTCTTCACACTGCTCGGAAAAGGATCGGATTACAAGACTCCCATCTATATACGCACTTATAAATGTTTTTCTGTCCTTTGTCACTGCACATTCCAGCGGTTCCGTCTGATTATTCCGAACAACTTCTACTGCTTTCCATTCGCCTCGCTCTTTCCCATATACCATTTTATTGATTAATTCCCATAACAAAATGTCACCATTTGTTGCCAGTCCAGCCAAAATAATCCGATTTGCTGTAAAAAACTGTAATTTTTTTATAGATCTTCCACGAGTAGGCAATCGCCACTGGCACTGGCCCGTTTTCACAATTCGAACCCGAACTACCTTCTGTCCATCCAAAATATCTCTGCGAGTTTTGTCATTCCGATTTGCCCGATATCTTTCCTGCGAATAACTTGCTGCAAATCGATTATCAGCACCGCACATTGCAATGGCTGTAACCTTTCCCATATGACCAGGGCAAAAATTTAGTCTTTGTAATTTTTCATCCCATGTGTATGCATTTCCATTTTCCAACAAGATGATTGCGTTTCCATTTTGTGCAGACTCTATCTTGTCTGCTTTTTGCCTTCCAAGTCTTTTTAGTAACCTTTGAGAAACAAATCGAGTTCCACCATGCTGTGTCTCCGGCCCCACTCTTCCATCATCAATATTCACTTTTCTGTATGTTCCATTTGAAAATTGGCACTCTAAGATATGCTCATTTCCTGGAAAACTAACATTACTTACCCGGTATTTAAAATACAATGTATGAAGATATTTGCGTTTTACAACGTCCCATACTTGAACGATTTTACCGCCGGATCCTAATGCTGCAATTGTTCCGTCCGGAGTAAATGACACAGTGGATATTTTTGTATCGCTCAATGACAATTCTCCAACACACTCTTGCGTCTGTACATCCCAAATTTGCAGAAAACCACTCTCATACCCAATTCCTAAGTATCTACCGTCCTCAGATTGTTTCACACATGATCCTAACAAATCCGATTCACTCAGCCTCTTTTTAAGCGCATTCACCTTCACCTTCATTTCTTCTGTAATGGAATCAACGTAAACCACTTCATCAAAGCTACAATTTTCTATAATATCATAAGCAATCGTTGGCCATTTAACTGTCTTTCCATCATATTTTACAATTAGAAAATCATCTGTATTATAGCCAATAGCCGCTGATTCAAGGCATCCCAGTTCTCCCACGATCATTTGACTCTGAGTTGATAAATTGACAACTGATACAATTCCATTTTTAGAAATTGCGGCCATTGTCCTTCCATCGTGAGAAAAGTTTATATCTATAATGCAATCATGATGCTTATCATTAATAAAAGTCTGCCGATCAACCCATGCATTATTTATATTAATTTTTCCTGTGAATTTACTTTTTAAATGATCAGCTAAAGGAATCCCCCGTAAATCAATTCCGGACAGATCACGCTCTCCAGTTTCTTCACTTAACCAACAATTTACAATATTGGCAACAAAATTATCCGCAGCAGGCCTTTCCTTTTCTCTATATCCGGAAAGATATTGATTTGCAATTCCATTTTCTCCCCACAGCGGTTCTTCATGCATATAGCGAAGATAACTCACAACACCACGATGAATTTTTTCTTCATGCCACTGTCTTTCTGTTCTAATATTATTTCTAAGGCAAGCGTACAAATATACTGCTGAAAGATAATCGCGGAAAACCTGATGTGAAAATGAAACTCTTTCGGAGCCAGCTTTTAAAAGACATAGTTCTGTTACTATAAGATTGTACGCTTTATCTTCTGAAATTTCTGCACTCTGAATACGAAATTTTCTTCTTATCTTTCGTATTACAGCTACATCACAGCTTCCACCTATCCATGCATTTGTCTCCGCAACTGCATTACTCAACGCACGCTCAAAATCATCCTCTCCCCAAATTGTAGTATTTTTCCGTTCCAGTTCATATCCAAGCTTTGGAAGAACTCTCTTAATTATTAAATAACCAGCAACCACATCATCCCCACTGACCATTTCCCTATCTAACAAAATTGCAATTTGTGATAAGTAATAATCATGAATCAGATCAACAACATTCGTTATTGGCATTTTCCAGTCTAAATAATCCAGATCTTGATGCTTACTTACAACCGGACAGGTACATGCATACAAAAGTGCCATCATTGGGTTTCGAAGAAGAATCCTTATATTCTTATGCGCCACAATATTATTCCACTCGTTTTCATCAAAAAGGCCATGATATTGTTCTTCTCTAAGATCACAGGTATGAATCATCCAAAAATGACTAAGTCCATAATCTCTCAAAAAATCAAGCCGTGAAGATATTACAATCTGAATTCCCTGTTGCTGTGATAATTTCTTAATTTCCGCAACATATCTCTGTGCACCAGAGCCTGTTAGTTCGTTAAATCCATCAATAAATAATGTGACATCTGGATGCAAATGTCTGGAACATGTTAATGAAACAAAACGGCTCTTAGAGCGCTCATCTATTTCCTTATATATACACTTCAAGACATAATCTAATATTCTTTCGTTTCCAAATCCCTCGCGCGCCTGTAGTGAAACATATACTGCCATTTTTCCATCCTCAAGCAATCTTCTGCACTCTTGATACATCATAGTACTCTTGCCCATTCCGCCATCTCCAAGAATCAGTGCATTACAGGATACTTCCGGATGTTCATTTTTGTAAGTCCATAATTCCCTCATAAGCGTCGTCAACGGAGTTTCTGTATTATTATTTATATATGTCCGGCCATTCCATTCCAAATCTGCAAAAAGCAGGTTGTTCACTTTGACACCATCAAAAAGATTTCCATCCTGGGAAAGCTGATAACAGGCTTCACGAGCATTAAAAAGCTCTGGTGATACATTCTTTTCTCTTTTAATTCCCGGAAGCCTTAATGCGAAAGGGTAAATTTGATCATTTTCCGATCCAGTTCGTGCAAAGGGATACAATGCCCAGCCTTTTTTCTCATACCAGGCATGAACTTCAAGAATCCCTTCTCCTGTATCTAAATCAAGTTCTCCAGTAAGGAAACAAGATCTTGCCCCATATTGAAGTGCAAGGTTTCCACTTTGGCATTCCCAGAACTTTTCACGCTGCTTGCGAATCAGATTTTCATGTTCATGACCTGCCAACCATAGCTGCACATCTGTACTTTCCAACAATTTTTCAACCTCGTTTCGCTCCTGCTGTGTCAAAAAATCAAACGAATAATGTGTAAGAAGAATTGTTGGCTTGTTTAGAGCACATTCGTCCAATGCATCTAACAGTGCACCTGATCCAATTACGAAGTCACGATTTCTTCCCTGACCGTAAGTCAAAGTTGAATCCACATGTAGAATATTAAACTGCTCTGTCTTAACCACAAAATGCGGTTTTGTGTACATCTCTGCACGTTCTGTTCCAAGCAGTTTTCTGATAAAATTTATGAAATCAGTTTCCCCTTCTTTTAGGATTCTAATATCAGATTCTGAAATATTTCCCTCAGCCGGAGTGTAATATGAACTATTCCAATCAGTTAATCTATCTATAATCTCTTTTCTTTCGGAATTTGTAACTTTAACGTCATGATTTCCTGGAACTATAAATAACCGTGTCAAAGGCACCATTCCAGCTTTACATATCGATTTTAAATACTCCACACAGGCATCTGTATAGCAGCCATTCCACTCTTTAATATCACCTGTGCAAAACGCATAGTCAAAATTTCGATTCAATCCAGTAATATATTCTGGCAATTCACGCCTCATAAGACGTGTTTCTGTTGCTTTATCATTTCCCAAGTGCAAATCAGAAAAATGAATCCATCTAACTCTCCCCACTATACATTCTCCTTCATCTGTATTTATAGATAGATTGTATTATAAATCGCCGATATTTCATTAACTAACTTTATACAACTTGCTAGTTCTGGTACTCTTCTATCACACATTCATGTTTCTTCGTCTTCTTATCATAATTAATCCCAACCAGCAAAATCTCCCCAGTATATTCTGCAATAGACTCCGGATATTTTTTCTCGTAAATCTGTTGAAGAGCCGTTTTCGCATTCTTATTCCATTTCAATTCTACTACGAGCGCTGGATAATTGGCTTTGTATTCTGGTTTCGGTATATACACAAAATCAGCAAAGCCACGACCAGTAGGAAACTCTCGGACAGGTTTGAAATAATACTGCATAGAACTTAAGTATGCAATCGTAAGTACACTGCTTAGGGAATTTTCGTCATTGTACTGGATTCCAGATGCATACTGAGTGTGAATCTTTTCTATACTTTCTACAATGGCTTCTTCATCCATATCCAGGGTTGCCTCCAAAAGACTGGCAGAGTTCTTCCAAAATGCTGTCATTTCACTCCATTTTTTGTTCTCTACAGCAAGCGTAAGTTCCTGCCGAATTTCTTCATTAGGAACAAATGCAGACCTTCGATTCTGATCGTATCCCAGATAGCCAAGATGGATCATATACGTAAGAACCTCATCGCGGTTCTGTATATTTACCGTATCATTTTTAAAAGTTGCCGTATTCACTTTCACGTCAGCGCCTGACAACATTTCAATAACAGCGGACTTTAAGCCATCGAAATCCATATTGATCAACGGCACGATTGTCTCGTAAGAAGCAGTCTCTGACCAGTAGCTCTTAAATTCGCCATTTAGCATAACTCCCACAACCGCCCGTGGATTATATATTTGATGCTCATTTAGGAGATAACCATCATACCACCTTTTGACCTTTTCGTAATTCTGATGATATTTTTTTGCAAGCATCTTCACTTCACTTTCTGTGAAACCGACATAAGGCGCCATATTGCCTGCACTAAGCATAGTAAACTCATCAAAATTATTTAGTGCTGACTGGGTTTTCATTTTTTTGATTGGAAGGATACCTGTCAGATATGCGAGAGCAATATATTTAGTTGGCTCAGTACCTTTAAACAGTCCCCTCAGGAAATTAATATAATTTTCCTGTACAGCCTGATTCTGCGCTTCATCTCGAATCAAAACATCCCATTCATCAATAATAATGACAAATTTCTGTCCTGTTTGATTTTTAACTCTTGAAAGCGCATCAGACAAAGAACCGTCTTGGAGAACCAAACACTCTGGATAAATTTCGCGCAACTCGTCCAGTACGCTTTTTGTAATAAACTGTACCACTTTGTTCTTATCTTCACAATTTGCCAGAAACCACTGGATATCAATGTGAATTACATCATATTTGTTAAGATACTTTTTGAAATCCTGTGTTTTTCCTATTGAAAGATCGGAAAACATCATCTCAGAATCTGCACCTTTGCTGTAATATGCTGCAAGCATATTCGCCGCATAGGATTTCCCAAATCTCCTGGGGCGGCTGTTGCAAATATACGCATCTGTAGTCTCCAGAACGCGATTCATATATTCGATCATACCAGTTTTATCTACATAAATTCTGGAATTCAAAGCAGCCTGAAAAGCACTGTTGTCCGGATTCACAAATCTTCCCATCTATCACACACTCCCTATACAAAAAAGCTTCCACAGTATCACTATTTTCTACCAATAATGATATCATGAAAACTTTTTGGTCTCAATAATTTTGTGAAAAACAACGTTTACAAATCAATTGTCCATTTCTTACTTGTAAAGGTCTTCCAGCGTTATCAGCCGAACTTCACCTCGCTATTGTGCCTGAAGAAGTCCATCTGTAAATCCGCCTTTCGAGAAAATATAGTAGTGATAGTTGTTACCTTTTCCGAAAACTGAGACATAATCCCGAAATATCATTTTGTCCACCTCTTTACTCATGGAGTTCCAGCGGCAGTCCATCCGGGTCGTGGAAGAATGTCATCTTCTTATCGGTATAATCATCCACACGGATTGACTCACATTCAATCCCAACTTCTGCCAGCTCTCTCACCGTCTGCTCTACGCTGTCTACGCCGAACGCAAGATGACGCAGCCCACAGGCTTCTGGACGGTTCACACGCTTCGGTGAATTTTCTTCAGCGAAAATCTCCAGCTCTGTGTGTTCATTGACACGAAGATCCAGCTTCCAGTCCTTACGCTCTTGACGATAGTTTTCTCTGATGACAGAGAAGCCCAGCTTGTTCACGTAGAAATCCTTTGCGGATTCATAGTCAGATACGATGATTGCAATATGATGTATTTTTGATAAATTCATTTTTCCTTCACTCTGTTTCTTTTATTTTTGTTATAAACTATATAGCAGCCTTCAAAATATACCGTGAGAACTCCCCTTGAAGTTCAGTTTGTCCACACGGGCAATGGTGTTATTTCAGTTTTTCGAGGATCTCGTCTGCGCTCACGCCGCTGGCCAGCAGTTTTTTCAGCACGTCCTCCGCTTCAGCCTTCTTTGCTTCTTCGGTGGCTTTCTGATCGGCGGCAGCTTTCTTGGCTTCCAGTTTACTTAATTCCCTTTCGGCTTTCTTCAAAACTGCTTTCTTGGTTCTAAGTGTGTTCTTCTGCTCCTCAATCTCTTTCTGGATTAATTTGATTTCGCTGTTGAGGGTTGCAATCTGTTCTTGCTTTTCCGTTATTTGAGATGCATAGTCATTGGTAGTTTTGGGGCGGTCTTTGCTGCCTTTCGTTCTGGGCATCGTGGATAACCTCTTTCCTTTTAAAATTCAAACTGTTTTAATTCTTCTAACGGTTCTTTACTTATATCAATACACATATCATCTTTCAGCCAGTCTGCTTTCGTATATCCTGTTCCCGTTACTTCATATACCTCACCTTTTCGACCTACAGGCTTAACCCATCCCCATGTAATGAGCAGATCCAACGCTTCTTGCCATCTAGCAGATTCTCTCTGTGAATTATCCGCCATAAACTGTTTCCCATCAGTTGAGACCTGAACTGCTGAACCTAACGTAGCAAGTCTGAATATTTGTCCATTTCCCTCGGCTGCATATACTAAAAGAAACGCTGGTTCAACTGGAATGCGACCGACGTCATCTTGTCCTACTGTTGGCATGTGTTGTTGGTCAGACTCATCTGTATTTTTACATTCTTTTGCCCTAGCTTCCGTAATAGTAGATATTCTATCTAAAAAACCGTCTCGCTGTCTTTCCCATGTTGCTTCAGACATTGGGCGAAGATTAAACTCTTTTGTAAGTTCATCCTTAAACTCACTTAATCTAAATTTTAATGTCCTGTTGTCCGAATCATCTAATTTAATTGCAATTTGTGTCTTATCAATACATCCGTCCAGCTGATTGAATTGAAATCCCGGCAATAGAACACCTGTCCATTTGTGTTTCATTGCCCATGCAGCTCCCATTTCATTTAATGATGCTGCACTACTATAATAATCCTTTGAAAAAGCATAAATCACATGAAGGTCACTATTCTGAAATTCATTAACAAGCCACTCATACACCTTATTGCCAAGTGGAATACAATACGGAGGAACTGACGAACAAATTATCTCTTCATCTCTTAAACCCAGAATTTCAAGCAGTCCCACAAATGCCTCAACATAATCAGCATCTTTACTACTGTGTGATATAAATAATTTATGTGGTCTATCCATCTTACTTCCCTCCCCAACTGATTCAGATAGTGTTTTTCCTAATACTGTTAATTTAGCTTCTAGTTGAACAAATGTTGAATCATCACTAAAGTTTTTTCCCATTTTTGAAAAAAGATGAATTATGTCTTGAACTGTTTTGCTCTGTGGAAGTTTTTCAAGTTCCGCCTCAATTTCTGCTTTCCACAGTAAATATTTTTCATCGTTATGAATCGTTTGATATGGAGTCTGCATAGCAAGCTTTCCGGCTGGCTTTCCCAAAGATATGTACTCCGTTTTGAATCGTTTTTTTATATCTGGAACCTGCTCAATAAGCCTAATCAAATTTTCATTTGTCAACCATTTTTTCCTCCTTCACTTAATCATTAACTTCTTGAATATTACGATGCGGTAGAGCCGACTGTCCGGTTATCTTAGAGCCAGTGTTCCAGTGGCATAGAGCCACTATGATTTTACTTGATTATTACTTATTTGGCAGGATAGTACTTGTCAAGGCCGAAGCCGCTTTAACGGTGTATTAGCAGCCTTTACAAGTACGGTTCTGACAAATATTATTAATCATCCAAAATCAGAAATTTTAACTGGCTCTCATTTCCCGGAATGGTGGCTCTCAAAGTCCGAACAGGTGGCTCAGAGAGCCCCGGAATAATCATATCATACCTAAAAATAAGCGCTTACGATGTTCTACCGTTTCAAAACATCTCTTTTCTTCAATTATCCAATTGCATTTTCTACTACGAAAACACCTGATCGATACCCATCCTTCTCACATAATCAATCCACTCATAAATATCCTCGATATCATACAAAACATTCATATCATCATCTGTTGCTTTCTTTAACGCCAGAGTCATCAAAGCATATTCATTTTCCAACAAAGTGTCAAATACTCCTTGATCGTCTGTATTGATTGAAACACAGAGGTTCTCACCAGTGTTTGTAGCTTTTAGCTTTCGGGAATTAAACCTTAAAATTGGATGCTCTTCGTATTTCTTTATTGTTCCAATTAAATAATTCGAAGAGGGATTTGTTTCAATTCCAATTCCCTTACAGGCAAGTTCAGCAATCATTTTATCTTGCATGCTACGGACTAATTTAATATATTCTTTCGTTACCTTAAATTCGGTCACTTCGTTGCCCTTTTCTCGAACCTTTTTATTAAAATGATAGTAATAGTACAAATCCCTATATCGTTTATTTCTTCTGAGGTTATTATCCACACGTGGGTTGAAACGAAATCTATCAAAATAGACCAATTCCGTCGTTTCCAAAGCTGCATTAAATTCCTTTTCTTCTAATCTATAGCACTGAGGATTATCTCCCCTCAGTTTCCAGCTTTGATAATATTCATGTATGGATGGACAGGAACCATTTCCAACGTTGTTCTCATAAATTTCCTTATACAATAATGTATATTTCTCAATCAAATTTGTTTTTAATTTTTCGTCTAATGAACAGCCCAATTCACCAGACCTACAATATAGCCAGACAATATCATCCAAAAGAATCTGTTTTGAAAGAACAACTTTATATCCCTTCATTGCATAGTATTTTTCAGGAGATATTCCAAGAGCCAATGCATGCCCCAACCTGCTGCCTCTTCGATAATTGCAAAACAGCAAAACCTCATCAATGGCTCGTAAGCCATCTGTAATATCAAAGAAATCCTCACCAACATGATAGGTCATCTGAAGATTTTGTACATCCTCACAATTATGAAAACGAGAGGCATTTTCAACCTTTACTCTTTTTGCTGTCAAATAACGGTATATCTGTCCAAACACTTCGGGACGGCATGCAATTTCACTAGAGCATGCATCAATTCCCTTAATATGTTGATTAATCTCTCCATTTTTGTCCAACATCGCCACTATACTTCTTGCCTGGCGTGCTGCCATTTTGCGTACATTGTTATTTCGAGGCACTCCATCCTTAAATGGTCTATCAAACAATTTAGGGAAATGCAAAACATAGATCAGCTTATCATATCCATCATTTACTGGTTCTGACTTTACAATGCGCTCATACTTTTTCAGATTTTTAATCAACTTAGCAGAAGTATTTTTCGGACAAATTCTTGCCTCCAATGAAAGCATATTTTTCTTCGTTAAAGATTCATTCAACGCTAATCGCACTAATTCGTCTTCATATGGCTTATGCCCTTCAATAAAAAACTCTTTTCGGTCCTGATAATCTGAAAAATTACCAAATCCAATCTTTTTATTGCTCTGGATCAATTCACCTCTGAAATCCGTGCGCATAATTAAGTACGCATAGAATATATTTTTTTGAAATCTGTCAAATTTTCCTGTTAAAACACATCTGTAACAGCAATATAAAAATTTACGTTCCCCAGCCAATAGCCGACACACATTGTCATTATACTTCATCATCTCATTTTCAAGAGCATAATCTAAAACCGCACCATTAATTTTCGTTCCATAAAGATTTCCAGCCATATCGATCAAGTTCTGAATATCACTTGTTATTTCCCGTAACGATATTCCGTTTTCAACTTTTTTAATCAATGTTTCAGCGGTTCCAAACATGTAAGAATTTTCTTTTATTAGAAAAAATAAATATACCCTATATAAAGCAGCTCTCAGACATTCTGTATAAAAGTCCTCTTTTATGCCTCTTTTGTCAAAGCTGTCGTTTCGCTGCATCTGCATTGTTCTGGTTATTTTCTTAAACTCAGCATTTCTACTTGAAATATGATTCATCAAACATAACCAGTTTAATTCAAAAATTTTTGTAGAACCATTCAGATGAAAATGATTTTCAGCCACTCCTTGTTCCAAAATATTATGTAATCTGCTGTTGTCACTTCTAATAATCGGAAGCCAGGCAAAATATTGGGTATTATATCCCTTTTTCCAGTCATCATATGCCAGATATGCACATGTGAAAAAGTCCTGCCCCATCAGCAATGAAATTTCCCGCCAGCGCAGCAATTGATCGAATTTACATTTAATCTCGTTTCCGTCCAAACGCAGCATTTTATCAGCCACAGAAAACACCAGTTGAAACACTCCAATGTCTTCACTTATATCGTTTTTCCACAGGTCGGTCTGGAATTTCATTTGACTGCACATAAACAAATAATTGTTTCTACGCTCATCATCTGTTGCGCAGGGAAACACATCTGACGAATAACGCATATAAATGTCCTCTTCAATTTTGCTGTAGGAACAGTAATCAACCATTTCCTGCCAGCTTTTTATTACATACATATATGGAATTTTCTGAAATACAATTTCTATATTTCCACGTTCTATGTCCATTATTTTTCCTCGTTGTATCTACTGTATTCTTTGACAATTAGCCTATATTCTTCAGTTAAATCATCTGATAAATCCATCCCAGGATTTTCTAATTCATATTCTACAATTTTTTGATAATAATTTATTATATCATCATAAAATCTATAATTTATTCTTTGATTTTCATTTCTTACGTAATAGCATTTTATATTATGCAACAGATTTTCAATATTTTTCTTAGCATTTTTAGGGGATTTATTCACTAAATATGTAGATACACTTTGCAATGGTTCGATTTTTACCATTTGCCTATTCAAACGTTCTGTTAGTTTTCTCATTTGTTCTTCTTTTTGTCTCTCTAAATTACTTACAAATTCCTCTATTCTTTTCTGCACAAACCCTCCATATACTTCACTAATATCAAATACCACTTGTTTTCCTTTTGAGTCTTGTAATATTAAACAATTTAACTGCGCTTTAAAATCCTTTTTTATATAATCTTTGCAAAAATGTTCTACGTTTCTAAAAAATTGATCTACAACAGCCTTGGTTCTTTTAAACTCTCTTTTCTCGCCACTTTCCTTAGACTGTTTTCGTTTCTTATCTGCACAATACTCTTGAAAACGCATTATAAGATCTATATTAGAAAAAATGGTCCTAAAGGTTTGAACAATTTCTATGTTCAGTTGTTCAATTCTATCGATAATTGTTTTATACTCTTCTTTACTTACCCCTAATATATCTATATTTATTTTTTTGTATAAACTTTCCAGACTGCAAATACCAATAAGATAATTTTCTAAACAGATTTGTACCTGACTGTTCAATCTATAATTGTCAAAAATAATCGGAGTAGTATATGTATATTGAATCTGAGAATGTTGCAATAATTCATTTCCATCACTCTGCATAGAAAATGTATTAGTCAACAAACTTACCAATACCCATGTTATAATTTTATACTCTTTTTCAGTATCATCTATTTCTATTTTTGATACACTCATCCTATTATTACCTGGTATAGGTTGCCTTACTCCAAACAAACGTGCAACTCTTCTATTTATAGCACTATAAACATCCCATGTTGAAAGAGAGAATCTTGATCTGGATATTTTTGTTCTTTTAACCTCGATTTCCGGTAATATACTATCAAACCCCGGTCCCCATATATACCCTCCTAGAAAATCCCCCATATCTTCTAATCGCGTACTTCTTCTTCTTTTAGATAATTCAATTGTATATAAAATTTTGAACATATAAGCAAATTTATCATCTTTCTTGTCATACATACTATTTTTGTATCCCCAAAACCAATTCATTACCCAAAAGAAACAATTTGCTCTATCCATAAGAAAATTAGCAGGTAATAGCGGATATCTTTTTTCTGCGTTTTGATAATTTTTATTTAGCATATACGCAGCTTCTGAGTTCAACTGTAAATATGGAACTCTAATTAAATTCTGTACCTCTTTATAATTCACCAACTCACAGTTCTGCGGAATCCATTCTTTCTCAAAGTACTCCGTAAATTTCTCGATGTTTTCAAGATATTCACTGTCATTTTCTGGGACTTTCATATCTCCAAGAAGAATAATCAAATTCACAGTATCCCGCAAATTATCTGGCTGCAGCCAATTCATTTTTTCTTCGTTCAATAAAAAACGCATTCCAGTTTTCATATATATTAAATCCATTAGAGAAGCATTCAATGAATTCGTCATCTTATCCTCATAAATAATTTCTCCATTTTTTTTCTGATCCTTTTTTTTCTGATAACTAATTTTCGCATTTTCAATATACCTTACATTCGGCAGATAAATCCTTCTGGACTTCGGAATCAATTTGGCAATATAGCGCTCTGCCATATCTTCCACATCAAGTATTGCACCTGCAATTTTTTCCTGATTTTTCAAAACATTACTATAATTTTTGAAATTCTCTTCCTGAACGCAAAGCTGCAATTGTTCCACTTTAAGCGCCATCACTATGACAATATCCGGAATAATTAAATACTTACGTATCTGTTCAGCCATTTTATACGCATTGGCATTGCACATGTCCAGATCATCAATTGCAATCAAAAGTTTTTTGGAAGTATATTGGTTACGAGAATCTTCCGGCATCATATAATCCAGATATAACTTCACTAAATTACTCAGATCCCGTCTTAACCGCAGACTTTCCCCCATCTTTGATATCTTTTCTATGCTTCCCTCATAATCATATTCCTCTTCCAACATTTTGACAGGATCATTAAGCAAAGAAATATCCTTATATACTTTTTGGAATTCGTTCAATAGCTGTTCCCTTCTATAATTATCAAATTTTTCAGGCGAATCATCATATTTATCAGAAAATTTCTGGTAAATTGAAGCGATAATAATATCTAACACATTATGTACATTATCAAAAGCGGATGGATCAATAACAATAGGTTCTGAAAAAACAGTATTTTTGACATTCTCACACTGCGCAAATATAGTAGATTCTTTTTGCTCTTTCTGGTTAACTACTGCATTAATAAAAGTAAACATTGCGCTGCTTTTACCCTCGCCACGTTCCCCACAAAAAGCAATAATATTATTCTCCGTCTCTGCCTTCTTCCAATCTGGCTGTTTATCGCTTTCCTCATTTGCCACAATATTCTCCAGCATGGTTGCAGCTTCCAGGTATTGATCATAAAAAATATCCTTTATTTCAATCTTGTCTTTGAGGCTTAATTTAAATTCCTGTCCCTTAATTACAGTTAATATTTTTTCGTTTTTCATAGCTCCTATTTTCTCCTTTAGCTTTTTGTATCTTAAACGCCTGTACCTTTATCCATTTTCTCCCTTCGTACTTATATTTCGAGCAAAATATGCCATCTTTTTTTGATTTTCTTAGTTTATTCTATGTGTTTTTTACACTATAGTCTTCTATATATTTTAAAACTTATCTATTTTTACAGTTACTATAGCATTATAGATTATAAAGTTCAATAATATTAGATAAAAAATACTAATTTGTCCATATTTTCTGTGAAATTCCGATAATAAATTCCCTAAATGCAAGATTTCACCCAAACGACTATGTGAACTTCCAGAAATTTTTCACCTAAAACTCGCACCACAGCCGCAGCTGTGGTGCATTCCTTGTCTATTCCTCTGTTTTTCCCTCAGTTTCTTCCACATTCAGGAAGTTCATTATCTCCTCATAAGACCGTCCGCTCTTTACGATTGCTGACAGGATTTCATCCTTCCTTATCGCATCCCGCTTGTCCAACAGCTCTTTCAAAACTGCAGTTGCATGGTCGTATCTTTTCTTCGCTGCGATCACATCAGCCTCTGCTTTTTCAATCTTTTCATCCAGGGCTTCCCTGCTCGTTTTTCTTGTTCGTGCCATCTTTTTCTCCTCCTTATTCCGCCTTTTTCAATTCTTTACTCAGCTCAGATGCATAGTATTTTATGTGATTTGCATCCAATCCAAACGCATTTAATATTGTTTTCTGATTAGCTGTTACTGCATGATCCAGCCTGTATACATTGTCCAACTGACGCACCATTTCTATCTTTTCAAGTTCCTTCAACGCTTCCAAAACTGCCATATAATTCGGCTTCTTTTCCAGTTTTTTCATCTCTTCTTTCAGCTTTATATACATCTTACAGCGCAGTATCATTGCCACAAATTCAACAAAGATCTTAGCCCTTTCTGACTCTTCTGAATACACCCGGATGCTCTTATTTCCAAGATAGGATTTATCTCCCCGGAAAAGTTTTTCTGATGTATCATGGCTCTTATACAACTCGATTGCTTCTTTTGCGCTCATCTTTTCCGATGTGATTATACAGAAATATCCTGCCAGCTCCAGTTCCCTTTCCACCACACTGTAGCGCTCTTCCGGCAGTACAAATGCCTGCGTTTTTTCATCATAATGAAGATGAAAATACTTCTCAAACCCTGGCCCGAATTCTTTTACTTTATTCTGATATTTTTTAAGGTACAATGTCATCTGGTTGAGCCTGTTTTCAATCCCAGCACGCTCTGCACTTTCTTTGGAAATGCTGTGATACAGATGAAAATACCGTTCTTTTTTATCCCCCGCATAAAGCCTGTGTTTCACGGTCTTCCCATATACTCCATACTCATAGATGTTATTCACGCGCTTGCTTTCAAAAGTTCCCTTGTGTTCCAAAACCAGCTCATTCACCAGCGAAGCCATTCCCTTCACCATGATCACGAAGCTGTACCCGCATTTGTCCATATATTGTATGTTTTCACAGCTGAAATAACCCCTGTCCAAAATAAATCCAATCTTCTTATAGCCATATCCAAAAGCTTTGTCCAACATGAACTGAAGCTGTGAGATATCGTTCAGACTTCCGGGATATTTCTCGTAAAATAATGGTTCCTGGTTATGTGTATCATATGCAACCGCATAGTTAAATACAGGCTGTCCCACATCTACTTTTGGATGTCCGAATCCCACCATTTCAATGTCTCCAGCCTGGCAGTTTTTGTTCGTGGAATCGTAGGAAATATATATTTTTTCGCGATGGTTTCTGGTCTCATTCCAGGAGTTTAAGAACCCAATACTCTGGTCATCCGTTACGGAATTCAGGAAATCTGAGACAGTAGAATCGCTGTATTGTTTCATTCCATTTGTAAAAAGAGGATGGTTGTATGTATAGTCTGGATAGTACTGGGCAGCATTGTTTTCTGCAATGATTGAGTATACCGCCAGATCCAGAAAAAGTCCCAGATCACGCTGTTCAAAATACCCACCAAGGAGCTCGACCAGGTTGTATTCTTCTATAATTTTACGCAATACAAAATATGCTCCCACGCGCAGGCAGCTGCTTCTGGATGTCCTGTTTTTTGTCTCTGGAAGCTCTGCATCAGGAAAATATTTCAGGAAATTTTGATTCGGCTGCATCAGTTCCGGGTCTGTTTCAGACAGCTTTCCTATCGTTACTCTTTTTGGAAAAGTATACTGCCTTACCGGATCATAGATCCGGTCATATTCATACTCAATATATACAACATCTTTCTTTTTTCTACGTGTAATCTTCCCCTGTACGAATGGTATTTTTACTAAAAAATCCAGATACATTAGGCTCCTCCTTTTTAGGCGGTAATCCGCCTAAAATAATTATACCATATATCCAGGTCTCCTGCAAGCAGAACCCGCAGAAAATCGGGATTTTTCCAATTTTTCATTCTCTTTTAATTTTGTTTAGGTGGAACTTTTTCTAGAAGTTCACAAAAATTGCATGCAAAACGCCGGATTTTCAATATTTTTTATTCCTCATCATCCCTAAAATTTGTTTAGGGGAGATTTTTTCGGAAGTTCACAACAGATCATCGGGAGAGCTTTGAATTGTTTTTATGTTGCTCCGGCTGTTATGCCGGAGTGTGTTTTTAGGAGATAGGAGATACCGTGTGTGGTCAGTACCGCACGTTTTTTATCTATATTTTATTGTTCCAGATCCTCCAGTGATATACAGTGTATCGCCAATAACAAGATTACACATATCACTTGCTAGCATTACAGCCATCTGTCCTATTTCTACTGGATCAGCAAATCGTTCAGCCGGAATACAGTCAGTATATAGCGTATCTCCTTCTTTTCTTCCAAGCATATTAGTTGCTACCGGTCCCGGTGCAATTGCGTTTACAACTATTCCGTATTGAATCAATTCATCTGCAGCACCTAAAGTAAATCCTCTTACTCCCCACTTTGATAATTCATACGGTGTCCAACATGGCTTCAATGATGCAGCAGAACTTACGTTGAGAATATGACCTTTAATCCCATTATTTTTCATATAGTTACTCACAGTTTGTGTAATAAAAAATAGCCCTTTTAAATTCACATCCAAAACATTGTCATATGTATCTTCTGTAACTTCACCAAATTCCTGATTTCCATGTACACCAGCACTATTTACAAGAATATCAATTCTTGACTCATCGAATTTAGTTAGTGCCTCTTGAACTTTACTTTCAAATGATGCGACATCTGTCATGTCGATTTTAAGCGATTTTGCATTGTTTTTTCCCAATTTTTGTGTGCACAAATCCAACTTCGAATCACTTGTTCCTGCAATAATTACGTTGCAACCTGCTGATATAAACGCTTCTGCAATCGCATATCCAATACCACCACTACCTCCAGTAATTAATGCAACTTTTCCTTTCAGAAGTTCTGAAGTTTGCTTAGTTATGTAAACAGTTTGAATATTCTTTTCTTTTTTTTGATCTTCACAGAATCTAATAAATCCTTTTATTTTTGATCCTAATCCCATAAAACTACCCTCGTATCAATTTTTTTATAGATCTTACACCTTTTTCTCCAAGTATATTCTTTGCGATCTTCTTAGTTGTATCAACAACGGTTTGTTCTTTTGTTGATACATATAAATTTTGAATATATCTTAATGCATCAGAATCATGATGTTCATCAACAAATATCTCAAATACCATCGATTGAGAAATCTGCTCATCCAAAAATCTTTTATAATTTAAGTCAAACTCATTTTTATTTGAAGCCGAAATATAGTCAAAACCAAGATCCTCTGCATAATGTTTTAACAGTTCTTTTGACTTATGTCCATAATGACCTTCTGCAGCTATATATTCGTTTGCAGAATCCCCCAAACCAGCCCTCTGCACATTAATGAATGGTGTTTTAAACTCACCGCCTAGTCCATTATTAACAACCATCAATCTTATGTTATTTGGTGTTTGTCTATTTCCAATACTATTCATATCATAGAAAAATGCCAAATCACCAAATATTCCAAAATATAGTTTGTTCGGATTAACTAATGCAGCACCCAACAATGAGGATACTCCACCATCAATTCCAAAACCACCAACATTAGAATAACCTGATATTGTATCATCCAGATTAAAGCAGCTCCAACATCTCAAAGAATTTAAAATTCCATAATGCATCTCTGAGTTTCTCGGAATTAAAGAATGAATCTTTAAAGCAACCCACATGGATGAAAACGGAAGTTCTTTAGAACTTAGTACTAACTTAGACTTGACCTGTTCATACTCTTTTTTCCATGTGGTGTAATATGTGTTCCCTACTTCTGTATTATTTGACGTCAAGTTTTTGAAAAACTCTTTCTCTGACATCTCAAATATCTTTGTAAGTTTCTTATATGTATCTCTTATTTCGCCGTCTGGATTTACACGCCAGATTTCTCTAGCCTGAGTAGGCCACGTTGCTGAAATATTACCTATATGAATTAAATAATCAAAATTCATAAATTTCTGACTATCGTTTCCACACAGATTTAAAAGTCCTACATATATGCCAAATTTACCATTATAATTGCTCGTTTGATCACAAAGAACTACAGCGTTATATTTTTCACAAAATAGATCAACCGCCTCTGTCAATGCAATATCCCATTTGGAATGCGAACCTACAAATACTCCTACCTTAGCACCAGTTGGTATTGTTACGTCATTAGTACTAAAATATCGATGTATTGTTTTAACGGTCGGCAAAGATTTTACACTAAAGTCTATACTATATGCCGTAGTTAAATTAATGTGTACCGGTCCTTTATCTCCGTTTCGATTCAATTCCAATAGTGCTTGATTGATTTTTACTTCGCATTCCCATTTGTCGTCGTCGTTGTTTACGATAGGAAGTGTGACGCTAATCTTCGCAACATCATTTTGAATATTTGATCTATCAATTACCTGATCAACATTATGACCTATTAAGCTTGTCCTTCTTGTTGCAGTTATTGCAAGAACAGGCAGCTTTCTGTAAAAAGCTTCTGTTAACCCCGGTAAATAATTTCTAGATGCCGTCGCACCTGTACAGCAAATAGCAACTGGCTCTTCTGCTTCTTCAGCCATTCCACAAGCCATGTACGCCGCAGATCTTTCATCAACACATGAATATAGTTCAAAATAGTCATCATTTTGAACACTGGCAACAAAAGATGCATTAGCACTACCAGGACTTATGACAATCTTCTTTATATTATGTTTTTTCATAAGGGCAATAAGAATTTGCACATTTTTTTCGCTAGAATACATAAGTCCTCCCTTTATCTTATCCTTTAATTTTTCTTAAAAAGCGATTGAATTTATATTTTGTAACTCTATCTGCAAGATCTACCATTTGATTAAAATACTTATTCTTTCTAAAAATTACAAACATTACAGTGTTTGAAAAAATGATAACAATAGCAAAGTTTATAATCAATTCAGCTAATAAATTCATTTCTGGAAATATTTTGCACACATAATATGATATTCCTGTTACGCAACACGCTATAACAAAATACCCAATGGCGTCAATTATAAAATCTTTTGATTTTCTTTTGAATACATATTTAAATACATTTACAATCATCCATGGCATTGATACAAAAATATAGCTAACTATTGTTGAAAGTAAAATTGCATATATTCCCCAAGATCTTACAAACGTAAGATTCAATGTTAAATTAATCATTGCCACAATTAACGGTCTGAATCGGTCCTGATGCCATGCGCCTGCCGCATCCTTATACATACCATTAATTTGCTGCATGGTTACCAAATAAAAATATATACAAAAAAGCGCTACCACTCCGATATTAAAGGTATAATCTTCTCCAACCCATAAAGTAATAAATGGTTGATATAAAACTGCAAAACAACACATGCAAACAGTAACAACCCAGTTGATGAAAAATGTTATCACACGAAAATCATTATAGTTTTTATCTAAACTCTCGGTTACAAGACTATTACCAATACCCGCTAGACATGAAACAAATACTATAACCAATATACTCATAACTGAGTTCATTATAAAATAATAATTTTGATATATTGCAAGCATTGTCAAGCCCAAATACGCTGAAATAACAATTGTATCTGCAGAATTTACAATCGTTGCACCTAACTTAGCAGTAAACAAATCCTTTATTCTTTGATTGATTGCAGCTATTGTCTCTTTAGGCAAACTTCCTTTCGCTTGGTAGTTCGGATATATTTTTGTCGCTTCTCGAGCAGTTATAATATTTGCTAATGCTTGTGTAAATAAAATTGCAATAACATATAAATAATAGTTTTTCGTTAACCATAAAACTAAAATTTGAAGTATATATTGAGCAGTTGTTGTTATCAATTGCACTTTGCTAGAAATATCTGTTCTTTGGTGTGCTTGCAATAGTGAGCTTTTATACGCATACAACCAGTAGGTTATGACTGTCGCGCTCAGGTTTAAAATATATAAAACATATATATTAATATCTCCAGGTACCTCACCATTTATCAACTTCGGTATCATAGGCGTAATTATTATCCCTATAGTTGCGATGACCAATCCTATAAAAAAATAATATTTCTTATATAATTTAAGCAAAGCACAGATTGTATCTTTATCATCCTCGGCAATAGGCTTATACATGGAATATACCATAGCAGAGCCCACTCCTAGCTCAGCAAGATTTAGCACTTGCAATATTGATGTAAATAAACTATTTAATCCTAAATATTCTATACCCATGAAATATATCATTGCTGTGCGCATTAAAAATGGCACAATTATTTGATATATTCTGAGAGTCATACCAAAAATAATATTTCTAGTAGCATTTTTTGTACGATTCACATTCATTACCTACCTAATAAATAATCAACAACATATTCTGTAGTCCTATGAGATTCATTTTTCATAGTATCATGTTCGTTGATTAAAAAGTTTTTATACCAATCATAATTTTCATTAAGTAATTCGAATTTTTCTCTAAGTTTTTCAAATGACAATTCCTTAACATTGATACAGTATTTTTCAAGATTCATTTTATTCATGAACCCCGCCATTTTCTGTTCATATGAAATTGAAATGAATGGTGTTCCTGCCTTTGCAGAGAAAATATTGCTATGATATCTCATCCCAATAATGGCGTATAACTTACCTATAACATACTGTTGAAAATATGTATCATATTCTTCGCTGTCGTCTATCACAAAATAGTTTTCCTTATTAAAACAGAATTCACTCATTAAATTTTTATCATTCCCAGTACCATACAATTGAGGAATGAACACAACGCCGTAGCCATCTTTTTCAATTTCCTTTAAGAATCTGCTGAAAGTATCGCTAATATTTTTAGCAACATTTGTTTTAGACAAGACTGGATGCCACTTCAAATCGGTTATAGTAACACCTATACACTTTTTATGAGTATTAATAAAATCATCTAATCGAGCATATTTTTTTAACTTCTCATTATTAGCTTTTTTATTAATATCATGTTGAAGAGCAGAATCAAGAGTAAGTTCTACCTCACATTTTGGAACAAAGGATGATACATAGTCTTTTGAAATTGGATCCCTTACAACTATTTTTTTTGCACCTTCAAGCACCTTTTTTCTTATCTTTTCTCTGCTCTTTTCGTTGAAAGGTCCCATAGAAGGAGCATAAAACATATATGGAATTTCCTGATTGACCAGCAGATTATAAAATCTTAAATACCCCATTTCATCTTCAATGTATGTGTCACCTATACTTGGCCCACCAGGTGCATGTAGAACAATATCTGCCATTTTTATATACTTTTCAAACTCGGAGTATGTTTTTCCAATGACCATTCTCCCCTTGCTTAAGAGGGCTAACTTATATTGTAAATTATCACCTGGAATCAACTGATCAATCATTTTTACATTACTCGGCATATTAGGATATCTTGTCTTCCCTCTCATACCTAAAATAAACTCACTACCAGGGAAAGCACTATCAAGTTCATCAATCATTGCATGAACAGCTGCCTCATCTCCTCTATTCGCTGAATGGCAGTTAACTATCATAAATAACATGTTTATATCACCTCTATTTTATTCAACCAATCTTTTAGAGAATAAACTTCTCTTCGTTCACATACATATTCTTTTTGAACGAAAGTGTCATCGATTATATAATCATCATTTACAATAAGGATATTTTCTCCATAAATTGGATAATTAATAATATTACTATTGGTTGTTATCAACTTTGTTTCTGTTTGCATTACATCAAAGGCACGAGTTGTTGGTCCTTCTTGAATTGGATTTTGTATATCTAACAGGCACCTTGAATGCCTTAGCACATCTATATATTGACCATAATCTAATGGTTTGTCGTGAAACCATTCATTGTCAATATTTACAAGTGGTTTCTGATAAAGATAAATGTAAAAGCTATATTTAGATGAGTATTTTTCATATATTCTCTTTACAATATCTAGTCTATTCGAATGAGCACTTGCAATAACACAAATATCGTACATGTTTTTTAAATGACCAACATGCATACATTGAGTATACATTGGCAAATACAACATTTTGTATATCGCGCAATCGTTTATGTTATATGAATAAAAGCGATCAAAATATTTGAAATGGGTTCTCCTAAAGAGATTCTTCGCATCATCCCATAAGTAAAGAATAAACTTTGATGCGGTATTATTCTTTCTTAACTTTTTATATATAGAATCCGGAATATAATGTCCATTTACAACGAGAATTACGTCGTATTTTTTTTCTAGACATGCATCTAATGTGTGTTCACTTAACCGATATGCTTTTTCTATGGCCTTTATCCGATCTCTTGAATCAACATAAGGTAAGCACTTTCTAAATGCTTTATATATTTTTGCTCTTTTTCTGAAATATAATATGCTACTGTTATCAAGTTGGTCTGCCGCTAGTAGCGTTACATTAAATCTACTATCCAATTCCTTTTTAATTGCCTTATCGTATCCCATGAATTCAGGAATTATTAATAGAACTTCTCGCATCATATATCCTCAATATTATTTAGCCTGAATTATTCACAGAGCAATCTCTAACCTAAAAATTGCACCATGAACCCCAAAAATGATCCCATGCAACCATAACTTCTCTCAATCCGTCAGAAAAAAGGGCGTAAAATCCCCGTAACCAGTTTTTGAGCAATTATCAGGCTGTCAAGGTTCGTTAATAGTTGCTATTCCAGCTGTACATTCAGCTTGTCTATCGCAGAAAGAGTATCATAGAACTCTTCTTTGTACGGACAGCTGCTACACAGCTTGAATGTAATATATCTTGCTGAATGAACTACTTTTGCAGCAATCTTCAGCAGTTTTAAACGGACGGTATTAATGCGTTGTTTCCGCATCTTTGCTAATAGCACCAATCGTCTAAACCAATTAAATATGTTATAGGTAAGAGCATGTACCTGAACCCTATTTTCGTTTACAATTCTACTGTGACTGCTCACCGCAGAAAAGTCAAAACCGGATTTACTTTCTTTGATGAAGTTTTCCATCTGGCCTCTTTTGCAGTAAAATTTAACGAGATATTCCGGCGAGGAATCCATGTTTGTAACGATGAAAGTATACAGGTAAACCATTTGTTTTTTCAGCTTTCCCACCTTGCATACAACACGTCTTTCGTAAGGCCATGGGCCTGCTTTGTACATGAACGCACCGTAAACCACATCGTAATCCACCTTGTTATTTTGAATCCGACAGGTAGGTTCGTCTGCAAGAAATGAAGCTTTTTCACAGAGAATGTTGTTTTCCTTCAGCCGGATGACATAGCTTGTTCCGCTTTCCGCGCACTGCTTATAGAGATCAGGAGTTGCAAAACCACTATCGCCACGTAGCAGGAGCTGGATGATTGGATAATCGTTCAAGTATTCATCCTGAATTGGCTGCAGAAAATCGGTTACGCCGGTACAGGAATAAACCGCTCCATCACGGAGTTGGATTTTTATCAGATCATCGGTGATTTCGTCATAACAGACAAGTAGATGATAACCGTTACTCTGATAATGAAAGTTAAATGCCCTGCCTTCCTGACTTTCTGCCTGCCGTATGCTGCAAGAAGAGTGAAATCCAGATCCTGAATCACTACCTGAGGCATCCGGATGTTGTAGATTCTTTTTCGGAGTATCCTGATGATTTCCTGGAACTGTGTTAAAGTCTCTTTGTCCATACGGTTAAAAACTCTTGATAACGTTGCTGAGATGCTAACACAGGTTTTTCAAATACAGTTTTTAAAACCGAATCATTGGTCAGTTCATCCGAAACATCATCTTCAAAGTAGCCGACTATGATCATATATATCAGCTGGAGAAGGTTATCCCCGTCCGTATGATATCGAAACACTGCAGAGTCATTGGTCTTAAATGAACAGTTTAAAAGCTGCTCAATGCCAAGTTTGCTTACGAACTCTTTGATGAGGAGCAAGCCTGCATCAGAGGATAAATCGCCTCCATCAAAATTTATTTTAATTTGCCTATTGCTTTGAAGAGAAAAGGTTTTTACAATACTCATAAAGGGCTCCTTTGTTTGGGAATGTTAAGACTTTGAACACCTTAATTTTACCACAAATGGATGCTCTTTTTTCAATCACTTGATAAGTGAAATGCAATATGCAATTAAAATGCAGTAACTATGTGGCTTTCAGCTACGTTCACGGCTTTGCCGTGAATAATTCAGGTTTAGCAATATTTTGTTGTTTGTCTGCTTACCAACAGCTAACATTAAAAATGGCAAAAATCCGTAGCTATACAAATCATTATCAACCATGTTTGCAAAACTAAGTACAATTAATACAGTCAACAACAAAAAACTATTCTCAAAGCGCTTTCCAAGCCTATAAAAAAGCCAGAAATAGAATACCAAAAATAGTAAACCATACCTTATGCCAGTATATAAGAAGCCATTGTCCAATATTACTTGACCTGCTGCATACTTACTTCCAGACATAAAATTAATTGCATGGATTCCGAATTTTCTAATATAGTGATAAGCAATCGCAAAACGTCCTGAAAAAAATTCATTAATTGCATACATTTTTACATCGTACTTTCCTTGTTGCAAGGTAATACTAATAGAAAAAATCGATGCGATTACCGGGCTAAGCTGAGCTATGATTTTTGTTAGATTCAAAATCTTTTTGCTGCGGATAATTGGAGCAACTATATTCATAAAACTCAAAACTAGAATACATCCATACGAAGTTCTAGATCTACATGCATAATAAATCCCAAAGCCTATCAGAATCCATAATAAAACTTCTTTCTTACTAAGAATTTTCTTTATTACGATTCTAAACAAGAATAAATACATATAACATAGTGGAAGCACATTACTATGATAAAACCCGAGTGTGTATCTATTGACTGTATCATTCAGACGATTTGTAATCAAATTAGGTAGTATACCTACTACGCAACACAAAATAACAAGAATAATGGATATCAGTAAAATGCTGAATCCAACATTGAATGTCCATTCCATTTTTTGTTTACTGACCAATAATATAATTGTAATAATAATGCACCAATAGAAATCTCTTGTGAATAATGAAATTGCAATCGCTAAAAACTCAAATAAAGCAAATCTCAACATTTGATTTGATTCTAATGACTTTTTCCCTCCTCCATACAGAAACATTACATATGAACCATATCGTAAGATTTGTTCTATCATTGTGTTGCTTTTTGCTAAATCTGGAATAAAATATGATACAAATAACATTACAAAAGCTATCTGTAAAACGCTCACATGTCTTGATACTGTAATCTTCATGTCACTTTCTTCTCAACTTTCCGATGGCATAATCACAATACTTAACAAGGGCAATATATTTATTTCTAATCATAAGTGATATCCCTCTTTGAATATTTTTTTTATGCTCTTGATCATATAATTTCAAACTCATTATCTTATTCTCATAATGTTGACTGTTTAAAAATCCATTTATTTCTTCTAAAGACAAAACATGCCTATTACGATATCCCTTTGCAAGAAATTCTGCTGTTGCTAATTGATGATAATTGTTGGTATGACTAATACTGTCCAAATTATCCCTATATAATAGTAATGGTTCTGGACAGTTAATAATTTTTGCACCAGCTATGCTTGCACGAATCAAAAAATCATAATCTTCACAAGCCATGATACTTCTATAGCCGTTTAATCGAGCATAAATTTCTTTTTTTACTAGCCATGTAGGGTGTGGGCAACAACTAATCCATCTTAGTACTCTTCTGCAAGCCCATGCCGAAGAGTAAATGATTTTTTCTTTACTAATTTTTTCTTTAAAAAATGTTTGAGTATTTGCTCCAACAATGTCCGCACACTCTTTTTTTGCAAGTTCCATTTGTTTTTCAATTCGATTTTGCATGGAAATATCATCTGCATCCATTCTTGCAATATAAGATCCACTACAGTATTCGAGCCCTTTATTCAGACTATCAACAAGTCCTATATTTTTTTCATTTTTTACAAGTACAATCCTACTGTCAGATTCTTCTTTTCTATTTAAGAAGTCAACAACTTCTTTATTCGTAGGATCGTCAATAACTATGACATATTCTATATTAGTATATGTTTGACTAAGAATGGACTCTACCGATTTTTCTATCCATGAAACTGGCTCTTTATACGTGCTCATCAACACACTAACCAAATCCACAACAAGAAGCCTCCCTCTATTTTTATAGGCAAAACAGCAGATATAGCAAAAAGTTCAATCTATATTGTAGCATATATACAAATCCGCCACGAACCAAACCCATCTTTAATTTCGGGAATCTTCTTGCAATTCCATTTACTGTTTCATTAGATGTGATTTTATCTATTTCCTCAAGTGTACATCTGACTCCAATTTTATTCTTAATGATTTTTAACTGCTTGATACACATTTTAATGTATATAAAAAACTGTCTATCTAATCTATATTGACATTCTGTTTCTATTCCAATTTGTCTAAGAAGCTGATTTTCTAGGTTGTAAAGCTCTATACATTTTTCAAACCTATCAGCTCTATATGATGTAGTTAATGAGTTATAATTCACCCTATAATAGTATTTTGAGTATGAGCTTATGAATACTTTCTTGCAAAATGACAGATATTCAATATTAAAAACTATATCTTCCGATATAACATCCCGCTCACTTTTAAATTTCAAATTATTATGTCGGATTATTTCTAACCTATAAGCAGTAAAACAAGAAGACATTGGAATAGAATCCTTCTTATCTGGAGCTGAACCAATCATACGAGGGATTAACTCAAACCGAATTTTTTCGTTTGAATATTCCTGATCTTCAAATTCTAGGGATGAGAGTTGATTGCCGTCATCATCCACCCTAATTAATCCAGCTTTAAGAAAGTCAAGATCTTTATTAGCTAATTCATTTTGTAGATATTCTATATAGTCATTGGCAATATAATCATCAGAATCAATGAAAACTATATAGTCCCCTGAAGCATTCTCAATCCCCGTATTTCTCGCCATTCCAAGGCCGGCATTTTTTTTATGAATAACCTTAATCAGATCATTTTTTTCAGCATATTCATCGCATATTTGACCACTACCATCGGTAGACCCATCATCAATCAATATGATTTCATATGCACTCACCGTTTGATTTAATATACTGTCAATACATTCTACTAAATACTGTTCCACGTTATAAACTGGAAGTACAAAACTAATATTCATTTTCTTCAGTATTCCTTAAATTAATGTAATATTGGAGCACCCTTAACTTTATACTCAAAGTCTGTCACTCCACGTTTTCTTATAAACTTCGCTGGTACACCACCCCATACTTCATTTTCCGGGATATCCTTTGTAACCAATGCACCTGCTGCAACTACTGCACCATTTCCAATCTTAACGCCCTGAAGCACAATAGCTCCAGTGCCAATCCAACAGTGATGTCCAATCTCAATCGGCAAAAAAGATGCTGTAAATTCTGAATCATCAATATCATGACTGCCCGTAATAAACTGAGTATGACTAGAAATATTCGTATCGTGGTCTACCATAATTCCACCGCGGGCATCAAGATCTACAAACCATCCAACTGCAATATTATCAGCAAACTTAAGCCCCTTCGGATACAAAACATCTGCTCTTCTACATATAACAGTGTGTTTTCCGATTTTTGCACCCATGGCCTGATAAAACCATTTTCTAAGATGCCTTGATGGAATCTTATTTATTACCACGTTTCCGAATAGTGTTATTGCATAATATATTGATTTTTTCCACTTTGGAATATTACTACCAAGGCTTTTTCTGTGTTCTTTCACAATTATTTCTCCAATAATCTTCTATAATAATCTCGATGATCTTCTGCAAACTTTTCAAAAGAATATTCTCTTTCATAGGACTCTTTTGCACCACGTTCGCATTTCTCTTTCAAGTTCTTATCTTCTATAAATCTGCAGATAGCATCTGCAATCTGATCCGGATTTCTTGGTTCAACCATTAAACCATTCTCTTCATCTTGAACAATCTCTAAAGTTCCATCTACACCTGTAGCTACTACTGTTCTTCCAACTGAAAATGCTTCAATTGGAGTCAGAGGGAATCCCTCCCACAGGGAACTAAGTACTTCAAGATCCAGCTGTGACATCACATTCTGGATATCTGACCGATATCCCATAAAGATAACTGCACCCTCAATTTTCAAATCACTAACTCTTTTCTTGAGTTCTTCTTCCAGCTCCCCAGTTCCTATAATCAGGAACTGGGTCTTTGCATAACGCTTGAGTACAGCTGGAATGGCATCAATAAAATACTCCATTCCTTTCTGCTCAGATAATCTTCCAACATTACCGACAACAAAATACCCATTCTGATGTAACTTCTCAATTGTCGGATCAACAGTTACACTATCTGTAAAAGGCTTAATCGCATTATGTATGACAGTAACCTGCTGATCTGGTAATCCGAAGTAATCAACTAGGTTCTTTTTAACCATTCCACCACATGCGATAATATTTGCATGCTTGTAAGCAAACCGTGTCAAAGACCTCTGTGATTGGAAAGTATTGTGGCTTGTGTTAATGAACAAGCACTTCTTATATAAACCAAGAAGTGAAACATACAATGCTGCCATTCTATGCTCTGTATGGATGATGGTAATGTCTTCATCTTTAATAATTTTTTTTAGTGCCTTAGATGTGGTCATAAAAGTAGATAAATTCTTCTGTGTGACGTCAGGGATTTCATAATGCTTAATCCCCATTGCAGTGAGTCTTTCAACATTGACTCCACCGCAAGAGCAAACCACAATATTTTTTACATACGGCTTGAATGCCTCTATCTGTTGGAGCACTACATTTTCGGTCCCACCCAAATACATGGTACGAGTAAAGAATAAAATGCTCTGATCCTTTAATTCCACAGTCTTCCCACCTATCTATACTTCCAAACTAATCCTAATATCTTCACATCATCTACAAAGTATCTCTTGAACATTCTCTTTGGTTCCTGAAGGAATCGATAGAACCATTCAAGTCCGTGCTCACTCATCCACTTAGGAGCACGCTTTACATTTCCAGCAAGAAAATCTACCGTTGCTCCAGCACAAACAGAAACCTTTGCGTCATACTTGTCAATATTGTTGTAAATAAATTTCTCTTGCTTCGGACAACCGAAACATGTAATCAGTAGCTCCGGATGCGCCTCTGAAATCATGTTGTTGATTTTTGCAAGCTCCTGCTCATCCTTTTCAAATCCAAATGGTGGAGCATATGTACCAACAATCTTGATACCAGGAAGCTTCTTCTCTAATCTCTTCTTTGCTTTTTCTGCAATACCATCCATACCACCAAGGATAAACATTGTGTAGCCTTTCTTTGCAGAGATCTCACATAATCTTGGAACCAAATCAGATCCAGAAATCTTAGCTTTGATTGGCTTTTTGTGAATCTTAGAAATCCAGATAAGTGGTTTGCCATCAACAAGAACCATATCAGCCTTATCAGTCAACTCCTTCAGTAGAGTATCCTGCTCAATCTTCATGATGACATCGACATTAACTGCAACTACATAAGACTTCTTATCTGCATGGATCAGCGCCTCAATTGCATCTGTGGTTTCCTGCATCGAGACATTATTCACATATGTGTTTAATAGTTTGATTTTCTTCATTACGTCCATCACTTCCCAAAAAAATGATCTTCAAGCATTAAGCACCAGCAGTGATAAATTGGCAGGTGCAATTCCTGAATCATATATGTCTCTGTTTCCGGTACCTTTACAACGGCATCCGCAACCTCAGCGAGTTCTCCACCCTTTGCTCCAGTCAAACCGATAATCTTAATTCCACTTGCTTTTGCCACAACAGTTGCATTCATTACGTTCTGGCTGTTTCCAGAAGTAGAGATTCCAAGGAACACATCTCCCTCACGACCATAACCAAATAACTGCTGTGCGAATACGCCGTATCCATCTACGTCGTTTATATATGCGGTAGTAAGTGCCTCATGTGCAACCAGAGGAATTGCCATCAGTCCACACTCAAGATTCTTAGCAAGCACAGCACCTCTTTCTCGATCAGCTGCCTTCAACTTCTCAGCATATTTTTCACTAACTGGACGAGGAGTTTTAAATCTTTTCATCAACTCTCCTGCGATATGCTCAGAGTCCGCTGCTGAACCACCGTTACCAGCAATGAGAAGTTTTCCGTCATTCTCATAGGACTGCTCCATGATAAGATATGCATCAATAATATCCTGTTCTACACTCTTCAGTTTCGGATATCTTTCCATTAAAAGATCAATGTGCTTCTGCAACTTACTATCTAACACTTACTCTCCCTCTTATTTCAGTATTTCATCTACAAGTTCTAATAAACTGTTTTCAGTCAGATTCTGTCCAAACTCACCCTCGCCAATGAGAGCAGTCTTACATCCAGCAGCTTGTCCTGCCTTTACATCATTCTCGCCATCGCCAATCATCCACGAGTCTTTCAGACTCACATTAAAATTTTCTGCTGCCTTCAGCAGCATCCCCGGCTTTGGTTTTCTGCAATCGCAATCAAATTTCAGTTCTGACACTTCACCCTCATATCCCATGTGCGGATGATGTGGACAGAAATAAATTCCATCAAGATAAACACCATCCAAACCAAGAAGAGTCTCCATCTTGTTGTGAATATCCTGTAATTTATCCCAGCTTACTTCACCTCTAGCGATCACAGGTTGGTTAGTAACTACAATAGCCAGATATCCACTTCTGTTGATCTTACCGATTGCCTCAGCAACACCCGGCAAAAGTTCAAACTCATCAGTACTGCGCAAAAAGCCTACGTATTTGTTGATGGTTCCGTCACGATCTAAAAAGATTGCTTTCTGCTTTCTTTTCAGATTCTTGCCCGTTACAACACCATCAGCAAAATCCTTACAAACTGCTTCGTAGCGGTCCGGTGTTCCCATATCTTTTACATACTCAGGACTGTCATAACAGAACATCTTTCCAGTCCCTGCTAGTGGCTTCAACAGCTGACGATCCAAATCAACCTTTGCACCTTCTGGTCTAACAGCCAGAATCTCAGGAGATACAACATGAAGACCTGCATTGACTCTGTTCTGATAAAACTCCGGTCTTTCATCCTCTTTTGTGAGCCACTGCTCCACAGCACCACTATTGTCAGCGATAATCAAACCACTGTCATATGGATGACTGTTAGGATGAGTAAATAACGTAACCAGTCCACCTTTTTCTTTGTGAAACTTCACAATACGATTGAAGTCGATATCAAAAATCGCATCAGCATTCAGCAAAAGGAAATCTTCCGTTAATTTATCCTTTAACTCAAAGAGAGCCCCGGCATTACCCAAAGGCTGCTTCTCTACGAAATATTCAATATGTACTCCAAAGTCTGATCCATCACCAAAGTAGTTCATGATGATGTGACCAAGGTGACTAACGGTGATAATAAGATTTTCGAAGCCCTGTTCTTTCAAGCATTGGATTTCTCTTTCCAATACAGGAGTCCCATCAATCTTGATCATCGGTTTTGGTATATCACTTGCTACAGAGGAAATTCTGGTTCCTTTTCCTCCGGCCATAATCACAACTTTCATGCTCATTTCTTCCCCTCTGATCAGTCTCTCTGATCAGTCTCTCTGAATCCACTCTTCCGGACTGTAGTGGATCACTCTTGTTCCACCATTCTCAAATTTGAATGGAATATAAAGAAGGTCATGCATTGCTGCCATCACTTTCTCTTGGTATTCTGGCTGAACATAAAACACAAGGAATCCACCGCCACCAGCACCGAGAAGTTTTCCACCGAGTGCACCAGCTTCAAGCCCCTTCTGATAAAAATCATCAATACTGTTTGTTGAAATAGATCCGCCCGTCTGTTTTTTGAGTTTCCATGTGTGGTCAAGAAGTCGACCAAAGTCATCTAGATCTCTTTCCTTATTGGTAAGGACTTCTTCTGCCTCATCAACAAGAGCCAACATCTCTTTTAACTGTGCTTCTTTCTCTTTAGCAGATACGTTGTTTGCTTTCTGAATGTCAGATGAGAAACGAGTAAATCCAGTGAAGAACATCATTAGGTTATTATTAAGTCTCTTCTTTCTCTCTGGACTGATAACAACCGGAAGGACTTCATATCCATCCGCATTGAAGTTGATTCTATTGAATCCGCCGAAGGATGCCGCAATTTGATCCTGCCAACCGCCTGCTTCATTGCAAAGAACTCGTTCTAGGTATATTGCCTCATCGGCAAGCTTCTTTTTATCTGCATATTTTCCCTTTAACGCATAAAATGCGTTCAGCATACCAATAGCAAAGGAACTACTTGTTCCCAAACCAGAACGAGCTGGTAAGTCAGCTTCGTATGTTAGACGCAACTCATGCATATCAAGCATCTTCATGGCATTACGAATTGCCGGATGCTGAATAGCCTCTATATCAGTCACACGCTCTGTCTTTGAATAGGACAACTCAGTGCTGTAATCAAAGAAGCGAGGCAAGTGACGTACATTCACATAGCAATACTTATCAAAAGTTGTGGAGAGAACAGATCCCCCGTTTTCTTTGAAAAAGTTCTCCATATCGGTGCCGCCGCCAAAAAATGACATTCTAAACGGTGTTTTTGTAATTATCATTTTTCCTCAATTCTCCTCACTAAGTTAATCATACGCTCCGCAGAAGATTTCTCTGCGGTTTATCGAAGTACTTATCCTTGCCCTACTGATTAATATTCATCACATTGATCCGTCTTTCTTCGCAACCACCATCACCGTCTTCAAAAGAATCTTAATATCCAACCCAATATCCCAATTTTCAATATATTCCTTATCCAGTCTCACAACCTCTTCGAAGTCCGTGATATCGCTTCGCCCACTGACTTGCCACATACCGGTGATTCCCGGCTTGATTGCAAGTCTCGCTTTATGTCGCGGTTCATACAAATTCGTCTCCGAAATCAACGGCGGTCTCGTCCCTACAATGGACATATCCCCCTTGAGCACATTAAAGAACTGCGGGAACTCATCCAGGCTCGTCCTTCTGATGAAATCTCCCACCCCGGTCTTATGTGCCCCATCCGGCAGCACCTTATTACCAATTACTCTGGGGTCGAAGTCCATCTTGAACATTTTCCCATCGCCCAGTTTGTTCTCTTTCATAAGCTCGGCTTTCCGCGCTTCCGCATCCATGTACATGCTGCGGAATTTGTACATTTTGAATTTCTTTCCGTTCTTTCCCACACGTTCCTGGGAGAAGAAAATCGGGCCTGGAGATGCCAGGTAGATGGCGGGACCAACAAAGATGGTAATGATTCCTGTGAAAATACAGCCCACCAGTCCGCCGCAGATATCCATCAGGCGCTTCAGCAAAAGCTGTCCGAAGGATGCATAGTTCAGACTTGTGGTCAGAACTGTATAGCTTCCAACCTTTTCCACAAACTGTCTTTTGCCAGTCTGGTTGGTGATTTTTGCAAGGTTCAGATGAACGGTTACGCCGGTTTCGGTGAGCTTGTCGACAAGCCCGTCCGGGTATGGCAGATTTTCGGAGATGACAATCAACACCTCGTCAATCCACTCCTGGCAGACGTACATAGGCACGTCACTTTCGCCGGCAACAACAGGAACGCCACAGATTTTCTCACCGGTACATTCCTCATCGATCACAACCACTCCGGCAAGGGAATATCTGGCATAATTGTTTTCCTGCATGCTGTGCACTACGTTCTTCGCTACCGCTTTGGAGGTAATGATCAGCAGCTTCTTGTCGCCGCCGTTTTCCATTTTTTTATGTAAGGAATTTTTCCAGATTTCTCTTATGACATAGGTGAGGATCAGGTAGATCACAATTGTGGTAATCAGGATCATTCTGGAAAAGCTCTGGCCTTCCTGGATTATGAACAGGTAAGCGATTGCAAGAGCACCTACTATCACAGCATTTTTCAAGGTGGAGACAAATTCCTTATAGTGACCTCTTTTCAGAACGCTTTTCATGGTGCCGGAGGTGAAGATCACCACCAGGTCTGCAAATCCAAGGAATATTGCCATATTTCGATACAATATATCTCCATACACATTGAATCCGTACCCGCGGAATGCATATGCCAAAATAAATGCCAGCTGCAGACAGATCATATCCAGAACAATAAAATCCCCATGCTTTAACCAGCCCTCTGAGTCCTTCCGATACATATTTTCCTTTTCCCTCCCAAGTACTTTTCTTCCGTTCAGCTTAGGTAAATACAGCTGACAGAATCCTTCCATTCTCTAAAATGCAATGGCAAAATCTATTTTTCATCTTATATTTATAACTTATCTAAATTTATATTTTTCCCGCCAACGCTTCCCGGTTATGCTTTTTCTCAGGCATATTTAGGTCACATCTCTCCTGATCTGCAACCACCGTTTATGCGTCAGCGGTATTATTTATTTCCAATTTCGACAAATTTCACCATTCCAGTCTTCTTAATAAAATACCACCCTGCCCTATTAGTGTCAACCCCCCCAGGTTTCTTTCTGGTCTTTCCGACAAAGTTTGGTAATTTTATCCACTTAACCCGATTTTCCCACTGGTTTTTTCCACTACTTTTTCATAAAGTGTTTGATAAACAGATACATGAGAATCACCAGCGCCCCAAAGTACCCCAGCACTCCAAAAGCCGGAATTCCCATTATCTTTGGGGTCATGTCTGTAGTGCAGATAATACTGGAGCTGATCAGAAGTGCCATTACCCAAAGACCAAGCACGATGTTCCGGATCAGGCGGCGCATCAGCCACGCCAGGTCATCAGAAGCATGCAGATCCAGATTAATCTTGGTCTGGCCTTTCATGCAGCCCTGCAGGAAATCTGCTGCCAGCGCAGGAATATCCACAGCGCGGAGCATGGAACGGTACAGCTTTTTCCCGGTGCCCTTCATCTGCTTCTTCCAGTTTCCCTCCTCCAGAAGGTTTCCCTTCAAACGGGCTGCTGCAATCTGCACCATATTGATCTCCGGGCTGATATCTGCCAGTACCCCTTCCATATGAGTCAGCCCTCTTGCAAGCATGGTAAGGCCATGGGGCATGACAATTTTGTTCTCCTTCATTACGTCCATCAGATCTGTAAGGATTTCTACGATATCGATTTCGCCAAAATCTGCGGTGCCGTATTTTGCCATAAGGTCGCGGATGTCTGTGTAAAGACGGCTCTGATTGGGTTTCCCCTTGAATTCTCCAAGTGCCAGCACTGCATCCTGGATTTTTCCAATGTCATTCAGTGCCACTCCTTCGATAGCCTGACCGATCAGCTCGCGGTCACGTTCATTCAGCCGTCCCATCATTCCCATGTCAATCCACACGATCTTGCCGCCCTGGATCATCACATTTCCAGGATGAGGATCTGCGTGGAAAAAGCCATCGTCCATAACCTGCTTGATAAAATTATCTACAAATTTGCTGCCGATCTCATCAAGGTCATAGCCGCCTGCGAGAAGCTCTTCCTTATGGTCGATTGGAATACCATCAATGTATTCCATAACAAGGACGCTGGCTGTGGTATATTCCCTGTAAAGAATAGGCGTTTTCACAAATGCCACCTTTTTATTTTTCCTGGAAAATTCTTCCATGTTTGCCGCTTCCGTCAGGAAATTCATCTCTTCCTGGGTGACACGCCACAGCTCTTCCAGCACAAGATTCAGATCTACCGCTTCCTTGATGCTGACAGGGGGAAGGAGCTTCACCGCCTTTTTCATCAGGCCGATATCCCGGGCCATGATCTCGTAGATGCCCTTTCGCTGAACCTTTATCACAACTTCTTCGCCGGTTTTCAGGACGGCGCGGTGTACCTGGGCGATAGAGGCTGAGCCAAGGGGCTTCTCCTGGATTTCCTGAAATTCTTCCTGCCAGGGACAGCCAAATGCTTCCCGGAGGACTTCTTCAACTTCTGCAAATGGCATGGGGTCTACATCAGAGCAAAGCTTCATCAGCTCGTCGCAGTAGCGCTTGGGCAAAATGTCGGAGCGCATGGACATGATCTGTCCCAGCTTGATGAAGGTGGGGCCGAGATCTGTGAGAATGAGGCGGAGCTTCTCCGGTGAGACGCCTCGGGTGATGGCATGCTTGTGGAGAACGGCTGTAATTTCTTTTAGCCTTTCTTTATACGTGCCGGTGTCTTTGCCATTTGACTTCTTACCAGCTGTGCTGTTTTTCTCATTTTTATCCTGTTGGATTTCCACTTCCAGATTCTTTCTTTGCGCCTGGTCTGCTTCTGACTTCATCGTACTGTCATTCTTTGTCACACCCATGTCTGTTCCCCTTACTGAAAAGGCAGGATTCGGGTACTCTTTCTCCTCATCCTGCCTTCATAAATTTCTTTATTTTGTTCTGCAATGCCGTTCAGGATTTACTGCTGCACTTCTTAAACAAGGCAATACTATTTCTTTTTCGGAAAATGTTATTGCTTATTCCTGAGGGTCGTCCTCGTATTCTTCTTTGGCTTCCTCCACTTCTTCTGCCTCTTCCTCTTCTTCGGCAGTCTCCTCTGCGTCCACGTCTTTTGCCTGCATCTTGCTGATCTGCTCTTTCAGGGCGGCCAGCTGATCCGGAGTCATTTTGCCAAGGACTTCCTTCAGCTCGTCCGGGTTGGACGGCTTCAGAGTTACGTTTACGTTCTTCTTCACGCTCTCTTTGATATTGTGCTTCAGTTCCTGATTGAGGACCTTGCCCTGTTCTACAGTGAGCTCACCTTTCTTTACCAGTTCATCCAGAACTTCTTTGGATTTCTCTGCGGTCACTGCTGCAGTGCCGATTCCTGCAAGTAATATTTTTTTGATGCCTTCTCCAAGTTCCATAGTGTGTGCTCCTTTCTTATTTACAGCTGTATCTGCCAACTCCCTGTGGGATTTTCGTTTTCAGCAGATCGGACTTCTCATAAAAGTCCAAGAAATACCAGCCCTTTAGGTACGAAAATGATCAGTCCGGCGATGGCGGCCATGATGGCGGCGATCAGGACGGCGCCTGCTGCGGTGTCCTTGGCGATCTTCGCCAGGGGCTTGTACTCGCTGGTCACCAGATCCACCACGGATTCTACGGCGGTGTTCACCAACTCCAGTGCCATCACCAGTCCGAAAAGGCCAAGACAGATGCACCATTCCACTGGGGAAAGCTTCAGGATGATGCCTGCGATCACTACCAGGACTGCCATGATACAGTGGATCTTCATGTTCCGTTCCTTGCGGATACAGGTGAAAATTCCTTCAAATGCGTATCCGAAACTTTTCGTAATTGGTGGTTTCTTGGGTGCTGTCATTTCGTACACTTCCTGTCTGTTGGTTTGGGGATAGTATAACATATTTTGTGCTAAATTACTATAAATTTAGATATTTTTTACAATCATCTCATAATTTTATATCTTTTTGTCGTTCCTTCAGCTTCTCCATAACCGTAGGATACCGCTTATAATCTGTATGTGGCAATGCCTGTGCCGCTACCATTAATTCCAGGAAATCCTCCACTTCGGCGAACTGAATATAAACCATTTCTTCCAGGATCTGGTCGATATCAGTGAGGAGACTTCGGTTTAAAAGCAACTTCTGAGCTCCTTCCAATGAGGAATTTCCAGCGTTGATAATGTGGTCGCGATCCATATCGGGATACATGCCGATGGTGATGGCGGATTCTTTGGATACGTGTTTACCAAAGGCTCCGGCTACATAGAAGCGGTCGGCCTGGTCTAAGTCAAGACCGGATTCACGGAGCATGATCTCCACCATGGTGTGAGCGGCGGATTTGGTGCGGATGAATTCGTCAATGTCTTTCTGGTAGAAGTACAGACCTGGGGCATATTCCACACAGAGCTGGTTGTCTCTCTCCTGGATAAGAGGGCTTTTTTCCGGGGAAAGCTTGCCGCGGATGTCGATCCAGCCTTCCAGAAAAAGCTCTGCGATCAGGTCTATGATGCCGGAACCGCAGATTCCCCGAGGTTCTTCCCCCGATGAATTCTCCTCATGATTACCTGAATTTTTCTCATGGCTTCCTGAGTCTTCCTTATGGCTTCCAATCACATGCACATAAATATTTCCATCCCTTATCTTCACTTCATCTACTGCTCCTATGTCCGCCCGCATTCCGGTACGCACCACTCCTCCCTCCAGCGCTGGTCCTGCTGCGCCTGCACCACAGAGAAGAAATTCTTTATTTCCGATCACCAGCTCGCCGTTGGTTCCGATGTCGAAGAAAACACTAATCTCGTTTTTCTTGTATAATTCAGTGTCAATCATGCCGCTGATAATATCGCCACCAAGGTAGTTTGACTTGGCAGGGTAACAATAAACGTAGCCCTTCAGCGGAATGTCCAGATCGCACGCCAATTGAAAGCCGGGGCAGTCGGCATGAACTGCGTGTGGGGTGTAGAAGACGCAGAAGGCATCCATTCCAAGAAGGAAGTGAATCATGGTGGTGTTGCCCGCGATTACCATGGAGAGCGCGCTATGTGAAATAGTTCTCGCTTTTTTAGCAGCATTTTTCGCCCCTCTATCGTCACCCGATTCGCTCACACCGTTATTTTCTGCCTTTTGTTCAGAAGGTGTGCCTTGTAATTCCAGACTTGCATCCAGCTTATCCATGCATTCACAAATGGATTCCACCGTAGCCCGCCGCACTTCTTCCAGCTTTTCCTTATTATCTTTACAGCAAAAAATCCTGGACAGAATATCTGTCCCCCACTGGATCTGCTTATTGAAGCAGCTGACTTCCTTCAAAATCTCTCCACTGTTGCAGTCCAGAAGTCTCGCCACCACAGTGGTACTTCCCAGATCCACCGCCAGCCCATAATGCTGCGCGGTGGTATCTCCTTCCTCTATCTCCACCATTTCCCAGTTTTCCCCATTCCAGGCAAGGGAAACCGTTATTTTCCACTTTGCGTTGTCCAGCAAGGGGTATAACTTTCTCAAAATGTGGACAGGCATATGGACTCGCTCTTCCACACCTGCTGCCGCCAGGCTATCCAGGATCCGCTGCTGATCTGAGCGGGGATCGTCTTCGGTTGGGAGGGGGAGTTCGAGATATATTTTTCGGCTGAGACCGTTCATCGTTTTTCAGCTCCTTTACATAAATCTTCAAACGTTATAAGTACTACTTCCAGTCATTAAAAACCGATTGATTCCTTATTTGAACCAATCGGTTATGTATTCAACCTATACAACTTAATAACCTTGCTTTTTATTTTACTGCTTTGCTAATACTTAAAACGTTTGACAAAATTTCTTTCCAGTAATTGAGGTGTATAAGCATATGCTTCTTTGAAAATATATTTTTCCAATTTTTTCATATATTCTGGTTGATATTTCACTCCAGCAAGCTGACATTTCTCCATTTTATCAGCTTCTAACTTATTTTTATCTTCGCTTACTACCAAAATATAAACCACATTTTTCCTTGCAAACTCTATCGGATTGTCATAATTAAATGTATCGTACTTCAGTTGTTTTTGTTCCCACAATTCATATAAAATATCTACAAGCCAAAACCAGTTCTGATAAGCCTTCTTCGTTACACTCTCTTTTGCTCTCGTTATTTTTTGATTTTTAAATTCTATAAAATACCAAATATTATCCGAACTTATTACAAATGCATCTGCTGAAGCTAATGATTCCTCTTCTTTTTTAGAATCTGGAAACCGCACAAGACGATATACATTATGCGCAATTTCATCCATATCTATAATATCCATATCTTGTCTGGTATTCTCGTAAACCAGTTGTCTGACATCCCTATTTTGGGATTCAGTTTTATCCTCCGACACACTCGAAAGCTTTGTTTCTATACCGACATGTCGATTGTGATTATCTTCAAATGTATATAGCAATTTTTTTATTTGCTCATAATTTGTCATTTTCCGTATCTAATTCCTCTCTTAATCGGCTTAATAATAGAGCTGGATCAACCATTTGTTTATATATTTTGCTGATATTTTCTGTTACATTTTCAAAAACGACTCCCTCTTCTTGCAAACTTGTTAAGTAGTAATTACATCTTTCTGCAATTTCATACTTTCGGGAATATAACTCTAATGCTTCCAAAAAATGAGCACTATGTGTTGTCACAACAATATGGAAATTAAACTTTTTCTGTAACAATACGATTATTTCCGCATATAAAAGCTGCCATTCTGGATGTAAATGTATTTCAGGTTCATCTAATACAATAACGTCTTTGTCCTGTAAATTTCCATTTAACAAAATTTGCTTTAGAACTAAAAATGCCTTTAAACCGGTTGACAATGACGCAACATCAATTTCTTTAGAGGATTCTCCAGCCAATTGATACATATATTTTTGTTTTTTGGTAATTTTTCCATTAGCTACAGAATCAATAATTTGCATAATATCTTCAAGTTTGTTATTCGCCAATAAACCTAAAAACGTTTTTTCTTCTACTTCCCTCTCCTCTTTTTGCATTAATTTTTGTAATATATTTCTTTTCTGAATTGGTAATTCAGAGATTCCAAATGATAAATTATTATTCAGCTCATCTATTACAAATGGATCGTCAATATAGAGAGATGTATTAAAAATATCCAGGTGTTGTCTCTTTGCTTCTATACACTCATTATTCTTAAAAGCTAAATAAATTTCCTTTTCCTTTATAGACAATGTAATTTCTGCCAGCTCATCAAAATAATATAATGAATTTATTTGTTCATGAAATGTTTCTCCAAAATAACTTGTATATATGGCTTTGCAAAATGTTTCGTTCGATATGTTTAGATTTTCTTCCAATTTTTCTAAAATTTTTTCTGTAAACTTAGTTTCTTCCTCCTGTGGCAATAGCAAAACATTTTTATACTCTTTACACAACTCTTCTCTCTCATCTTCTTTACATTCTAAAAGATCCTTTGCAAATCCGCGATAAGTACGTGGTAAATATCTTCTTACCGATCTGTTAACTCTAGCCATACTACCTTCAATTTCATTTCGTAGCATAGATGCCAATGAATCAATTCTTGCCTTATTCATCTTCTCATCTATATTATATGATGAATTAAAAACAGAATCTAAAATTTTACCGACCGTGCTTTTTCCCGTATTATTATTTCCCGCAATAATGGTAATTCCATCAATTTCAATATCTGCCTTTGAAATCTTTGCAAAGTTTCTAATCCTTAATTTCATCATCCTACCTCATTTTTAACAACATCAAATTCACCAAGAAATATTTGATCATAAAAAGAAGGAATAACTCCCTCTCTTTTTCTCCGTTTCATACAATAGCTATAATAATATTTTATTCATTATATCCTATTTTAGAACAAAAATCTATTATATTCCACAATAAAGTTAGAGTCACGGAATGAACAGTAATAACACCGAAAGCGGTCTTTCCTATAAAGCCACAAAGTTTTTGACAATCCTACCTTTTTTTGCTACATTTTTAATAGATCAATTTCATTTAAGGAGGGACAAATGGAGCGAAAATCATTTAAGCGACCACTTACACTTTTAGCTTTTTCCATGCTGCTTACTATGCTCCTTGGAATATCTTTTCCAGTGAAAACACAGGCGGCATCTCCGGGAACATGGGTGCGGGTCTGCCACAATGGGTACGGCGATCCGGTGGAAATTGGCGGATATTCCTATTACTATAACCATGAGCAGGGAAGCCCTCTTTTCCAGGTGTGCCGTCAGGATTGCCAGACAGGGGCGACCCAGGTGATCCTCGATTTTAAGCCACAATATATAAGCGTTGCCACATTCATCTATACCAATGGCAAATACCTGGTCTACCAGGATGACATAGGCTATGTCTACTGCAAAAATGCCGATGGCACCGGTAAAGCGCGCAAAATCCTGGATCTCCACATATATAAGACCAAGAACAGTTTTACCACCATGATTCCCTATAGAAACAAAATCTTCTATAGCACCTGCAGCGGATACACCACCCATTACAAAATTTACAGTGTAAACATCAACGGCAAGGCCAATAAGAAGACGATCTCCAAATCCTACAATCTGGAATTCCCATCAACCCAGGTTCAGGACCGTTACTTCTACGTGTCTAATAAAAGGAATCAGGCTGCTGTCTTAGATGCCAAAACTGGCAAGATCCGAAAATTAAACAGCAGCGGAACTGCTTCCACAGTTACCCGCATAGGAAATTACTGGTATTACGCCGTATCCACCAGCCCCTATGCTTCTGGCACGAAGATAACTTTCTATAAGAAAAAAGCCTCCGGTTCCGGCTCTGCCAAGAAACTTGCCGCCGTTTCCAGAAAAGGCTATACCTTAGACAGTATTCAGGAAATCACTCCCACCGGCACCTATTACACCAATAAGACCTACTATTTTCTCAATTTCAAAACCAAAAGCTTCAAAAAAACCACCCGTACCTTCTGGTACTACGTGAGCAAAAACGCTACATACTTGTAACTATTATAAAACTTCCCATACCAAATGAATTTTTATTGTTGGTGTGGGAAGTCTTAAACAATTATTTTATCTCTTATTTTTCTAATTGAATTAATAAATCGTCTAGCATTACCTCAAAAAATTCTGCTGTTGGTTGTTCTTCTTTTTCTTTAATATTGATTAACTCAATTAAATCTTGGTCAGATAAGCACATAATTAATTTTCCATTTTCACGTAAACATCCTCTTGCTGCTGAAAGAGCATTCTTACTAGCTCCTTTTCTTGATATAATTATTGCAACACGTCTTAAAGCCTTTTCATATAAATACTTTTCTGTTGTGTATATTTCCTTTTGACTTATTTCTTTTTCATAGTTTTTGAATTCAAACACTATATATTTTGTATTAAAATAATTTTTAATTGTATCAAAAAAATCTTGATTTACACCATTTTTTATTTTACAACATAAGTCAAAACGATATAAGCCATTATTTGAAGACTCCTGAACTTTCCATAATCCCAGATATTCACCAAGCACATTTTTTAATATTTCTACACAAATGTCCTCATATTCTTTAGAACGCTCTCCCTTTCCAGGTTTGATAGCTAACAACTTGGACTTCCATGTACCTTCATTTTTTTTATTTCTCTGTTCTTGAAATAAAGAATGACAAGGCTTTTCTAATTTCAAATCATCCACACTATACGTTAGTAAAGAAATGAACTCATTCTTAATGTCCGGATATTCTTCAAACAACCAAAGTATATTACTTAAGGTCCAAATATGTATTTTATATTTTTCGAAATATTTTTCTACTATTTCTTTTGAAACAATATTCCCAACAACTAATATCATATCTTCCTTAGCTTTTAAAGACACCAAGTATGCGCAAACTCGCTCTATATTTTTTTCAATAGCATAATTACTATTATAAATTTTTAATTCAAAACAAATATCTTTTCCCTGCACATTGCATTCAAAATCCACACTCTTTCCTATTTTTACACTTTGACACTTTTTAAAAAGATATTTTCTAAATATATCAGCAAACACATCCTCCCTTACCACATAAGACGTTCGTAACAAATTTTCTTCTGTATTTCCTAGTTTTTTCGCTATCTGAGTTACAATTTCCACATTCGGGCTATACACCAATTGTCTATACATCCATGCTTTATTACTTATATCAAGATTAAAACTATCTGGAATTGCCTTCAATCTTGCAAATTCCCGATGGGTTATTTTTCTAATGACTCCATTGTTACATATCAATGGGATTTTTCGTAAATTTGTATCTGCTAAATTAGCCTCTACATATTGATTTTTTTCCCAGCACAAAAATGTATTTTTTCTAATTTTCTTGTCAATCTGCTCATAATTGACTTTATAATAATACCCATCCACCTCATCACTTTCTAATATTTCATTTATCGAACATATACTTTGTTCTTCAAAATCAGGAAATTTTAACTCACATTCTGATGAATCTCTAGTACCTATAAGATAAACACAATCTTCCTTAATAGGTAATCCAGTAGAACCCTCGGTATTTATAATTCTATAACTATAATTATAACCTTCATCCTTTAAATAGTCTAATAATGCTTTAAAAGGTTTTAATCTAGCATAACCACACTGAACAAGAAAGAAAACCTTTTTAGGCTGTTTAAATTCGATAACTGCCTTTACCGCATTTCTAAAATGATGTGTTTTCCCCATACCTGCACTCGTAAAAGAAAGTCCTCTACGAAAATCGCATGCTAAGATATCCATATCAGGTATTTCTTCAAAATTATTATAATCAAGCTCCCCTATTTTATATGTTTTATCCTTTGCATTGTTTTCATAAAGCTCTCTAGCTCTTTCATCATGTTCATAAGCAGCCACAACTTTACAACTGGCATTTTCAAATCCCATTGCCATTGCACCAATTCCTGCCCCCAATATTACAACCCTGTTTTCCCTAATTTCCATAAATTCATCCTTCTGTACAATACTATAAATTTGAAAAACCGATTGATTTTTCACGACCAATCGGCTATGTACCATTGTGCAACTAAACTAACTTCAATGCAATTTCTTTTATTTTCGCTTCGATATTCTTCATATTATCTGACCACTGATTTTCTTTTATAAAATAGTCTTTTATTTGAAGATAACTTCTGTCATTCAAAAGATTCGTCGCCTTAACCGCAGCATATGACTTATCAAATAAACAATTCTCCATTATCTTTTGCAAACGGTTTCTATATTTGTTCTTGTATCCTTCTTCTTTTAAATCCTCTTCTATTTCTTCCAAATGCACTTTCAATGCTTCCCACTCAGTCATCCTTGGAACCATTACTCGTTCTATATCGTTAAGCCCTATTACCTCTATTGTATTTTTGCCAATGCCTTGTGTATCGATTCCTTTTAATCTATAACGATTTACACTTGTCACCCCTAAATATTCTTTTGGTTCGTCTACACATGGATTTACAATTCTTTCTTCACGCTTATTTTTCTTTCTATTACATCTCAAACAAGCAGGAAAAAGATTCTCCCATTCTACAACTTCATCTGGATTCTCCGATTTCGGAAGAAAATGGTCTATTGTAACATCTTTAGATTCTATTCCTAATTTACATTCACAATAGGAACATTTTCCATGACTCATCTCTAGCATAGCCTTTTTCAAAGGCTCCTTTATTTTAGATGAATTCCATACATCCCTATCTTTATCTTCAGCATATATTTTTTTAATTCTTCACAGACATCATTCTTAAGCTCTTCTGGTTTTTCACCTCTACTAAGCTTTATCATATGCTTCAATCATCTCCATATCCAATTCTAAAACTTTACTTTCATTGCTATCTGGTTTTACCATTTCCTTCAATTTTTTATAAAATGCTTTTGCATCATCATAATTTTCGTGGTCCATTGCCAATGAAAATTTTTCCAAATAATCATTAAAAATAGCTGTTTTAGGCTCTACTCCCATTTTATATTCCTGAATAGCTTCTATACTCCATCCCTTATAATTTCCTTTTTCTTCTGCAAATGTCATTGTTTTTATATCAAAAACTTCTGCTGCATCTAATGACTGGATTATAAATGGCGAATGTGTTGAAATAATAAACTGGCAATTTGGAAATGTTCTTTTCAAATCGGCTACTATTTCTTTTTGCCATTTCGGATGTAAATGTAAATCTAGCTCGTCAATTAAAATCACAGCTTCTTCTTCCAAAGGGTTTAAAGAATTCGGATTTGCAATAGATAATCTTTTTGCGATATCCGCAATAACAGATAATACAGCTTTATATCCGCCACTTAATTGATCAATTTGTAAATCTATTCCCTCTGCGTTCGTCATTACCATTCTTGATGGTGCTAGTTCAATTCGCAGATTAGAATACCCTTTTATCATCCGTTCTAATGCTGTTCGGACACAATTAAGTTTCGGATTTTTGTAATTTGAACTTTCACGCAATCCTCGAAGTTCAATGTCCTCTTCTGTCTTAAACCAGTCATAAAAGTCTCTAAAATAATTCACATTGTCAAAACAATTTCTTAATGCATCTATTACATTAAAATTTTTAATATGACCGCGCTGTGGTACTTCTCTTATAATTCTATCAGTTCCATAATAAAGCACCAGAGGTAATGCTTTCGTTTCAACACACTGTGCATATTTTATCTTTAATTCCTTAAGGTCTTTAACATTTTCCAGCTTTTTTTCGCTGATGTTTTCAAATGGTTTCTGCGATGAAAATCTACGCTTATTAGTCCAGATATACCGTTCGTTATCCAGGCTTATTCCTAATGTAACCCCTGTACTATTTGCTCCGTTTCTAATATCGTTATTCGTTAAATCACATTTTTTCATTGCCTCTGCATTGATCGATCTTAATACAGGTACAAATGCCTTAGTAATGCTCTCCAATATAGTAGTCTTTCCGCTCCCATTGTCTCCGATTAAAGCAACAAAGTTTTTATTTTCGAATATAATATCTTGCTTTTGAATATTTCTAAAATTCGTCAATTCCAGGAAATCAATTTTCATTGCATCACCTTCTCTATATAATATAAATTGATTATATCTTACAAACTCCTTCTCCGCAAGGTTTACTATAGGTTTCAAAAAAACTCCCCACCGATCATTCAGTGGAGAGTTTCTCTATTCCAGTAATCTTTATTTCGCAACAAAGTTTACAATCTTATTCGGTACATAAATCTCTTTCACAAGATTCTTTCCTTCCAGGAAGGAAGCCACTCTCTCATCCTTCTTAGCCAGCTCAAGAGCTTCCTCTTTCGCACAGCCGTTAGGGATTACAATAGTTCCACGAACCTTACCGTTGACCTGGACACCGATTTCTATGGAGTCCTCTACAGTTTTGCTCTCTTCATATTCCGGCCACTGGGAAAGGGAAAGTAAGCCTTCTCCGCCGATGGTCTCCCAGATTTCCTCGCAAAGATGAGGTGCAAACGGGCAAAGGAGCTTGATGAAGATCACAAGGTCATCCTTGCTGATCTTGCCGACTGCATAAATCTCGTTGATAAGAGTCATCAGGCAGGCAATTGCAGTGTTAAACTTCATAGCCTCAATATCGGAGGATACCTTCTTGATTGCCTTATGGATCTTAACCTCCATATCCTTGGCTGCCGGCTCCTCTGTCATGATATCGGTCAGTCCTGCAACTCTCTCAAGGAAACGCTTGCAGCCTCTTACGGAGCTGTCGTTCCACGGAGCAGCTGCGCCGTAGTCACCCATGAAGAGAACGTAGGTACGAAGTGCATCTGCACCATACTCATTTACAATGTCAAGTGGGTCAACAACGTTGCCCTTGGATTTACTCATCTTGTCGCCGTCTGAACCAAGGATCATACCCTGTGCAGAACGTTTCGCATATGGCTCCGGAGTATTGACAATTCCCATGTCATACAGGAAATGATGCCAGAATCTGGAGTAGATCATATGTCTGGTTACATGCTCCATACCGCCGTTGTACCAGTCAACCGGCATCCAGTATTCCATCTTCTTGCGGTCTGCAAGAGCTTCTGTATTATGTGGATCCACATAACGAAGGAAATACCAGGAAGATCCAGCCCACTGTGGCATGGTATCAGTCTCTCTCTTGGCATCGCCGCCGCATTTCGGGCATTTGCAGTTTACGAAGGAATCGATCTTTGCAAGTGGAGACTGTCCGTCCTCACCTGGCTGGAAATCCTTGATCTTCGGCAGACGAAGCGGAAGCTCCTCATATGGAACCGCTACATCACCGCACTTCGGACAATGAACGATCGGGATTGGCTCGCCCCAGTATCTCTGACGGTTAAATGCCCAATCTTTCATCTTGTACTGAACGCCAGCTTTACCAATGCCCTTCTTCTCAAGCTCTTCCAGCATGCGCTTGATGGAATCCTTCTTATTTGTATAGCCATTCAGAAAATCGGAGTTGATCATCTCGCCGTCACCTGTGTAGGCTTCTTTCTCAATGTCACCGCCCTTGATAACCTGGATAATGTCAATGCCAAATTTCTTGGCGAAATCATAGTCTCTCTGGTCATGTGCCGGTACCGCCATAATCGCGCCGGTACCATATCCCATCATTACATAGTCTGCAATGTAGATCGGGATCTTCTTGCCATTTACAGGGTTTACGCCCTCAAGTCCCTGGATGCATACACCTGTTTTCTCTTTTACAAGCTGGGTTCTCTCGAACTCAGTCTTCTTCGCACACTCTTCACGGTAAGCCTTGATCGCATCCATGTTGGTGATGCGGTCAGCATATTTATCGATCAGCGGATGCTCCGGTGCGATAACCATGAAAGTTACACCGAACAGGGTATCTGGTCTGGTGGTGTAAATCTGCAGTGTCTCATCAATTCCGTCAACTGCGAAGTTTACGAAAGCACCTGTGGATTTACCGATCCAGTTTACCTGCTGCTGCTTGATGTTCGCCGGATAATCCACATCCTCCAGTCCCTCAAGAAGCTTGTCTGCATACTGGGTGATTCTTAAATACCAGACATCCTTGGACTTCTGGATAACGTCGCTGTGGCAGATATCGCATTTGCCGCCCTGACTGTCCTCATTGGAAAGAACAACCTTACAGGATGGACAATAGTTAACTAAAGTCTTATCACGGAAAACAAGTCCGTTCTCAAACATTTTCAGGAAAATCCACTGGGTCCATTTATAGAAATCTTCCTGTGTGGTATCGATCACACGGCTCCAGTCAAAGGAGAATCCAACACTCTTCAGCTGATTGGTGAATTTCGCAATGTTCTGGTCTGTGATCTCACGAGGATGTGTATTCGTCTTAATCGCATAATTCTCAGTAGGAAGTCCGAATGCATCGAATCCGATGGGGAACAGTACATTGTATCCCTGCATTCTTCTCTTTCTGGAAAGTACCTCGATACTGGAATATGCCTTAATATGTCCAACGTGCATTCCCGCACCACTTGGGTATGGGAACTCTACAAGGCCGTAGAATTTCGGTTTATCACTTCCGTCAACAGCTTTAAATGCCTGCTGCTCTTCCCACTTTTTCTGCCATTTCGGCTCGATTTTCTTAAAATTGTGTTTCATTGATGGTTCCTCCACATTTATTGTGCCTGTCATAACTGTTCAATGCCTTCACAGCTATTGCCTGTCAACAAAATAACCGTCGGCTGATCCGCCTGTTTATCGCGCAGATCAGGCGCGTTATTTTGCAAAAATCCTTTTACCATTCTAATCCAACATAGTGGTTTTGTCAACGAGAAACCGCCTCTATCGCGGCCTGAAGCTGATTATCCTCGTCATGGGTATAATCCGTCCGGTTCAAAAGACTGGCATCCAGTTTTACCTCCACATCCGGTGTGATTCCCACCTTGTGGATATCATTGCCCTTGGGGGTAAAATATTTCGCCGTAGTCAGCTTCACCGCACTTCCATCAGAGAGCTGGCGGATGCTCTGAACGATTCCCTTTCCATAAGTGGTGGTTCCCACAATCGTTCCAATCTCATAATCCTTCACTGCCCCGGCAAAAATCTCTGATGCACTGGCGCTGTTCTCATTTACAAGCACTGCTAGCGGAATGTCGATCGGGGTGTCGCCGTCACACTTCATCTCCTGTTTTTCCCCATATTTGTCCTCTGTATACACGATCAGTCCTTCGGGCAAAATCTGGCGCAGCACATCGCACACAGAAGAAAGCACCCCACCTGGATTGTCACGAAGATCCACGATCAGCTTCTCCATGCCTTTTTCCTGAAGATCTTTGTACGCATCCTCAAACTGCTGGGGTGTCACCATGGTAAACTCTGTAATTCGCAAATATCCTATAGAATCCTCCAGCATTTCATAAGAAACAGTTGGCAGCTCCACATCGCTCAAAGTCACTGTAATTTCTTCCGGTTCATCTGCCTCCTGGTGATAAACGGTCAGGATAGAAGTACCGTCCTCCTTTTCCCGTATCATCTTTGAGACCTCAGCAGGCGTCATTTCCGTTACATCCGTTCCGTTCACAGCCGTGATCACATCATTCGCCTTCAGTCCGGCCTCATCCGCCGGACTGCCCTCATAACAGTCCACTACCAGAATTCCGCCCTCCGTATTCTGGGTAATGCTCACGCCGATTCCAGAGTAAGAGCCCTCCGTATCTCTCATCTCCTCCTCGTATTCTTCCTCCGTATAATATCTGGAATACGGATCCCCCAGCCCATACAGAAGCCCGGTATAAATCCCCTCCTTCAGCGAATCCTCATCCACATCTTCCAGATAATTCTGATCTATAACATCTTCCAGATACTTAATCTTCTGGGTAACCGCCACATCTGACAGTACATTACTTCCCGCACGTCCCGCTTTCTGAAGACCCACATATCCCCCGCCCAGCACCAGGGATGCGCAAAGCACACCAGTTACAGCCCCCTTCATAAATTGTTTATCTGCCATATATTATCACTCCTCACCATACAAGTTTCATCCAGTTGCCAGCTAGCTCACCGGAGCGTTGCACCGACTTGCGTGGAATATCATTTGCCCCAATGCGTCCGCCTTGAAACACCTTACTTGTTTTTATACAAAAGGACTGCCAGATCTCTCCAGCAGCCCCCATATCCTCATCTCATATTCTGGCGGAATGCGAACAACCGCCCTTATTGTAAAACAGAACTCTCACACCTTCAAGTGTTTTCTTGTAGTAATAAAGCTTCCCACAAGACCAATTCCAATTCCCAGAGCCAGCGCCACCGGAACCAGTGTCTGGTAGATCTGTCCAACCGGAATGAAATCTACAACACCCAGAAGTACGCTGAACTTGGTATATACATAGGTTACCACATTATTGTAACAGAAATACAAAATGATCAGTGGAATTCCCGCACCGATCAGTCCCAGAATCATACCCTCCAGAAGGAACGGCGCACGTACAAAACTATCGGTAGCACCAATATATTTCATAATTCCGATTTCGTCCTTACGAACTGTAATACCAACGGAAATGGTATTGCTAATCAGGAAAATAGCGATCAGCAGCAGGATCACGATCACTGCAACAGATACATAGGAAACAATACGGTTAATGGAACCAAGAGTCTTGGCAGCCTGTTCAGACTGATTGACCTCTCGTACATTATCCAGTGTCTTGATGTAGGCAACCAGCTCAGACTGTTTCTCAATGTTGTTCATGTACACACGGTAGTTGGATGAGTTTGCCAGCGGGTTATCATCCTTGAAACCGTCTGCTGCCTCAGAGTCATCACCGAAATATTCCTGCTTCATCTTCTCCCAGGCTTCATCACCGGACTCAAATTCAATCTTGGAAACCTCCGGGCGCTGCCTGATCAGTTCTCCAACTGCATCCATCTGCTCCTGTGTGGTTCCTTCATTAAAAAGCACTGTGATCGGCACATCTTCCTCAACCTTATGCGCCAGCGTATTCACATTATTTACAATGGAAAAGAAAATTCCGAAAAGAAAAATACATGCTGCCATCGTAATAATAGAAGCAATGGAAAACATGAAATTTCTCTTGATGTTCTTGATACCCTGCTTCAGAGTATACCAGATGGTACTAGGCCTCATAATATTCTCCCTCTTTCTCGTCGCTGATAATCACTCCATTATGCATGGTCAGTACACGCTTCTTCATGGAATTGACAATCTCTTTATTGTGGGTTACTACCAGAACGGTGGTTCCACGCTGGTTGATCTCCTCAAGGAGCTTCATGATCTCCTCGGATGTCTTCGGGTCAAGATTACCAGTAGGCTCGTCTGCAAGAAGGATGTCCGGACGGTTTACAATCGCCCTGGCAAGAGCAACTCTCTGCTGCTCTCCACCAGACAGCTCGTCAGGGTATGCCTTGTATTTCCCTGCAAGTCCAACTTCCTGAAGTACCTCCGGAACTCTCTTGCGGATAACTCTGGTAGGACGGTTCACAACACGCTGGGCAAAAGCTACATTCTCATACACATCCCTGTCCTTCAGAAGACGGAAGTCCTGGAATACAACACCAAGCTTACGGCGGTACTTGGCCACACGACGGTGCTTCATTCCCTCAAGCTTCTCTCCGCTTACGATAATCGTACCGGATGTGGAATCCAGTTCCTTCAAAAGCAGCTTGATCAACGTGGATTTACCGGAACCGCTGTTTCCTACTATAAATACGAATTCACCTTTATCTACATGGAGATTGGCGTGATTCACTGCCGGCAGTCCCGGTCCATAGGACTTGCTCACATCTATCAGATCAATCATGATATCCTCCTAAATTTTTCATATAAAAATTCAATTCAGCAGTTTGCTTAATTTTTATGTAACATTATTGTAATATATGTCTGGTGAAAATGCAACCTTATTTTTGCAGTACTTTATTATAACAGAGAAAACTAAGAACGCAATAGATTTCACAAAGGAAACACAAAGCAGATCCAGGAATATTTTCCAAATACCGCGTTCAGAGTTTTCAAACACGCTCTAGTACATCACAAAAGATGAAAAATGCCTGCCACAAACAAATGCAGCAGGCACAGAAATTACAGATATGAAACTTAATACTCCAGAGTCTCCATATACTTCATGTATCTTACAACCATCAGCGCAATCTTGAATGTGATCGCATCCTCGAATACACGAAGGTCAAGACCGGTGCTCTTCTGAAGCTTGTCCAGACGATAAACCAGAGTATTACGGTGAATGTAAAGCTGTCTGGAGGTCTCGGATACATTCAGGCTGTTCTCGAAGAACTTGTCGATAGTGACCAGAGTCTCCTCGTCAAAATCATCCGGGGACTTGCCGCCGAAGATCTCCTTAATAAACATCTTGCACAGCGGGATCGGAAGCTGATAGATCAGACGACCAATTCCAAGAGAGCTGTAAGCAATAACATCCTTCTCAGGGGAGAAAATCTTGCCTACATCAAGAGCCATTCTGGCTTCCTTGTAGGAACGGGAAACTTCCTTCAGCTCGCTTACGATCGTTCCGTATGCAATATGTGTATTATTCTCTTTCTCAAGGCCTAAGGTATCAAGGATGGTCTGGGCAAGCTTGTCCATCTCCTCGTATCCTTCATTCTCCTCAAGTTCCTTGACAATGATAATACTCTTCTCATCAACAGCTGTGATAAAGTCCTTGCTCTTGCCTCCGAACAGACTCTTCACGCTCTCCATGGAGCTGTGCTCTCTCTCCTGCTCAAGCTCCAGGATCATAACCACCCGTCGAACATCCGCATCAATATGAAGCTTCTTCGCACGATTATAAATATCTACCAGAAGCAGGTTATCAAGAAGCAGGTTCTTAATGAAGCTGTCCTTGTCAAAACGCTCCTTATATGCAACGATCAGGCTCTGGATCTGGAAAGCGGCAAGCTTTCCTACCATATAAGTATCTTCATCTTCTCCGTGGGCGACCAGAATGTATTCCAGCTGGTAATCATCACAGACCTTGAAATACTGATAACCTTTCACAAGCTGGCTGGCAGCCTGGGATTCCACAAATGCCTGAATATCCTGTGGCTGAATCTCAAATTCACTGTAGGTGGACGCCAGTGTCTTGCCATCTGTGTCAATAATGCAAAACTCCGTCCTGGATATCTCCCTGAGCCCCTCAAGTGTATTCTGCAGTACCTGATTTGATATCATTACCCTTCCGTCCCTTCTTGTAAATTATAGGGCTACTGGTCTCACAGCTGTCAATGTATTCCAGGATAGTGAAAACATTGTCAAAGAGAGCAGTAACATTATATGTTCGCCGGTATAACCGGCATGAATCGCTGTCCATTAGTGCCAAAATTCGCGGTCTCAAATCTGTAATATTGCACAAAACCTCAGACAGTCTTAGGAAAATCTACTGATTCCAAAAATTCATGAACCTATTTTAATACAAAATCACCAAAAAAGGAAGAGGAAAGTAGAAAAAATTTACAAATTTCCAGCAAATTTTTTTAACTTTTTCTATATCACTCCAATTTCAAGCCCTATTTTCCCCTTTTTTTGCGGTGCGCAGAAGGCTTTGGTAAAGTTTTTCTTTTTACTTACGTTCAATAAATCCCTCACCATGGACTTCACGCACGTCAGACACGATCACAAAAGCATCCGGGTCAATATGGTCTACCAGCTCTTTCAATGCCACGATCTCCTTGCGTCCCACAACGCAGTAAAGAAGCAGCTTGTCCTGGCCGGAGTACATTCCCTTTCCGTGGACTCCGGTCACGCCGCGATCCAGTTTGTCCATGATTTCTCTGGAAATCTCATCAGGCTTGCTGGTAATGATATACGCCTGTTTGGAAAATTTCAGACCTTCGATCAAGCTGTCAGATACCTTTGTTACAAGATAAACGGCGATGATGGCATAAAGTGCTTTCTGCACGCCGAACACATACATACCCACAAGTACAATGGCTCCGTCAATAAACTGCATGATCTGGGCAATGGAGTAATGGCGGAGCTTCCGCTGCAGCAGTGCCGCCATCATGTCTGTGCCCCCGGTAGTTCCTCTTCCCAGAAACACAAGTCCGATTCCAATCCCCTGGATTACACCACCATAAACGGCTGCCAGCAAAAGATCATTTCCTGCAATATCAAATGCCGGAAGAACCGCCAACCAGAATGACAGGCAGATTTCTCCCACCAGTGCCCTTTTCACAAACTGGAATCCACTGAGCTTCATTCCGATCAGAAACAGCGGGATATTCAGACTTAAGTTTGTGATCCACAGTGGGATGCCTCCCGGCACGACTCCCTCCGTCCACTCTTTTACCAGGATCGCAATACCGGAAAAGCCTCCGGTTACCATACCGGACATATCGAAAACACTGTTTATGGCAGTTGCCATAAGGGCTGTACCCACAATGATCATCAGGTAGTCCAGGAAGGCAGCTTTTTTGTTATTTTGGAACATGGCGTTACCTCCGTATTCTGCTTTCTTATTCATCATCCTCCAATTGCTTTGTAAGATATCTTCCAACGATTTTGGAAAATCCGGTAATATTCCGGATATATGCAAAATCCTTTCCAAAAATCTTCTTCTCCGTCGCCAGATCTTTCTCTTCCCCGGCGAAAACACCCAGCACGCTCACTCCCTGGCTGCGCAGCTTACGGATCTGGGCTGCAGTGTCAGTAATTGCGTACTTCCCATGATACGGTGCCGGATTCTTCGCATTGGGACGATTGACAATAACATCGTAAGGACGTCCATCACTGAGAATGATCAGAATCTTTTTCTCTTCCTCCCGGTTCAGCAGGCCGTATCCTGCTGCCCGGATGGCAAGTCCGTCACGGTTGTTGGATGATGTTACATAGTTAAATATATTTTCATTTGCACTTCTTGGGTCGTCATATTCTCTGAAGCGATGGAGAATGGTATAGTCCCAGAAAGTGCAGTAGCTCATCACTCTGTGGGGCAGCTCTGCATTGCTAAGTGCCTCGCTGATAATGTAGGCCTGCAGCGCTACCTCGCCCTGTCGGCTCATCTGGGAACCACTGGCATCGATCAGCACATCTACCACAAAATCAGAAGAATCTCCCTTCAATTCCCGCTTAAACACCTGTGCATCACTGCTTCTTCCAAGCCTCCACAGCCTGGATGGAATAATCATTCCTCTGTCTGAAAGAATCTCCTGATTTTCACTTTTGATGACTAGGGACTTCTTCAGCATCTCCGTGAGAAGGGCGATATTCCGCTTCACAATGCGGTGCTTGTCATGATAAAGCCAGATATTCTTATTTTTCAACCTTTTTGCATATTCATACTGGTAATTTCGTTTTACCGGACTTTTCAGAATTCCCTCAGTAAAATACAGGCTGCAGTCGCTGTGGATGTCACGGCACATCAGCTGGTTTATCCGCTTCTCTTCCAGCTCGCTCAGATACGTTTTTCCAAAATTCAGTTCCACATAGGTGTGGGCTTTTTCCAAAGCCTCCGGAGGCAGAACTGTAATTTTCTGTTTCGACTGCCGTTCCTCTTCCATCTCCCGGGTGACATCCGCATTCTCCATACCCGCCACATTGGAGGTAAGCTGCTCCATATAGCTTTCCAGTGCGTCCTCATACATTTCTTCGGAAAGATAGTCATGCCAGTCGAACTCCGTCAGATCCTCCATAGTGACAGCAAGCACCTGCTCAAGGGTTGCCTTTTGGGAAAAGTCGGGGTCAGCGACTTCATTGTATACAGTGTCTATCATGCGGATTAAAGACATTGTATCCGCAGCTTCTGCTGCGCTGGAAATCAAGTCAATATAGTGATAGATCCCTTTGTGTTTTCTATCTTTTTGTTCTTTTTTCGTTATATTTGTTATTGTTTTGTTTGATGCATCCGCATTTTCTCCTCTGTCAATCCGCCTTCTCAGCAGATTCACTCTCAGATAGCCCAGCTTATCTGCTGTCGACGGCATAGTCTCATATTCCTGATCCAGTATGTCCTCGCAGGCTTTCCTCTGCATCTCCCAGATCCCAGGACGCTGTTCACAGATCCGTTCTCCGATAGCTTCTTCAATACAAAGCTGTGAAACAAAGGTAAGCGCAGCTTCATCCGCGCCCATGAAGATTTTCTTCACCAGATACATTCCCAGAAAATCTTTATCGAAGAATTTCGCCAATGCGCCCTGCTTAATTCCATCATACAATGCAATATCCTTTGACCTGAGGAACAGGGAAACATCCGGCTTCATCTGCTGGGTGTAGTCCCCACTGATGGTCCAGAGCAGATTTCGGATACGGTTTTCCAGCTCTAATTGATAATCCTGGAGATTCAGTTCTTCACAGTTATCCTCTCTTGCCTGAAAATTTTCGCTTTTCTCCGCTACAGGTACTTCCATTGAAACTTTTTCTGATTTCTTATCCCCAGCTGCAATTTTAATTTTTTCTTTCCCAATAGCTGATTTCTTCAAAAATTCCTCTGCATCTTCAAGATCAACCAATTTGGCAGAAATTTTTAAAGATTCGTTTTCTTTATTCTCCATAAACATCTTCCCGTGTCCAGCCCTGTGGAATTCTGGTTCGCACCACATCCTCCACGATTTCCTTCTCAAACACATCAAATGTTTTATTAACAATGCCCATGCGTACCGCCTGCCATGGGGAAAGCCCGGTACGCACGATCTTCATGGCAGCAAGCAGGCCGCGAAGATCCAGCGGCTTTGTGGAAATCTCACTGTTCATGGATTTCTGCTGCAGATCCAGAAATACTCCTATAAACTGCTCCACAGCCTCTTTCTTTGCATCCGGGAACATCCTGTTGAAAATAAATCCAAGCGTTTCCTCATTCTGTGCGGGCATGTCGATTACCAGAAAACGGGAAACCAGAGCCTCATTCAGCTCCTTGGTTCCGGCATACCCGTAATTCATGGTTCCAATAAATCTTGCCGCCGGGTGAAGGTCTATTTTGTCATATCCTGGCACATCAATAGACCGGCGGTAATCCAATGTGGCGTGAAGTACAGAAACCGCATCATTCTTCGCCATATTGATCTCATCCAGAATGCCGAATCCGCCTTCCTCAGCACACTGGTAAATGCTTCCCTTACGCAGCTTCACCTGATTATCCACGAAAGTATCTGTTCCAATCAGGTCACCGCTGTTTGTATTCACATGAAAGGACACGTTATACACCGGTCTCCCGAAAATATATGCCAGATTTTCTGCCAGCACATTCTTTCCCGTAGCCTTCGGTCCTGCCAGAAGCAGATTCTCCTGCTCCAGCACCGCTGCCATGGCCATCTCCAATGTTTCCTTCCCATAAAATGGCAGCGCCGGCTTTATCCGTCTGTGCTTCGCTTTCTCTGAAACACCATATTCCTGTCGAAACTCTTCTGCCGCCTTAATAAGCGCCGCACTGACGCCTTGTTCCTCTAAAAAATCAAATTCACTCATCTTTTTCCTGCTTTCACTTTACCTCTTTAATAGAAAAGAGGACTGCGGCTGCAGTCCTCCTGATCACTTTACGGCTCAAACACCAGATCTCCATAAGATGGCATCGGCCACATATCTTTATCCACTAACATTTCCAGTTCGTCAACCGGCTCTCTTAATTTCTCCATTGCCGGAACCAGCTTCTCTCTGCAGAACACTGCTCTGTCACGTCCTTCCGGATGCGTCTCGATCTGATCTACCAGCTTGCTCAGCTTATTCATGGTACTGTTCACTTCTTTCAGAAGCTTGCTTGCTTTCTTCAGAAGATCCATCTGAACGCTCACGTCAATTGGTCCAACTGCCTTCACCTGATTGATGGACTCTGCCAGTACAGTTGTATACTTGATAACTGCCGGAATGATCTGCTTGGTTGCCATGTCCACCATGGTTTTCGCTTCGATGTTAATTGCTTTCGCATAAATCTCATACTGGATCTCCGCTCTGGACTCCAGCTCAGTCTTTGTAAATACTCCAAATTCTCCGAACAGTTCTACAGCCTTATCTGTAGTAAGTGCCGGAATGGCATCTACCATAGATGGCAGAACAGGAAGTCCGCGGCGGCGTGCCTCTTTTTCCCATTCAGGAGCATAGCCATTGCCGTTAAATACGATTCTCTGATGCTGGGTAGCATATTCCTTGATCAGATCATGGACTGCCAGATCAAAGTCTTCTGCACTCTCCAGAACATCGCAGGCTTCCTTAAACGCCTCAGCAGTAATGGTATTCAGCACCACATTGCATGCGGAAATGGAATCCTTGGAACCAACCATACGAAACTCGAATTTATTGCCGGTAAAAGCAAAGGGTGAAGTACGGTTACGGTCTGTAGCATCCTTCATGAAATCCGGAAGCGTCTTAACGCCTGTATCCATTTTCTCCCCGGTCTTACTTCTTGTAGCAGTACCAGTGCTGATCAGCTGCTCCAGCACATCCTCAAGCTGCTCTCCAAGGAAAACCGAAATAACAGCTGGCGGAGCCTCATGGCCGCCAAGACGCTGGTCATTTCCAACATCTGCTGCGGACTCACGAAGAAGATCTGCATGCTTGTCAACGGCTTTCAGGATACAGGTCAGAACCAGAAGGAACTGAATGTTCTCATGTGGTGTCTTCCCCGGCTCCAGAAGATTAATTCCGTCATCAGTAGTCAGGGACCAGTTATTGTGCTTACCAGAACCATTCAATCCTGCAAAAGGTTTCTCGTGAAGCAGACAGCGCATGCCATGACGGCTTGCCACCTTTTTCAGGATACGCATCATGATCTGGTTGTGATCTGCTGCAATATTAACAGGTGCATAGATCGGCGCAAGCTCATGCTGTGCCGGTGCAACCTCATTGTGCTGGGTCTTGGCTGTAACTCCCAGCTTCCAGCACTCTTCATTTACTTCTTTCATATATGCGGAAACTCTCTGACGGATGGTTCCGAAATAATGGTCATCCATCTCCTGTCCTTTCGGAGGCATGGCTCCGAAAAGAGTGCGTCCGGTGTAAACCAGATCCTTTCTCTGCATATATTTCTCTTTATCAACAAGGAAATACTCCTGCTCTGCACCAACAGATGGTGTCACCCGTTTGGAGGTCGTATTTCCGAAAAGTCTGAGAAGTCTTAATGCCTGTGTATTGATGGCTTCCATAGAACGAAGAAGCGGTGTCTTCTGATCCAGCGCTTCTCCTGTATAGGAACAGAAAGCGGTAGGAATGCATAAGGTTCCGCCTGCTGCATCATGTCTTACAAAAGCCGGTGAGGTACAATCCCATGTTGTATAGCCTCTTGCCTCAAAGGTGGCACGAAGTCCGCCAGATGGAAAAGAAGATGCATCCGGCTCTCCCTTGATCAGCTCTTTACCGGAAAAGCTCTGAAGGACTTTTCCATTCTCCATAGGTGCGGTGATAAATGCATCGTGCTTCTCTGCAGTTACGCCTGTAAGGGGCTGAAACCAGTGACTGTAATGAGTGGCACCCTTCTCGATGGCCCATTCCTTCATCTCGTGGGCAACCACATCTGCAACCTCCATGGAAAGCTCCTTGCCCTCTTCAATGGTTTTCTTCAGCTCTTTGTAAACCTTCTTCGGCAGACGGTCCTGCATGACGGAATCATTGAATACATCACATCCGAATAATTCCTTCACATTAACATAATCTCCCATTGTTCCTCTCCTCTCGTTCATCTCGCTGCTTATTTCCCCAGGCTGCCATTTATCTGCGGTCCCCATCTCCATAAACAACGATTCATCACACATTACTGGTTCTTATTTTTTCACATGTAAGCACTCAATGCTTTCACAGGTGCAAGGCAAAAAACGCGCAAAAATTCTCTCTGGTGATACCAGCCGGTCTCACCCTGTTTACTTGTCGCTCTTCAAGCAAAGGTTCAGTGCCTGCTGCAGGTTCTCAATCTCTACCAGCCTTGGGCTTCCGCCGTATTCTCCGTCCAGCGTCCATGCTACTTCTTCCTCTGCTTCAACTGTAAGCTTCCGTGCCTTGAAAGAATAGATCAGGTCAGAATTATCCTCCATGTTGAGAAGATTCCGGACAATCTCCTGCATTTCCAGCGGGTTCTTAGGCTGTACGATCAAAGTGACCTCAAAAAGGCCGTCGTTCATATCCACATCCTTGGTCAGGTTCTTAAATCCGCCCACAGATCTGGAATTGGTGACCATGCCGTAGATAAAATTATCTTCGATCACACCATTCTCTGTTGTCACTTTCATATGGTAAGCCTTGATATCCAGAAGTCTCTTGGCACCTTCCAGGACATAAGCAAGATGGCCCAGAATGTTCTTCAGATCCTGACTTGTCTCATAAGACACATCTGTAAAAAGACCAAAAGCAGCTACATAGGCAAAAGTCTGGCTGTTAAATCTGCCTACGTCGCATCTGTAAATCTCTTCCTTCATGATCATAGATGCCGCATCCAGCATATTCTTCGGCATAAAAAGGCTGTTGGCAAAGTCGTTGGTGCTTCCTGCCGGTATGTATCCGACCGGAACCTTGCTTCCCACCTCGGTAATTCCTGTAACCACTTCATCCAGCGTGCCGTCACCGCCGCTGCAGACGATCAGATCCACCTTGTCTGCATATTTCTTCACCTGTTCATAGGCATCCTTCGGGGCCTGAGTTGCGCGGATGATCACCTCATAACCGCCTTTATTAAAGATATCTACTATATCCATCAGAGATGTCTTGATCTTGCCCTTCCCTGCTTTGGGATTAAAAATAAATACCAGTTTTTTCTCCAACTTCATTCCTCTTTTTCATTACCATTTATTTTACACATAAAATCAATTCACATATGATACTATAAAAAAAAGAGGGCAAAATGTCAACGCTTTTGCCCTCTTTTATAGTCTTTTTAGAATGAAAACAAGCTAAATTTTTTTGGTCTGTTCTGCTTATTTTTGGAAAAACTGAAGCATTTCTTTTCCATTTTTTATATTCTTCCTGCTTAAGCCTCACGCACAGCGTCTTTCATAGACTTTACATAATCCTTTACATATGGGACGCAGTTTTCTCCATGTGCGGCACAAATTTTCACAATGGCGGAGCCTACAATCGCACCGTCGGACTGGGCAGCCATTTTCTTTGCCTGCTCCGGGGTGGAGATGCCGAAGCCCACTGCACATGGAATGTCCTTTGCAGCTTTTACCAGCTTCACCATCGCTCCGATATCAGTGGTGATCCGGGTTCTGGTTCCGGTTACGCCAAGGGAGGAAACGCAGTATACGAAGCCATTTGCCTCTTTTGCAATCCGGGTGATCCGGTCGTGGGATGTGGGGGCGATCAGGGAAATCAGCTCCAGACCATACTGTTTGCAGACCACATCGAACTCCTCTTTTTCCTCAAAAGGTACATCAGGAAGAATCAGTCCATCCATTCCAATTTCCGCTGCTTTCCTGATGAAACGCTCTGTTCCATAGGAAAAAACAACGTTTGCATAGGTCATAAATACCATTGGTATACTGGTTTTTTTACGGATTTTTACCACCATGTCAAAAATCTTGTCTGTGGTTACTCCGCCGCTCAGTGCACGCACATTGGCTTCCTGGATCACAGGACCTTCTGCTGTCGGGTCAGAAAACGGGATTCCAAGTTCAATAAGGTCTGCGCCTGCTTCCTCCATTGCGTAGATAAGCTGCTCAGTGATCTCCAAAGATGGATCTCCGCAGGTGATAAATGGGATAAATGCTTTTCCTTTTGCAAATGCTTCTGAAATTCGGTTACTCATGGATATCCTCCCCTCTGTATCTTGCGATTGCTACACAGTCTTTGTCGCCCCTGCCGGAAATGGTAATGACTACGCACTGATCCTTGCCCATCTGCGGCACGATTTTTCTTGCATAGGCAACAGCGTGGGCGCTTTCAATGGCAGGAATGATTCCTTCTGTTTTGGAAAGATATTCAAAGGCTTCTACTGCTTCTTCATCTGTTACAGGTACATACTGGGCACGGCCAGTGTCGTAAAGGTGGGCATGCTCCGGTCCGATTCCCGGATAATCCAGTCCTGCGGAAATAGAGTAAACCGGCGCGATCTGTCCGTACTCGTCCTGGCAGAAATAGGATTTCATTCCATGGAAGATTCCAAGTCTGCCAGTGGCAATGGTGGCTGCGGTCTCTGCAGTGTTTACGCCGCGGCCTGCTGCCTCGCAGCCGATCAGCTGTACATCTTTGTCTTCAATAAAGTGGTAAAAGGTTCCGATGGCATTGGAGCCGCCGCCTACACAGGCAAGGACTGCATCTGGAAGCCTGCCTTCTTTTTCCAGCATCTGTTCTTTGATTTCTTTGGAGATAACTGCCTGGAAATCGCGGACAATGGTTGGGAAAGGGTGAGGACCCATAACGGAGCCCAGTACATAATGGGTATCTGCTATACGGTTGGTCCATTCACGCATGGTCTCGGATACGGCATCTTTCAGGGTGGCAGTTCCGGAGGTTACAGGATGAACTTTTGCTCCAAGGAGACGCATCTTATATACATTTAATGCCTGGCGCTCGGTATCTTCTTTTCCCATGAATACCTCGCATTCCATTCCCATAAGGGCTGCTGCTGTGGCTGTGGCTACACCGTGCTGTCCGGCTCCGGTTTCCGCGATGACACGGGTTTTGCCCATTTTTTTTGCAAGAAGCACCTGACCTAAGACGTTGTTGATCTTGTGGGCACCGGTGTGGTTTAAGTCTTCTCTTTTTAAATAAACCTTTGCGCCGCCAAGGTCTTCGGTCATGTGAGCTGCGTAGTAGAGGCGGGATGGTCTTCCTGCATATTCATTTAAAAGTTCTGTAAGCTCCCGGTTGAATTCCGGATCGTCTTTATAGTGGTTGTAGGCTTCTTCCAGTTCGATCACCGCGTTCATCAGGGTTTCGGGGATATACTGGCCGCCGTGGATTCCAAATCTTCCGTTTGACATAGCGTTGTTTCCTTTCGTTTCGCTGTTTTGTATATTCTTTACTTTCTTCACTCTAAATCTGCTTCACGCTCTTTTCTGTATGCTTCCAGTGTATTAATCTGCTTCAGCATACGGGCAATCTGCTGGATTTTCGCCTGGTCTTTTCTGCCGTCGGTTTCCAGGCTGCTGCTTAGGTCTACAGCCCATGGGTGTAAGGTTCCGATAGCACTTCGGAGATTTTCAGGGCCGATTCCTCCTGCAAGGAAGAATGGGCGGCGGACTGGGGGAACCAGGGTCCAGTCGAAGGGTTCGCCGGTGCCTCCTGCGCCTTGATCTAAAAGGATGTAGTCGGCAGGGCTTCGAAGGGCCCGCTGTACATCTTCGGGTGTTTTTATGGAAAAGGCCTTGATGACAGGCTTTCCAGTCATATTCTGGATTTTTTCGATGTAGTCTTCGTCTTCATCCCCGTGAAGCTGGGCTGCCCATAGGGTGCCATCTCTTAATAAGGAAATGGGGAGTTCCGGGGCCGCGTTTACGAATGCACCTACGGGAAGGATTTCCTTGTCCAGTCCCTTAACCAGGACTTTGACCCATTCTGCCGTAAGGCTTCGTCTTCTTCCTGGAACTTCAATTATGAATCCCGCAAAATCCGGTTTTGCTTCATTTACAGCTTCAATATCCTCTTTGCAGGTCAGACCGCAAATTTTTAATTTTGCCATACTGTTTCGTTCCTTTTCATTAATTTTTTATTTTCCAACTATTTTATCAGCACATTATACATCTCCGATTGCCAGAGCGTGTTTGAAAAAGGCTTTCTACAAGATGTGCGTCACAATTTGTGGGAGATTTTGCCCGGATGAGGACGCCGTAGTTGGCTACGGCAACCGAATTCGGGTGAAATATACCGCAAAGTGGGACGTGCATGGAATATCACTTATCACCATGAATCAGCTCAGACAATCCCTGCATTTAATGCCCCAAGTGCCGCTTTTTTGTCAGGGTTGCGCATTAAGGTCTCTCCGATCAGGACTGCATCTACTTTGTTTTCATATAATATACGGATATCCTCCGCTGTCTTAATACCACTTTCGGAAACAAACACCGTATCAGCCGGTGCCATGTTCCGCAGTCTGATACTGTTTCCCATATCAACGGTAAAATCATGGAGATTCCGGTTGTTCACTCCCACGATTTTTGCTCCAAGCTTCAAAGCACGGTCCACTTCCCACTGATCATGAGCTTCTACCAGAGCATCCAGCCCCAGCTCCTGTGCCAGTTCCCCAAAGGCTTTTAACTGGCTGTTATCAAGAATCGCACAGATCAGAAGTACAGCGGAAGCCCCAAATGCTTTTGCCTGGTAGATCATGTACTCATCTACTGTAAAATCCTTTCGAAGCACCGGAATATTCACTGCCTGGGAAATTTCCTGCAAATACCTGTCTGCGCCCTGGAAATAAAAGGGCTCTGTGAGGCAGGAGATTGCAGAAGCACCGGCCTTCTCATATTCCTTTGCAATGTCCAGATAAGGAAAATCTGGTGCGATCAATCCTTTTGACGGAGATGCTTTTTTTACTTCACAGATGTAAGACATTCCCGGCTTTTTTAATGCCTCCAGAAAAGAAATTTTTTCCTCGGCATGTTTCGCCAGATTGGAATTCTGCTGTGAGATAAGTTCCCTTAATGGGACTTTAAATTTTTCCTCCGCAATACGCTCTTTTGTGCGCGCTGCTATCTCGTTTAAAGTACTCATTCTATCTCCTGTAAAACTCTCTGTGATGTCATTCTCTCTTGTCATCATCTTTATCCAAATGAGTTATATTGTTATTTTTTTCAGTGCTATTTTGTTTTGTGATGTGATTATTGTTATTTTTGTTATTATTTGTGTTTATTTTTCACTCCTGATTACTCTTTTGTATAAATTCTTCCAGTTTCTTCAGGGCAGCCCCGCTGTCGATCAGCTGCTCTGCCATCTTCACACCTGCTTCAATGGAAGCTGCTTTGCCTGCAATATAAAGTGCGGCACCAGCATTCAGGCAAACTGCATGACGTTTCGCACCTGTCTCTTTGCCTTCCAGAATTGCTTTTGTGATTTCGGCGTTCTCCTGCGGGGTTCCTCCCTGAAGCTTCTCTTTTGTGCAGCGCTCATAACCAAACTGCTCCGGAGTGAGTACATAGGATGTAAATTTGCCATCTTTGATCTCGCATACAGAAGTCGGTGCACTCATGGAAATTTCATCCAGACTGTCCTGTCCGAAGACAACCATTCCTCTTGTTACTCCAAGATTTGCCATGACCTGCGCAAGAGGCTCAACAAGGGCTTCATCATAAACACCCATCAGCTCCATATTGGCGCCAGCCGGGTTGCTTAACGGTCCAAGAATATTAAATACAGTACGGATTCCCAGCTCTTTACGGATTGGAGCCACATACTTCATTGCAATGTGATAGTTCTGTGCAAACAGAAAGCAGATTCCGATTTTTTCCAAAAGCTCCTGGCTTTTTTCCGGTGGAATTGTGATCTTAACGCCCAGAGCCTCCAGCACATCTGCGGCTCCGGATTTTGAAGACGCAGCGCGGTTTCCATGCTTTGCTACCGGTACACCTCCTGCTGCGATCACAAGGGAGGCAGTAGTGGAAATGTTAAAGGAATTGGAGCCGTCTCCACCAGTACCTACGATTTCCAGTACATCCATGTCATGAAGCAGCTTGATGCAGTGTGCTCTCATGCCTGCCGCGGAAGCGGTAATCTCATCAATAGTTTCCCCTTTCAACGCCAGAGCAGTCAGATAGGCTGACATTTGTACCGGAGTAGCTTTTCCGCTCATAATCTCGTCCATTACCTCTTCTGCTTCCAGATAGGTTAAGTTCTGTTTCTTCGATAATTTGATAATACTTTCTCTGATCATTTTTTCTGCTCCTCTCTGATGTTGTCCTTTATAAATTGTCAAATCTGACTTGCGCTTCCAGAGCGTGTTTGAAAAATCATTCCCGCAATCTGCACGCCCCACTTTGCGGGAGATTTTGCAGAAAGCCTTTTTCAAACACGCTCTAGAAAATTCTCAATCATCTTCCTTCCATCGGGAGTCATAACAGACTCCGGATGAAACTGTACACCATAAACCGGATATTCCTTATGCTCCACTGCCATGATTTCTCCATCTTCTGCTCTGGCTGTCACAACCAGCTCCTCCGGAAGAGTCTCTTCTATTGCTGCCAGGGAATGATATCTTGCTGCCGGGAACTTTTTCGGGAGTCCTTTAAACAGGACATTGGAACCGCACTGGATCATCTCATCTCTTTTCCCATGCTTCAGTTCTTTTGCATAGGAAACCACTCCGCCAAAGGCTTCGCAGATGCTCTGATGTCCCAGACACACACCCAGAATTGGGATTTTTCCAGCGAACTCTTTGATCACCGGAATACAGATGCCTGCCTCCTCCGGTCTTCCAGGACCCGGGGAAAGAACAATTGCTTCCGGTGCCAGCTTCTCTATTTCTCCCAGGGAAATTTCGTCATTTCGAACCACCTGAATATCCGGATTAACGGACCCGATCAGCTGATACAGGTTATAGGAAAAGCTGTCGTAATTATCAATCAGTAAAATCATTCTAATCCCTCCTCTGCCTGGCTGATGGCCCTTACCACCGCTCTTGCCTTATTCTGGCACTCTTCAAATTCTTTTTCCGGTACGCTGTCTGCCACGATTCCGGCTCCCGACCGGATACAGATTTCATCTTTTTTCTTATATACCAGACGGATTGCAATGCACACATCCAAATTTCCTGTGAAATCCACATATCCGATTGCACCGCCGTAAATGCCTCTCTTGCTTTGTTCCAGTTCCTGAATGATCTGGCAGGCACGGAATTTCGGTGCCCCTGAAAGGGTTCCTGCAGGTAAGATGGCATCCACTGCGTCTATGGCATCTTTGCCCTTTTTGATAGTTCCTGTTACTGTGGAGCCCAGGTGCATGACACAGGAATAACGTTCCACAGTCAGGTATTTTTCCACTTTTACGCTGCCAAGCTCACTGATTTTTCCAATATCGTTTCTTCCCAGATCTACAAGCATGTTGTGCTCGGCAAGCTCTTTTTCATCCTGAAGAAGATCTGCTTCCAGGGCTTTGTCCTCTTCCGGTGTTTTTCCTCGCGGCCTTGTTCCTGCCAGTGGGAAAGTGCTTAACTTGCCATGCTCTAATTTCACCAGTGTCTCCGGGGAGGCACCTGCGATTTCAATGTCATCACTGGAAAAATAGAACATATAGGGGGATGGGTTGGTAGCTCTCAGAACACGGTAAGTATCAAACAGGCTGCCCTCTGCTTTTGCCCTCATGGGGTTTGACAAAACCACCTGGAAAATATCGCCCTCGTGGATATAATGCTTCGCTGTTTCCACCATCTGGCAATATTTTTCTTTAGGGAACTGAGGTTTGATTTCAGATTTAAGCCTGATCGGAGGGAAGATTTTTTTCTCCCCTTTTTTGATCAGCGCTGTCATTTCTTCCAGTTTTTTACAGGCCTGTTTATAGGACTTTTCCAGATCCTCTGTCATCACACCTGTGATGAGAAGAACCTTCTGGCGGTAGTGATCGAATGCGATCACATCATTAAACAGCATCAGATCCAGATCCCGGAAATCCTGCTGTTCCTTATCTTTTAGTTCCAGCTTGGGCTCACTGTATTTGATGTAATCGTAGGAGAAGTAACCTACCAGACCGCCGGTAAATGTGGGCATATCGTCCATAACCGGACTTTTGTACTGACTGATGATTTCACGGATGGCATCGCCTGGATGGGCAACCTGTCGAACCTCTTCTGTACTGCTTTCTGCAGCATTGCCGCTTCTACCAAAAGTTTCCGTCTTACTGGTTTTTCGAATTCGCAGGATTCCGTCTGTACAGGTGATTTCCATGGAAGGGTCATATCCCAGAAAAGAATACCTGCCCCACGCTTCGCTCTGGCTGGCGCTTTCCAGCAGATAGCAGTGATGACTCGCCTTTTGCAGAATCCGCATCATCTCTACTGGTGTGTAGCTGTCTGCGTATAACTCTTTGCAGATTGGAATTCTTTTGTAATCTCCTGCTGCCATTTCCCTGATTTTTTCAAACGTTGGATACATAGAACACCTCCCGATTTATTACCTGAACAGTGCACGTGCCGCATCCTCGCAGAGCGTTTTTAGGTGTAACAGGAACATTACGGAGTAATTTTCTAGTACACAAAAAACCCGTCCAGGACAGAATTTCCATATCTGTCAAGGACGGGTCTGAATATTCACCCGCGGTGCCACCTTGCTTCACGATAAAATCGTGCTCTTAACGGAATACCATCATATTCCTGACAACTGACGTATGTCCTACGTCGCATAATACTTGGCTTCTGCAGAATCTACTTTCATGCTTCAATCAGATATGTCTGCAATTCTCTGCATTTGTTCTGCCTTTCCATGCGCCCTCAGCGGCCCATTTAACAAACTGCCTTACCGCCCGGCTCTCAGCCTCCCGGACTCTCTGTGGGTGCACGATTGTTTTTATTCCCGCTTCATCGGTTTAGTTCGTTGAATCGAATTTTTATTTAAAATAGCATACAGGCAATGAATTGTCAAGCAATTTTTTCATATTTTATAAACATTTATTAAAATTGATTTCCTCTAAAGTAAAAAATCTGCCTGTGAATTTTCTCATCACAGACAGATCTCACATTATTATATTAATTTACTTACTGCTCTTTTTCATAAAGAAATTCTTCCGGTAAAGTAACATGAAAGTCTTTGGCTACTGCGCGGAAATCATCAGGAGTAATGGTCTGAAGCTTACGCGGTGCCATGGACATTACCTTCACCAGGATTTCCGCGGACTTCTCTACTGTATGGAGAAGGCCAAAGGTCAGGTCAAAGTCCTCACCGGAGCAGAACATTCCATGATGTGCCCAGATAACAACATCATATTTCTTCATCAGCTCAGCTGTTTTTACTGCAATTTCTCTTCCGCCTGGTACCATCCAGCCTACAACGCCTACGCCATCCGGGAAAACAACCGGGCATTCTGTTGCAGACTCCCACAGCTCTCTTGTAAATACCTTGTCATCCAGTGGAAGGACAAAGGTTAATGCGATGGTGTTGGTTGTATGTGCGTGATAAATAACACGATGTCTGCCGTTTGTAAGCTTCTTTTTTACCTCATGATTCATAAGGTGGGTTGGAAGCTCGCTGGTTGGGCGGCCGCCTTCTACCAGTCCCCAGCGGATCCTGTAATTAACACCCTTGTCATCCAGTTCAATGATTGCAAGACAGGCTTCCGGGTCAACTGCTATGTTTCTGAAATATTTGCCGCTTCCGGTTACCAGAAAAAACTCTCCTGCAAGTCCCGGCACCTCTGTGCCGATAGGCTGCCACTCGCCTGGTGCATTCAGACGTGGACGGATCATTTCTACTTCTTCTGCTTTCAGACGATAGCTTAAGTTTCCGCCATTTCTCTCATGCCAGCCCTGCTGGAAACCATCGTCCGCCATTTTGATAAAGCCCTTCATAAATTTGGAATCTAAAATCTTCATACCATCTTCTCCTCTTCTATTTTTCGTATCGCCAACTGACGTTTCCTAATAGGAAAAACAATTGTCAGCTGATCGCAATTATGGTCTCAGGGCGTGTTTGTGAGCCCTTTCTTATGAGACCATACGAATACGCTGCGTCCGTTCTTTTTCTTCTTACAGGTATCCGGTATGCTTTTGTTTGTTCTTCTTGTTTACAGAATCAGTATAACACCAATTCTCATTTTGGAAAGAACCTTACTTGCCAAATTGTTTTCCGCTTTTTGCAAATAAGGACCCAAAATAAAAATTTCTGTTTCAAGAGCATGTTTGAGAAAGGCTTTCTGCAATCTGCACGCCCCACTTTGCGGGAGATTTTGCAAACAGACTCTAGTTTTCTTTTTTTCCAATAAAATAGTAAAAAAATATAATTCTAAATTTTTTTGAAAAAATTAAAAAAAGTTGTTGACAATTTGCGACAGTTAATAGTATAATAGCAAAGCGAGCTGCGGAAGAGAAGATACTTCACAGTTTGTATATGGGGTCTTAGCTCAGCTGGGAGAGCATCTGCCTTACAAGCAGAGGGTCACA
>OLNM01000120.1_pt1 | contig 77729 bp, 83 predicted proteins | sample 1672391 | NCBI WGS metagenome assembly OLNM01 (sample SAMEA3136680, study PRJEB25190) | human gut metagenome | reverse complement strand
CCAGACTGTATCCTCTCTCTACATCAATGGTCCCTTTGATCTTTTTCAGGTGTTCGTTCATTTTTCTTCTCCTTTCAAAAACATTTTCTATCATATGTCTATCCACTTCATACCTTTTTCTGTTGTTCTTTGTAATACATAGTTTAAATTGTTTTTTTATGATTTTTTTGTTTTTATTGTATGTTTTTTGTGTAGATAACATCTCCTACATTTATTCAAAAAAAGAACATCCGCCTGTAATCACAACAAACGGATGTTTTTCTAGTCTTTACATATTATTTTCACTTCTATACCTTGATCAGTATTTTTTAATTCACACTCATAGTGATGTAACTCTACAATCATTTTTACAATATAGAGACCTAAACCACTTCCTCCAGCCTTTCTATTTCTAGATTTTTCTCGTCTATAAAATGCATCAAATAATTTTGGAATTTCCTGTTCCGAAATATGCTCAGCATTATTCTCAACGGAAAATATTACATCTCCTCCTTTTTTATACACCTTACACCAAATATTTCCATTATCCGGCGTATACTTTACCGCATTGCTAATTAAATTGCCAATTACTTTCTGAAAAAGAACTCTGTCCGCATGAATATCTGTGTGCTCTTCTATTTCTATGTGGAAAGTCACCCCTCTATCTGTCGCAACATCTTCCCATTCTTGTATACAATTTCTTACAATGTTATCCAAGGATACATTAGAAAAATTGACTAAAAATCCTGCTGACTTTATACGCGAAACATCAAGTATCTCCTGAATCAGTCCTTCCATTGAAAAGACTACTTCGTATGATCTTTTCAGATATTTATCTCTGTCTTTATATCCACCAATCCCTGAAATCATCCCTTGAATTTGTCCTTTTAATATAGTGACTGGGGTTTTCAATTCATGCGAAACTGCTGCAAAAAATGACAATTGCTTCTGTTCCATTTTCTGCTCTCTTTGGATTTCATCTTGCAATATTTTATTTTTTTCTTTTAACTCTTGTAATGTCTCTTCCAAATGTTCCGCCAATCGATTCAAATTTTCTCCCAAAATACCAATCTCATCGCTTCGTGTTTCGGGATACGGTCTACGAAAATCTAATTTCACCATCCTTTTAGATGCTTCATTTACTTTTAAAATTGGTCGAGTGATATATTGAGCGAAAAAAAACGCAATTAAAATAGATACAGCAAAAGTAATTACTCCGAGAACTGGCAAAATTCGGTTTAACACTTTTAACCCTATATTTACAGACTCTTTCGTTCCAAATATCTGAAGTTTATAAATCGTGCCTTCATTAGATTTCACGATATAATTTTTTGTAATGCCCTTGCTATTTTGTGCTTTTGAACTATCTGCATCTGGAGCTAAAAAATAAGATATCTCTCCGTAATTTCCTATTTCCTCTCCTTCTTGATTTTTCACAATGATAGAGACTCCATACTCTATCGCAAACCGTTCCAATATCTTCTGAGTTTCATCATTAGTCATATCCTTTATTTGTGAAATCGTAGTGTCTAATTCTTTCTCAAGACTTTTATTTAATTCTGTTAAATAAAAGTTCGACATGCCAAATGTGACCATTCCGTAGATTGCCGCACTCAATGTCAATAATAGCATTATAGTTACTAAAAATACCTTGACAGTTAAGTGTTCTTTAATGTACTTTCTCAAGGCGATATCCCACTCCTCTTACTGTTTCAATATAATTTCCCAGACTGCCTAATTTCTTTCTTAAATTTTTAATATGATTATCTACAGCACGTTCATCACCATAAAATTCATATTTCCACAATCGATTCAGAAAGCTCTCTCTTGAGATCACAGCTCCAGGATGCTCCATTAGCTCCTTTAATATTTCATACTCCTTTTGTGTCAGATCAATACTTTCTCCATTTATAATTACCCGATAATTACCAATAATAAGACAGATTTCACGATACCACATCTGATTATTTTCTGTTTCCTCTTTTTTATTATATCTTCTAAATACAGCTTCTATTTTTTTAATCATCAGCGGTAACGAAATTGGCTTTGGAATATAATCATCTATTTGTAATTCAAATCCTTTAATCTGATCTGTTTCACTGCTTAATGCACTAATCATAATAATTGGCACATTTGAACTTTGCCTGATGATTTCACAAACGGCATATCCGTCCATCTTAGGCAACATAATATCCAAAAGTACCATATCCGGATGTTCTTTATTGAAAATCGCCACCCCCTCTACACCATCATCAGCAACACATACTTGATAGTTTTGGTCTTCCAAAAAAAATTGTATCATTTCTTGTATATCTAAATCATCTTCCACAATCAAAATTTTCTGCATACTGTCATCTCCTAAATAATTTCATTTTATCATCTTATTTTGTAATTTGTGTGTAGTTTCAATAATATTTAGAATAACAAGAACTTATTTTTGCTGTCAATACACTATTATATTTCATCTGTACATCCTTTTCATTTTTTCCATTCTATATAGAACATATTAAATACATAGAATAGAACCAATCTTTTATTATAGCATTTACAAAGCTTATGGATCCAATATCTGCATATTCCGCCGCCCCGTAATATTCACAATATCAATTCAAGGCGTTTCACCGGCTTTCTTGTACAGTGTATTACTCTTACTCAAAATCTAACTGTTATCCAACCTTTTGTTATAAAAACAAATACGATTGACAGATTAGAATACCTGCCAATCGTATTTGCTTTTATAACTGTTTCTTCATTTCTTCCCAATCGTAATACCACTTCCACTTGGACATCTCATTTAACTTTTGTTCATATACCTCATCTGCAACAGGACATTCAAGATAGTCAAGTGCTCCCACTGACAGCACCTCAAACTGATCAGAAATACTACTACTTTCTAAAAGTGCAAGAATAGGAACGTTACTTTTGCATTTTGCCTCTAAAATTATTTTAAATTCTTTTGTAGTCACCATAGCACATTCAAAATTTATCACTAATATATCACACTCTATAGTTTCTACATCCTTAAATGCCTCAAAAGATAGCATTTGCAGTTCATTTTGATTTCCCATCACTTTTTGGGTTTGATAATAAATATCCAAAGTATTGCTAATCAAAAGAACTTTCACGTTCTGTCATCCTCTCATAGTTTTCTGCCATTTTTATCTTTCCTAAAAGCATAGATATAATAATTATTCCAAGTGTGTATGTGATTGTATTCAAATAACTATTATAACCTTTCATAAATAGAAATATGACTGTCCCTAATATAATCGCTAAAATTTGCTTTTTTCTATGTGCAAACACTTTCTTTTCATTTTTATCCACTGGACGATTTATATTTTCCACGGGATTCATGAAAAATATAAGCAAAAGTTCAAAAATCGAAATACTCATTGCCCATATATCTGTCAATTGAAGATTGTCAACAGCTAAAAGTATTAGTATAAATACTATGCAGGAACAAACAAAACATTTTGTGTAATTACTCATATGAATACCACCAACAAACGATCTTAATGAGAAAAAAGCCAAGAAAAATACAATGCATTCTTGAAACATATCCATTTGTGCTGCTATGCAGCAACAAGTTACAATATAAATAAGCATTTCTATGCCGGTCCAAAAACCATATTTATATATCTCTGACTCTTCCTTCTTGATGACTTTATTTTTCACAATATAATTTGTTAGTGAATCTGCTATTTTTTCTGTATTAATCATTTTTAAGCTGCTTCATTTCTTTTGGCATTTTCGGTTGATGATAAATACATACACACCTGCTATTTACCGCTATTACACTAAACAGCATTGCAAAACTCGCCATCACCTTTGCATTTTTTTGAATAAAAGAACTAATTTTTTTCATTATCTTTACCTCCATTTGATTTTTTATTAGTATAACTCAAAAAAAGGACAACCTTGCTATAATGTAATTTCTACGAAGTTATTTGTAACTTTTCCGGTAAATCACACAAAACTATTTTTATAGTAAATTTTTGTGTACCGGGCTCAATAACAACTGAACCGTGATATTTTTTGGTAACTTTCCTTACTGATTCCAGTCCAATACCATGATTTTCAGAGTCACCTTTATTTGTAATAATTTTTCCACTTCCATTCCTCAACAATTCCCCATTATACGCATTTATGACTGTTATTATTAGGGTATTTTTTTCGTACTTCATAAAAAATTTTATATATCTTCTTTCTTGATCTAACATCACCGATGCTTCAATCGCATTATCTAGAATATTTCCTAACAAAATACATAAATCTGCACTTTTAAATGGTAATTGCATTGGTATGTGAATGTCTACTTCAAATTTAATCTGTTCTCTTATTGCTACGGCATATTTAGAATTTACTAAAGAATCAACAACAATATTATCTGTTCTTGAAATTCCAAGTTTACTTAAAGGCTCTATATTTATGAGTTTTCTCAAATATTCTATAGCCTTCTGATTATCCTCTTTAGTCAGTAATTCAATCAGAACAATAAAGTGTTGTTTCATATCATGCCTTGCATTACGAAACTCCATCATAACTGTTTCTTTTTCGCGCATATGTTGATTACATAACTCCAACTGTTGAGCATACACGGTATTATATTTTTGCAACTCTTTTTCCTTTGACAAAATTAAATAGAGTTTAAATGTAACAATATTAATAAGCAAAATGATAACTAAACTTGTCCAAGATTCGCTAATATATTTTTTCTGATTTATTTCTATGCTAAGCATAAAAATATTGTAGACCACAAACATACTTCCTATCGGTATCAGCAACAAGATAAAATTATACCTATTCGGAAGATTTTTGATATTCTCATCATGAAAAAATTTCTTTAAACATACAATTAAGATTAACGCAATCAATTTCGACAACAACGATCCTAAAAACTGAGGAATCATATAATCTATTCCACATAGAATAAATCCATATCCTACCAGAAACTCTGCCAGCATCCAAATAGCATTAATTAAAACAGAAAACACAAATTTCTGTAAAATATTTCCTTCAAATACTCCTATACTAACTATGCTGACTAAAATAATACTAATCATGACATTTATGTATGCTGGAAATATATTAATGCTTCCAATAATTAACTGCCAGATAAAATATAATGCCCAACAAAAAAATCCTACAATCTTATCATCTTTCTTTTGAAAAAAGATTTCAAAATACTTTTTCAAAATATACAGAGAAAATATAGCCAAAGTAGTATCTGCAATTAGATCATTACCATAATTAAACAATAATATCCTCTCCTTTTAACATACAAAAAAGTTCACTCACCCTTTTTCTTCTATTTTCACTAATAGATAGTGTAGTCCCATCAGCCAATTCCATTGAATCATAAAAATATGCAGTTACATATTTAGGATTAACTAAAAAAGACTGATGCGTTCTATAGAAATACATATCAGATTCTACCAGACGTCTTTCAATATCATTTAGTTTTCCATAACATTTTTTGCTGCCATCATTTGTAATAATGTACGTAACCCTACGATCACTCTGAAAATATAAAATATCTTCAATTGGTAATCTATATGATATTTTATTATATTGATACTGAAAATACTTTGGTCGTCTTACAATTTCAGTTTCCGCATCTTTAAAATACTTTTTGAAAATTTGTGGTTCTATTGGTTTTGTAATAAATCTAAATGCGGAAACTTCAAAAACTTCTTTGGCAAAGCTTTCATGACTTGTAACGTAAATAATTAATACTTTTTTATCCAGCTTTCGAATATTCCAAGCTGCATCTATTCCATTTTGTTTGGTCATTTCAATATCAAGATAGATAATATCATACCTTTTCCCTTGACTTATATGTTCCACTAAACTACTACCATCGTAAAAAACATCTACTTCAATTTTTGTAACGCTCTCTTCTGTAATTTCCTCTAGCATTTTCTCAATCTGAGCAGTTATTAAAGTTTCATCATCACATACTGCAATTTCTAACATATCTTTCACCCTTAGTAAATCAATCTTCTTTGTTACCTTTTGCTAAATTGATCGCATATTTTATTAATTGTTCAAGATTATATCTTTGTTCACTTGGACACCCTTCAACAATTTCCTTTAAAGAAATTTCATTTCTTTTGTTCCCCGTCAGCAAATAATTAATATCCACATCAAATTTAGAATGAACTATTACAAGTTTTTCAAGCGATAGACCATATACTCCTCTTTCAACTTTTCCATAATATGCAAGACTTAAACCTAATGTTTCAGCCATTTGCTCCTGAGTATAGTCCAATTCAAAACGTAACATTCTTAATCTTTTTCCTATATCTACATATAACGCTTTAGGTGAAGCATTTTTTACTTTTGTATTTTTGTGTGTATTCTCTTTCAATCCCATAGCCCACCTCTACAAATAATTAATAAAATATATTTATATCATACACACATAAAAGCGACTTATTAACATACGAATACAACCTAATTTAAGAATATATACGACTCATCTAGGTTCTTTTTTATTACTATAATGTCTCTCACAATATTATTCTTTTACAATTATTTAGTTTTTAAACCTGTCAATCTATAAAAAGATTATTTCAATTAACTGCTTGCAAAAAGGTGATGCTAAAGTCAATCTTTAACATCACCTTTGTTCGAATTAATCATTCAGCCATACAAATGGCGTATTTTCCTGATAAATTACATCATATATGTAATCTGCCATCTGCTCTTCAGGCAAGTCTGGCTGTGCAAGTCCTATTTTTCTCCCAACATTATTGTTATGCAGATCCATATTCTTATGTTCTAGCTTAGTGTGACCATCCGATTCTACGCCTGTTGTATCTTTTTCTTCATGTGCAGTCGCAAATAGTTCCGCTTTTTCTGCACCTATTAGAATTGTCATTTCTGCATTCCAGATACCATGTCTAAACGCATCACTTCGATCTCCTAATCCATTATGTCCAAACTTTCTTTCAGTCTGTCTTGTAGCTATGTTCTTGGCATCATTAACTTTCAGAGCAGCAAACGGATATTTAATCAGTAACTTCTTTTCTGTTTCCGTCAAAGCATTCCAAATATCCGAAATACCTCTATTAATACCATCTTTGGTATTCACTCTAATCGAAACTATACTCACTATCTCCTCTTCCGATTTCAAAGGATTTTCCCTTTTGATCTTTGCAATTTCTTCAATGAGTTCTTTCCACTGCACTGTATTATCGTTAAATTCCTCCGTAATCATCGGAGTATCATTTGCATAAACTGAAATAACATTTCCAAATAGCATAACACAAACTATACACATTACTACAAATTTTAAAAATTTCCTATTCATTTTCATTATTTCTTCCTCCTCGTATTCTTACCTGTATCTTGTCCCTATATTAATCACGTAATCTCTATAGCAGCAGAAAAGCCCTTTTCCAAATATTTTCGCTCCTATATTCACCTTCTAAAAGAGCCAAACATACTCCTACTGCTCCGTCTAATAACCCAACATATTCAAAAGATTTTATGTTTCCATATTCGTTACTTACTTCTACATTTTTAAATCCAAATGAATACATTGGATCATAAAATTCCATAATTCTATTGAGCAATTCTTTTTTCTCATTGTTGAAAATTGGTTTTCCAATAGACATTTCTATGGAATTGACAATTTGATATAATCCTGAAAATCCATGACAAAAAGTTGGTGAAAAAATTCCTTTTATGTCTTTCAATGTTTCCTTCAAATTATCAATTCCATACTTTATCCAATCCGGATTATTCATTGCTTGACCTGCCTTAATAATAGCATAACATATCCCTGGATTACCATAGCACCAAGCATCTCTACGGACTATATTTTCATTTGATAATTCTTTTTTTACATACTCGCGTAGGTCAATTTGCCCCTTCCAAAAATCTCTCTTTCCATCATTCAATTTAAAATCAAAAAGGAATTCTATAATTTTTTGAATTGCATCATTTTGTCCATCTACTATAATTCCTTCATTTTTCATTTCTGATAATAGCGTTAATGGTCCTGCAATACCATGAGAAAAACTCGTATTAAAATTACCATATGGATAGAGTTCCTTTTCAATATTACTAAATTGATTATCTGAGGGAATATACCATCCGGGTACATTATATCCGTTTATCTCTATATTATTTGTAAGAGTAACTAACTTTTGTAAACCTTTAACTAATACTGCATTCGCAACTTCTTGATCATGAAATAATGAGCAATAACTCAAAATTCCCGTTAACCCTTCTATTATATCGTAATTGATACTTCTTGTTCCTTCTTTAAAATCTAAAGAGTCAATAAATTCATTACACCACTTGATTGTATATGAATTTACCGTATTCAATAATTTTTTATAATTGCGGAAATTGTTTGAAACAGATGCAATAGCCAATCCGATACCCGAGGTTCCAGAAAACATTGATATTGACTGGAAACCAGTTTTATTTATTTCTTCTACCAAATATCCTAGGTATTGATGAGCCATATTTGCCCATACTTCCTCTTCTGGAAAACACTCCATTAGCTTTCCATATAACAAGCAAATTCCTGGTATCCCATGGCTTAGTGTAAGTGGTTCCCATCCCGGTAATTCTATACCTCCCCACACTCGTACATTATTTTTATTCCCAACAATTCTCTTTACATCTGCATAATCTCCTAAATTTTTGGCAATTTCTTTTACAATATTTATTATTTCCTTATTCATAGTTGTATTCCTCTTTATTTTCGTACATTTCAGCCTGATATAGTATTTGATATGTAGGGCAATTTTTTAATAATTCATTGTGATTACCAATTCCAACAATTTCACCCTTATCCATAACAATTATTTTATCTGCCATTTTTGCTGCACTAAGACGATGAGATATAAAAATTCCTATTTTTTCTCTAGAAATCTCAAAAAATTTCTCAAAGATTTCTTTCTCCGATACTGTATCAAGTGCCGCATTAGGTTCATCCAAAATATAAATGGAAGCATCTTTGAAATAAGCACGAGCAAGAGCTACTTTTTGCCATTGTCCTTGTGATAACTGTTGTCCTTCTTCAAACCAATTGCCAAGTTGCATACTAAAATCATAGCCTTCATCTCTTTTTAAGAATGTTGCTTGAAGTTTATCAAGAACACTCTTCATATTCTCAGTCGAATAAAATTTTTTCATATCTCCAAACCCTATATTTTCCTGTAAAGTAAGTTCATATTTTACGAAATCCTGAAACAAAACTGAAATCTTAGCATAATAGTCTTCAATATCAATATCTTTTAACGATATGTCGTTTATTAGAATATCACCTGATTTTATTTCATATAAACCCGCTAGTATCTTAATCAAGGTGCTTTTTCCTGAACCATTTGGTCCTACTAAAGCAACTTTTTCTCCCTTCTGTAAACTAATGTTTATATGCTTCAAAACACTTTTTTTGTTTTTATAAGAAAAAGAAAGATTTTTAATATTTACAGAACTGATTTGACCATTAAGTTTCTTTTTATTTATGCTCTTTTTGTTATTACCACAATAATTTAAAAATTCAAATAGCATATCCATATATAAAGAGCTGTTATAAATGGTATATATATTTGCCATAATAGCTTGTGAATTACTTTGAACCAATCCTACGCTTCTTACATAACTCATCACATTTCCTACCAAAATATCCCCTACATACGCTGATACAACCGCTCCCCCAATAATTAAGCAACTAACAAATTGCATAATAAATTCATATATAATGTTAAACCTTGTCTTTTTCTTTAATATTTTTATATTTTGTTCAATAAATCCATTGCTTATTTTCATAAAATTTCCTAGGAGGTAATCTTTGATACCTAATAAAGATACTTCTTTATATGAAAAATCGTGAGTCAATAAATAACTCAAATACCAAGTTTTTCTCTCATCTTTTGCACGATTCCATATAACATCAAATTCTTGTTGGCCAATTTTCAAAAAATATAATACAGATACAACTGGAACAATTAAAAGAAGAATTGATATATATGGGTTCCAACTAAACAGCAGCACAGCAGATGACACCATAGTAATCACAGAAGTCAAAAGACTAATTACTGCTAAAAAAATTTGAAATGGTCTATATGAAATTTCTCCTGTGATTTTTTCAATCTTATCATACATCTCAGAACTCTCGAAATCTTCCAAAGACAGTCCCGTACATTTTTCCATAATCATATAATTCAAACGATATTGAAGCAAATACTGAAATTTCCCTTCTGTAAATCCTTTTGCTTCTATAAATAATTCTCCGATAAATGAAGCAAGCATATATAAAGCAAAAATCATTACCGTACTATTTAAAAAATCTTTTCTCTGTACTAGTGAATTAATCAACTCTTGAGATAAGATTAATGTAATTACCGGAAAAATTCCAGTAATTACACTAAAAACTATAGTAAAGAAAAATAACTTTTTACTCACTCTCCTGATAATAGCAACCGTTTTAGGTAATTTCCTTAATGCCATCAGTATATCCTTCATTCCAACTCTATTTTTCTCCATTATCCTCCAACCTTTTCATAATATATTTTTTTGCATACATCACACTTTCCGCAAATGCCATCAACTTTCTCTCCAATTCACGATTTGTTCCAAGTAATCTATTACAATGTAAATGAACCACACTTGCAACAATACCATTTTTAAATATAGGATCTGAATTTACAATTGAAATTCTTTTTCTATATTCATCAATCACCTCATCTCTTTTTATTAGAAGTTCATAAATAATCTTTCCTTCTTCTTTGTTCTTTAAGTTCCTCCAGTTATTTTCAATATCACAAATTTTCAAAAGATTTTCTTTTTCCTTTTTAAATTCACTCATAAATTCTGATGAATGGTAATTAATAGTTAAAAACTGTAGCTGCTCATCAAATCCTTCATAAAATTTCTCGATGTACATTATAATAGAAATAACTGCCACTTCCTCTAGTTTGACTGTTATTTTCCCTAGACGCTTCAATCGCAATATACTTTCTACAATATAACTATCTGCAAAAAATAAGCGTTCCGCAATTCCCATTAATTCTACTCCACCATATCGTTCAATCTCCTTATCATATACAGATATATTCATATCACCTACTACTTGATCTGAAAATAATTCTGCACTCCACTCTAATATTTGTGGGTATACCTGTATCAAAAGTTCCTGTGATGCATGTAAACGTAATCTTATATGCGGTTTTGGATCAGCATAGCGCATATAAAAATAATCAATTCCATAATTCTTTTTCAACATTTCACAAAATTCCATAATGTAAAATGCAATTAGTTCTTCCTCTCTGCTTTCATTGCAATATAATTTTAAATACAACCAATTATTAAAAGGCAAAACCAAACGCTGTGTTTGCATAAATGTTTCTTTAACTGGTGGGAGAATTGGTTTATTCTCTACATTTTTTCTAAAAATAGGAACTACAATCTCTGTTGCATATGGTCTTCCATCATCATAAACAATATCCGTTCCATCTTCGACTTTTTCAAATATTAAATCTCTATCTTTATGTTTCTTTAATTCATCATAGACTATTCTTACTGACAATTCTTTTGATAAATTAAGTCTTATACGATTATCAGTATCAACAAGATAAATCTCCAATGGCATTTTACTCTCCGTCATCCATTCTAAAAATTTTTCTTTAAAATTTTCAAAATTATTCTTCTTCAGTTTAAGTTCCTGTAAATTAATTTTCCACTTTTCACTTTGTAGCACAATACCTTTGAATTTTATAGTTGGAATATGCCTAAAATCCGCATAAATATAACTCCATGGAAACTCTGACCATGCTCTTTTTCCTTCATACGAAATATCTTGTAGAAATCTAAATACATTTGGATTTAACATAGGATTATACATATTGTTGGATTCAAAAATAATTTGTTTACCACTCCGTCTGTCTCTTGCATAAAATTTCTCATCAAATACTCCTATGTAAATGTCATTAAGATTTATAATATCTTCACATTCTTTAGTTCCGTTAGTAAATACAGATGTTTCTTTCTCTCTAAATGATAATGTTCTAACAATATTTCCATTTCGTGTAGGAGAAGGTAAAAAACTAATTTCACACATCTCACTATGTGGAGTACGGATTCTTCTTTCTTCCATGTTACATTTTTTTACAACACTTGCCATTTTGTCTGACAATACCGAAAATCGTCCAAACGTTTTTCCAGCTACAAATGATCCGCAATTTGGACTAAGATTAAGTCTTATTACTCCTCCTTCTTTTTTTAAAATAAAATACAATTCTAAAGAAATCGGGATTTCTTCTGGTTGCACTGTACAATCTATTAACCTTTGAATTTCCTCTATTTTAATATCAATGTACGTGCTATTTTGGAGAGCCTTTTCGTATTCTGTCAGGAAATAACTTTTTAAGTTTTCTCTATAATTATCCTTTATATTATATTCTTCATAAAAATCATTCTGAGGCTTTATATATGGTGTTGGTGCTCCAATACCAATATTAGAATCCAGCATTTCTAGTATTGGTACCTCTCGGTCTATTCCATATTTTTCTATAAACCGGTTCCTGTAAGGTTGCAAATATCCATACTGATTTTTAATATCGTTACTGAGATATACAAACAAACTTGCCAGTTCACATATTGACTCAGAGATATTCTTTTCTAGTTGAAAATCTTCCCCATTTATAATAGTGTCGACTTGTAAGTATGCAGAGCTTTTATATATCTCCTGCATTTTTCTCTTTATTTCATTATACTTAACCGTTCCAGTTCCAAAATCAGTTTTCATATATTCTTCGCATAATCTTTCTATTTCAATAACTTTCTCACTTATTTCTGTTATCTCCATAGTTTGACATTGTTGTATGAAATACGTTAATGGTTCCGTACTGTTAAATGATGGTCGTAGATTTGAAATCAAAAATCCTTTTTCAATTAATTCTCCCACATATGCTTTAATCTTCTCTATTGATGTGCCAGGATATTGTAATTGAAGCCGCTTCAATATAACCTCATATTTAGTAAAACCTTTGATTGTATCAAATAATACTTTAAAAACCTTGGTAAATCGAATACTAATCTCTTCTGCTTCTTTTTCTGTTGAATAGATTAATGCAACTCTGTTACCTTTGATATGGCAGGCATCATTAAATTTAAACTCTAATCGCTCCATATAGCATTTTTCCATATGTTCTATCAAGCCAAACAACCACTCCGAATCAACATTAATCTTTTTTTCATTCTTAACCTTCAAATATGGAAATTTCTCGTTCTCACTAAAGCAGCCTATTCCAACTCCTGAAAAAAGTCCAAAAGGTGTTGTTCTCTCTTTACTCCTAGCCAGATACTTCATTATTGAAATGTTCAAACCTATTAATTTTTTATCAGACAATTGTTCAGGGGTCTTCATATAAATATCCATCATTTCTACTAACGCAGGACTTGCAATGCTAATCTTTTCTCTAAATATAGGATCTTTACAAGCCAACTCGACCTCATTTGCTGAAAAATCTACTTCCGAACTACATTCAGTTGGTCTACGATACATAAATTCTCCGATATCATAAAATAATTTTTTCATTTTACTCCTCCAAGTTTTTATTTATTATTGAACACTATAGCCTTTAATTATCAAAAATATATCAACTTACCATGTCATTTATATTCTTCTTATTGTATTGGTACTTGTATCTTAACTGTTGCACCTAGTTCATTTGAATTAAATAAATATAAATAACACTGGTTTGCTTTAATTACTCTGTTTACATATGCCAGTCCAATTCCATAATGTGCTGTATTTCTATGTTTGTTTGATGTATAAAATAATTTAGTTGCATTCTCTAAAACCTCATCATTAAATTTTCCATATTTATTCGATATTGTAATAGTATATAGGTCTTTTTCTTGCATAATATTACATAAAATTCTATCCTTTTCTGTTTTATATTCTATGGCATTGTCTATGATATTAAATATAGCCCTTTCCATTGAAAAACTATCTATACAAATATTCCCCAAAATATGACTAATAGAAAACTCTATCTTTGTATGTCGGTTGACTGCATATTCTTCAGATTCAGATTTTATTCTTTCAGAAAATACATCACATTCTACGTTTTCCTTTATTCCGCCTTCAATCTTATCTACTTTAATATATTGAATAAGAATTGTAAGATACTTTTCTATTTTCTCAGTCGCCTCCATTACATTCTGTAAATGTGAAACATTATATGGTTTTGTATCATAATCCAGCACTAATTCAGTATTACCTTTAATAACCGTCAACGGAATTTTAATATCATGTGCCAATGCACCTATTTCATTATTTTTTTCATTTTCTATTTTCCAATTTAGATACAGTGTTTCTTTTAAAGCCTCTCTCATCCTTACCATCGAATCAATTATATGGGAGAACTCCTTTATATTACTTTTGCGTATTTCAAAATCTAAGTTTCCCTTTTCAATCTCTAAAGATATTCTTTCAATTTCTGCAAATTCATCTTTCCAAGAATTTACTAATTTAAACGTTATAATATAAACGTATAGAATATATGCAATCACTGTAATCGTATAAGAGACAAAATCATAATTCAGTAAATAGAACTTTTTATTCTCACAATTAAAATAAGCACGCATATTATATTTAACTATACAAATTTCATTATCTCTGTCTATTAACGAATAAATAGTATTTCCTTGTACATTACCCTCAGTTCCATCAACAACTCCTAATGCATGTTCCAAATTTGTCGGACTCATGTTTCCATATTTTTTATTATTATCAAGACTAAGAACAACAAATTCGCATCCTTTTGGTAAATAATCAGATGTGACTTTATCCAAATTTGATAATTTAGCCTTGTTTTCGTTTAAGATGCTCTCGCTATAATTTGCCGGAATAACTATATTACTATATATTAGTAAATTTGTAATAAACACCCAGCCGACTCCTAATATTACAATTCCCAATACTAATCGGATTATATAAAATATTAATTGTTTTTTCATTGAAATCAACTTGTACACCACCTATACCCAATTCCCCATATAGTTTTTATTGGATCTTTACCAAATTGTTTAAATTTCTTCCGTATTGAGTAAACATATTCTGTTATTGTTCGTAATTGAGTATCTGCATCTAAATCATATAAATAGTCATATAGCATATCTTTTGAAAATGTCTGCCCTTGATTTTGTATAAGAATTTTGCATATTCTAAATTCATTTTTCGTCAACATAACAATATCATTCTCTAGCATAATAGAGCTCGTATCTAAATCAAATACCAATCCATCAACTACTACTTTATTTTCTTTAACATTTGATTTTCTTCTCAAAGCAACTTTAATTCTGGCTACCAATTCTTTGATGCTAAATGGCTTTGTTATGTAATCATCAGCACCTTCCATTAGCCCTCTTACTTTTGCTTCTTCACTTGATTTTGCTGAAAGAAAAATCACTGGGCATGAAATAATGCATTTTATTTTCTTTAAAATTTCAAATCCATCAAATACTGGTAGCATAACATCCAATAAAATCAGATCAAATCCTTCAAACTCTTCAATTGTTATATTCTCAATATACTCTTTCGTTTCAATGTCATAGCCCTCTCGTAATAGCACTTCATTTATTATTTCCAAAATTTTTTTATCATCATCAACTACAAGTATTCTCGACATATTTACTCCTCCTCGTATAATATCTTTTTTTAATATATCAGATTTTTGGGGTTTTCTGTTTTTCATGTAATAAAATCCCCCTCTCCACGTAAAAAATGCTTTATCCTAAGTTTCCAAAGGATAAAGCATTTTATATATAGTTCTTCAAAGTTTTTATTTACCTGTTGTAAAAGGACATGTTGCAAAAATTGCTGTTTTGCAACTAGATGTACAAAGGCTTATACTTGTAATTCTCTCCTGTTTCTCTCCTTCTCTTATCTTGGTCACATCAAGATCGAAATCATCAAATTTTGCCATTGTATTTTCCTCCTACTTTCTTATTTACCCGTAATCTGGCAGCCACATGTTGCTGTATTAATCGCACATGTCATCAGAATTCCTGTTACACATCCCGGTGTACACAGAGATTTGCTTGTAATTCTTGGTTCTGCACCGTTTTCTGTTGCTGTTGTTTTTGTTACATCAAGATCGAAATCATCAAATTTTGCCATTGTATTTTCCTCCTACTTTCTTATTTGCCTGTAATCTGGCAGCCACATGTTGCTGTATTAATCGCACATGTCATCAGAATTCCTGTTACACATCCCGGTGTACACAGAGATTTGCTTGTAATTCTTGGTTCTGCACCGTTTTCTGTTGCTGTTGTTTTTGTTACATCAAGATCGAAATCGTCAAATTTTGCCATTGTATTTTCCTCCTACTTTCTTATTTACCCGTAATCTGGCAGCCACATGTTGCTGTATTAATCGCACATGTCATCAGAATTCCTGTTACACATCCCGGTGTACACAGAGATTTGCTTGTAATTCTTGGTTCTGCACCGTTTTCTGTTGCTGTTGTTTTTGTTACATCAAGATCGAAATCGTCAAATTTTGCCATTGTATTTTCCTCCTACTTTCTTATTTACCTGTAATCTGGCAGCCACATGTTGCTGTATTAATCGCACATGTCATCAAAATTCCTGTTACACATCCCGGTGTACACAGAGATTTGCTTGTAATTCTTGGTTCTGCACCGTTTTCTGTTGCTGTTGTTTTTGTTACATCAAGATCGAAATCATCAAATTTTGCCATTGTATTTTCCTCCTACTTTCTTATTTGCCTGTAATCTGGCAGCCACATGTTGCTGTATTAATCGCACATGTCATCAAAATTCCTGTTACACATCCCGGTGTACACAGAGATTTGCTTGTAATTCTTGGTTCTGCACCGTTTTCTGTTGCTGTTGTTTTTGTTACATCAAGATCAAAATCATCAAATTTTGCCATTGCATTTCCCTCCTTTCTGATAGATATATCTTGCAAAAAGCATTTCTTCTTGAAAATATACATTCCAGAGAAATCTTTTTGTAATTCTTTCTTACACCAATAGTTATACTTTGTAAAAATCAGAAAAATATCAAGAATATTAAAAAAAACAAAATATATTTGTTATTCAAATTCTGAAAAAATGTCGCCACATCTAGATATGCCCCCCTTTATAGATAAAAAATTTAAAATAGCAGTGGAACACTTAGCGAATAACAATAATTACGGAGCAGCATCACTGAAATATTAATCTCCTATCAAAAAGTTTATAACTAAGTACGGCGATACTAAGCAATAAAAAGTGGCGATTTATAGCAACATGGTGGCAAACTAAAAAAATTATGCGATAAAATAGTTGAACTAGAAAGAAAAAAACTTTAATTCACAAATGGAGAATACTTCGAAAAAAATCAGAGAACTGGAATGAAAGGATTATTATCTTTAATTTATTGTTTATCTGCTCATAAGGCAATCACAGAGTCATTTTTGGATAAAAACAGATAGCTCTTAGATAAACTCCGTAAGCACCTTAGTATTACACATTCTGCATACTATTATCAACTAAAGTATTCAAAGTATAGTAAGGACTACAAAGCACCCCCTATATTGAAATTCAAAAGATACATCAACAGCTTCTAGATAAGGGATACCATAGAATTCGTGATGAATTAGAGAGAGGCTCAAAAATCAGCAACGATTACTAGAGCGTGTTTGAAAATTAAAAAGTGTACAAAACGTTTGTTTATATTCCCTCTTTCATGGTAAAATAAAGAAAAAGGGGCTGATATTATGTTAAGACGTTACGAACTGACAGATCAGGAATGGGAACAGATCGCATCTTTACTTCCTCCGGAAAAAACCGGGAAACCTAGACGTCCTTCAAAAGATAACCGTACTATGCTTAATGGGATGGTCTTAATTGCACGCAGCAGCGCCCCATGGCGTGACCTGCCGGAACGTTATGGATTCTGGAATTCAGTATACAGTCGTTTCCGCAAGTGGATTGATGATAGAATTCTTGATAACGTCTTCCGGGTACTCAGCCTTGAAGCTGAACTTTATGAACTCTCAATGGATGCCACAATCGTTCAGGCTCATCAGCACAGTGCAGGTGTTAAAAAAGGGGGACTCCAAACGAGATCGGACACAGCCGTGGAGGAGCCAGTTCCAAAATCCATGCAGCCGTAGATGCTTATGGCTATCCAGTTTATCTGATACTTAGTGAGGGACAGCGTAATGACATTAATTTTGCCATTCCATTGTTAGAGCATGTTAATATAGAAAGAAGCAGTGTGCTTGCAGACCGTGGTTATGACAGCCAGAATTTGATTGGTTATATCTATGAAAAAGGCGGTGAACCAACCATTCCGTCAAAAAAAGGAGCGAAATTTGAGCGAAATTGTGACTGGTGGTTGTATAAAGAGCGACATTTGGTAGAGAAATACTTTCTCAAACTGAAGGGATTTCGCCACATTGCCACTCGTTATGATAAGTTGGCATTCACATATATGGGGTTCATATACCTTGCTTCAATCCTGATTTGAATAAAATAATCAAAAACTCATAATTTTCAAACACGCTCTAGGAAAGTTAAATGTAATGACACTAATGGGTTATCATACTCAATATATAAAAATAACCAAAAATATCGCCAGCCATAACTCGACCGACGATACAAATTTATTCTTTTATTGTCTTTTTAATAGGTAGCACACCATTTTGTGACAGTCTCTTTTCTTTAACACTACAGACTAAGCACATGGAATCTTCATACTTACTTTAGCACCATGCGTTTCAACCGAATTCTCTAATATAATCTTTCCTCCATGTTGCTTTAAAATAGAACTGGTAATATACAATCCCATTCCAAAATGCAATCGCGAACTTCGGCTGCTATCATCCATAAAAAATTTTTCTTTGGCATACTTCAACGCCTCTTTAGAAAAACCAATGCCTTCATCAATTATAGAAATCTCTAAATAATCCTCTTTAACTTGAACTCTAATATAAATTGTCCCCCCCTCCGAAGAATATTCTAAAGCATTATCTATAACATTCATAATAGCACGTTCCATTAATAGTGTATCGATTTTCAATTTTTGAGGGATAGAAAGCACATTTACTTGTAAATGAATCTTTCTTAAAGAGCATAAACCACTTGCTTGCATTTCTATATGACGTAGATATTCATCCGTATTAATCTCTTCTATTTTAGATTGATATCCCACCAAAAACCTAGAAATCTCAATTAACAATTTGATATATGTATACATTTGTTCTGAACTTTCTGTAATATATTCTGCATATAATTGTTGTTCTTCGTCAAGTTTTGTTTCTCTTATCAAATCTACATTTCCCTGGATAACTGTTAATGGTGTTTTCAAATCATGAGCAAGCGCTGCCATTTGTTCTCTTTGTAATTGTTCAGCGTTCCATTGCTGCTCCAAAGACAATTTTAGATTATTTTTCATATCTTCAAAAGAACAGATTACATCTTCAAATTCCTTAATCTTTGAATGTCCTATTTCAAATTCAAGATTCTGTTGCGCAATTTGCTTTGTTGCTTCAACCAAAGGGGAAAGCTGTAGTCGTATACCTTTTGCAAACTTTACTGTTAATATTCCACACACAGCAACACAATTTATCACAATAAGAACATATAATAAAATTTCTGGTGAAGGTAAGTGCTGATACAACCATTCATCTGTAAATTGTGAACCTATATAATATTGAAGAACCACATATTCATCTTCACGAGTAATAAGTAAGTATTGCTTATTAATATTTTTACTTTTCTTTCCAGATATGGCATAATCTAGAGCCCGTTCCAAATCATTATTTTCCAAAGAGGTTTCTAGCACTTTGTAATTCTTATCCAATACTAAATACTTACATCCCATAGGCAGCTGTACATCTGCAATGTCTGGAGTTGCTGCAATAATAGGTGCCAAATTTTTCGCACTACGCTCTGAATAATCAGCATAGGTAATAACCCCTGTACTGGCTCCAATAAAAACAAGACTAAATGGAATAACTACCCCTATCAGCAACCCCACTAATAGCATACATAAAAATTTCAAAAAAAGCATTTGTAATGATGTCGTTTTTTTTATTCCCATTTATACCCAATCCCCCAAACTGTTACTATTGGTTGAACATCCATCTTCCCCAATTTTGCCCGTATATTTTTAATATGAGTTGAAATAGTAGAGTTATCACTGTCACCATCTAGACTAAAAACAGCTTCGTAAATTTGTTCTTTTGAGAATACCTGCCCTCTATTTCTAGCAAGATATTCGCAAATCAGAAATTCGCTTTTAGTTAGTGAAACAGATATATTATCTACTAATAATTCTTTGGCAGATAAATCAATTTTTATCCGGCCAAAAGAAAGCGCGGCATGCCGTTCTCTATGTTCACGACGTAAATGTGCATTGACTCTTGCCCGTAATTCTGCAATTCGAAATGGTTTTATCAAATAATCATCGGCTCCCAAACCAAGTCCATATGTGATATCACTTTCTTCTGTTTTCGCTGTTAAGAAGAGAATCGGACAGTCTACTAGAGAACGTATTCTATCGCAATAAGAAAAACCATCTATATCTGGCATCATGATATCTAATATAATTAAATCATATTTATTCAGTTTATCAAAAGGAACCTGCATCACAGACGTATAGGCAGTAACAATATGACCATCTCTTTGCAGTCCATTTTTCACAAGTTCTAAAATAGCTTGTTCATCATCCACTATAAGAATTTCTGCCATATCTACCATCTCCCTTCATTCCTTTTAAGTATAGCATATTTTATAATGGCAGAAAAGTAATCATTGTCGCTTTGCAACATAGTAAATATTATTTACTTTAACTGCAACGGCTTCCGATTTATCAACCCCATAAATTTCATATACATCTTTATAAATCCACTGTTCTCTCCCTTGATCAGAACTTTTCCCTGCCCGATCAATTTTTTTTAAATCTTCTTTAGATAGAGGACGTTTCGTTTCGGTATCAAATGTAACATTTTCTGCCAAAATATCAATATAAATTCCTAATTTGTCATCGGATACCAAATCAGATGTTATTTGATAAATACTCCCATTGAGAAGGATTTGAGTTGCATTCTCAGGATTAATTTGTACTTTTTCATTCGTAGATTTTACACTTTCTCTAAAATCAAAAAGCCTATCTGTATCTTTAATATCTGTATTTATTATCGCTTTATGATACTCTCCATTTACATCTACGATCAAATAAGTATCCGTGTTTGGAGCTGCATATACATTTAAAAATGAGACAGTATAGGTAGCTTTTGGAATTGTATCTGCCAAATCAGATATTGTCTGAAAATTAGCATCTTCTATGTTTTCTTGAAATAAAATTTTACCATTTTCATCTATAGCCACTAGCTGTCGGATATATCCAACCCACTCACCAAGTCCACTATTTGAAACAGTTTCTTCTAAAATCGTATAGCTATTATCTAAATAAGAAAACTGAGTCACATTATCTTTATTCAAATAACATTGTATTTTATCGCTAGAATATTCTTTTATTTTTTCCTGTAAAGTACACCCGAAAAGAGGAAGACACAATACACAAACCATCATTATAATTATCATTTTTTTATTCATAATTTTTTCGTCCCTCCCAATGCGAAAACCATAATAAAATCAATACCATACTCCCCATTGTTAACAAGGCAATCCATATCCACTCTGTTATATGGAGCAAAAATTGATATTGCAAAATATCTTTTATCCAATTTATAGACCATGCGAAAGGAATGTATCTCGCCATACCTTTCAGTTCTACGTTACTATATAAAATACACTGCAAACTTTCAAACACTCCCCAAAATAAAGAAACTCCCAAACCAAATTTAAAACTAAGAAACAAGTGCAAAATGTAAATTATGAAATTACAACACGCTATTCCTAAAACAGCTCTAATTAAAATTTCAACTTGCAATGTATCTGCTATTTCTAAGAAACATAGCCCTAAGACAAATAACAAAAATAAAATAAACAGTGCAAAAATCCCCCTACTATAAAGATATATCAATTTTGCAACGATAATCTTACATCTATTCGGTTGAGCAAGTAACATCTGGAAATGTGCTGCTCTTTCTTCTAATGTAATATTTAGACTAACAATACCACTTATCAGTAACGGAAATACTGTGGCTGTAAGCTCTAATATCATTTTGAGTTTTTTCTCATCTTCCATATTACCATACAAAAAATAATATATGATAAATATTGTAGCTCCCAAAACAGGCAAACATAAATGTAACAATCCAAAAGATGTATGTTTTACTTTTTCCCGTTCAGAACGAATCGCATCAGCAACACTCACTTTTCTACCTCCTTTTTGAAAAATTCTTTATATCGATATAAGAAAAAAGACCAAATAAGATCATTGAAAGCACAATGGAAATCAAAGCTATAATAGAAAAACCAAATTCTCCTGCAAAAGTACCATTTAATTCAATTCCCATAAGTGGTTCTGCTAATTTCGCAGCATAACAATATGGTACTAGCCACCAAAAATTCGTATTTCCTAGCATAATAGGTAAAAATATTCCAAGAATAGTGTTTAAAACTACTGGCAAAAATATCCCTGTCTTACGTGTGAGGTAAAAGCATAAAGGTATCTGCCAAATTGATGTACAGACAATCCCAATACTGCCTATAACAATTTGTGAAACAGAATATACTGCCGTCGCTGGAGAAATTAGATTACTAATGGATATAAGTAATGCTAAATATATTGCCGCGACAAATAATTTTTCTACCAAAATAACGCTTTTTGAAACTTCAAATTTTGAAAGGTTCATAGGCATAGAAAATACAGAATAGTATTTTCCCGCATTTTCTTCTCTCCGATGTGATAAAGAGCATAAAATTGCAATTGTACCAGGAAGCAAAAATGCATACCACCAATAAAATGTCATATACTGGTATCCAAAAAATCCGCCGATAACCCACGCAAAAATAGCAGTAATTAACGGAATGAAAAAAAGTAGTTTGTTTGCCATTGTTCTCTTGAATTTTAAATGTTCAGATTTTAAATAATTCATCTCTTAAGCCTCCCTGTGATTACTTTTTACAATATCCATAAAAAGTTGTTCCAAATTATCATTTCTATCAAATTTCCCTTCATATCCTAAAATACCTCCTGCAATAATTCCTATATGATCAGCCATTTGCTGTACTTCTGAAAGAATATGACTTGACAAGATAACAGTAATCCCTTTTTGAGGAAAAGAACGAATAAGTTCTCTAAGTTCTTCAATCCCAACTGGATCAAGTCCGTTAGTTGGCTCATCCAAAATAAGTAATTTAGGATTGTTCAATAATGCAATTGCAATTCCAAGCCGCTGTTTCATTCCAAGCGAAAACTGCCCAGCCCTCTTCTTACCAGTTTCTGTTAAACTAACAATTTGTAGTACTTCGTCAATTCTTTTATCCGGCAATCCCAAAATATTTGTTCGAACTTTCAAATTTTCATAAGCAGTCAGATTCTCATAAAGCGGTGGCATTTCAATTAGTGCACCAATATATTTCAAATCACTCCTCTTCCATGTGTGACCATCAAATTCAATTCTTCCGGATGTTGGTTTCAAAATGCCGGTAACCATTTTTAATATAGTTGATTTTCCGGCACCATTTGGTCCTAGCAATCCGTAAATAGAATTTTCTTCAATATTCAACGATATATTACTTACAACCTCCTGTCCATTGAAAGCTTTACAAAGATTCGTTGTTTTCAAAATTTTTTTCATTTTATATCATCCTTTCTGCTATTTTTATTAAATGATAACAATCAATTTTGAAGATTTTATAAAGATATTTCATTTTTGTAAAATTGTTTTTAATTACTACAAATTTTATTCAACTTCCTATGCAGAGAACTTTTCCTGCTGGAAGTATGATTCCCAGTTGCGTTACCGTATATAAATTTTCTTTTTCTTTTCGTATGCCCCGATAGCCAAAAAACTCCAAATATTCTTCGTGTGATATCCATTGAAAATCAAGTTTTCCTGTATTAATTTCTATTAAATACACTTAGGTCTCCTTTTGTTATCTGATTTTTCAAAATATCTTGCAGTTATTGTTTTAAATTATTTTTTTCAAATCAGCTTTTATAATAATCCGGATGTTTGTTTTTGCACTACAGGTAGACAATATAATTTCATTTTTCTTTTTATCTCCGCTATTTCCTTTTTCTATCTGATACACTTCACTATCTGCCGGCACCTGTTTACAAGCTGTAATCTGGTAGTTCAAACTCCTTCCATCTGGTAAATAAACCTCCATATCTGTATGTTCCTGAAAAAAATCAATATCCTGATAATTTCTCAACACATGAAACATACTGCCATCTTTCATATTATGGCCATAGATAATATTCTTACTATCCGAGAAATCTCGTTCATTCCGGTAATCTAAAAAAATACTGCCCGCAATATTGTAAGTTTTTTGCACCGTATGGTTCAAATAATAGGAATTGTCTCCCCCTCTTACCACTGGATATTCCAGTACCCCTGGAATTCTGATCCATGCTACAACATCTGGATTGATTTCCTGTAAAGCTGCAAAATCGACCGTTACGGTTTCTTCCGGTTTTTCTTTTTCCTTATCATCTTCTGTAGTTTCCGGCTTCATATCTTCTGGTTCTTTTGTATTCTTTTCTACTTTCACATATTCTTGCAACTTTTCATATTCCTGTTCTGCTTTTTGGTATTCACTGATAATCTGATAAATCCAGACTCCTGCTACCAGCAAGATCACGCTTAATATCCCAAGTAAAAAGTATTCCTTTTTCATCTGCTTACCTCCAACGTAAAAAAGCGGTAGCATACCAAAATTGATATACTACCGCCTACACTTATGTCTCTTATTTTCTTAAATTGCAGCAATCCAGTGGGTTTGGATTGATATGCTGCTTCCAATATTCATAATGTTCTGTGACATCTTCACAGACCGTTAACGGAAGATGAATTTTTTCCAAGATCCTTATTTTTTCTTCCAACGGTAAATGCCAGTATCCACTCTGACGCAAAACATAGTTCTGATAGTCTAGATCCGGAAACCATTTTTTTATCCACCCATTTACCCGAAGAAATTCTACCAAAACTTTATTTACCGGCAGCCTGTTTAAGTAATCAAAATCCAAATATTCTTCTATCAGAGGACTTAACCGCAACGTAACATCAAACCCCTCCTCCTGTAATTTTAGCAATGCCTTTAACCGCTTTGAAGGACTACTGGCATTTTCATAGCCAAGCGCCTTTTTGTCATCAAAGCAGGTAATGGTAATCTGGATATGTGCCAGTTTCGGATCATAAAGTTTCCAGTATCTTCCTTCTCCTACCAGATGGGATTTTGTCACAATCAGGTATCCAATACCATATTCATTTAACTGTTCTATAGTTTGATAGGTAACCTGTTCCTGACATTCCACCGGCTGAAAGCAATCTGTCATGCCGCCAAGTCTTAAAATAGTTCCCCGCGGCACCTTTTCCAATTTTCTCCGGATTTTCTGGATATCTGCCACTCTTGGATTTTTTGTGTAGACAGCTTTCGAATTAACCATTCATCAATGCTGAGAAGTTCTGCCTTACGCTCACCTATCGAGATTCACGCATACGCATTCGCAAAAGGGAGGGTGGTGTGAAGGAACGACTAATAGTCCGTCGCTTTTATTGCAAACATTGTCATTGCTATCTTGTCATTGCCCAACTTCAGTGCCATATTGATGTCATCAAAGTTTTTCGTTTTATCAACCCAGCAATGGATTTTTTCAAATGAATAGCCTGGAAGCGGAATCTTTCCATATTTCCTTTGCTCTTCTGACCAGTTTATATGTTTTCCAGTCACCCATTTATAAGCAGTTATATTACGAAGTTCTTCGTTGATAAACTTATGTTCTCCAACTGCCTCAATCCACTTTGACGACATTCCATGATGAGACGGTATTGTTCTTCAGCAGGTATTCTTTTACTTCTTATGAGCAGTCTTCCATAAATCGAATCGAGTAAAATACTCTCACCTATCATTTATAGTAACAGAAGATGAAGTAAAGTGCTTGCATTCTCTAATGATTATTATGGACTGAATTTTAGGGCAAAGCAATCCGTTGAATTTTTGAAGATATGAAAAATCGGATTGGATGTACCTACATTTCCGATCTGCCAAACAATTATTGAGTAAAACTTATAATTTCTAAACTCTTATAATATGTAGAAAAGGTAGCCCCTTTTGATTTTGGAGGCTACCTTTCTTCCCAATTACTCTTTAAATTTTAGTTGTCTATCAACCCCCATAAAAGTTATTTGAGATGTAAATATATGTTCTCTATAGTCTAAGTCCATTTTGCCATTATATTTTTCAACAATGTTCTTAATATTGGCTAGACCAATTCCCATATGCCCTTCTTTTTGAGAAGTTATTCTTTTCTTATCCCATTTTAATCCTTTCTCACTACTGTTCTTCATAAGTATCACTACAAAACAATTAATCTGACATATTCTTAAATCTATAAAATTAGTATGTAAATTATTTTGACTACATTCTTCCATTGCGTTATCAAAAAGATTCGAAAACAGAATGCTCAAGTCAAATTCTGAAATAAAATTAAAATCAATTTCTTCACAAGTGAAATCAAATTTAATACCATATGATTGTGCCAACTCCATATTATGATATAAAAGTATATTCAAGACTTTGCTTTTTGTATAAATTTGCAAACTGCCATCATTAATTTCATTTCTCAATTCCCGCGTATAACTAAGTGCAGAACTTCTATTTTCTTTGTACATCTCCTCCAATATCAATAAATGATTTTTAATATCATGACTTAATCTTCTGGACTTTTCATATTTCCGTTCTAATTCATTATAATATTTATATTGTAGTTCTGCTTGCTGGCGAGATACCGCAAGTTGCTCTTTTTGAAAACTTAATTTTGAGATTCTATCAAACAGAAAAAAAATAAAAATGTTCAACGAAAATACTAAAATACATGCCCATGTTGCTGTTAATAATCTTATTCTGCTTAATGTGTCTCCACATAAATTAATTACTGCCACAATATTGCACAAACTTAATACAGGTGCAACAATAATCAAATACCACTGACCGATATTGTTTGACTGTCCCTTTTTTCTTTGAAAAAGTAACAGTATAATTTGATAACCAAAAAACGTTATCATATCCTGAACAATGTTTCCCGGTCTTACCGAAAAATGATTTGCCAATAATATAGCCATTATTAGTTGTCCAATAAACTCACTTATAAAGAGAAAAAGTATGAAACCAAATAAAAGACATAAATCAATCCCCAAATGCACATAATAGAATATTACACCTAAACCCACAATGGCTATGATTGTAAAAAGCATGCTTAAGGGTCCTATTGATAGCATATTAGATGCAGTAAAAATAAACCATAATCCTCCAAATGCCATATAATATACATTTTTTGAGGGATATCGCTTTTTAAACATCCTGCTCATAAAATCAAATATTATATATATGGAGATGAAGCTTGATATAACTATTAAAAATAATCCAGTAATATATTCAAACACATTTTCACTCCTTACAAATATCTATTGCTTCTTGAAGAAACCTATTCATTGTATTATGAAAATCTGTTGACTTTCTTTGTGACAGCGGAATCTCAATATCATTTGCCAAATATACCGTATAATTTTTTATATCCGTAACATAGTCTAAATTTACTAAAAAACTTGCATGCGGGCATGAAAAATGAAAAGTCTTTAACAGATTAGTAAGAGTTGATATTTTTTGCTTCATATAGTAAGTCTGGCTAATGGTAACAATCTTAATTTTCCGATTTTCATTAACAAAATAGATTATTTCTTTTGGATCTATGTAAATAAATCCTTCCGTTGTTTCAAATTTCAGTTGAGTCGAATTTTGTTCTTCATTAATATACTTAATGATATCTTGCAGTTGATTGAAAATCGCTTTACGCGTAACCGGCTTATCCACATATCCAAATGCTCTAACAGAAAAAGCGGCTCCCTTATAATTCTTATAACTCGTTATAAAAATTATCTTCACTTTTTTATCAAACTCACGTATTGCTTTAGCGATACTAATACCATGGCTATCTCCTAATTCAATGTCCAAAAAGACTACTTCTGCTTTTTGTCTCTTATATGACTGATAAAAACTTTTTCCAGTATTAAACGTACTTATTTTATATTCCATTGGATACTTTATAAAATACTCTTCAACATATGATTTTATACTTTCTGTAATCACTTTTTCATCATCACATACATAAATATTAAGCATTTTTACTCCTTAGACCTGAAACAATAAGCCTTCCTTGACCTTCTTAATTTACATATAGCACCAATCTTTACTATAAAAAAATAACTTTGAAAGTCAACTTCTATATATTTTTTACAAACTACTCATTAAACAAAATAGCCAGATATGTACCGGATATATAATATAATAAAAATATTTTAATCCAAAACCTCTTTTTCCATTATATCTTAACATGATCGGCAATGCAAGTATCATCATCCACTGGTATGCATCGTTAATTAATTCTATGCCTCTATTCCCTTCAAGAAAAGGTACTACAATGAAAAGTAGGCAAAAAAATACATACGCGGTTATGAATGCTCGTTTATTTCTCCTAAACAAATATAATATTATGCCTAATACTACAAGAATTAGTTCTCCTTCTGCATAAAAAATACACGGAAATAAGGTTCCTATTGTACTCAGACCAATATATACGTTCATCGGATCATTAAGTCCTATAGTTGTAATTATGTAATTCCCTATAAATAATATTAAAAACTGCCATACGATATATAATGTCACAAAAACTACCTTTTGTAGAGTGCTTATATGCGCCTCTAATATTGTGATAATAATCGCAATAAGCAACAGCGTAGTAAATATGTTACTCATAATCGGTATGTTTGGCTCAAGTTTAGCATTTAAGATATCATTCCCCAAACACATAATGATAGAAAAAAAGTAAATCCGCTTCAGATAATTTATTCTATTACTTGTGTGTAAGATTCCTTGAACTAAACAAAAAATAAATAGTGGTGCTGCCAATCGTCCAACCCAATGAAATATCCCCGGAAAGATATTTGGAAAAAAATATGCCAAATGATCCATTAGCATTGCAATCAATGCTATCAATTTGATATAAAATACATTCAAATAATTAGCCCTTCTTTCAGTATATAGAATATGTATGGAATGTTATATTGCTGCATTCCATACATATCTTTCTTATTCCCATCGAATTTTAAATCTAGTGTTTGATATTTTTGTATGTTCAACACTTAACTTAATTTTTTCATTTTCTAACTGCACTAATTCATATTCTTTTTCACCGTCTGTATTGCTAATGTCAAAGCTGTTTACCACTTTATCATTTTGAATTACGTTTAGAATTAATGTTCCACCACTAGAAGATGACTCAATGATTAAACGCTTTGGTAAAAAATCATCAACTGAAATCATGTGATTAAAGGTACCACTACTTAATGCTTTATCACATTGTATTCCCCAAGTGTCATCACTCTGCTCATATAGTTGAAAAACCTCGCCACTATACATACCTGTGGAATAGTTTGAAAAAGTTCCTTTATTGAATTCATTTCCTATTATAATAGTTCCGATAGTTAAGAGAATAAGGATACTTATGAATAACCCCCAAAACACTTTATTATATTTAGATGATGCCAGTATAACATTGCTTTGGTTGTGTAATTCCGTTCCACATTTTGCACAAAAATGATCTGTTTTTTTAACCACCTTGCCGCATTGAATACAAATACACTCATTTCTTTTCTTTAACCAAAAGTATATGATTGCAATAACACATAAGAAAATCAATGCGATTATAAGCTTAATCCCATACTTCCATATAGGAATACTTTCTACTAGTGTCTTGTTGACAATATTTAGTAAATTCCACATATTCTCGTCTCCCAACATTTGCGCTAAATGTACACCAGCACAAATATAGATATGTTTGTGCTGGTGTACTAATTACTTTACAATTACTTTAGCAAAAAAATCCTGATGCACAAAGTAAGCCAAAAATAAATCTCTGTGTTTCAGCACTTCCAGTCAAATTAATACTTTCCATCTTTACCTCCTATTAGAAACAAAAAAATCCTGATGCACATCCCACTCCACAGATAACGCCTCTTGGTGTTGGTCCTGCTACTGTACTTTCTGTAATTACTGTGATTTTTTCCATATATTTCCTCCTTATTTCTGTGAAAATTTTCTCATATTTGTTCATGCTTTGCTAATGTGAGTGGATCTTTATTTCTTTAAAAACAAAAGAATCCTGATGCGCACCCCACTCCACAAATAACACCTCTTGGTACCGGTTCTACTACAGTATCTTTTGTAATAACTCTAATTTCTTCCATACAGTTTTCCTCCATTTTTCGTAATAACATCTTTCTTAAATAGTTCTATTTGCTATTAGCATCCAATACCTTTTACACATAATGCTCCTAAGCAAATTATTCCACAACCTGCGCCAACAAGTCTACTTCCTTCATTTCCACCATTCTGGCATTCTAAATATATTTTTTCCATAATAAAACTCCTTTTTTGTTTATTTTTTAAAAGCAAAAAAATCCTGATGCACATCCCACTCCACACAAAAAACCTCTAGGGTTCATGGTTTCTGATACAGACATTTGCATTGTAATCTGTTCCATATGTACGCTCCTCCTTTCTATTAAATTTATTCTTTCTTAGTAACAGAAGAATCCTGTTGCCGGACACCCATACCCACAAAGCGTACCCAGTGGTAATTGAATCTCTGGCTTTTTGCCTTTAATTCCTTGTACTTTTTCCACGCTCTATTCCTCCTTCCTATAAGTTTCTTTTATTTTAATAAAAACTATTATTAGTTCTTATTAAAATCAACTATTTGCAAAAAAAACCACATGCAAAACCTGATTTTATCAGAATTTCCTTTTCTGCTTTGTCTCTATTTTCAGTAGTTCCGATTAATGTGCTCACTTTAATTTCTTCCATTTTTTTCTCTCCTAAACCCTTACAATTTTATTATCTTGTATTTCATAAATATAATCTGAAGCCTCAATTAAGTCTCTGCTGTGGCTGATTACTAATATCGTCTTATATGCTTTAAGTTTTTTGAGAAGTTGTTTAATACTTGCTGCACTTCCTACATCCAAAGCGGATGTGGGTTCATCTAGCAGCAATACAGGAGACTTCTTAGCCAATGCCCTTGCAATACTCAATCTCTGCAATTGCCCCACGGAAAAATTATTTCCATTTTCAGAGACAACTGTGTTATATTGTTCTGGCAATTTCATTATCGAAGCATGAATATCACACCATTTACATATCTCAATTATTTCTTCATCTTTAATATCCGGATTGATATATTTAAAGTTTTGCCTAACAGTACAGTTAAACAAAAAAGGGGATTGACTCACTACAGTGATCTGCTGTCTCAATGATTTTTCAGAATATTTTTCAATTTTTTCACCATTAATCAACACGCTCCCGCTTTCAGCCTTGTACAATCCCAGTATTAAATTTATAGCCGTCGTTTTTCCACTACCACTTTGTCCAATGATTGCTGTAATCTTATAAGGTTCTACAGTCATATTCGCATTTTGAAATACTGGTACCGGAGTATATCCGTAACTTACATTTTCAAATTCAATATTTACACTTTCTCCTTGCAAATGCAAATCACCGAATTTTTCATGGCTTTCACTGATATTTTGTTCTATTTCATTCAATCGGTTTAGCGATACAATAATTTTATGATAATCTGATACAATAGTTACAAGTGACAAACTACAAGAACTAAATTGTTGACTATATGATGTGAATTGTATAAACTTTTCTACTGATAGAACAGACATCATTACCAAATAACTACCGATACCAAAAATAGAAAGCTCACCAATGATTCCAAGTATAGAAATAAGTGTTTGAAATGCCAAAATAAACATATTGAAATTAAATGTAGCCTTAAATTTGACTTGGTTCCCTTCATTAAACACCTCCTTTTCAACTTTTTTAAGCCCTAATGCCTTAATATCTCGTATTCCCGACACAGCTTGTTGTATAATACCTATAATTGTATCATTCGCTCTTCTCACTTCTCCTTGTTTAACTCGTAGAGTATTCGTTTGCTTGCTATAAATAACCAAAACTATCGGAATCATACAAACCGCTACTATGGTCAACCAGATATTAATTTTCATCATGATTGTGAATAATAAGCATAATTTCAATACATTGACAAAAGCTGGAATTATTTGACCAGTAACAAGATCTATTATTTGACTTATATCCATAACGATTTTTGAAATAAGTGTCCCATTACAATTTTCATCAAAGTATTTCAGATTCATAGATAAAAGATTTCCAAAAATACAATTCTGTATATTGTTTATTAATTTGGCATTTAAATAAGCTGTTAAAACAGACTGAAAGTAATTCCCCAATGTACTGGCAAGGTAAAGTAGTGCCAAGCAAATAATAATATTCCTCATCTGGATTATACTTTTGCTAAAAAGCGATGTAAGCAGTTTTGCCCATAATATAGGTTGAATAAGAGAAAACGCTAGATTAATAAAAATAAGAATTACTAATCCCAAGCAATGTACTTTATAAGGAGAAAAGTACTTCAAAAATCTTATAAGAAGATTCATATCATTTTTTTTGCTTTGTTTCATTTGATTGTTCTCCCAAAAATTCACATAACTTTTCCCACTTTTCTTTATTGCTCTTAATCAGCCCGATATTGGATAATATTGTCAAAGTGGAGTGTTTTATAGTTTCACAAAATATAGCATCTGATACGTGTGCTTTCCCATCATTAATCTCAAAACTGCCAAGACACGATGAGCATACTGCTCTCGCAATACATTTTGAGCAATCCGGTGAAACCTGTTTATTATTAATTTTCCTATCAAATGCGTAAGCCTTTTGTAAAATAGACTTCGCACAATCACCAATTTTTCCATAAGAAACGTTGTTATTTGATGTATACATAAAACATGGTGAAATATTTTTATCATGTGATAATGAAAAAGTTTGAACTCCTGCAGGGCAAATAGTTTGTTGACCCGAATGTGTTAGTATCCGTCCTATTAATCCCATGATTATCGCAATGGATGCTGCCTTTTTTTCCTCAATCATTTTGTCAAATGTATAAGAAATCAACTCATTAAGATATTTTTTATATGTTTCCATTTCTCTCAATATACTTAATTCATGCTTGGAATCTATACTAACCGGCACTATATGCGGTATTGCGCAGTTGAATTCTTTATCAAAAAATTCCACCAAATCCACAAGTGTAATACCATCTTTTATGTGTTCTGCGGTATAAGTACATTCAATACCTATATTTCTTGCACCCATTTTTATGAGTTGCTTATAATGTGTTTTAATTTGCTGATATTTCCCCTCACCTTTTGAGTCAATTCTCAGTTTATTATTAATTACCTCTGGACCATCTAAGCTAATAGTAATAAAAAAATTATTATCAACATATAATTCCATTAGTTCTTTACTCATGAATACCCCATTAGTAACTATCCCATATACCGGTTCTGATTCTATTTTTCCCTTTTCAACAGCTTGCTTAAAAAAAGCAATTGTCTTACGGATAAGATTTACACATAAAGAGGGTTCTCCACCAAAAAATTGAATTGATTTAATTTCTTTATAATTTTGGCTGAGATATTCCAACCCCTCAATCAATACCTTTTCAGACATCATGTTTTCTTCTGTATAATCATACATTCCATAATTTGCATAACAATATTTACATCTCAAGTTACATTTGCTGGTTAATACCAATGCCAATTTACTAATAACAAAATTTTCTGGATTTGTTTCTATGAACCCACCACAAGTCTTGCAACCACATTTGCGCCCTGCATTCTCAGTTTCTATTTCTCCTAGAATTTTGTTAACATCTTCGCTTTCTTCATTTTCAGAAAAATACTTCCTAAAATTTTGTTTTGTCGGCTCTTTATATAACCTGTAAAACACACTGCTCTCAATGTGATAAAGAATATCTGAATGTTTTTCTTCCCCTCCTTCTAGCAAAATAAACTTCTCTTTCAATCTTGCTTCCATACTCTATCTTCTCCTCCCTTTTCTTTTGTTTGATAAACACATTATATGTCAGTTTTCACATTGTTCAATAACTATTGCAAAATGTACGGTTTTATATGTAAAATTAACAGGATTATCTCTGACTATAAATTGCCCTTAAGCAAGCAAATAATACGAAACTTGATTAATCAAAATATTCACTATTTGATGGAATGAACTGCGATTTACATGCAAAACGTACCATGCTAAAAATTGATATTGTCAAAATTATATGCAGGAAAAAACAGATTACAACTTCATATGCTTTATTGCATCAAGCAGCTTTTTGTTGCCGGTAAAGTCGGCATGAGGTAAAGGAACTATAAGCATTAGGGCAAAGTGAGATCTTTCACTTTGCCCTCTTTTTATGAAAGAAGTTTAACTTACATGAAACATCCTACAGCCAAAGAAACTCCGCCGAACAAAAAACGGTACATTGACTACATGAAATATGTCTATACTGCGATTCTTTTTGTCACACTGCCTGCCTGCAATGTGTAGCCGGTTCTGATAGCAAATGTGTGATAAAGCCAGTGAGATTATGAAAGATGTCTATAACTAGATTGTCCTAATATCAACCATAGCCGCAATGATTACTGCATCGGTTGCCTCACTGTTAATGAACTTTTCAAAAAGTGGGAAAACTGTAAATGAATCTAGAGCATGACTCAAACGGATCATTATTACTTGGGCAATCCTAAACGGACTTGGATTTATCATGACCTATATCACTCCGGTCTTTGCCGGCGGCAAGTGGAACGGTTAAAGAGGGAATGTAACTATCGTAATACTTGATGAAATCGTGAAATAGATTGCCGAACAGGTCATGAACATCTTAAATCTGATTACCACTACCGAAGTCAAGTTGACAGATACTGTTTCCAATAAAAGTTTGATATATTCTTCGTGTGATATCCGTTGAAAATCAAGTTTTTCTGTATCAATTTCTATTAAATACACTTAGTTTCTCCTCTTGTTATCTGATTTTTCAAAATATCTTGCAGTTATTGTTTTAAATTATTTTTTCAAATCCGCTTTTATAACAATCCGGATATTTGCTTTTGCACTACAGGTAGACAATATGATTTCATTTCCCTTATTATCCTCAACATATCCTCTTTCTATCTGATAAATCTCACTATCTGCCGGCACCTGTTCACAAGCTGTAATCTGATAGTTCAAAGTTCTTCCATCCGGTAAATAAATCTCCATATCCGTGTGCTTCTGGAAAAAATCAATATCCTGATAATTTCTCAACACATGAAACATACTGCCATCTTTCATATTATGGCCATAGATAATATTCTTACTATCCGAGAAATCTCGTTCGTTCCGATAATCAAGAAAAATACTTCCTGCAATGTTATAAGTTTTTTGTACGGTATGGTTTAAATAGTAGGAATTATCTTCCCCTCTCACTACTGGATATCCCAACACCCCCGGAATCCGAAGCCACGCTACAATATCTGGGTTAATTGCCTGCAGAGAAGCAAAATCCACCGTTACAGTTTCTTCCTGCTTTTCTCCTTCCTTATCATCTTCTGCAACATTTGGTTTCGTATTTTCCGGATCCCTTGTATTCTTCTCTACTTTTACATATTCTTGTAACTGTTCATATTCCCGTTCTGCTTTTTGATATTCACTAATAATCTGATAAATCCAGACTCCTGCTGCCAGCAAGATCACGCTTAATATCCCAAGTAAAAAGTATTCTTTTTTCATCTGCTTACCTCCAACGTAAAAAAGCGGCAGCATACCAAAACTGATATGCTACCGCCTGCACTTATGCCTCTTATTTTCTTAAATTACAGCAATCCAGTGGGTTTGGATTGATATGCTGTTTCCAATATTCATAATGTTCTGTGACATCTTCACAGACCGTCAACGGAAGATGAATTTTTTTCAATATCCTGATTTTTTCTTCCAATGGTAAATGCCAGTACCCACTCTGACGCAGAACATATTTCTGGTAATCCAAGTCCGGAAACCACTTTTTAATCCACCCATTCACCCGAAGAAATTCTACCAAAACTTTGTCTACCGGCAGCCTATTTAAGTAATCAAAATCCAAATACTCTTCAATCAGAGGGCTTAATCGTAATGTGACATCAAAGCCCTCTTCCTGTAATTTTAACAATGCCCTTAACCGCTTTGACGGACTACTTGCCTTTTCATAGGCAAAAGCCTTTTTATCATCAAAACAGGTAATGGTGATCTGGATATGTGCCAGCTTCGGATCATAAAGTTTCCGGTATCGTTCCTCTCCTGCCAGATGGGATTTTGTCACAATCAGATACCCAATACCATATTCATTTAACTGTTCTATGGTTTGATAGGTAATCTGTTCCTGACTTTCCAGCGGCTGAAAGCAATCTGTCATTCCTCCAAGTCTTAACATGGTTCCCGGTGGCACCTTTTCCAATTTTCTCCGGATTTTCTGGATATCTGCCACTCTTGGATTTTCTGCGTTCCAAAGTCCCCGGAAATCCAAAAGGCTGCGTGCATAGCAGTAGGAACAATTATGCATACAGCCACAGCCATAAGTATCCAATCTGGTCGGATACCTGCATTTTTCTGCTTCGTTGCCGCTTACACTTTTATAAAAACTTTTAAATTCTTTTCTTTCGCTTCAGCATCACCTTTCCTTTCACTTGCGGGGTCCGGTACCGCCCCGAAATCTTCTGGTAAAGCATCCAGAAATGTTCTTTACACCACCCCGCAGGTCTAGTGTTCCATCATCTCCAAATGCTTTTTATCTCTTTGTGCGTCTGATCCGCCAAAGGACAATACCAATACCAAAGGCCGCTACTACTGCAATACCGATTGGCAGCAGGAGCATGGTATTATCCCCGGTTTTTACGTCCTCTGGTTTTTCCGGTGTCTGCGGAAGTTTCTTATTCTGGATTTCTTTTACCACTTCAATAACCTTCGTTTTTGCATCCACATAACTAAATGTGATTTCATAGGTTTCCGTATGCTCTTCATATCCTTCCAACGGTTTCGTTTCCGATAATACATAAGTAATCGGTCCTACTGCTTTTCCGTCTTCGTATGTGGCAATCGGCAGCAGTTCACTGGTTGCAACTCCATCTTTATCTGTAGTAAGTTTTCCAACCACTTCCTCAGTCTCTTTGTTTTTCAATTCAAATTCCACATTGGCAAGTGGTGTCTGATCTTCTGCATCTGTTTTCTTAATAATTAACTGCCCCATTGGTACTTCATCTTTCATGGAAACTTTCTGTACTTCTCCGGTTTCCTCTACAGTAAATTCTACATCTTCTGCAATCAAAAATCCTTCCGGTGCAGCTTCTTCATGAAGGATATATGTTTTTCCCGGCTGTAGATACTCGATCCGGTAAGGTTCTTTGGTAGAGGTCCATTCTTCTATGATATTTCCCTCTTCGTCCAGTACCTGTAACTTGGCTCCTTCAATTTCCTGTTCTCCGGTGATATCCGTTTTTGTGATGTCTATCTTTGTATGATCGTCTTTCATGGAAACTTTCTGGATTTCTCCGGTTTCCTCTACAGTAAATTCCACATCTTCTGCTTTCACATATCCGTTTTCTGTTGGAGCCTGTTCTTCGTGAAGTATGTACTTACCCGGTTTTAATGCATAAATGATATGTGATTCGTTTGTAGAAGTCCACTCTTCCACTACAGTTCCTTCTTCATCTTGAATCTGTAGTCTGGCACCTTCCACTTCCTTTTCTCCAGTAATGTCTGTTTTTGTAACTTCAACTTTCGTCGGCTGGTTCTCCACTTCTTTTTGTATAGAAATCACTTCCAATTCCGGATCCGTATAAGAAGCATCAATTTCAATCTTCTCTTCGTATGGTAGATATCCTGGCAGACCTTCCAGTTCCTTCAGATAATATTTCCCGTGTGGAATGGTATCCGAGTACTTCAATTTTCCTTCTTGATCTGTTTTTTCAACTGCTACCAGTTCATCTTTTTTCACCACAACTTTTCCTGCTGCATTTACAATATCTTCTCCTGCATACAATCCAAATGAAACCCCTTCCAGGGGCTCTTTTGTGGCTTCCGATTTTTTCAGCACTTCAATTTCCACTTTCTGCCGCTGATTCTTGATTTCCTTTGTTACATAGTCAACTGCCACTTCTTGTCCTTTATAGGTGATTTCAAAATCCTGTTCGGCTGGATCTAGCACAAAGGAATCTCCCGTTTTTGTTTCTTTAATATAAAATTTTCCAATCGGAAGATTATTTAAAGTCCCTTTTCCTTTTCCATCTGTTACAATCGTTCCAACCAATGCGCCTTTTTCAAAACGTATGATCCGATTACCCTCACTGTCTACCTGTCCATCTGGTGAGTAAATAGTTTCCCTTGCATAAATAGAGAATTCTGCTCCTGCAAGTCCCTGTTCTTCATACGCAAACTCATATCCTTTTTCTGTTTCCATAACATCTTCTCCGGTAAACAGATTAGACACTTGGTTTACTGCCTTTGCCAGACCATTCTTTAATTTTGTCAGTATCTGCTCTGTTACTTTTTCAGCACCAACAAGCACTTCTCCTGTTTTCTGGATCGTCAGGCTTCCTACCGCTTCATCGTTCTTTACTTCTACCACTACAATATATTTTCCGGTTTCCTCTTCCACCTCATGTGCAGTATTGCTGTCCACTTTGATCGTAATGGATTCCCTTGGTGCTTTCTCATAAGTTCCTTCCTTTGTCACCTCATTTAACGGAAGGATTTCTTCTCCATTTTTTAATGCCTGTTCAAATCCGGTCTGTACAAACAGTTCCGGGCTTTTTACTTCTTCAATCCGGTAAGTTCCCATTTTAAGCGGCTCCGGCGTCAACAGATAACCTTCCTCATTTGTTTCAAAAACGTCAATTGTTTCTGGCTTCGGATACCGTACTTTCATAGTGACGTATTTCTTCTTCTCCACATCATAAATTTTATAGTGGGCACTGTTCTTTAAAATTGGAAGTTCCGTCTGTGCATCCTTTTTGATGATCTTAAAATAAAACTGCATCGGACGGTCATTAAAGACACGCCATGTCTGCGGTTCCCTGCTGTCTTCATCGATAGTCACCAAAAACGGCTGAATTCCTTCTACATTTTCCGGAATGGTACTTTCAATACACACATATTTTCCATATGGAAGTTCCGGTGAACACAGATACCCTTTTTTGTCGGTAAACATTTCTTCTGTCTGTATCTTTTCTCCATTTTCATAATAAGATGCAGTTTCCTCTTTACTGAAATCATATCCGATAAAATCCTGCGGTGCATATTCGGTTCCATTCGATGGTTTTAAGGTACCATCCTTTACTTTAGAAAGTTCACTGATCAGGTACACTTTAAATCCGGCACCTTCCAGCAATTCTGTTTCCGTCTGGCTGCCATCATCACTGATTTTAATTAACTGGAATGCCTGTTTTTTTATAGTTTCCAAAACAGTCACATTTTTCTGCACAATTTCCACATCTTGCCCTTCATATGCAAGATCTACCGGGTATTTGGTTTGATCCAGCAAATATGCATTGGAAGGAGGTGCAGAAATTTCCTGTACATAGTATTTTCCAAGATACAAATCTTTGAAATTCAGAACACCTTTTTCGATCGTTCCCTGCACGACCAACTGATCCTTTTTATAAAGCAGTCCTGTCTTTCCATTTGGGTGTTGAATATCTTCTGCCGCATACAATCCATAGACAGCCCCGTTTAAATCTCCATCTCCCTGGCTTACAGAGTCCTGTGTATCTTTGTCTATTTTCTTGATATGGACTGCTCCCCGTACCTCTTTATTTTTAAAGGTATGTGCAAAGGTATACGTGTAGGTCGTATCATTTTTATATTCATAAAAGAACTCATAACTATCACTGCTCTGAACATAAAGAGGTGGTGCCTGTATTTCCTTTACTACATAATGGAAGCCAATTGGGATATCCGCAGTAAATGCAGCCTTCCCGTTTTCATTGGACTCCGCTTTCTGTATCAAACTTCCCTTTGTAACCAGCACGGAACCATCTGCACCGGTAACATCTTCATCTGCATACAGACCAAAAATTGCCCCCTTCAATGCTGCATCATCATTACTTGATTTCTTCAGCACTTCCACAGATACCTTTGGTCTGGCATTTTCATATTGTGTTTCTTCCTCAACCACTTCTACTGTCTGCCCTGCATAAGAAAGGGTTACCATATGGGTACGCTCTTCCTCTGTCTTCCCTATTGTCAGGGAATCCGGAGCCTGCTGTTCTACCACCTTATAGGTTCCGAGATGAAGCATATCCGAAGAACAACTTCCGTCTTCTTTTGTCTCCAATTCTGCTGCCAAATCTCCTGCCTGATAGATTTTTGTCTGCTTATCCTGGCTGTAGATGTCTTCTGCTGCATAAATTTTATACTTTGCCCCTGCAAATGCAGCATTGGTATAGGTAAATTGCAGATTTCCAGCCTCTCCAGATACTCCTGTCAGCTTTTCTCCCTGCTTTCGGATGATGATCTTCCCTTTTTGTTCCTCATTTTTTACAGTCAGTGTTTGTGTTTTTGCTACTTCCAGATTGACATTGTAAGCAGTTGTATTCAGTTTATACCCTTTCGGTGCAGTGATTTCCTTGATGTACACTGTATCCTGCGTCTTTGTCAGCTCCGCTTTAGTTGCTCCTTTTTCATCTGTTGGCGGCATCTCCAGAATCAAATCTGTACATGCCTGATCCCGATAAATCCCAAAAACAGCCCCTGCAAGTTTTACACTGCTTTTTGCATCTTCTTTGATGACTTCGATCCAGGAAATATCCATCCATTGAATCGAAAATGAAACCTTAGCACTTGGTTCCTCATAAAAATCCCCATAACCAACATCCTGATTGCCGGAACCGGTAGAAACCACCAGAGTTTTCCACTGAGTTCCTACCTGTCCGCCTAAATCTCCGCTATTCCAGGTACCATGTACGGTTTTTTCTGCAGTAAAGTAAAAAGTCGTACCACCATAAATCTTAATGGAACCTCCTTTCTGCTCCTTTCCGGCAGTATCATGGTAAGTCACACCTTCCGGTAAAGAAAGGGTAATATAATTTCTATGGTCTCCATTTAATGTGATATTTTTTGTTTTCTGCACATCTCCTTCCAAAAAAGCGGTTTCGTTTGTGGAAGAAAGGCTGATGGCAGCACTTGGCGGTGCTTCCTGCCCGCAAAGATAATTGATGTATTCCATGACACCATAGCGTTTCAGTCCGTCCTGCGTGCAGCCCACAAATGCCACTTCCTCTCCGCCATAACAGTAACTTGCTGCTAAATGTGTCAGGACATATTTGATATCATTGCTATAATTCTTTAGATATTCTCCGGTTAAATCCCCCGGCCCTCCATATCCATAATACAAAACTTTCTGTAAGTTTAAGTTGCTCTCATAAATTTCTGCCACGTAATCAGACGAAGGCGGTGACTGCAGATTTGATTCCAGACAGTATGCAATCCGTTCGTTGACGTAAAAATAGCAGGTACTGTAAGAACCTAAATCACTTGGGTATACAATCCTCTCCCCTTGCACCAAAGAAGCTTTTTCCCTTGCCTGTTCCATAGAAGAGGGGACAACGGAAAACAAAACACCCTCTTCTTCCTTTAATGCACTGGTATCAATGTTGGCACCATCAGGTTCTGCATCTTCCTCCCCACTTTTTATCTCTTTCTTCTGTTTCTTCTCTTTTTGCGGACTCTCTCCTTCCTTTCCCGCTTCCTTCACAATGATTTTCCGTGTAATCTCATAAGTATCTCCGGAAGGTTTTTGGACCTGGTAAATACAGTCATACCTTCCAGGTCTGTCTGCATCAAACAGCTTTCCTTCTTTATCTGCTGACAAAACAAGAGAAACCTTTTCTCCGTCTTTTACAGTAATACCGGTGAAATCGGATGCCGGATCAAAAGTTTCTCCCTGCTCAATCGTAATGTCTTCTGCCTGTGTTTCTTCTTTTACATCTGTCTGTTCTAATGGTGCTGCAAAAGCACTGCTCCCACCTGCAAGCAGAGAGGAACACCCTAATAAAACAGCTAAAAATCCTGCTGTACATCGTTTTTTCCATGTTGTTTTCAATAAACGCTCTCTCCTTTCACTTTATTGTTTTTTAGACGGGCAGTTCCATTTTCGGGAATATGCTGCACACCGGAAACTGCCCTGTTTCCCATTTCTTCTTAAGGTCTGTCCCGAATCATACATTGTTCTCCTTTCCCATGGCACTTTAAACCATGCAAAAAAGGAACTGCTTTCGCAATTCCTCTTTTGCACATTTTAAAAATGAATTATCTTGTGTTTTTCCTGATTTCCTTTGTCAGCCAGTCATCAATCCCTTTTTCATGTTCTGCCCACAGTCCGTCCTGATCTAAATCCCACTGGTTCCGATTACAGGATAAGGAAAGCTCCTCACAGATACGGTATGTATGATTACAGCCTTTTCGTATGGTATCCCGTTTTACTCTTTTTTTCGGGCATTCAAAGTAAGGATCGCCCTCTTTCTTTCTCTCTTCACATTCCTCACAGATTTCACTATACTTTTTGTCACATATAAGCCGTAACTGCTTATCCATGTCATAGACTTCTTCCACATGGGAGAGACCACGCTTTTTTAATGCTTGTAAAACCTCATACAAATCTCTCCAATTTCCAATTCCCGGATTCCCAAGGAACGTTTTTCCTGATACCTGATGGGCAATCTCTGCTTTTAAAATTCCTTCGGTCACATAAATCTCATTTCCTTCTGCTTTTCCCGATATCCCTACAATACTGCTGATCCCACACCCTTTCTTTTGATTTGCACTGGAAAGCCATACATATTTATTTTTTCCCTTTGGGTTGTCCAATCGTATCTGGAATCCTGCCAGATATCCGTCTACTGTATAAACAGGACAAAGATACCCGCTGTTTCCTTCATAGAAATTCAGATCCCAGTCTCCTTTCCGATTGATATAAAATCCGGGAACACCTTCCAAGCGTAATCCCTGCTTTATCAGTCTCCTGGCAATCTGTTGAGATTCCTCCTTACTGGTACTTTTATATCCTTTTTCTTCCATGCGCCGGATAATCTCTGCATCCACCCCTCTTCTTTCCAAATCTTTGCGGTGATATTCCTTCAGTTTCAGATAAGAGAGCATTTTTTTATAAACATGATGCCGTTGTTCTGCATCCACAGGTTCTGCCATGCGTTCCTTCTGCTTCCTTGCCTGTTTTTTTATCCCCTGGCTTTCTTCCTGCATTGCTTCCCTTGTCTTTTTCTTTCTGCCGGGTTCTTCCTGCTTTCTTCTATAAATTTCCCGATATGCCTTTTTATACCGGTCCTTTCCCGTCAGATGACAAAGTTCTGCATAAAGTGTCAGCATATTATGACCAGTTCCACAATCAAAGCAATGGAAAACATTAATGATTTTCCCTTCTGCACAGACACAGATGCTTGCCTTCCCCCTTGCATCTCCACAAAATGGACAGACAACATTGGCTGCATTCTGGACATCCTTTACCTGATATCCGTTTTTGCAGTTTTCCAAAAATTCCATATCCAGCATGTTTGCGACATCAAAAATAGTGAATGGAGCAACTGGATAAGAATCTGTACGCTTTCTTTTTTTCATATCCTTTTTACCTTTCTGGAAATATCCCCTTACAAAAGTCGGAAAAGGCATGGCCAGCACGCCTCTTCCTAATAGTTAATCTTTTAAGCAGCTTTCTGTTCACAGTCTTCCAGTAAAAGCTGAGCTGCTTCTTTCATTTTAAAATCAGAACCTCTGTATTCGTTTGCAAACCATTGTAACTGCCGATATCCCGCTTCTGTCCCAAGCATTTCACCAAATGACTTTCCTTCAAACAACGCATACGGACAAATTACCTTTTTTGCCTCTTCTACTGTCAGAGGTTTCTTCTCCGCTTCACTTTCCATATCTCTTTGTAACTGCAAGAAAAAGTCTTCTTCATCTATTTCTTCAAAGGGAACTTCTTCTTTCGCCTCTTCAAAATCTTCTGATGGAGCAGAAACGGAAGATTTCTCTTTCATTTCCTTTTCTTCCGTAATCTCCTGAGCTGTATCTGCTGCTTTTGTTTCACTGCTTTCTGTCTCTTGAACTTCTGCTTCCTTTGTCTGTTGTGCTGAAAAATCCAAAAGGTTCATCTGTCCAAAACCGTCCTCTTCCTTTTTCTTATGAGATTGCAAGCCCGACTCCTTCGGCTCTTTCTTCCCCTCTTTTGATTTTTCTTCCAGATTGTTTTCGTTTGGTTCCCTCTCCGGTTTTTCGTCTTTTAAATCTTCTATGGAAGAAGAATCTAAAATGTCTTTTCCCTCGTTTGTCAATGAATCTGGCTGAGTTTCCTCTAACAGTACTTCCTGTTCTGTTGTTTCCTGATGATGCACTACTTCTGCTGCTTCTGAAGATTGTTTTTCCAACCTCTTTGTTTCTTGCACTTTCATATCTTCCGCTGTTTCTGCCTCTTCACTTTCTTCTAAAAAAGCTGCAGGATCCGGGAAAAAATCTGCCTGTATTATAGTATCTTTGTTTCTTTTCTTATCTTCCTGCGGCGGTTGCGCTAAAGGACTGTCTGCAATTACATCAGAAGCCTTTTTTTCCGGTTTCTGTGGCTTTACTGGCACTTCGGATTTTTTATATTCCACCCTTTCCTTTGATTTATCAGGTCCATTTGGTGTCCCCTTCATATCCGGATCTTCCGTTTCCTGTTTCATACGAAATTTATACAGGAAGAAGTATTTAAACCCATACGTCCATGCTGCCCCTTTCGCCTTTGCAGGAGAGTCCAGGTGGTCTCCCACCAGCTGAATACTTACTCGCTCTTTTTCCTCCAAACAGTCCGCATTGACAATAAAAAATGTAAGTTTTGCTGTATAAATCCAGCTGCCATCTACTTTACTGTAAGCTGCATCTGTCTCTTCTAATTCCTGCAAACAGATGTGGTGCTTCGTAAACGCCGGATTTAGAAGTTCAAAGATATCATCAATCTTTACAAAATCATAATCCACTTCGTCTGAATAATGCTTCTTTAACAGCTTTGGCATTTCATTTGAAATTGCAATTAGTTTTTGCTGTAAATTCATTGTTTCTTTGTTTTCCATCCTATGTCCTCCTGTTCTTTCAATTAAGCAGCCTGTTTCTGTTCTGCCATGACATTGTAATACCAGATATCCCTTGCTCCTACCTGATAGATTTCTTCTACGTCCCATACCTTATTTGCCCCGTACTTTTCTTTCAGACGTTTCTTTTCTTGTCCAGATACCTGACTGAGTGGGTACTTTCCGGTTGTGTTTTTTAATACCTCTGCATCGATGTGGAAATATTCAAAAACACCTTGTCTCCCTCTTACAACTACAATTACGGTATGATGCACCTGCTCCAACGATTTTCTCAGGGCTCTGATTTTTTCAATCCTCTCCGGTTGTTTCTTCATCAAAAATTTTGCTTTGTTGTTTACTTCTGTTTCAAAAATCTGACGCATGACTTCCCTGTTCTGCAGTTCTTTTGCCCAGTATCTTCCAAACCTGCGGATGACAGCCTTTCGGTTTCTTAAATAGCAAAAGTACAGCCAATTGTCAAATACATACGTTTCTCCATCGAAAGCAAAGTCCTGTTGTGGGAGTAATCGGTCTGTTACAGAATTTTTTTCAAAAATCACATCTCCTGCTGTCTTTTCAATCAATTCCCGATATTTCCATGCGACTGCTGCTCTTTCAACTGCGGTGATCACAATATCCTTTTTTCCTTTCTCCAGTTTCTTTTGGGCATATTCCTGAACCTTCTGTTCCAGGCAGCGCATACATCCACGCTGGAACCGGAAATTTTTTCCTTCCGGAATATTTAACAAAGCACGCAAGGCGTAGGATACATCTGTAAATTCAAACGTCTTTTGATTGAAAATCCCGACAAATTCCATCCCCTGATATAAATGACTGGCTCTGTTTTCAAAGTTTGTTCCCATATACACAAAGGTAAATTCTCTGTTGAAAGTCTTGGTAAACACATTCTCCCATGTCAAAAGGGCTGGCTTGTTCTTTTTCCTAAGCCACTTAAAAAAACGTTTTGCAAATGCATTTCCTTTCGTCCATTCTGGTACATTTCTCATATTCTTTTTCTCCTTTTCTTTTCATTTTTATGCAAATGGAAGACAGTATGAAGATGCCCAATACCGTATTCTTTCCATTGCCTGTTCTTTCCCACATGCTACCCACAGCCATTCCAATAAAAATTCTGTAAGTACCTGCTGTTTCTCTTTCTTCATAGTTACAAGTTCCAGCCAAAACGCTTTCATAAACTGATCTTTATCGGAGTCTGTTAGCTGCCTTAAAATTGCTTCCAGCCGTTTTTCTGGTTCTCCTTCTATCTTCCGGATTCTGAAAATATTCTTTCTGCTGCATGTTGGAAGTATCACAGGATAGGAGAACGCTTCTCTTGCCATATCTACTGCCCAAAGTTCTTCCTCTTCCCATGGTGTAAACAGTGACAATCTGTAAACCCAGTGTGTGACCAGATATGTCATATTTCTGCGGACTGTCCCACGCTTTTGTAAAGCGGAAAAGATTCCTTGTATTCCCGTCTTTCCTTTTCCTGTGTTCTTTGCAGAGATCTCTTCTGCAATGGAAACCAGCATATTTGCGTAATAAATTCCCAGTTCTTTCTTTCCTTTTTTATAATCCATATTCTTTTCTCTCCTATATATACGGTAACCCAAATTTAATTTTTCTGATCTTCCCCTAATAAACAAGATCCCCGGGAATGTCATATTCTCTCCACTTCATACTCGTGCATTTGGCAACTTTTTCTTCCAGCTCCACCATAGTTCTGCCGGATATTCCCTTGCTCTGTGCCAGGAAAAGAATTTCCCCAATCCCACAATACACTTCGTATGCGGTGCAGGGTGCATCACCAAAGGTTGCTTTAAAGCGGTCTACGATCTCTGCAACATTCTTTTTCCCAAACCCTTGTTTTGTCATAATTCCAATCATGGTATTGACTGGATACTCAATGGAAATAGCACACAGTTTTTCCACCGTCCCTTTCAATGCATTTTTATAGCATTCAAAAGTTGAAAGCAGATTTTCCGTAAACTGTTGAAATTCCACAGAATTATTGTGCCGCATCCGCATATCCGTTCCTAATGCAATCTTTCGTTGTCCCTCCATCAGGCTGTAAAAAATATTGGCACCTGATGCTGCCACATCGGAAGATGTGATGCGTATGGTAGCTGTAAGTTTCTCTTTTACCTGCTTTCCATACTTTTCCATGATTTCCCCATACACTTCTTCCAGCCGATGATCTTCAATCTGCCAGATTGCCGATACCATAGTCTGGTCCGCATACCCTTCTAAAAAGGTACTCTTTTTATACTCTCCACGTATGTAAACACTGGCAAGCATAAAAACCTCCGGTAAGGGATATACCTGATACCCGTTTTTTTCTGCTGAATGCACTGCCCGAACCTTTCCTTCTGAAACACGGAGCAATGCTTTACCTTTTGCGACTTTCAAACACTGATTCAGGATTTCCGCAAGTACCGCAGGCTCTACACTGGACAATGCCGCACCGCTGATTCTGGCCCTGCTTTCTAAAGTCGGGATTGCAGAACTCCCCAGTTGGTATGCTTCTGTCTGATTGGTTTTCAATAAAAGACGGGAATGGTTCTTTGTATCTCGTAATACTTCCATACAGATACGCTCTTCTTTACTCTCAGGCTTTTCCAGTATCTGTCCTGCTTCGTATACTCGTAATTCTTTACTTGGAACCTCAAACCATGTTGCCCGTTTTTCAACCTCTTCCAGATATTGATGCAATTCCACTTCTTTTAAAAATGATTTTGAGAAGTTATCTGCATACCATGTTCCCGTAGGTGTATTATGCAGCTTTAAACAAATCTTCCATCCACCTTCTACAGCACGAAACAGATAACCTTCCTGTTTCATCTTCTCCATCTCTTCCTTACTTGGCAGACTCCCTTCCCATAGAATACTTGTCTGCATAGGTTCGCCTCCTTCCATTTGGCAGATATACAAAAACTTTCCTTTCCTGTAGGAAGTACAGCCGGTAATCTTCCAGACAAAGAAATATATCAAGGCCTGTTTGTTCCTTGACTTCTTGCAATTGGTCTATTTCTTTCTCATGGTTCGAAATCTTCCTAGGGAAAAGATAAATTTCTCCTTTTTGCTCCACCCTTTTCCCCACAGGTAAAAAATGCAATCCCTGATAGAGCATGCACTTTTTTCGATTTGAAACCTCTCCTTTTTTCTGACTGAGAATCGTGATGATACACTTTTTTAGATACTCTTGTATCGTTACCCCTGTTAATACTTCGAAACAGGTTTCCACTGACTCACGGTCTTTACTGCCCTGATAAGTTTTTAAAAGGTCAGTTACAATTCCGGTAATTTCAAAATCGGCACCCTCTAAAATATCTGCAAGTACCGTGTCAGCATCCCGAACGGCAGACTCATCTTCCATCTGCTTTTCTAAAAAAGTGAGCGTTTCAAACAGTTTTCTGGTTTTTCGCTGTTCGCTTAGCTTCTGTACATATTTCCTTTGGCACATTCTTTTCTCCTTCCTTTCCGTTTTTTTGCATGTTTTCCTCCTTTCACGCACAAAAAAAGACACAAAAAAGAGCCATTGTCTTTTTGTGTCTGTCTATCTATGCGTTTAAAACGGTTGTTAAAAGTTCTCTTCCGGAAACATAGCCGGAACTAAATTTGACTTATGGAAAGCAATATGCTGTTTCCATATAAAATAAAGTCACTTAAAGATTAACACAATATATAGTATATGTCAATCTTTCTATCCATGTATTTAGTAGTAAATACGGTTTTTTTCACAATTCCACACATATTTACCAGAATTTTTTTAACCGGGGACAGAAGCATTTTTATCTGCCCCCTTCCAGTCGTTTATTCTTCTTCCGATGTTTCTTCTGAGATTGGAACAACACACTTTGCAATGCTTCGTCCCTTTTCATCTTCTTCAACCATAAAGGATACTTCCATATTGTTCCTCAAGGTTTTAAATCCTTCCGACTGGATCTCACTGTAATGTACAAAGTAATCAATGCCATCTGCATCCACAAGAAAGCCATATCCTCTCTTTGCACTAAACCATTTTACAGTTCCTTTCATTTCTTTTCCTGCCATAGTCATCTCTCCTTTTTATTATTATTTCGTGCATGTCGGCACGAAAGGAAGAGTGTGGGTTCGAACCACACTTTTTTCACCGTTCTTCCTGTGGGATTTCTTCTGCCCCGTAAAAAACCTCATACATAAGTTCCCCTATTTTTGCAGCTTTTCCCTCCACCAGTTCCACTTTTCCAAAATAGAACCGGTATGTTTTTCCAACCATGAGGTTTTTTTCTTTTTGCATCCGAATGCGGATCCGGCTTCCGTCTTTATCCTGTACAACTATCTGATACATTCTGCCCGGATAATGCTTTCCCTTGACTGCAAGAACCTGTGCTTCCATAATCTCATATTCTCCTGTTTTCCCAATCTTCAGAAACTTGAAAATCTGATAAAACGAAAACACTGCCAATATCCAGGTAAGTATCAAAAAACTCGCTTCCTCAAATTGCACCCCCATATATGTACCGATTACAGCAATAAAAAAAGACAAAAGCCCTGCTTTCAGCATTTTATCTTTAAATAAAAATGGGATTTCTTCTGTTCCATCTAAATTTTTGATCATATATTGTGTCATGCTTTCCCACTGCTTCCTCCACCTTTTTTTCATGTCCATCTCCATTTCTCTTTCTTACCTTTGGAACTACAAAAGCAGACACAGAACTGCTTTTGGTATAAGATAAAAAAGAAAGCCGGCAAATGCCGGCCCGACCCAATGTTTCTTTGCTTTCTGTTTCCATACAGTCTGTTTTTTTGTTCCAATAATCCGTACTTTTCCAGGAACCAGCCACCGCAGCTTTAGATAGAATTTTCGGAACGCTTCTTTGTCATACCCAAAAGAGCGCACCTGAAAAACAAGTGTTTCCCTTTCCTTCTTATCAAGCAGGATAAAACTCGTCTGTTCTGTCTCTTTCATTTTTCGGATTACAATATAAAATTCCGGGATCCCCCTGCGGCTTCCCTCTACGATTTTTTCCATTTCTCTGTAAAAAATCCGGCACACTTCATAATGCTCATTTTTGTATGGCTGACGAATTACCAGACAATCCTCTTCTAATTTCATATAACAGCCTTTCGTCTGCATAATCCTTCCATTTGCTTTCAGTGCTTCTTTTACCAAATAGAATCCCCAACTTGCTAAAATCAGGAATACACAGATACTCTCCCAAAAGCAATGGTTAAAAAGCAGGAAAAATCCCAGAAGTCCGGAAATTCCAAAACAGCTTCCCGCCCTTATCAGACATTTCTCTTTATAATCCAGAAGCCGATACATATCGTGTTCCGTGGCTTTCATTATCATGCGCTTTTGTTTCTCCTTTCGGCTTTCCTTTTTGTTTCTTTTTTTCCATCTCTTTTCTCTCTTCTAACAATTCATTGGCTAAGCGTATGGTTTCCCTACAACGATAAGTACTAAACATGGCAACATGTGTCTCCTTTTCCGGAAGTGCCAGTTTTCCACTCAGCCAATGATATGTACTGTTTTTTGTCATATATCCCTGTGTCCAAATTTCTCTTAATGCACGATGTGTCTGTATCCGAAGGTTTCGAAGTTCCCCATCCGCCATAATTCCAAGCGGTCTGTGGTTTTTCTGGTTCGCTGAAACATAAGCATTGCAGTCCGGATAACCACTACACACATAAAACATTGTTTCCGGGGTGAAAATTCTCTTTTCTCCATATAGATAGGAAGCTGGTCTTAAAACTGCCTTTTTCCCACAATATGGGCAGATTACCTCTGGAAGTTGCTTTCTATTTTTCTTTTTCTTCATCGAATTTCCCCTTTCTGCTTTAGTCTATATCATGCATTATAAAAAATTTGGCTTTCACGGTTCAATAGGTTTTCCAAATTTTTTTTATTTTTAAGAATATTTTTTAATCAGCCTTGTAATGATTCCCTCTGCCACCTCAGAAGTTTCATTGATTCGTGTTACAACAAAACCAATTTTATCTCGTTTTCCTGGAAGGGAAGCCATGTTGCACTCATGGGCAATAGCATTTACTCCAAGATCTAAACGGATAAAGTACGTTCCCTTATAAACATCAACCACGATACCGGAATATTTTCCCTGGCGGTGGCATTTCTTTAAGTTGTCCTTATTGGTATTTTCCGTTGCTCCCTTCGCATCTACGGCTACTGTCATACTCTCAGCATCAGGCATTTCTATTTTGTTAACGCAGACCAGCACTAAATCTCCCACCTGAAATTTTTCTGTTGCATCTGGCATCCATTCCCATGCCATGTCTCTCGCACGCACAGAGCACTCTACACCAAACACTTCCAGACGGACTGCCTTTGGTGCTACAGCAATGACTCTGGCCTCCACAATCCTTCCAGGATAAACCATTGGCTGCTCCTCTTCATTTTCTGTAAAATAGAAAATCTGTCGTTTCCGCAGCATCGCATCTTTTCGGGATGCCACTACGCTTCTGGAAGCCTCATCTAAATCTTTGATAATAAAATCAATATCTGCCCCAAGCATATTATTAGCAATCCTTACCTGGCGGTTCAATGTATCCGCATTTTCCCTTCCGTCTCCTTTTAAGTTAATCATCATTTCAGACATAGGGATTAAAATCCGGTAACCATTAAAATAAGTGACTGCTACTGTCCAGCCGCTTTCCAGTTTCTCAATACCACTTAACGGACCAGTCAGGATTTTCCGGGTTCGCTGGGCATTTAACAACTGATGCCATTTTGCCTCTTCTTTTTCCTGTGTACTTTCAATCGAAGCATCGACTTCAATCGTCAGGATTGAATTTTGTGTTACTGCTCTTGGAATTTCATTTTTTACTTCTTCTGTGATTGTTGTTTTCGTTTCTGCCATATACAGCCTCCTTTTCTTCATCAAAAAAGGCACAAAAAAACAGCCCTTTGGCTGCTTTCTGTGCCTGATTATTTACACTATCATCATAAAACATTCCGTTTTGCCTGTCAATTCCGATTGTGTTGCAATGTTATCGCAATTTCTTATTTTTGCAATCGCTTTTCAATTTTTCAACTTTTTTAAACCTTCTTCCCACCGGATACGGGAAAAATACCAGATTTTCCCCTGGATTCTCCGGCAGATTTGATTCTCCTCCAAATACTGGAAACTGCTCTGCTCTGGATTGTCTTTATCCCAGTTTGTCTTTTCATAGAATTCTTCCGGTGTATCATAAATCTCCACACACTGTTTTGCCAAGTCAGCCTTTTCTACTTCTGTTTCCCTGATGTAGATCCCAAATTCTCTTAAGAGCAATTTTAAAAAAGTATATTTTACCAGTGCATTTTTCTCCATATTCATACAGCCTTAATCTCCACCTCCATCTCCATCTGTACTTTTTTGAAACAAATCTTCTACTTTGTATACAGTTGTCTGCTTTTCATTTTTCCTTACAGACTTTTTCGGCGGTTCCCCTTGTAAAGTCAGAGGTTCCGATTCCTGTTCTTCCCTGCTTTCTTCTGCCTGTTTTCTTTCAAAACGCTCAACCTCTTCCCTCTCCTGCGCCAATATCTGAAACTGATTTTTTTCTGCTTCCATTTCCCGATACCATTTCGGAATATGTTCATTTGTTTTTTCCAACTTCAGATGTTTTGCATCTGGATGTTCCGTATAATCCATTTTCCGAAGTTTTAGCACTTTCTGTCCACGGATAATCAAAAGCATCTGATCAATGGGAAAACGTAATACTTCATCAGGAAGCAGCAGCATTCTTTTTCCTACGGAAGAAGTCTCTGCGTATTCCGGCACATAATCTGTCATGCGTATAGTATAATAGCTTTTCCGCATAGATGCAACGGAAACCGTAATCTCTCCTGAACGGGAACTGTAATAAGTAGCAGTTGTCATATCATTGCACCCTAAAAATAAAGACATATCACAACCGCCAAGTATTTCTTCCCATTGTCCTTCCGGATATCGGTTCATCATCTGGGGGATATTCTGAAAGATAATACTCATGCCGATTCCCCTGCTTCGTGCGGTTGCCAATTTCTTTTTAAAATCCGGAATCACTCCGATGTTCGGAAATTCATCTAAGATAAAGCACATGGGAACCGGAAGTTTCCGATCTTCCATTCGATCTGCCAGTCTCACCAATTTAATGCTAAGAAATGAGGTAAACAGTGTTGCCAAAACATCATATGTAGAATCCTGATCTGATGTAATGCAAAAATAAGCACACTTTTGTTTTCCCGGAAGTGTCAGGTCAAAATCCGCATGACTGGTTATCTGCTGTACCAGTTTATTCTGCATAATCTGCAAACGGGTTCCAAGTCCCAATACCGCATTTCCTTTTACTTTTTCTGCCTTTGAAAAAAGCTGATATGGTCCTCTTGCCGGGTGTGTTGTCGGCAGACGTTCAAAGATAGCATCTAGCATTTCTACCGATTTATTCAGCAGCAGTTTATATGCTTCTGGAAATGTTTTTTTCCCCACTGGATATTCTTCATATACATACAGGCACAGCGCTTTCAGCAAATCCATTTCTACGTTATCATAAAAATGGTCAAATTTATCAGTTGTGTTCCGGATCACGACATCAACAAACACATCTATCAGGCTTCCATCATCAATTTCCGCAAGACAGTCCCAGGCATCACTGTTTACAAGGTCTATCAGATTTAACTGTTTTACAATATATCCCTCTTCCCGCAAATATCCTGCTAAATCTTCATACAACTCTGATTTTGGATCGGTAAGATACATGGACTCTCCACGACGCACGCACTGCAATGCCATATTTCTTGCAAATGCTCTTGATTTCATACTTCCCTGGCTGCCACAGACTGCTAGATTCCTATTCAGTCTGGAATCTATCGGAAGGCTTACGTATTCTCCATTTTCTAAATCCTTTCCAAAAATAATCCCCAGAACGTCTTGTAAGTTCTGGTCTGCGTTTAAAATTTCTTTTTGTTCCTCCGGCTTCATATATCCGGCTGTACCATAGGTTCCCTTTACCGAATAATCAAAGTTCCGTTCATCTGTTTCTGAAATATCCTTTTCCTTTCCTCTCCAGATAATGAGCATACCCAAAAGCAGCATACATAAAAATGCTACTACGGAACTTTGAAGTCCTGTTGCTGTTGTAAAGCCTCTCCAAATGCATACAAACGGGTTTAGTACTACAACTGAATGAGACAACCTTTCTAAAAAACCTCCAAAATAGACAGTTAATGTGGCAAGCAGAACACCAAAACCGATTTTCTTGCATCTGTCTCCCTGTTCTTTTTTCTCTTTCGTTCTATTCCTCCTCTCCCTTCTCTAATACACCGTATGATCTGTGGTAGTTATAGAGACTGCTATAGTAACTGGAAATCGTATTTACAGAATTATAGAGAGCAGTGATCAACATAGCCCGCATATTCGTAACTTTTGTTGTGTTTTTCTCCATACAATTTAAAACAAACTGTATATGCTCCATTCCGATTTTTTGAAATTGTGCTTTTACAATCTCAGCTGGCTTGTCTTCCCGATTTACCCGAATCGTTTTTGCAGAACAGGTTTTCACATCTACCAGGATACCTACCAATTCATCAATCTGCATATTATAGGGATTATCATGTTTTAAAGCCCCATAAGAAATCTGTTCCCTGACTTCCTTTTCGATTTGAAACAAAGAGGAACTCTCTGTACTGAATTTTCTGTTTGTATTCTCTGTATTTGTCTCACCGATATAGGATACCTCTCTCTCCCAAAATGGAGACTCCATTCCCCCGGTATCCGTGATACCTGTCTCCTTTTTCAGGGAGGGGTATCCCCCATTTAAGTGACACCCCTGCTCGTAATCCGGATAGGTAAGGGCTTCCAATATGTCCACGTTCAAATCTAAAAACAATACATTTGGCACTTGCTGCCCATTTACATGAAGTGTCCGAAAAACACGTCTGATCACTTTCATTTTTTCCAGTTCTACTACCGCATTTGTTGCATCTCTTTTCGTAATCCCAAACTGGTCTGCAATCTGCTGATAACTTCGCTGCAAAAGATCTGCATGGAATTTCTTTTTCAATCCTACAAGTTCTCCTGTCATTTCATCACGCACTTCTATCGGACGGTACCAATATACAATATCCGCCAAAATGATGATTGCATTTAAGTTGGGCTTTCCTGTTGATTTTCGAATGGTTTTATACCAGGTAACCGGTATGATATTTCCTGAAATATGTAGGCGGCTCATTCTATCCACAGTCACACTTCCAGTCCGAAATTGATCCTGCATGGTCTCCGTCACCTCCTATAGTGCTTCCATAGAAACCATACCTGCCTACACCTCCATAGCCAACAGATACTGCTTTACCTTTTCACAATCCAGTACCATTATCTCCACCCCCTCTCCATAATAATCTTTTAGCAGTTCCTGTTGATAATCAAAGCATACTGCCATACCCCTTCCGCGTCTTTCCATATCCTGTTTGACCATTTGAAGTTTTCTCAGTTCCAGTTCATATACAAAATAAACAGGAATTCCCTTTTTCAGCCCCGCATAAATCGGGAACTCGTTTCTTTCCACTTCGTCTAGTATGGTCTCTAAAAAAGTGGAAAAGGCATGACTTCTCTCCTTATCTGTAAGCAGCTCTATTTGAAGATAAGCCCCCTCCTTGTCTTGCGGCACAAAATAATATTGTTCATACACATCATCCGTCTGGAACAGCTCCTGTTTCACACCACCACTGCTAAGGAGTATCTTTCTCAATAATTTCATGGAGTCTCCGAACAAAATGGCTTTTCCTTGCCATGTAATTCCTGTCTTCAGCAAATTGCGTTCTACCCAACACCGCATAGCTGTTTCCATTTTCTTTGACCATTTCATCAGATTCCCCATACTGTTGTAAACCACAAAAACTTCCTCATTTTTCATGTAGAGGCCACAGGCTCTGGAACCCTTAACCTGATCCGTCCCCTGCTTTAATTCCTGACTCCCATAATAGGTCCCCAAAGATGTTTTCCCGTAACAATCCTGTGTAAAAATCTTAGGCTTCTCTGTTGCAAAAATCAGGTTCCCATGCATAAAAAAGTACCCCCATATCTGACTCATGCGGTGCAGGCGTAACCGCTTTTCCAGTTCTGATTTCACATGGTTTGTCTCGCTTGCCCCTATAAGATAACTTCCAACCTCTTGACGATAATCCTGCAAAAGATAATTTTTCCCTTTCTTTCCCAGAACATATCCACGCAGTCCTTCTCTATACCGTAAAAGAAGATATCCTTTTTTCTTTAAGTCGGTAATCAGACTGGCTGTATAGGATTTAGAACCCACAATTTTCTCCGGCAAATTCGCCGGCATCTCTCCTGAAATTGCAATCATTTTCAGGAGTATATCGCCCTTTTTTTCCTTTCTTTCCAATGTCTCCCATTTATCCATCTCTGTACCCTATCCTTCTCATACCTGGGTATTTCCCACCTGCCTTTTCCACTTCCTTTTGCTTTAATTTACGGAAAAACCCGTCATATTATCTTATCGAAATTTCAGTATGTGTTCTCTGTCAATTTTTCGATACCAGATTTTGCTGTTTTTCGTAAAGCCACAACGGAAATTTTTCCGGTGTCAACAGATAAATCATTGTGCGTTCCACATCTTCCAACCGTGTTTCGTGATACACATTTGTATAGCATCCACTATCGGATGTCAGGAAGAAATTAGATATCACATCTAACACATGCTTCTCTTCAATATTGTCATGATCTCGTACCCTATATATCGGGCGTTTACAATCATAAATATGAGAAAAGCAGACGGTACATGCTCTGTATTCCGGTATCTCTTTATTCTGTTCTGCCCGTTCGATACACCAGTGTTGAAAAGCTGTATACAACGGTTTATAAATGTAATTTGTATACTCTGTTTTCCGGTGCGGTATCAGTGCTGGAAGGGAAATACTTAGAATATTCTCTTCATACGCAATCTCAATCCCATGTATCAATACCAGATCCGATTGGTATTGCTCATATTTTCTCTTATCAAGTGTCATCTGGAGAACAAGATTCCGCATCTTTTCTGTCAGGATTTCAGAGCTCTTTGCGGCTTCCAGCACCATATCATTCAAGTTCTCAAAATGAATATTGACGCACTTCCTGGCATACGCCTGTAATAGATTGCGTGCTTCTGCAAGCATGGATTCCACATATCCTGCCGTTTTCTGTCCCTCGTCCAATTGTTCTTTTAGTCTTTGTATTCCTTCTTTTTCGCTATTCCCTCCTATAATATTCCACCCCTCCTTCTTCTTCCTGCACCGTACAAAAACCTATCACATTTGGGATTTCTATCTGTGGGATTTCCTCCGGATTTTCCACAATAACAACATGTCCACACCCGTCCAGTTTCTGTCTGGAAAACAACTGATTTACCAGTTGGATCTCAGGTTCCGATATATAAAGAATATCGTAAATTTCCGCATTCCCCACAAATATAATACGAATTGGATACTCTTCCTTTTCTGCCAAGAAATGTCGTTCGATTTTTTTCTGTTCCATCAAAGAAAGAAGAACCCAGAATGCTTTTAATGTGCCTTTTTCCCGCAACTGATAGGCATCTTCATGTTGGGATACCGTTTTTGTGACTTCGTTTATATAAATCAAATGTTCTTTCAATAACGTGTGCAGTGCTTTTCCTACAAATTTCTCTTTTCCATCTACTGCAAAAAAAGCATAAATCTGCCTTTTATATAAGACATTATAAGTTTTAACAAGTTCCAGTATCTGACGTTCTACCTGTTTTTGATTTGTTACATGTTCCAAAATTTTTCTCCTTTCCATTTTAGGATTGCGTATAAATTACGTATTCTATCAACCTGAATTTCTGATTGCGTAATCTATACGCATTTTATGGTTACGATACCTCTACAATCATTTGGACATTCCCCCTTTCTCATAGGCTGTTTCCCCGTACTTCTCCAACCGTTCCTTAAGTTCCTTTAAGTCTTTCCGGTCTGTTGTAATCAAATCTTTTTCTAACCGGCTTGCCTTAAATTCTACTAACAAGTTGTTATTATTAGTGGAAATCAGTGCATTTCCTCTCTCAAATCGGGTAATAGCAAGCATCTCTGCTTCAGACAAATCCAATTCCTTTTTTACGACTTCTGCCTCCTTATGCTCCAGATTCAGAATAATCTTTGTCTTTGTGTTGTTTAAGACACCTTTTCCATACTTTCCGCCTTTTAAAGAGAAAAAGTCTTCCAAATCCTGACTGGCACATACCGCAGCGCCTCCATACCCACGTATCGTCTTAAAAATTTCAAGAATATAATTTGCCGTCAATTCGTTTGTTGATAAAAGTGCCCAACATTCATCAATAAAAATAGCCTTTTCTTTTGTACGGTCTTCTTTTGCTTTTGACCATACAAAATCCAAGGCCGTAAAGGTAGCAAGTCCCAAGTCGCTCTGCATTTCTGAAATATCCAGTATCATATATTTGTTATCAGAATCTATATTTGTCTGATGATTAAAGTTCGAAGAAGAACCATTTACCAGCCGGTTTAAAATATTTGCCATACGTCTGGTTTCTTCTTTTTCCAAAAGCACCTGATAAAGATCTCCCAAAATTGGCATTTCTTTATACTTCCCTGGTTGTTCCTGATTCCACAAGCTTGCATTATCATGAGTAATCCCTTTCTTCTGATATGTAATGATAAACGCCTCATCCAAGAGCTGACGCTCTTCATGGGTAATATCCGGAATTAAAATAGTAAAGAAAATATGCAGGCTCTGAATCTTCATAGCAAGTTCTGAACGCTCTGAAGCCTGTCCGTCTAAAATTACCCTTGCACTTTGATCACTTGGCCGTATCTCCATGATATTGATTCCATATTGGGAACCTGGGGCAATCTTCAAATATGCCCCACCTATATTTTTACATGCCCTTGCTAGTTCATGTCCTTTTTCCGGTGCAATAATAAATACCTGAATATTTTTCCTACGCATTCTCAAAGCCATAAGCTGCAGGCAAAATGTTTTTCCGGCACCACTGGTTCCCAGAATCGCAATATTCGCATTTTTGTAAATTTCACTGTTAAAAATATCAACGATTACAAGGGAATTGTTGGCTTTATTCACTCCCATTAATATCCCGTCCCGATCTGACATTTCATAACTTACAAAAGGATAACACGCTGCAACACCGGAAGTCAGAACATTTCGTTTTGATTTCTGGTATAAGTTTTTGTCCAGATTCAAAAGTGGAAGGGACGATAAAAATGCCTTTTCTTCAGAGAATGTACATTTTGCAGTTCCGATATCCTGTGAATTTAACAGTTTTGCCATTTCCCTCGCACGCCACTCCACTTCCTTTTCTGTATAACCGGTAATGGTAATCAGCATAGACATGTAATATAGTTCTTCATTTCCACTTAGCCCTTTTTTTAGGTAAAAACCGGCACGTATAGACTCTGACAGATCATCAAAATCGCTATTGGTGTCATAAGTTTCTTTTAATCTTGAGCGATTCAGACGTATCCTTCGTCCAATACGCTCCACACTTTTTCCTTTATCCTGCTTAAAGAAAAACACATCAACATCAATTCCTTCGCCCGCATTGATAATCAGAGAAATCCAGCCTGCCGGAACTCGCATCCGGTATTTTCCAGAAGGAATATACAAATAGGTATGATATACCCCATCAAATACCACACAGTTCCTGTGCTTAAAATTCAATGTCTTTGGGGCAAATAATTCGGTTACCGGAATATGGGGAATACTCTCTTTTCCATTCTCCTCCTGATACCACTGGGTAACCAATTTTATCCGTTCTGAAAAAGGAACGGTTACACTTGTCCTTCTATTCAGCAACTGATAAAACAATTCTACACAAAAGCGGGACTCGTTTTCGTGTTCTAATACTACATTGCCACATATCGCCAGATATTTTTTTGCAGTCTGCACTGTTGTCCGCATATACTGGTACACTTCTTTTTCTTTTGGTTTACGGTTCCCATCATAAGACTGAAACTCAAAAATCAGAAAGAATCGTCTTGTAATCGCTTCTTTGGTACCTATAGAACGGATGAGACGTGCATAATCTTCTTGAAGGACCCTGCACTGTTCGTCTTCTTCTGCCTCAATCTCCTGCTGTATTTTTTCCAAATATTCCGAAATATCGGCCTTTTTGGAAATAACTTTAAACTGCAGCTTGACTGGTGCAATCTTTAAATAACTCAAAAAAGAAAATACAACGTTTCTCTGTTCGCTTGGAGAACGGAGCAGAAAGTTAATCGGCAGGACTTCTACAATTTTCACATACCGGTGATCTGCTGTATAAATAATCCCATCTTTTATTTTCTCAATCGGAAGATAAGAGGATGCCCATGTAACTGGAAGAAAATCCTGTTTTTCTTCTAACTCTTCTGATTTTTTCTTTCTCCGTATCTCTGACTGCATATTTTCTCTTACTGGTTTTCTCGGATACTCTGCTTGATTAAGCTGCTTTTGCAGTTGATGTTCTTCTTTCTTCTGCTGTTTTCGTATCCTTTCCTCTTCCAATAACTGCCGCCTTTCAGCTTTCTTTTGTTCCGACTCCAAAATTTTCTTTTCTTTTTGCTGACGTTTTTCTTCCTTTTTTGCCTCTTTTAACCGTTCTTCCAGTTCCTTTATTTCCTGACTGATGATTATCTCCTCCTTTCTTACGGCGTTTATGCTCTCTTCTTTCTATCCGCCGTTTTCTCTCCAACTGATATCTCCCGCTTGGTGTTGTAAGAACTCTTCTATTTTTTAAAAAACATAAAATATGAAACAAATAGGCTGTCAATCGTTCTCCCTGCACACCTATCACAGCAAAAATGACAACGGGAAGAATAAATATAATTCCCAGATAAATTTTGGTTCTGCCATCCACCGGTACTTGCAGCAAAATTTTTAATAAAATAAGCGACATCACTGCCGCTTCAACTACATTCCCCGCACTTACTCTTCCGGAAAACCATTTTCCTGATTCCGCAAAATTAGGCGGTATGGTATATGTATCTACTTTTTCTCGTTCTGACATTTTCTGCCTCCTATGTATATGGTTGCTTTTTCTTCCGCACAAACAGATATCCCCCAAGGGAAATAATCACTACAGGAATAATAAGTTTTCCTATAGTCTTTAACAGCTCTTCTGAAACCCCATCGGTTTCCATTTTTTCTGTCTGTGGCGCATTTGCAGATGATCGCATATCTTCTGTGTCTGTTGCCATTCCAATACATTCCCCTGTTACCTGAAGGTTTTCAATTTTTACTTCTGCTTCTTGCATACTAAATTTCGCTTCGTCATATAGTACTCTATACAGACGCTCCTTCTCCACTGCATCTACAGATAAGTGATAATCTCCAGGTGCCAGTTCTAAGTTTGTACTATACTGATTGGCTTCACACAGTTCAAACAAATATTCTATTCCGCTTTTCTCCTTTACACTCCCCTTCACGGTTCCTGAAAATTCCTCATATACTTCCGCACGTATTGCCAAGATTCCCGTATTTTGGTTTGTCACTGTAAAGTTTTCACTTATTTGCTCTTTCTTTTTCCAATCCTCTGATTTTTTTAACACTTCTCCATTCTTCCCAAACAGGACATATCTTCCGGCTTCATGGACAGAATCATACGCCCATGTATCTTCCAGACGATTTCCTTTTTCATCATAACCGTTTCCATTTTCCCATTTGGTGATAACGGGAAGTTCCACTATAGATACCGCCATGACCGGAACAGAAAACATCATCCAAAAAATTGTACATATAAGCACAAAAACAATTCTTTTACTCATTTTGTTCCTACTTTCCAATAATCCAAAAAGCTCCTTCCGACAAATCCCTTCCATAACTTTTTATGGTTTCTACGCTATAAAGTTTTCCAGTTCTTTCTCTGCTTGCACAATCAGCAATCGTGATATGTCCATCTGTGGTCACTCCGGTAAGTACAATAAAGTGTCCACTACTTCCTCCGGTAATCGTATAAGCTTCACAGATTTCAACAACCAGTTTTCCTTCTTTTAAGGATTCCACCACATAATCCATACGGTCTTTTCCTACCCGTTCGCAAGTCAATCCCCAGTGAGTTGCCGCATTTTTCACAAAAGAATGACTGGTGCCTACATTGGGTACATATTCTCCATTTTGCTCTGCAAAAGTTTTCGTGATTTCCGGTGTTACATTCTGGCCAGTAAAAGTGGAAATTACAATCGCCAGAGAAGTTGGTCCGCACCCGGCAGCACCAACATTGCTTGTTCCATAAGGAAGGCTTGCCCACGGTTCTTCTGTCTGATTAAAATAAGTGACTTCTTTCACACAGTTTTCAACCGTATCATATCGGATTTTATCTCCGGTAACATCAATATTTCCAATCAATGAATCATCAACCCCACCTCCTGTCACAAAATCCGTCCATGAAAATAGGGAAAATATTGCTTCCTTTAGCGCATCAACTCCATCCTGCATAATCTGAAGAACCCGTAAGACCAACTCAAATGTCCCCTGATCCAGTACATACTTATACTCATACTTGTTTCCGTTTTGAGATAACTGTGAACTCAATAGTAAAGCCAATGTATATTCCACCGTTTTTTCACCTACTTCTTGCTCTTCCATCTGCACATTCTGTCCACTTTCCTTTAAAGTCAGATAAGTTTCTTTTGTAATCTCTGTCTTTCCAGCTTCTGTTATCACATAATAGACTGTTTTTACAGATGACTGCTCTCCCGTATTGCTTACAGACCATGAAAAGAATTGCGGCACATATTCTGTCACCGCATTTTTTAACAGTTGGTATGACTTTTCCAATTCCTCTGGACTCCCTTCGGTATCAGAGGAACTTCCCGTTCCACTGGGCTGTTCCAGTATTTGAATATATCCCATTACCTTTTTTACATGGTTCTGGGTTTCTGTATATGGTGGAATTTGATATCCGGCATTGATGACTGCCTGCGGACCTGCATTATATCCAGCAATAACCAATTCCAAAGCATTTTCATATCCCTGAAACATTTCCATAAGCTCTGCAACGTATTTTGCTCCCCCCATGATATTCTGTCTAGGATCATACGGATCTGTTACTCCCAGTGAAGCAGCAGTTCCAGGCATTAACTGCATAATGCCAATTGCACCTGCACCAGATACTACATTAGGATCAAAGTTTGACTCTACTTTCCCCATTGCAATCAAAAGTGCTACCGGCACATTATAGGTATTTGCCGCTTCCTCAAAAAAGGCATCATATGGACTGCTCAAATCTGTATCCAAGTTCATGTCCAGACCACCAGAATATCCGAGAAAAGATTTTCGCGTGGTGCTGTCCCACTTTTGCATCAGTAAAATCCCCACATAATAAGATAGGTTATCTTTTAATCTTGTCTCATATTCATCCACGATTGTCAGTTTATGTTCTCTATACTTTGCCTGATAATCTGCCTGTATTTCCTGCAGCTTCATATCATGTTCCTGAGAAATGATGGATAGCAGCTCTGTTTGGTATGCTTCTACTTCCAGCACCTGTTCAATCCTGCTTCTTATTGCTGCAAGTTCTTTTGACTGCGCTTCATTTGCAAAAGAATTAGCATCCATAAATCCAAGATAGGAAAACAGAATACCAATGAAATTCACAATGATGAATAGGAACAGTAAAATTGCCGCCATAATTGCTGCAACTACTTTTTGGAACGTCTTATTTGTCACTAAAAATCCAACAACCGTTCCAAGAGGTCCTGCAATTGCTGTTCCAATGGTACTTCCAGCCACACTGCCTCCTGCCGCTGTTGCCGTAGAGTAAGCTGCCTGAGCACCTTTTGCAGCATTTTTTGCATTTTTTATGCCATCTGCAACCTGTTTTGCCTGCTTTGCTGTTTTTGCTGTCTGGATAGCAGCATTAGCTGTATTGTCAAGAGGTGATGTATCATGCCTTTCTTCTGCCATTTTACACCTCCCTACCAGTCTTTACGCTCATCATATCCCTGTCGCAATTCACGTCTGGATTTTGGAACTTCTGGAATCCCATCTTCTAGTTTCAAACTTCTTTCTGCCTCGTTTGGGAGAACACTTTCTCTTAAATTCTGTCCTTGTATCAGCATCTCTCGTCCTAAAACATCGCTAGTTTCCATTTCCCCTGTTGTCGGAACATCTGAAATTCTTCTTTCTGCCCCTTGTCCAAACTCATTTTGACTGGAGAGATAATCACCTGTTGGATGTTCCCTTGTTTCCTCTGAAAACTTTGGAATTACGGACTCTCCTTTAGAAGTCGAAACACCACTTTCTCCAATTTCGTTTAAAATGCCAGATCCAGAAGTCTCCATTCCGCCTGAAATTTCCTGTGCAGAATATTCCCTTCCAGCACTGCCGCTTGTGACCCCTTCCAAATCCATTTCACTTTCACCAATGGTTCCACCATCCAGATCCATACCAACGGATGTAGCTGTTTCCTCTTCCCTTGGATAATCTAAAGCTCCATCTGCTTCTGTCAGTACCTCTTGTCCATTTTCAGATTCTACTGGAATACTATCTGTATCCAACATACCTTCTGCATAACTGCTTCCAGTATTTTCTGCTTCCATAGCAGGAACTTCTGATACCGAATTTTCCTTCAGGTCAGAAAGATTTCCTTGTTCCTGCGTAGGTTCAATTTCTTCTCCTTTTACCAATTCACCGCCTTCTCCAAGTCCATAATTTTCTGTACTAGCTTCTGGATTTTTCATATCTTCTTGCTGTGAAGTAATTCCCATTTCGTCCAGAATATTTTCCTGATCTGAAACTGTGTCTGCTGTTTTACCATCATCTGCATTGTCCGCATACCCCTCTTCCAACGGATTTCCTGATACGTAATCTTCTCCCATTTCTTCCATATCCATAGGATTTCCAGTACTCATTGGTATTGGCCCTGCACCATCTCCCATTCCGGAAGAAGTTCCCATTGCTTCACTATTTCCTGTATGTTCTCCATTTTCCATACTCTCAGTTGTACTATGACTGCTATGTCCGAATGAGAATAATCTGCTGGCTGCCATCATTAACCCAAAAGCGCCCATTCCATTCGACATTCTTCCAAGATTAATTCCAAGTGAAGCCATATAAGAATCCATTTTAAAGCACACTTTTGAAAATCCAATCAAACATAAGGTTGCAATAAAAAACTTTGTAAAACCATAGTGGCTTGCGGTCAAATTTCCATACCCGCTTAAAAACATTTTCATACACCACGCATTCATAATGATTAAAACAACTTGTCCACCAAACATCTTGCTCCAGGATGCTAATACATTATTCGTTGCCTTAGAGCCACCTGTCGAAAATGCCAAAGGTGCAGTATAGGAAAAAACGCCCAACAGAACATACCGTTCTGCAATGATAAACAGCATTTTAAAGTAATTCCATGCAACGACAAACTGCATAATCAGTAATAGTATGGAAATGCTCAATCCATCAATTCCAAGACTTGCCGATGCCTGATCCAGAGAAGATACAAAATCAGAAAAACTTTTTACTTCAATTTCTGTTCCTGCTACCCACTGATAAGGAGTACCAGCCACTTCCAAAATATAATTTGCTACTGGTCTGGCAAAGAGCAACATAAATAAACATAAAAAGCTCCTGCAGACCAACTCCACCGGATCTTCCGCTGCAACACCGCCTCTTCCAAACATGGTTTTGAATAACTGCCAGATTAAAATCAGCAATAGGATTGCAATCCCCATAGGAAGAATAGCATTTTTATACAAATCTTTTACTACTGTAAATAAGTCTTCAAATAAACTCAAATTGCAGGATAGTAAATCTGTGAACATTCCGGTAATGAGGTCCATCATGTCTACTAAAAACTGTGAACAAATTTCCCAGATTCCTTCAATCAATAATTCTAATAACCAGCCCAACTAACTTCATCAACCTCCTTTTCCCGGGAGGGCTCCGGTATATTGTGTTTTTTAACCAGTAAAATTCTGCTGTGGAACGAGAACTTCCATGTAGTTTACAATCGCTCCAAGTACCATTAACACTGCCCAACAAATGACAATGCGTTTCAGCCACGTTCTTGACTCATCCACTGTTTTTCCGCTTTTTGAAAAATTCATCAAAAACAAACACACTGCTGAACACACAACTGCTGCAACAGTAGCAATTCCTACTACATCGTTATACACTTTCTGCATAGCGTCTTTTGCCATAGAAAAGATGTCCGCAGCATATACTGGCTGTGTAAACCACGCCAGCATGGTAATCATGAAAAATCCCATAAACATAAATTGAGGAATCCAGGCAGTCTTCATTTTAAACTGTGGTTTCCTCAATTTCTCTACGATATGCACTTGTAATTTTTTATGAAACAAACATCATCCTCCCTTCCTCTTTATTTCAGGGCAACAAAAAAAGCAACCATTTCTGATTGCTTTTTTCCCTGATTATTCAGTTTTGCGGCCCTCCATGTAGATACTCACATGCACAAAACTTTACGTTATCATTGTAAAACTTTAAGAATCCGATGTCAATTTCAGAGAGGTCGCAATGTTATAGGAAACCAGTCTTATTTTTATATCGTTTATAAAAACATATACACAGTAAGTATCGTAATGACATTTTTGAAAAATCTATTCCAAAAAATCCATTTAACAATATTTTAATAGAATAAAGAATCTAGTTTTTACAAACCTATGATATTTTAATACTGAAATCTAAAATAAACTATTTAGGAGGTATCATAATGAAGAAAAAAATACTCACATTATTATTAACAGTCACAGCTTTAGGTGTAATTCCTTTTTCAGTTTATGCTAGTGACACCGACACTGCCAAAGAGAATGAATGCAACGAAGTGATTACAAATCAAAAAATTATTAATGAGAAAAATCCAGACGGCACAATTACACAGGCTGGATTAGTAACATTTGAATATCAGCCAAGCTCATCTGACTTAAAAGCAGGAGGATGTTCATCTGGCCATCACACCAATATCGTCAACAATGGAACACCAGACACTACACGCATCCACGGAAAAACACACCCTGGATATTGCCAAGTAAAAACAACAACCTATTGGAGATGCACAAATTGCAACACAACCGGTCATGATGATAAATATACACTTGTCTGGTGTCCAAGTGCAGATATAAGTGGTGATGAACCTGGCAATGAACCTGGCTTACAATAAACAAATTTTATAGGATCTCAATAATTTTACATAGAAAAAGAGTGGTTCATTTAGATTGTATCAACTATTTAATAAATATAAAATCCAGTGTATTTGTGAACTCTAATTTTGAACTATGAAATAGTATAATTATGGTAATTACATTTCCAGTTCAAAATGTAACACACAAAAAAAGGAGTACCAGAAATTCGAGAGCATTTCCTCATTGCTCCGACTCTGTGTACCCCTTTTTTAATAAATTGATTAGTCTTCTATTTCTATTAGGTACTTATACATTTGCCGCTTTATACCATGACTGCGTTGTTATCTTTCTCCTAAAATCCCTTTTATAATTTTCTTTTTTTCTATATCCTGATGATTGTTTCCTTACATTCGTTTTATATTCCTGATAATGTTCTTTCTTATGATAATTCCAACAGTTATTTCTCCATTTTTGAGCGAGAACAGAATCCGTAGAACTTAGCAGTAATAAAATTTCCATTGGGCACTGACATTCCTGCGGTAGTTCCCCTTCATATTGCTCATTGCATAACAGATTGTAATACATTCCTTTCTGGATGCAAAGTGGCAAAACTGCTGCGTATACAAAACTTTTACCAAATCGGTCCGTTGTCCTGACTGCAGCATAATATACCCCTTCTACAATATAAGACAAAATTACTTCTTTCTCCGGTATCCATCTTCCTCTTTCTTCGTATCCCCTTTGCCTGAAAAGTTTATCACACTCTACTCTTATTTCTTCTGAAACTGCAGCTTTTAATAATCTTTCATTTTCTATATGAAAACATATCCAACTCATTCTGTTCACCTCTTCTTATTCTTTTGAAAAAGCAGGAACAAGAATTTTAATCCCCTTCTTGATCCTGCCCTTTTTCTACGCTGCTGCTTTTAAACTTTCTGCTTCATCTGCAAAAAACTGTATATAATAGGTCTTTTCTTCTCCTTCTACTACAATATGATTTGCATCCAAAGCAATAATTTTTTTAACTACTTCTGTTTGGAATTTGTTACCTTTCCAGTAATAGTGTAGTGGTCTACCCGTAATAACTGGAAATACCACCCAGCCATGCGTCCATATCATTTTTTTGATTTTCTTGCTTTTTACCATCCTTGTTCCTCCTTTTCAACATAAAAAAGGCACTGACTGTCCAATAACAATCAATGCCATTCTTTTTCTTGTGGATATATCCCTATCCTAAATTTTTCTCCTATTTAAAATAGGACTATACCTTTGTGATGTCAGTCTATACTGATATCATAAATAACTACACAATCATCATATCACAATATCTTGTGTATATCAATACTTAATGTACAAATTATTGTGTTCTTCTGTTTTCATAGGAAATTTTATAATACTTTTTAAAACTGCACATACCAATTCCTGGTATAAGTCCTCATCAAATTTCCCATTACTTTTTGCGTATTTTAACAACAAAGGACGGTACATTTCTATAATTTCAAATACTGCTTTTTTATCCTTATTTCGTGCTTTCCATAATAATTCTTCAAATTCTCTTTCCTGCATCTTTTCCTTCTCCTAATTCCCTGCGAATTTTTTTAATTACGTTGTAATAGGTATTTTCAGCCTTTTTTCCAGATATTCCTATAGCCATTCCTATTTCATCAAATGTCTTTTCGTACAATATTCGCAGACAGAGAACCTTTATATGCAATGCCGAAAAACTTTTCAGTATATGTAAAAGTTTATTGTCTGTCACCTGAGCAAACAATTTTTCCGGATCAATCTTTCCCAAAAAAATATCGTGTGCTTCCATCATTTCATTCCATTCTATTCCCCTTCCTTCTACATTTTCCAAATCCTCTTCTAAAGTAATCTCATGCTCTTTAATCTTACTTTTATCGTTCATATAGTTAATAGTGGTATTTCTTACTGCACTCTGTAGGTATGCACTAAATTCATCTATAGTAGTTCGTTTTTGTTTATCCATAAATCTCCTCCTGAAATCTGTTTTTAATCTATAATCCGTTTCCAGGCGGAGAGTTTTACTTCTATGTTACTATTACTTGCTTTTAAGTAATAATTACAAAAAAGCTGCTAGAATTCTTCTAACAGCATAATGTTCCTTTACTACTCTAATTATGTTTTTGCATCAAAAGACAGCATAAATAAACTTATATATTTTTTTCATTATGTATATATCTTTCAATCATGCACTCTTCTATTTCCTCCATTCTGTCTGTCGAATTTTCCAACTGATCAAACTCTCCAATTTCCTCTTGGTCCAAAGCATCTTCAATCATTTCTGTTAAATCTTCTTTTTTACATCCAGGTTTGAATATGTGTCCACAATTAGGACAAATCCGATACCAAATAATAATCTCAATTCCACATTTCGGGCAAAACTTTTTTTGATATCTCTTTCTCACTAAAAGAAGAATAAGAACCATTTCCTGCAAAAGTAAAAATAATGTCAACAGCAGAAATGCCCATTTCTTTCCATTCCATGCCATCCCCACAAGCAGTCCTTGTAAAATTGTCATTCCTCCTAAAATATACTCTACTCTATTCCGCATTTTTTCCTCTCTTTCTAAAGTTCTTCTTTATAGGAACTTTTATTTTCCTCTAATTCCTCTTTCTCCATTTCCTGAAGCAATTCTTTATTTTTCTGTATCATGAGAATATCCTCCTCTTGCAGTGTTGGAAGAAATTCCTCTTGTAATTGTATAACTCTGTTTTTCTTTGGTGTATCCAGCTTCTTGTCTATCACCGCCGGCTCTTTTGAATATTTTCCTTCTATGTTTTTATGATATGCAAGAACCGCCTTTACAACAAACTTTGCTTTTCTATGACCTAACTGGTTTAGTATTTTTGCAACTTCTTGATGTTCCGGGTCCTCTTCATCAAATCCCAGGGAAAATCTGTACGGATTCTGTTTTGTCATACGTCCTCCCTTTAATATCCTGCCTTTTCTGCCATATATTGTTTGATAAAGCCTTTTACATTTGCTTTCGGATCGTCTAAAACATAATATGTTGAATGATATCTTTTCCAAACCTCATCAATAATATCCTTTAAAAGAACCGTTCCGCCTCCCACGAAAACAGTCACTGTTGTTCGAAAATCAATACCAAATTCTAAAAAAGAACCTAATAAATCACTCATATATTCTGCAGCAATTTCAAATGTCCTTCGAATAACCAATTCTGAATACGGTGTTTTCCTTTTAAAAAGAATATTATCAATATCTGTTTCTTCGAGGTATAGATTAAATCTCTGCCTTATTCCTACCATAATTCTTTTATAGAGCATAATAATCCCTTCCGGAAGGGAATCAATTCTTGTTCTGTCTACTACTCCATACCGGACTAACAGATAATCTACTGTAAATCCTCCAATATCTATCAGCAAAACCTTTGGCTGTTCTTGTAAATAGAGCTGATTTGCTACCAAAATGTACGCAGAATATCCCTGCATATATACATTTACACTCTCATAACGTATTCTGTATGGTTTCCCTTTATAAGAAAAATAAACGGTTTTTCCTTGCCTCCAAAAATATTCCCGAAATTTCCGGATCTGTTTTCCGTAATCTCCCGGCGGAAGTCCAACTAATAATTGAATCGGAATGATTCCTCCTTCATGAATACCAGTTTCTATCCCTTCTTTTTCTAGTTCCTTTGCCACTCCAAGTAATGTCAAAATATAATACCTGTCATCAATGGTTTTATCTTCCAAATAGGAAATCCTCTGATTGCTTTCCAAATAGTTGATCCCTTTAAAAAAAATTCCTTCTTCTCCAGGAAGGATTTTTTGTTCTTTCCTTTTTATTCCCGAATGAAAAATAAAATGGTTGGTTTTCATCATTTTATTGCCTGTATCTATACTCATAACAAATCCCATATTTCTCCTTTCCAGCCCTTTTGGCTATTCTACTTATTCCTGATAATTCTGGTTTACCTGTTTCAATATTTGCTGATTTTTTGCTTCGTATCCCCACAAGATGTTACTGACTGCCTCAAAAGCTTTGTCCCTCCATCTAAAATAAGTGGCTCTGTGTATTCTTGGTATCCGTGGGAAATGCGGTTCTAATTTATCCAGAATTTCATCTGTATTCTCTGCCCTATAAGCAGACATGTAGGTATAATAAAGTACCCAATAATACTTTTCTCCTTGTGGGTGATATTTCCGCATTAACTCTACTGCCTCATCAATCAGTTTCAGATACTTATTCGCCTGATTGATAGATTCGATTCTCTCCCTCATATCTTCCATATCCAGATTGATATCCATTCCTGCCTGGTAAACACTATCTAAAAATTCATCTACATCGGTGCCATATTCTGTATGAAAGCATTGCTTTACTTGATTGATTTTAATCTGCATTTTCCAATTTACAGATCTGTATATTTTAAATAGCGATATAATATCATGGTAAACTTCATTATCTTTTCCTTTTACATCTTTTGATACCACACCCGATTTTCTCATATAATTCTACCCTCTCTTCTGTTCCTTAAAATATCTTTCTATACTTTCATCTGCTCTCTTACCTGCTATAACAGACGTACATAAGATGCAAGCAATCATACTGATTGTTATAATACCTAAAATGATAACTGCTATTTTAATCATTTTCATTCTCCTTATGTCCCTCATGTTTTAAATTTTCCACCTGGAAATTGATGGATCACTGCTATTATTCTTGACAGAATTAAATTTACTCTATGAAATTATCAAGGTGCTCCTACTATATACCAACTAAAAATTCATGGATTTTCTGTAAAAAAGCAAAAAAAAATGATACAGTACAAAATTCTGTATCATTTATATCTCAAGCACTTCTTCTCCAATCTAGTTTCTCTATTTAAATTTATTTACTCTATAAAGTTTTTGATAATACGTAAAGCCAATGGACTTGAAAATTATCATAAAGCATATAATATAAATCCAAACAGAAACATAACTACTTCATCAGATTTTATCTATGCTTAAATTGGCACCAGACAGCATCTTTATTTATCTTGTAATAAGATATAATTTTTTTCATTTTTTATGTATCCTATTACCAACGAAATTGCATTAACTATGATTGCCCATTGAATCGCACACATTATGCTAGATTGTTTATTAACATATGCCACAGTAATAAGTACAATGAGTACCACATTTCTTTTTAATGAAAAATATTTTTTTTCTTTATATGACAATTTCCGTTTTAAACTTGATTGCGGTGAAAGGATGCATATAACTACTAGTGCTGGAATTATAGTAATAGCATATGGTAAATTTTCAAATATTTTAGCATTATAAATAACCAAACCTAAAACTATATTTGAAAATATAAAACACGATATAAATTTGTTTAAATGTACTCCTCCTGTAAAAAATCTTAACAAAGAAAATGCAATTAGAAATGTAGCAAAAAAAGTTTTTTGATTTATCAATGCCATAATTAAAAATATATACGCTGAACTAACTATTATCTCTAATCCAGTTTCCAATCCATATGATAATTTTATAATTTGTGTTGTATCAATACACTCTTCTTTTAATAGTAATTCTACTATTCTATCAACTATTTTTTTCATCTTTATTTAATATTTCCTCAATTCATCTGGAAAATCATTTTCATGATATATAAAAAAACAAATTCCTTCTCTTGAAATTATACAAATTAAAGTTGAAAAAATGACAATAGATTTCATAAAAGACCTCATAATAACATTTTTAATTCTCATTATTATTCCTCCCAATGTTTATTTACTTTTTCATATCATATTAAAAGGAATAATGCCACATCTTGTAATAAATCCGTAGTTAGATGTAAAAATCACGCATTCTTTCAATAGGTGATGCTTAAAGTAAGTAAAACACAATACCACCTATATCTTTTATGATCAGATAACGCAACTATAAAAAAGATTTTATAGCTTTAGTCAGTTGCACATTTTCGGAAAATCAAGAAGTTATCAGGTTGAATTTTAGTAATCAACTTTTTATGTTTAACAAATAGTAATATCAAAAGTTTAATGTTCATATTTTGAAACTAAATATAAGTCAGACTATAGTTTTCAAAGAACTTTGGCCATTAAGAATTGTCAATTGTAACAGTGGGCAGTTCAAATTAAGAGTGAAACTTTTTCTGTAAATAATGCTTTAGAAGGTCTTCTATGGTAAATATTTTATCATGAAGAGGCCATTTTAATTATGGCAAGAGAAAAAACTGTACACAGAGTACAAAAGACAGAAGGAAAACGTAATATCATTCACCAGCTCTTGGAAGAATACGATATCCAATCAGCAGAAGACATCCCGGAAGCTCTAAAACATCTTCTTGACGGAACCATCAAAGAGATGATGGAAGCGGAATTGGACAACCACTTGAGATATGAAAAATTAGAACGTTCTGATAGCGATGATTATCACAATAGTTATAAGCAAAAAAGAGTAAATAGCCATTATAGTCCTATGGAAATTGAAGTTTCACAAGACAGAAAATTAATCCTTAAACCTCAAGTAATAAAGAAGTAGCAGAAAGAAATTTCAGATATTAATCAGAAGATAATCTCTATGTATGCAAAAGGTATGAAAACCCGGAAAATTTCAGAAGCTATCGAAGATATTTATGGATTTGAAATATCAGAAGGTTTTATATCAGACGTTACAGACAAGTTTCTTCCACAAATTGAAGTCTGGCAGAATCGACCTTTAGATGAAGTTTATCCAGTCCTGTACATTAATGTGATTCATTGTTCTGTTCGTGATAATGGAGTGTTTCGGAATCTTGCTGCGTATGTGATTCTTGGGATTAATGCAGAAGATAAAAAAGAAGTACTTACAATCAGTATAGGAGAAAATGAAAGTTCAAAGTATTGGCTCTCTGTTTTAAACGAATTAAAAAATCGTGGTATAAAAGATATCCTGTTCATCTGTGCAAATGGACTAACCGGTATCAAAGAAACGATTGCTGCAGCATTTCCTAAACAGAATATCAAATATGTATCGTTTATCAGGTGAGAAATACTTTGAAGTATGTTCCGGATAAACGCAGAAAAGCATTTGTAGCAGATTTGAAGACGATATATCAGGCAGCGGATGAAAAGAAAGCTTTGGGTTGGGTAACGGAAAAATGGACTCACAAATATCCGAGTTCCATGAAACGCTGGAAGGATAACTAGGACGCCATTTCCCCGATTTTCAAGTTTCCATCAACCGTTAGAAAAGTCATTTATACAACAAATGCCATTGAATCCCTGAATTCTACCTATCAGAATCTGAATCGTCAGAGAAGCATATTTCCGAGCGATACAGCCCTTTTAAAAGCGCTATATTCATGTATGAGGGACGCTTACCAGAATAATAGAAGAGGTTAGAAAGCCGGGCGAATTTCTCACCCGATCTTGACATGTAAATTTATAACTGCCATATATAAATCAAGGTAAAAAGCTAATTTTATTCAAATCTTTCACCTATCATTATCATAGAAGATCTTATTTAGTGACTTTTCTTCATAGTCTCAATTAAGAACTACAACAGTTAGACTTTTTTACACTCTGTGATTCAAAAATGCCTTTCCAATCCTTTGGAATATCTAAAGTAATGTTTTCCATGAAAGATGTAACCGTTTTAGGAATATAACCGTTCTGGTTATTGTCGGTTTCTTTATTTTTGTAATCATACTTGGGATAGCTAAGATTATCATCCATTTCAACTTCAAGCACTCCCAATAGAGTATCTCCCCTAATAAATCTTTCTACATATCTTAATCATCTTTCAGTTCGTATTTTTCTAATAATCTACTGATGAACATTTTGTGTCTTGATTCATTTCCTCTTCGGTCACAAAAATCCTCTTAAATTGATATTTATTTTAACATCAATCTAAGAGAATATATAGCTCATTTAGAGTTTACACAGAATTGAGGACCTGTTGATAAACTCACTTTTTCAGCGTTTATTTCTACATATCTTTTTGAAATATCGTAAGCGATCAATAGGTTTACGAAATATCATAAAACGGCTGGTAAATTCAGTTATTCAAACCACTTTTACCAGTCGTTTTAGATTTAATGCCGTTGCCGATAAGAGGCATTCTTCTATTGCTTTCTGAAGGCCTCTTTCTTGGATTTTATTCAATTTATGTTCTCTCTTTAAAACTGCGAATGTTCCTTCTGCCCATATCTTCCTAAGACGCATGACCCTCAAATAATCACTGGTCCCCATTTTCTTGCTGTTTCGAAAAAAAGAGGGATAATAGGCATTTGCATTGATCCTGACTGTACCGAGATCTGTAGCACAAGATGCAAAATCCGGACAGTTTTTACATTGTTTCTTTGAACGGCTATATAAACGGTAATAGTTCTGTGTTGACTTTTTATAAATTAATTTCTGAAATGCTAAATGTTTTCCCTGTCTACATACAAAGCGATCTGTTTCTTCCTCATAACAGAATCCCTTTTTCATTGCATTGTTCTGATATTCACGGATAGCTTGTATAACCTTGACCCCCTAATAACTCCAGCCCTCTGTGTACTGCTCCTATATCATATCCGCCATCTAATCCAATTTCCTGATAGATAATATCACTTTCCCTCCGGTTTCAGGATAACAATTCACACCGGTAATAATTCCATGACTGGTATCCACTGTCATTTCCGTCAGATAACCCATCCCTTTTTTACGAGCCTGATAGATATAACCACACTCTGGATCTGTCCGACTTTTTAAAGACTCTTTCTCTTTTTTTACATTTTCCGGTTCTTTATATCCAGGCATGGATGAAAGCTCTACTTCCAGTTCTTCCATATATTTTACAGTGGATTGTTGGACCGTTTCAACTGCCTCATAGAGGCTGTCTCAGGATACATTGGACGGAAGTCCACAACACCGGTTTCTCCCGATACGATCCCAAACTCTATACACTTCAGTACAATCTCATTAAAAATTTCCCGGAATATGCCGGCATCCTGAAAACGTCTTCTTCTATTCTGGCTAAATATTGGATAGTCTGGTACTCTATGCATCAGATCAATTTCACAAAACCAGCGGTAAGCAAGGTTAAGAGATACTTCCTCCTCAAGTCTTCGTTCTGATTTGATCCCATAAAGATAACCAATCAGCAGCATTTTTATCAGAACAACGGGATCAATTGATTTTCCGCCAACAGGAGAATAATAGGAGGGCGACTTTTCGTATATAAAATCATAATTTACACAGTTTTTAATCCGTCTCAGAAGATGATTCTCTGGAATCATAGAATCTATGTCAAGGATTACCATCTGGATTTATCCACTTTGTTTTCCCATCATAAAAAATGGCCTTCTGCAATTGATATAATAAGTATACCATACAGAAAGCCATTTTTCTTTAGTTTGTCAACAGGTCCAATTGATTCCACTCTCACATTAAGAGTAAAGTCTTGAATTTAAATGTAATTAATTCCAACTTTAAAAGACTACATATAAAGAATAACTTCTATCTTAAATATACTTTTCTCAATTCTCATTTTAACCAAACCATTATATTTTTCCACTGCCTTTTGAATCGAAGAAATTCCTATTCCGTGTCCATATGGTGACTTTTTCGTTGTTCGTATCATGCCATTTCCCAAGATATCTACTTGTTTCAGACAAGGGTTGGTTACGCATATATATAAACTACCCTTAGCATATTTCATTATTAAATGAATATTTTTATCTATTTTTGTTTCTATATCGATTATTGCTTCTATTGCATTATCAATGGCATTAGTTAATATAATACATATGTCAAAGTCTGAACACTCAAAAGTTTCAGGGATAGAAATATCTGTAAAAACATTAATTCCTTTTTGTTTTGCTATATTTACTTTTTCCGATATAAGATAATCTATAATTTCATTTCCACTATATTTTTTCAAAAATGTATTTTCACAGCTATGTCCTTGTAATATATTTATGTAATCTATAATTTTTTTATAATTCTTTCTTTCAGCATACTCTTTAATACAAATCAAATGATTTTTAAAATCATGAATATTCTTTTGCATCTGAGAAGAAATTTCACGTCTATTATTTTCTCTTGTCATTAATAGTTTTATTTGATTTTTATATATAGTATTTGCATGTAAAACCTCAAAATTTTTAGCAATCCTATTCAGCATATTGAATGACAATACATTTATCAATAATATTAGCATCACCGCTAACATCACTGATACCCTATTGACATATTTCCCGTCAGAATTAGTTTCTAAATAAAATGAATATATAATATAAATGCTTGAAAGAGAAATTAAAATATTAATAATCCAATCTCTTAATGATATATACTCATAATTGCAACGGTGTACAAAGGGAACATAATAAAAAACTTAATAATGGACTGCCAATCTTACACAAAGTACCGCCCAAACGAGACTACGGGCGGTATTTTTGTATCATGGCGGAGAAAGGAGGAACTTCCCACGG
>OLNM01000115.1_pt1 | contig 78810 bp, 62 predicted proteins | sample 1672391 | NCBI WGS metagenome assembly OLNM01 (sample SAMEA3136680, study PRJEB25190) | human gut metagenome | reverse complement strand
GCCCGCTGAGCTGGGCCTATGCCGGAATCTCTCCCACAGAAACCACCGAAGAGCCAAAAAATGTCCGTATGCGGTAGTAGTCTAATCGTAAAGCGTTTCCAGCCTCTCGGGTTCTAGGAAGAAGCGGATGGGAGAGTAATGCAAAAGACCATGATGGACTCTATTCCCATAAGCTCACGTGCCCGTGCACTATGGGCAAAAACCGGCGGCGCGGAAGAGCGTAACCTGTGGTCGCCTCTTTATGTTCATATGGTCGATTCTGCGGGTGTTGCGCGCAAGCTTTGGAACGAATGGCTGCCGGAATCTGTCAAGTACCAAATCGTGAACGCATTTGGCTGTGACGACTCTGCAACGGCGGCACTCGTTACCTGGCTTGCTGGTATCCACGACATTGGCAAGGCGACGCCAGGCTTCCAGTACAAGGTCTCGGAGCGGGCAGAACTTGTTGAACAAGCGGGGCTTCAGGTTCCGAGCCCCCGCATGATGAACCACCCTCCATCGCACGCCTTCATGAGTGAGGTGATCCTCGAAGATTGGCTCGATGGACGCGGTTGGGACTGCTCGTGGACATTCGGGTGCATTCTGGGAGCGCATCATGGAACCACGCCTTCGTCCGATAGCGTGCTCGACGGCATAACGAGCGCATCGCGTAATTTTCCTAACGAGAACTTGGGTGATGACGATTGGCGTGCCGTCCAAGAGGAGCTTCTTGACTGGATGTTTGAGGAGTCGGGGATGGCGAAGTTCGAGAGTGTCTTTAGCTCGTCACCTGTTCCTCAACCAGAACAAGCACTCGTCTCTGCGCTGGTTATCGTTGCCGATTGGATTGCCTCAAATTCAGATCTGTTCCCTCTTGACTCTTGCATCGGCTCTTATGACGAATTTATCAAGCGCACCGATGCCGCATGGGCTTCGCTGGCGTTGCCCCCGGCGTGGCAGGCGATGCCGGTAAAGGAAGAGGGACAAGAGCTGTTTCATCACCGCTTTATTGGTCTTCCTGAGGATGCGAACTTGCGTCCAGCGCAGGAGCGGGCGATGCAGGCGGCATCCGACATGGACGGCGCAGGGCTACTCATTATCGAAGCGCCCATGGGCAACGGCAAAACAGAGGCCGCACTGATGTGCTCAGAGATTATGGCTCCGAAAACCGGGGCAGGGGGAATCGCCTATCTTCTACCGACAATGGCAACTTCCAACGCGATGTTCAAGCGCGTTAAAGATTGGCTCGAGTGCGTTCCCGATTCGCGGGGCCGCAGTACGCAGTCGATGCAACTTTTGCATAGCAAGGCGGCTTTGAACCCGGACTACGACAGCCTGCGAAGCTGGGGACGCACTTGGATGGGGGACGACGCGAAAAAGAGCGTTGAGGAAGATGTGACAGCGCACCAGTGGTTTGGCGGAAGGAAGCGTGGTCTTCTGTCGTCATTTGTTGTGGGCACGGTCGACCAGCTGCTTATGGCGGCGCTTAAGGCGCGCCATGTGCAGCTTAGGCACTTGGGCCTTGCCGGCAAGGTTGTCATAATCGATGAGGTTCATGCCTACGATGCCTATATGAATGTCTATCTTGACCGTGTTCTCACGTGGCTTGGCGCTTACGGCGTGCCGACCATACTGCTTTCGGCAACGCTTCCCGCTGAGCGCCGCAACGAGCTCATCCACGCCTATCGGGGTAGGGATAGAAAATCCACTCGTCGCGCATCAAAGCGGAAAGATATTCCGGAAGCTCCTCGTAAAGCATCAGGGTTGCCGTCGTACCCGCTCGTTACAACGGCAACCCGAAATGGAGCGCTAGACGATAGCATGTACCGAGCATGCGATGACCCTTCGATCGGAACAAACGTTATTGTCGAACGATTGGAAGACGACGATGCTGCGCTGGTTGCACAATTGGAGGACTTATTGTCCGATGGTGGTTGCGCATGCGTGTTGCGAGACACGGTTTCCCGTGCCCAAAGCTCCTACGAGCAGTTGAAGACTGCCTTTGGCGATTCGTGCGTAAAGCTCGTCCATTCGCGCTTTATTGCCGTCGACCGAATGGAAAATGATGCGGAACTGCTGCGACTGCTTGGTCCCGACTCTGCCGACAGGCCCAGTAAACTCATCGTAGTGGGTACGCAGGTGATCGAGCAATCCCTCGACATTGATTTCGACGTAATGATCACCGATGTAGCTCCTATCGACCTTTTGCTGCAGCGAATGGGACGCCTACACCGCCATGAACGCGGGGAAAATCAGGGACAGCGTCCGGAGAAGCTCAGGCAAGCACGTTGCTTTATCACGGGCATCGAGGACTGGGCGACTGCTCCGCCTAAGGTGAACGGGGGTATAGAGAAGGTCTATCACCCTGCGGTGCTTTTGCGCAGCTTGCTTTCGCTGAGGGCAAAGAGTACCGATGGAGGGACGGCTATGGTCAATCTGCCTCACGATATTGCTGGCCTTGTCGAGCGGACGTATTCACGAAGCATTGCGGCGGAAGAGTTATGCGATGCGGGCGCAGCACCGGAATGGGTTCATGCTTTGCAAAGCGCAGAAGAAGAGCTGGAGAAGACAAAAGAGAACAAGCAGCTCAAGGCAAATGCCTGGCTTCTGAGCAAGCCACAGAAGGGGACGCAAAGTCTTATTGGCTGGCTGAATGAAACCTTCTCGCTTGCAGACGAGACAAAAGCACGCGCTGCCGTTCGCGATTCTGGTGACACGGTTGAGGTTATTGCGGTCCAAGTAGGCAACGACGGTTTCACGCTGCTTCCCTGGGTCACCGACATAAAGGGGAGCCGTCCGTGTCAGGGCTATTTAGGGGATGGAAGTGAAGCGCCTGACGATGAGGTTGCCCGCCTTGCGGCGAGTTGTACCGTGAGCCTGCCATTCTGGCTATCGTCTGAGCAGGTAATTGATGCCCTGGAGACAAAATCTCAGGCGCTCAGATGGCAAGAGTCAAGATGGCTTCAAGGTCAACTGGTCTTGGCGTTTGATTCAAACCTAGATACGGTAATAGAAACGAAAGATGCTATCTATCACATGCACTATTCGCGTAAGGCCGGGCTTGAACTTGTTGAAACAGTGAGGAAGAAAGGAGATGCGCAATGAGCCAGAATGTGAGTTTTAACCTCGTGGACGAACCATGGATCTGCGTTCGCGATTTGGGCGGGGCGACGCACGAGGTATCACTGCTCGAGCTATTTGAGCAAGCGTCAAACATTAAGTGCTTGGCTAACGATCTACCCACACAGGATTTTGCGATTCTGCGCGTTTTACTGGCAGTGCTGCAAAGGGCAATTTCTCCGATGCTCGACGATGACGACGTTCCAGCGGAGGTTTGGGGGCGCCTATGGCGTGCGCACGAACTGCCCATCGACCAGATTCACAAATACCTCGACGAGTGGCACCATCGTTTCGATCTGTTTGACGAGGAACAACCTTTTATGCAGGTCGCTGGTCTGCATACGGCAAAGAACGAGTTCTCTGAAATAAGAAAGGTGATCGCTGACATACCGGATGGGGATACGCTCTTTTCGCTTCGATCAGGTGAGGGGGCGGATCGTCTGACTTTCTCGGAATCCGCGCGCTGGCTAATTCACGTTCACGCTTTTGATACTGCTGGCATTAAAAGCGGAACGGTTGGCGATGCACGCGTTAAGAAGGGGAAGAGCTATCCAATTGGTACCGGATGGTCGGGCTGTTTAGGAGGGTTGTGTTTTGAGGGCCCTTCGCTTAAAGAAACCCTCTTGCTTAATTCTATTCTGTGTGGCGATGAGATAAACGAGCTGTTTTCGGACGATGACTTGCCCTGTTGGGAGAAGTCGACGGCGCCCGCCGGAGTCGATGACCTTGCTCCGACTGGTAGGCTTGATCTATACACTTGGCAAGCTCGAAGAGTTCGTTTGATTCCTGAGAGCGGCTACGTGGTTGCCGTGGTTTTGACGAACGGCGACAAGCTGGCGCAGATTAACCGTCAGGGCTGTGAACCCATGACGGCATGGAGGCGTAGTCCGAACCAGGAAAGACAGTTGAAATTGCCTCTCGTTTACCTGCCCAAGACGCATCAGCCCAGAAGAGCCCTCTGGCGAGGTCTCGATTCCGTGTTTGGCGTCAGTTCGCCAGAAGCGGACTCAACCGTTCTTGGGTCCGGGCTGAAAGGTTGGGTTTCCTATCTTGCGAGCAGAGATTCGGGATGTCAGCTCGATAATGCGCTTATTCAAGTCCACGCGATTGGAATGGAATATGGTACACAAAACTCAGTCGTTTCCAATGTCATCAATGACACGGTTGAGCTGAGTGCATTTCTCCTGTCAAGCGAAGGGAAAGACTTGGCTGCTCTTGCCAAAAGCCTTGCTTCTTCAACGTCGGACGCGGTTTTTGCCTTGGGTACCCTTGCCGCAAACCTCTGTGTAGCGTCTGGTGGAAATGGGGCAGATGAGCTTAAGGGCGCGAAAGAGAAAGCGGAGACGCGTACTTTCTTCGAGATTGATATGCCGTTTCGCCAGTGGCTCGCCGGTCTTAACGAGAGCAGCAACGCGGTAGCCGAGCGGATGCGGTGGCACTGCACGGCCCGCGCGATTATCGAAGCAAACGCAAGGGCCCTTCTTCGCGAGGCTGGCCCAGAGGCAATCGTTGGAGCTCCTATGAAAACAGGCAAGATAAACGGGTGGATGACGGCACCGCGAGCCAAGGCGATGCTCGACACTGCCCTAAAAAAGTATCTGCCGCTTGAAGAAGACGAACCAAGAGATAAGGAGGTTTAGATATGACGGGCAACAGCGCGCAAAAGTCAGAGCAGCTTATGCTCGCATTCGTGCACGGGCGCATATGCTCTATCCAAAACGACTATCTGTCTGCCAGCGGAAAACCACGAGGAGCACGAAAGCTGGCAACATTGCGCCATGCGCTTCTTATGCCCATGGGCTCAAATGCAGATGCATGGCCGCTTGAGTTCGAGGGCCTTCCTGCCGAGCTTGTGGGGAGAGGCACCGAACCATCGTGGGCCGAGACGGCGGTACATGCCGCGCTCACGCTCTATGCGGTCCATCAACAGGGCAAAACCAAGGCAATGTATGTGCCTGGTGGTGAGCATTCGTTTGGCGCGGCCCTGCGGCAACTCGTGAGCGGCCATAAAGAGCGTTTCTCGAATCTCGAAGAGGGTGAAATGCCTCGAAGGTTTAGGGCTTTTATAACGGCCGATTGCATGGAAGAGACGCTTCACTATGCAAGGCAGCTTGTGCAACAGCTGCGAGCTGCCGAGATTCCCGTTGATTACGCGCGTTTTGCAGCACAGCTATACAAACTGCAAAGCCCCTATACAGCAGATAAGGTGCGCCTTGCGTGGGGGCGTGAATATAGCCGAATGCCAAAGGCCGAGTCCGGCATCGATGCCAGCTCTTCAGAAGAATAGTTGATGAGGAAATCAACAAGAAAGGACCTACAATGAAAAAGCCCCAGTTCATCGATATCCATATCCTTCAGACCGTCCCCCCGAGCAACATCAATCGAGATGACACGGGTAGTCCAAAAACGGCATATTTCGGCGGAGTCAAGCGCTCAAGGGTTTCAAGCCAAGCGTGGAAGAAGGCCACGCGCGATAGTTTCTCCGATCTGTTGGATGAGTTCGGTCTTGGTTGGCGTACGAAGCGCGCAGCAAGCTTGATCGCGGAAGCCGTGGCCGCTATTTTGCCGGAAATTGAGGACGATCAGGCCGAAGTTGCTGCCGAGAAGGTCTTGGCGGCAACGGGCGTCAAAGTCAAAGGCGGCGAAACGGGCTACTTATTGTTTCTTTCTACAGCACAGATTAAAGCCCTTGCATCGTTGGCGGCGCAGGCCTTTGAAGCGGGCGGGGCTGTCGACAAGAAACTCGCTAAGGAAATTCTTGACATCAAGAAGAAGCCGACGCTTAACAGCATCGACGTGGCGATGTTCGGGCGTATGGTGGCGGATGCTCCTGATTTGAACGTCGACGCCTCCGTTCAGGTCGCCCATGCCATTGGCATTGGGAAGATGAATCCAGAGTTCGATTACTTCACCGCTCTTGACGATTGCTCTCCCGAAGATAATGCCGGCGCAGCAATGATTGAGACAACGGAGTTCACGTCATCGACAATGTATCGCTATGCAACTATTGATGTGCTGCACCTTTGCGAAAACCTTGGTTCGGCTGCGGTTGCTTGCCGCGGCATCGAGGCGTTTTTGAAGGCATTCATCACTTCCATGCCCACGGGAAAGCAGAATTCGTTTGCAAACCGCACGCTCCCCGGAGCGGTTGTCCTTCAACTGAGGGATACGCAACCAGTGAGCTTGGTGAATGCCTTTGAAAAACCTGTTGAGGCATCGCATGGGAAAAGCCAGATTGAAATTGGCTGTGAGCGTTTGGCCAAGCAGGAAGAGGCGGTTGACAAGGCGTTTGGAACGACCCCGCAAAAGACGTTCGTTATAACTGCATCTCCGGATGCGCAGTCTCTTCCCGGTGCCATGGGTGTCGAAGGGGCATGTAGTCTTGACGCCGCAATTGCGCAAATCTCGCAAGCGTGCGCTGCTTATCTTGCCGAAAACGGCTACCAAACCGAAGAGGTGGACTAGCCATGGCGGTCCTGCTGCTCAAATTGGCGGGTCCGCTGCAATCGTGGGGGTCTTCGAGTAGGTTCGCTGAGCGCGGAACAGAGCACGAGCCGACGAAGAGCGGCGTTGTAGGTCTGCTTGCCGCAGCCTTGGGTCGTTACCGAACAGATCCCGTTGATGACCTTGCGGCACTACGCTTTGGCGTGCGTATCGATCAGCCAGGAACGTTTCTAAGTGACTTTCAAACCGAGCACAAACGAAAGTGGGACTCGCAGAGCGCTCGATGGGTGTCGGGCGATGCCCTGCCTTTAACTCGTCGGCATTATCTGGCCGATGCTGTGTTTGTTGCGGCATTTGAGGGCGATGGAGAGCTCTTGCAAAGGTGCGCCGAGGCGCTTGACGCACCGGCGTTTCCCCTGTTTCTAGGTCGCCGTTCCTGTCCACCCGCGTGCAGGGTGCATATTGGGCTGTTTGAGGATGTGACGTTACTCCAAGCTTTGCGCAATCACCCCTGGGAAGCAAGCGAGAGATATCAGGGCAACTGGAAGTTTCACGGCAAGGAAAGCGTTGACCTGGAGATTCTCTACGATAAGCAGGGTTCTGACGAAGGCGAGGGCTACGATGTTTCGCTGCGCGACGTGCCCATCAGCTTTTCGCAGGAGCATCGCCAATACAGCTTTCGTACTGTTGCCCATACAACAGCAACGGTTAGGAACCCGAAATATGTTGGCGCGCAGGCCGACCATGATCCTTGGTCTGCTCTAGGAAAGGAGGTATAGCCGATGTTCTTTACCCAGTTTCCCATCAATATGACGCGGAGGGAGTCGCGTGCGATGCTTGCCTCGCCCTATCGCATGCATGCGGCGATTGCAGGCAGCTTCCCCTTTTCTCAGACGAGCGGGGACGGCCGCGTGCTTTGGCGCGTGGATAGAATGCCTGATGGGGGTTCTCGCCTTTATATCGTGAGTCCCGGCAAGCCGAGCTTGGTAGGGCTTGATGAACAAATTGGGTGGCCCGACTGCGAACCGCAGTGGGGCACGCGCGGATACGATCCGTTTTTGGGGCGCATCTCGAACGGACAGACCTATTCGTTTCGCTTGGTAGCGAATCCGTCGCTCAACAGAAGCACGCGTGGCGGCAAAAGCGACCTGCTAAACAGCGAGGGCGAACCTAAGAGAAATAGAATTGGCCACCTGACCATTCTGGAGCAAACTGCCTGGCTCGTTGGAGCTCAAGCATATAAGGGCGCCGACAAGGAAGTGCCAAGCATTTTTGCGCCCGAGCGGGGATCACGTGCCCAAAGGAATGGTTTTGAGGTTTTGAGCGACGATGAGGGCTGCCCGAGCTTGATTGTTAGTAATTCCAACAGAATCTCGTTTACCAAGGGTGTCCAAGGAAACAAAGTCACCTTTACGCGCGCCCAGTACGATGGCGTGTTGCGCGTGACCGATGCTGATGCCTTGCGCCATGCGCTTGTGTGTGGCATCGGGCATGCCAAAGGATTCGGATGCGGCCTTCTCACGCTGGTTCCACTGGATAGGTGAGCGGCATGGGTGATAATCCTGGCATGATCAAGCCTGATTTGCGCGCACTGCCCACGATAAAGGAGCGAATGACGTTTCTTTATGTCGAGCGATGTCTTGTGAGCAGGCAAGATAGCGCAGTGAGCATAACCGATGCGCGCGGAACGGCGTATGTCCCCGCGGCTTCTCTTGGGGTGCTTATGCTGGGGCCTGGGACCAATATCTCTCATCGTGCGGTTGAGTTGCTCGGCGATTCGGGGACAAGCGTGATTTGGGTGGGCGAGCACGGCGTTCGCTACTATGCGCACGGCCGCCCGCTCACCCATTCTTCTCGGTTGGTTGTCGCGCAGGCTGAGCTCGTGTCGAACACTCGAAGGCGTCTTGCCGTGGCACGAGCGATGTACGGCATGCGTTTTCCCGGCGAGGATGTATCGAATTACACGATGCAGCAGCTCCGTGGCCGCGAGGGAGCTCGGATTCGAACACTTTATCGGCGGCTGTCGAAGCAATACGACGTCCCATGGGATGGGAGGGAATACAACCCCGATGATTTTCTTGATGCAAGCCCAATCAATCAGGCGCTGTCGGCTGCCCATGCATGCCTTTACGGAGTCGTTCACAGCGTGATTGTGGCGCTGGGGTGCTCTCCGGCATTGGGATTTGTCCACGTTGGCCATGAGCGCTCGTTTGTGTATGACATTGCCGATTTGTATAAAGCAGAGGTGACGATTCCCATCGCTTTCGAAGTGGCTTCCGATCCTCCAGAGGATATCGGGGCGGAAGCGCGTCGGTGCACTCGTGATGCGTTTCTTGACGGGAAGATAATGGAGCGCTGTGCTCGCGATATCAGGGGTCTGCTGTTGGGCGACTTCGAGACAGAGGACGAGCCTGATATCGATACGATGTTCCTCTGGGATGAGAGGCGCCCTGCCGTTGCTTTTGGAGTGTCCTATGGCAAGGAAAACGACGTTCAGGTGGATGCCACCGAAGAGAATAACGGAGTGCTTGTGGAAGGATAACGGGTGATTGTTGTTGTTTTGGAAAAATGTCCCCTTGCACTTCGCGGCGACCTAACGAAATGGTTACAGGAGATTAGCCTAGGCGTGTATGTCGGCAGGGTGAGCGCGCGTGTAAGAGATGAGCTTTGGAGTCGTATTTGCAAAGAATGCAAAACAGGGCGTGCCACGATGGTTTTTTCTGCACGCAACGAGCAACACCTCAACTATCGAGTGCACAACACCGCGTGGGAACCTATCGACTTTGATGGCATCAAGCTGATGATGCGGCCTTCGCCTTCGCGCATGAAGGCCCTTGGCACGAAGAGAGTGGGCTGGAGTTACGCGGCGATGCGATCGAAGGCACGTCGCGGGAGCGTGGCAGCCGAAAGGGACGAGCCGCGCGAATACGTTGTACTTGATGTTGAGACCACGGGGCTGGACCCAGACAAAGATGCGATTATCGAGATTGCCGCCATCAAAGTTGAGCAGGGTGTTGAGGCGGGCAGGCTCCATGAGCTTATTCGATACGAGAAAGGCATCCCTAAGAAGATAGTCGAGCTAACAGGCATTACCGATGAGATGCTTGCCGAAAAGGGGATCGAGCTTGAGCGAGCGGTGAGCGGCCTGCTTTCCTTTGTCGGGAGCCGCATAGTGGTTGCGCATAACGCTTCGTTCGATACCGGTTTCGTGCAGGCAGCGTGCGAAGAATGCGACCTAGACGATTTTGACAATGAGTGCATCGACACCATTACACTGGCAAAGAAGAAGATGCCCGATGCGCCGAACTATCGCTTGAAGACCCTGCTCGGCCTTTTGAACCTTGACAATCAAATACCTCATCGTGCCGAGTCTGATTGTGAGGCGACCTTGAGCTTGTTTAGAAAACTGATTAAAATGGGGCCCACATCAAAGGGATAGGGTGTTTTGAGCTGGGATTTTTAAGTCTGCTCCCCGCACACGCGGGGATGATCCCATGAACGCCGCCGCTTCTCTATCGCTAGAGATCTGCTCCCCGCACACGCGGGGATGATCCCCCTTGTATCGCAAGGCGGCTTATCAAAGAACACTGCTCCCCGCACACGCGGGGATGATCCCTCATAAGCAGATAGAAGCCGTCATAGCGCCATCTGCTCCCCGCACACGCGGGGATGATCCCCAAGCCCGAAACCCCGCCGCCGCGCATCCAAACTGCTCCCCGCACACGCGGGGATGATCCCTCGACATTGGGCGTGGACGTGCGCTGTGACGGCTGCTCCCCGCACACGCGGGGATGATCCCGTTGCCGCTCCCCTTTGGTAGTTGCTTAATCGCTGCTCCCCGCACACGCGGGGATGATCCCTTTATGGCCTACGCAAACGACCCAATGGCAGACTGCTCCCCGCACACGCGGGGATGATCCCGTAATCAACTACTGGACGGAACACCCCAACGCCTGCTCCCCGCACACGCGGGGATGATCCCTTGCGGCTGGTCAGCTTGCGGATAATGTCTTCCTGCTCCCCGCACGCGCGGGGATGATCCCGAGCGCAAGGGCGCGCTGGACCTGAAGCGCGACTGCTCCCCGCACACGCGGGGATGACCCCAAATGGCGCATCCGCTGGTGCGAATGGGACGGCTGCTCCCCGCACGCGCGGGGATGATCCCGACATGGCAGCGGGCACCGTAAGCACCATTGACTGCTCCCCGCACGCGCGGGGATGATCCCGGGCATGGCTTCAGCTTGATCTCGTCCATTAGCTGTTCCCCGCACACGCGGGGATGATCCCCTAAACAACGGCAAGACATGGAATACGGTTGACTGCTCCCCGCACGCGCGGGGATGATCCCGTGTATGCACCTGTATCCGTTTTGCATAGCAACTGCTCCCCGCACACGCGGGGATGATCCCGTCAACAACACCAACGCAGCGAACGGCAATTCCTGCTCCCCACCCACGCGGGGATGATCCCATGCACAGGTCATACGTGACGCGCGCAAAGTACTGCTCCCCACCCACGCGGGGATGATCCCCCCAAGATAACGCTGCTCATGGCGTGCAGCGGCGGGTATCGGTACGAGATGAAGGCCGGGTCGAAAATCGCCAAGGTAGGGTATGATGATGCCATGGGGAGAATACCCCTGAGCGAAGTCGATAGGGACGACTTCCAGCACCTGGTAATGAGGAGCCTCAATGATCTCAAGGCGATACGTTATAGACGGAAAGACTTATGAGCTTCCCGAGTCAAGGCTCGGGGAATACGAGCGTCTCGACGACGAGTTTCACGCGGCGCTTCTGAACGTAGAGTATCCCCCTTTGCCTAAAAACTGCTTGAGCAACAAGTACAACGAGCCGATGCGGAAGGTCGTGCGAGAGTACCGAGAGAAGTTTCACGACCTGCTCGTCGAGGTCAAGGAGTAACCGCCCAACATCAGCACCGCCAGCCCCGCCACGAGCGGGGCTTTTCATGCTGTCTGCTCCCCGCACGCGCGGGGATGATCCCAGCTCGCGCGAGGTGGTGAGCAGCGAGGACATCTGTTCCCTGCACGCGCGGGGATGATTCCGCCAAACAGCACGACAGCGACAACATCGACGTCTGCTCCCCGCGCACGCGGGGATGATCCCAGCCTCATGGAGGCTATGAAGACGCTGATAGACTGCTCCCCGCACACGCGGGGATGATCCCTCCGTCCGCTCGCTGTCCGGGCTCAAACTGTCCTACTCCCCGCACACGCGGGGATGATCCCTCGACGTCCTTGGCGATGATGCCGTCCAGCTGCTGCTCCCCGCACGCGCGGGGATGATCCCAGCCGGGAAGGCACGGATTGCCGTTCGCTGCGCTGTTCCCCGCACACGTGGAGGTGATCTCGCGCGGCCGGCGGTGAGCTCGTCCCACTTGGCGCTCTCCACGGGATCGGCGGCGACCGCGGCGGGTTTCTTGAGGGGCATCCGCCGCCTCCTGTCGGCATAAAAAGCCGCCCCGAAGGACGGCTTGCGCGGCGGTAGGATTTGCACCTAGGTCTCCTCAACCAAGGGCACTCCTCGTACTGTGCTACTTTCCGCTATTCCTATTCCCCTTACGCTGGCAACCTTATCAAGTTTTGGATCAGTGTCGATCTAACCGGTTATTTAACTGAATATAGGTCCAAAGAGAGCCGGGAGCGATACGATGGGTTTTGCGAATACACAATCGATTCCGTTGGCCTGGTCAATGCTCAGCTTGAGCGTAGGGGTAAGCGCTTCTTCTTCGATGCGGCCGATGTTGATTAGGCGATTATCCGAGGCAAGCACTGTTGGGATATGTACGGCTGGGTCGTCCCGAACGAGCTTGTGCATAAGTTCGAGCCTGTATGGATTGAAAACGACAATGTAGAGCTCGAAAAATACGACTACGTCTGCGCGAGCTGGGAGGACCGCGGCGGTCAGCCCTACGCCGCCATCGATGGCAGCCTTCCGGAGGAGGCCTATGCTTGATTGCCCTGCACTGGGCATCAGGGGTCTCTTGTCACCATCAAACCAGTCTCTCAGAACTGATAAGATGAAGTAGCTTGGCGGTTCCGCCCTGGACTCGGTTCGGGGTTGGAACCGTCTTCTCTACTTATTTGGTTTCGCTGTGCCGCTGCTCTCCGATGAGATAATATGCTGGTAGAGGACGCGCACCCTGGTTAAGAACCGAGGCCCGCGTCCTTTTCAGTGTTTCGTGTGCTTTGACTGTATCTTTGATGAGAGGGTTATTGATGGTTCTGCCTTTTGTTTTGAGCAGCGTCAATCCAGCTGGTAATCATGTCTCTAGTTTTCCTCGAATTGGGCAAGCATTTGCCCGAAGGTGCTGAGCTCGAACGGCTCATAAATGAGTGAGCCGCCATCTTCGGTACGGTAGACCCCGCAGGGGAGGTAACGCCCGTCGGGGAGGACGTAAAGGTTTTCGTCCTTCCTCAGTCCCGTTGGGAGTATCGGGGTCTCGTTTTCGTCCATTTGGAACTCATCGATATTCGCGATCTTCCTCTCCATGATGCCTCCTGGCTTGTTTCTGTTGCCGACGCGCCCTAAAACAAGCAGCTCTCAATCAGCTCTTTGCCGCGCAGGGTGTCAATCCACTCCTGTGGAATTGCGTCCATGCCGTAGACCGTGCCGGCGAGGGCGCCTGCGACGGCTGCAGTGGTGTCGGTGTCGTCGCCCAGGTTGACGGCGGCAAGCACGCAGTCTTCGTAGCTGCTGGTGTTGACGAAGCACCAGGTGGCTGCCTTAAGCGTGTCGCGCACGAAGCCGCCGGATCTGATTTCGTGCTCGGGCGCGCTTTTCAGCTGCAGCGCCCACGAGGGGAGTGCGCCGCTCAGCACGTCTCTCATCAGCTCAACAAATATGATGCATGACTCAGTTGACGTTCTGTGAGCGTGCGTTATCGCGGAGACCTCGCAGATCTCTTCGTCCGTCGCGTCGACAAACGCCAGGGGCGCGATGCGCATGAGCGAACCGTTGCCGTTGTCGCGCTCGCCGGAGCCTCCTTTGCCGGTGCGCAGGGCTCGAGCGGTCGTGCCGCCGTAATCGAAAACACCGTCGATCGTATATTCGCCACGGGCAATCCAGCCTACGAACTTGTCGCGCATGTCCGCGGTGTCGATATGCCCGAGCTCCCTAATCGAGTCACAGGTAGCAAGCGTCATAGATGTGTCGTCGCTCCAGGTGCCGGCGGGTTGCCCATGCGTGCCATAGCCAATCATGTCGGTGCATTCGAACGTGCCGCGGGGCCTGAACTCGTAGGGAACGCCCAGTGCGTCGCCAACGGCAAGTCCGTAGATGCAGTCGCGCAAAGACGGTTTTGGTGTGCCCATTCGTATCTCCCGCTTTCCTCTTGAGGGATGCTGCTTAATAGATAATGGCTGGCTAATGGCGATTATCATAAAGCCTGGCGGGGACAGAAACTGCGACGTCGTCGGAGGTCTTCGAGAAAGGGTCTCGTGGCTACTAGAATGAAATGCCAGGGAAAACAGAGGCGCGGTAGCCGGCTGTTGACCGCCTGCACCTTGGCCTCAGCAGCCACGCGAAGGCGCAGGAATTCGTCAACGTGTTCAATATGGTGATGTGATCGGGCGCTTTCGAACACAAAAAACCGGGATGCAAGGAGTCGCACCTTGCATCCCGGCTGAGTTAAAACGGCGCTGCTGCATGCCGTTGGAGCTTTAGCGCTTGATCTCGATATCGTCGAGCTTGACGTCCATGGCCTCGGTCTTGGCCTTGGCGATGTCGTCGGCAAACTCCAGGGACTTCATCATGGTCTCGGCGGCGTCCTTGTGCTCTTCGACGTTGTCGATGCGCACATACACGCTGCCACCGTCAACGTCGGTGATTTCGACGCCCGCGGGGACCTCGACCTTAAACCAAATGAAGTCGGTCCTCATATCCACGGCTGGTTTTTCCGCGCCGCCGCCACCGCCACTGCCGATAGCGCCACCGCTTCCGCCGCAACCCACCAGGGCAACTGCAGCAAAGAGACTGATGCAGAGGGTGAGAATCGCAAAGGCCTTCTTTTTCATGGTCGTGTCTCCTCATCTGTAACCGCCCATGGATTACCTGCCTTTACTGTACGCGTGGACGGCTCGCTAGGGTGGGCCATGTGTCCCATTCTGATGGCCGGATATGCGCCGTTAAGTGGCAATATGTCCGGGCGCAAAAGAGGGGAGGTCCGGTGCTGCCGGCCCTCCCCAGGGTGAGGTGCCCGTTGTTTTAATGGGGCGCGTGTACGCGGGCGTTGCCCCAACAGATTCCTTGTTTATAGATATGCCTCAGTTTTTGACGTCCGGAAGTCTCGAAAGGTGGGCCATATGTCCCATGTTTACGGCGCCGACGCCTATCGTTCGTCATAGAAATCCGCGATGGCCAGATGCGCTGACGCTCATGTGCTTATGGGCTAGACTTAGCACCATTACTTGATCGATACAGTTGGCCGGCGGTTGCCGCCCGACCGATCTATATGACTTGAAGGTGCGTGCGTATGAGCCAAGAGATGATGGATAAAACCTGTCGCGGATTTGCCGAGGCACTTGCCGCGCGCGAGCCGGTTCCCGGCGGCGGCAGCGCGAGCGCCTTTGTGGGCGCACTGGGCGCCTCGCTTTGCGGGATGGTCGCGCGCTACGGGGCAACCAATCCCGCGCTTGCCGATCGAGCGGACGATTTGGCGCACGCGTTTGCCCAGGCGGATGAGTTGGCGCAGGAACTTGTGGGTCTGGTTGCCGAGGATGTTCGTGCCTACGGGCAGGTGTCCGCGGCGTACGGTATTTCGCGCGAGGATCCGGCTCGACCGGCTGCGATTCAGGATGCGCTGCACGTGGCGGCTATGCCACCGTATCGCATTATGGATGCCTGCGGGCGCGCGCTGGCGCTGCTCGAGGACATGGCCGATAAGGGTTCGCGCCAGCTGCTGTCCGACGTGGCGTGCGGTGCCGTGTTCTGCCGCGCCGCCATGCAGGGCGCGAGTCTGACGCTCTTTGCCAACACCACATCTATGAAAGACCGGGCGCGCGCCGAGGAACTCGAGGCGGCGTGCGATGATCTGTTGGATACGTGGCTGTCGCGCGCCGATGCGCTGGCGCGCCGTGCCGCCGACGCAGCCAGGAAGAGGGGATAGCCATGGCCGAGCTGCTCAAGGGTGCTCCCGTTGCCCGTGCCTTGACCGAGGAACTCGCTGCTCGCTGCGCCGTCCTGCGCGAACGCGGCGTTGTGCCGACGCTGGCCATCGTTCGTGTGGGCGAGCGCGAGGACGATCTATCGTACGAGCGCGGCGCCCTCAAGCGCTGTGAAAAGGCTGGCATTGAGGCTCGCCGCGTTTTGCTTCCCGCCGATGCTTCGCAGGATGAGCTGCTGGCGGCTATTAAGGACATCAATGCCGACCCCGCCGTTCATGGCTGCCTAGTGTTTCGCCCGCTGCCCGCTGGGCTTGACGAGGATGCGGTTGCTGCGGCACTCGATCCCGCCAAGGATGTCGACTCCATGACGCCGGCCTCGCTACTTACTACGCTTTCGGGGCGAGGCGAGGGCTTTGCTCCTTGCACGGCTGAGGCCGTGTTGGCGTTGCTGGACCATTACGGTGTTGAGCTGGATGGGGCCAAGGTCGCGGTCGTCGGTCGGTCTCTGGTGATTGGCCGTCCCGTTGCCGCCATGCTTACGGCTCGCAATGCCACGGTGACGACGTGCCATACGCATACGCGCGACCTTGTTGCCGAGTGTCGTGCGGCTGATGTTGTGGTTGCGGCAGTTGGACGCGCGCGCACGATTGGCGCGGATGCGGTTCGCGAGGGCCAGACGATCATCGATGTGGGCATTAACTGGGACGAGGCCGCTGGCAAGCTGGTCGGCGACGTCGATTTTGATGCTGCGGAGCCGATCGTTAACGCCATCACACCCGTGCCGGGCGGCGTGGGGGCTGTGACCACCGCGATTCTCGCCAAACACGTGATCGAAGCGGCCGAGCGCGCATCGAAATAGGCTTTTGACCACGGGGGCTGCCGAGGCTGTGGTTTCGCCCTTTTTGCACCGAAGCGATACACTGTTGCCGTTTGATTTCTTCGCTCAAGGAGGATGCGCATGCCGTGCACAACGATTTTGGTCGGTAAGAACGCGAGCTATGACGGGTCGACGCTGGTTGCCCGCAATGAGGACTCGTCCAACGGGGTGTTTGAACCCAAGCGCATGCGCGTAGTGCATCCCGACGAGCAGCCGCGTGCCTACACGAGTGTCCTGAGCCACCTGACCGTTGAGCTGCCCGACAATCCCATGCGTTACACAAGCGTCCCCGACGTTGTCCCGGGTCATGGCATTTGGGCCGAGGCCGGTTTCAACGAGCTCAATGTTGGCATGTCCGCAACCGAGACGCTCACCACCAACGAGCGCGTCCGCGGCGCCGATCCGCTCGTGGATTTCGTGCCCGCCAAGGGTAACGAGGGCGAGGACGGCTATGTGCCGGCGCAGCCCGGCGGTTTGGGCGAGGAGGACATGGTGACCCTGGTGCTGCCATACGCCAAGTCCGCCCGTGACGGTGTGCGCATTCTGGGCGACCTGCTCGAGCGCTACGGCACCTACGAGAACAACGGCATCGCCTTTAGTGACGTTGACGAGATCTGGTGGCTCGAGACCATCGGCGGCCACCACTGGATCGCCAAGCGCGTACCCGACGACGCCTATGTGACCATGCCCAACCAGCTGGGTATCGACAGCTTTGACTTGGACGACGCCGAGGGCGCGCAGGTCGACCACATGTGCTCTGCCGACCTGCGCACCTGGATGGCCGAGTGGCATCTGGACCTGACGTTGGGCGTTAAGGGCGACGGTCCCGCCGCGGTCTTTAACCCGCGCGAGGCCTTTGGTTCGCACAGCGACAGCGACCACGTCTACAACACACCGCGCGCCTGGTACATGCAGCGCTGCCTCAACCCCAGCGATGTGTGGGACGGTCCCGACGCCGACTACACGCCCGAGAGCGACGACATTCCCTGGAGCCGCGTGCCCGAGCGCAAGGTGACCCTCGAGGACATCAAGTACGTGCTTTCGAGCCACTACCAGGGCACGGAGTACGACTGCTACGGCAGCAAGGGTACGCCCGCCACGCGCGGCGCCTATCGTCCCATCGGCATCAACCGCAACAGCCAGCTCGCCGTGCTGCAGCTGCGCCCCTATGCGCAGCCGGCGTATCGCGCCGTGCAGTGGATGGCGTTTGGCTCTAACTCGTTTAACGCGCTTGTGCCGCTGTACGCCAATGTCGAGACCATGCCCGAGTACTATGCCGACACGCAGGCTCGCGTGACGTCCGAGAATTTCTATTGGGCGAATCGCCTGATTGGCGCCTTGGCCGATGTCCGCTTCCATGAGTGCGGTCGCGCGGTCGAGGATTATCAGGAGAAGGTCGGCGGCATGGGCCACAAGCAGATTCACGACGTTGACGCCGTTGTCGCCGTACTGCCCGAGGCCGAGGTGTCTGCCGAGCTCGCCCGCGCCAACGAGGCCTTTGCCGAGCTTGTGCGCGTGGAGACCGATGCCCTGTTGGGCAAGGTGCTCTACACCACGAGCTGTGCCATGAAGAATTCCTTCGCGATGAACGATAACATTAGGTAAAAGCCACATTGCAGCGAACGAGCGGGGCAAACGCCGTCAAAGGCTTTGCCTCGCTCGATTTCTATCCCGGTGACAAACGATTTTGTGTCGTTTGCCCAATCTTGGGTACAAGTAGGCCAATGAAGTTGTTCACGATTGGAGCCAACCATGGTTATGAAATTCGATCAGCTTGTTAACGGTGCCATCAACGTGGGCTTCGGCGCCGCCGCCGTTGCCGTCGAGGGCGGCAAGAAGGTCCTCGACGACCTCAATGCCAAGGGCGAGCAGGTGCGCAAGGACGCCGGCACCCCCGATATCGCCCGCAGCGTGTCCGACATGTTCGAGCAGGCCGGCGGCACCATCTCCGACCTGACCGAGCGCCTGGGCATGCAGGGCGAGACTGCGGCCCAGCGCGTACTCGACGAGCTCATCCTCGCCCGCGTGCGCGTCATGACCGCCCCCGAGCGCACGGCCTTTTTGGCCCATGTGCGCGACATCGTCGATTCGGTCGAGGACAACGTGACCTCGGTGCCCGTCGAGTCCGTTGAGCCCGACGATGCAGAGGACGCCGAAGAGGCCGAGTAGCAGCGCAGATGGCAGATTCCACCACCGATTACAACAATCAAGATCCCTTGGGTGACGAGGCGGCGGTTGTCGACGAGGTCGAGGCCGCCGTCTCGGGCGCTCGCAAGAAGCCGCGCGCTGTCGATATGGTCCCTGAGGAGCCCGACGCGATGGCGCCGGACGAGGAATACCAGCTCACGCCGGCAGGTCGTCGTGAGCGCATTGGGCAGATCGTTCGCCTGATCAAAAAGTACCGCGTATGGGACAACCTCACGCCGGTGCGCCTGCGTCGTCTGCTCGAAGAGCTCGGTCCCATGTTCGTTAAGATGGGGCAGATTCTGGCCAACCGCTCCGAGATTTTGCCGCAGCGGTTTTGCGACGAGCTGCGCCGTCTGCGCTCCGACGTAGAGCCGGTGCCGTATGAGGTAGTGCTCCGCTGTTTGGAAGAGGAATACGGCCAGCGCCTGGGGCAGATATTCGACGCGATCGACCCCAACCCGCTCGGTAGCGCGTCGCTCGCGCAGGTGCACCGCGCCCGTCTGGTGACCGGCGAGGACGTGGCCGTTAAGGTGCAGCGCCCCGGCGCGCAGCAGGTGATGGCTCAGGACATCGACATCATTCGCTCGGTGGTACGCATCGTTTCCAAGTTCGTCAACACTGATCAGTTTGTGGACCTGCATGGCGTGGTCGAAGAGCTGTGGACCTCGTTTCGCGAGGAGACCAACTTTTTGGCCGAGGCCAAAAACCTCAATGACTTTTACGAGTTCCATAAGAGCGTTCATGGCGTGACGTGCCCTAAATCCTATCTGGACCTGTGCACCGAACACGTGGTGGTTATGGACTACGTCGACGGCATTTCGATCGCCGATCCTGAACGCTTAGTGGCCGAGGGCTATGACTTGGAAAAGATCGGTGCCGCGATTGTCGAGGACTATTCGACGCAGGTGCTCGACGACGGCTTTTTCCATGCCGACCCGCATGCGGGAAACATCATTCTCAAGGACGGCATCGTCTACTTTATCGACCTTGGCATGGTCGGGCGCATGTCGAGTCACGACCGCGGTATCGTTAAGGACATGATTTTCGCCGTGGCCGAAGGTGACGTTCCCAAGCTCAAGGATTCGCTTATGCGCTTTGCCGTGACGCGCGGCGACTCTGCCGAGCTCGACCATTCGGCCTTTTTGTCCGACTTGGACTTTATCGTCGCCGACTTTGCAGGGCTCGATCTTAAGGACCTGGATATCGGCGAGTTTTTGACCTCGCTGTTAAATCTGGCGCGCAAAAACGACGTTGAGCTGCCGAGCGTGGTGACGATGTTCGCCCGTGGCATGGTGACGCTCGAGGGTCTGCTGACCGAGTACATGCCCGACGTCAACATGATCCAGATCATTCAGGCGCACATCAAAAACGAGAAGAGCACCTATGCGCGCGTCCGCGAAATGGGGCACGATCTTGCCGCGAGCAGCTATCGCGCGGCAAAAGGCTCGCTCGAGGCGGCCGAGTATCTGGGCTTGGCGTCGCGCATGCTTACGCGCGGCCAGCTTAAGGTGAACACGCAGATCATGAGCAGCGATAAGGCGCTGCGACAGCTGGGTGGAATTATCGACCGCATGTCGATGGCAATTGTGATCGCCGGCCTGTTTATCGGCTCGTCGGTTGTGTACTACGCGCGCATCGAGCCGGTTGTGTTCGGTATTCCGGTCATTGGCTTTATGGGCTACGTGAGTGCGCTGGTGCTGGCGCTGATGCTGGGCCGCGAGATCTGGCGTAACAGTCACGGCGGCAAGCGTTAATGGCCCCTGGGGGACGGAGGAAAACGGATCATTTTGCCTTGCGTCGCGCCGGCGTGGGCTGGTCCGAACAAAACTATGCCGGTTTACGGGGCTGGAGCGCCGAACCTCGAGCATACCGAAATTCGCGCTTTTAAAACCGCAGGTAGATGAGTCGTTGGTTTTCGAAAATGGCAGATATGGTTGCGAAGTGCTGAATCAGCCCCGTAAACCGGCATAGTTTTGAAACGGGCTGTTCTTGCAAGGTCAGACGACAGTCCTTCCTATCGCAAAGCATAGCTTTTACCTTGGGCTTCGCCTCCGCGCGGGGCCCTTTTGCGTGCTACCATGTCGACAGTAATAATCGATGGCCTAGATGGTGGTGCGGAGACGCACGAATACGCGGTTTTCCTGCGTGTTTGGGAGAATCGGGGTGCAAGTCCCCGGCTGTACCAGTAACCGTAATTCCTCTTGGCCCGGGATGGCCGCGTCGCAGATCGGACGGCGCGCCCGGGTCGGTAAGGTTAAGTCGGATCGCCTCCCATCTTGCACGCGGCCGCGGCGCATGCCGCCGGTACGCGTTGGGCTCTGGATGGAAGGGGGACCCCGATGGGGGTACTCGAGCGCAATGTGCGCGATGACGTGGGGCAGCCGCTGGGCAATGTTCCAAGTTTAGACAATAGGAGACAAATGGATATGTTTGAGGACGAGTGCCAGCGCGCCTCGTGGCGTCGTCATGGAGCGATTGCCCGCGGCATAGCCAAGCGCGGTCTGGTGGCGTTCCTGGCTTTTGCCATGGCTTTTGGCACCACGCCGGCGCAACTTTGGGCCGAGGGCGCCGAGGGCATTGCCGAGGCCGTGGCTCAGGCTGCGACGGGCGGCGAGGGCGCGGCGGCCGACGAGGACGCCGCTGCCGACGCCGGCGCGAACAGCGCGGCGGCGAGCGCTGCTGCCGATGGCGCCGACGATGATGCTGCCGAAAATGCCGCTGGCAGCGATAACGCGACGGCCGGTGATGCTACCGATACAGAGGGTTTGGCCGCCCCGGCATCTGTCGCTTCCGAGCAGGGTGATTCGTCGGACTCCGTCGCCGTTTCCGCGCGTTCGGCATACGTAACCGTTGACTCGGCTGAAATTGTTGATGCTGACGGCAACGGGCTTGCCTATGGCAGCGGTATCGCCAAGGTTGGCGATACCGTTAAGGTCGCAGCCTATTATTGGGACGACGACGAATGGGACAACGTCGAGATTTCGTCGTACGAGTACGATCAACTTGGTTACCAGTGGTATGTCGGCAACAGCCAGTCGTCCGATCCGGCGGCGTCAGGCTACACTGCTATCGAAGGCGCAACTGCTCGTGAACTCAAGCTGACCTCTAATCTTGCTGGTAAATACGTTGCGTGCCGCGTTACGCATGGTGACGGTGCTGGTGACCACAAGTTCACGGCAAGTCTCAAGTATCCAGTAAAGGCTCCTGCCGAACCCGAAGCCCCCAAGTCTGATGAGGCTAAGAGGCTGGACGAGGCGGTTGCGAAGCTCAAAGCCGATGGCTATTCAGGCTGGTATCCCAATCCATCCCAGGGAACCGATACCAACATCTGCTCCATGCTTTTGGCGAAGCTTGCCAACTTGGGCTACTCGGATATCAAGGTTTCGCTTGCGGGCGTAACCTATGGCGGTCGCGATCCCAAGCAGGATGGCGGCATCGCGGATGATGGAAAGATTTCCTATTTCTTCCTGTCTCCTGCAGATAAGACTTCCGCGCTTGATTACTCGCTGCTTCGCCAGTTTACGCCGACGTATACGCTGACGCTTGGCTCCGAGAGCGTGTCGTATACGCCCGGTCGCGCATCGACGCTCGCATGGGACGGCGGCAAGGTCATCGCCTATCTTAAGGCGGCATGGGCTCATGCTGAGGGTCTGCCCGACGAGATTGAGGCGGGCGTCACGCAGGGAACGCTTCCCGGCTCAATTAGCATCAACGGTATAAAGGTTGCTTCTATTGACTGGATGAGTCTTGATGACTCTGTTGCCAAGGTGAATTCCAGCTACGGCGATCCGACGGTTACGTATACCCACGGTATGACCGACCAGATTGCTTGGCTCACGGCTACGCTCTCGCTGGCGGTTCCTGGCTACAATAATGCCCCGTCAAATGGGACGGCATATCTGGTCTACTATACCGTCAAGGCAAAATCTCAGGAGCAGATTGATGCCGAAAAGGCCGAGCTGTCAGCTGCGCTTGACCGCATTGTGCTCAAGGATTTCGCTACCCAAAAGGTAATCGATGCCAATGCCGTTGAGGGCGACATCCAGCTGCCCAGTCGTTCTGGTATCGACGCTCCATCCGGCGCCAAGCTCTCCTATGCATCGAACAATGAGGCTGTTGCGAAGGTCAACGGCTACCGCGTGGTTGTTACCCGTGATACCAAAGGCGTCTCGAATGAAGTAGTTATTACGGCTACGCTTGCCAAGGACGGCATAACCGTAACGCGCGACATCGTCATCAAGGTTAAGCCCATCGACGATTCCGAGATTGACCAAGCTGTGGCATTTATGCAGCAGGTTAAGGATGCCTACGCAAAGTCTCTGCTCGGCGATAACGCTTCGGTTGACGCGGTTACCGAGAATCTGTCGACCTTTGCCGAGGCGGTGCCTACGGCAGACGGCGGCATCGAGTACCGTAAGGGTAAGGACAGCAAGCTATCCGGCGTTGTGGCAGCAGACCTTCCTGGATACGACGCGATGTCGGGGAACGACTGGCGCACGTATCGTACGAGCGACACCTCGGTCATCTCGAACGAAAATCTAAAGGTGACGCGCCCCAAGGCCGATACCCTTGTTACGGTCGAGAGCAACCTGACGTACGCCAAGTACGAATCTCTGGCGAAGGCGCATCCCGAGAACGCTAAGCTGCAGAGCCTCATTAACCAGAGCGTTAAGGCGACGTATCGCGTTGTTGGTACGGTCGATCATTCCGACCCCAAGATTTCCGTTGCCTTTAAGCTCGTTGGTATCGACGCCGACGGCAACGACGAGGTTTGGGCCGATTCCGCCAAGAGTGTCGTTTACGGCTCGACTGCCGGCGATGTGATTGAAGACGCTCTAAAGGGCATGACCCATACCGCGACCGGCGTGGGCACGGCGAGTTACTATCTGAGTGATATCACTTCGGCGGATGGTCGCAAGCTGGGCTGGGATGCGTCGACGGGCAGGTACTGGCAGCTGTTTGTTAACGGGAAGGCATCTGAGGTCGGCGCCGGCCAGGTTCACCTCGCCCCCGGCGATAGCGTCGTGCTGTATTACTCCGCCTTCGGCGCAAGCCTTGACGAGATTGGGCAGGCTAAAGTCAAGGCCTCGTTGAGTCTGATTGGTCCTGATGCTAACGAGAAGACTTCGGTCTGGTACTCCTTCAACGACGTGAAGCTCCAGAACGGTGCGACGGCTGCCGACCTGACGGCGATGGCGCTGAAGGCTTCGGGCCTTGGGTACGAGCTGAAGACGCCGGAGAAGGACGGCTACTTCCTCCTGGAGAGCATTACGTCGACCGACGGTCGGAAGCTGGGTTCGAATGAGGCGACGGGTCGCTATTGGCAGCTCTACGTCAATGGCGAATATTCCAAGGTTGGTGCCGACCAGGCTGTGCTCAAGCCCGGCGACAACATCCAGTATGTCTACGCGTCCGATAGTGAAAAACCGCTTGACGGCGTAGTTTTGAACCCGAGCGCCGCACGTCCCAACTGGGACAGCGATTGGCCTGGTTATACGAGCGCCAACAAGGTAACCGATGCTCCTGTGCCCACGAAGGACGCCGAGGCAAAATGGGTGAGCGAGCTCAAGGGCTCGAACGAATGGAGCAAGGGTATTTCCGACCCGTTGCTGGTTGGCGATTATCTCTATGTGGCCGTTGGTTCCAAGTTGCTCAAGAAGAATGTCGACACGGGTGAGACCGTTGCCGAATCGCCTTTGGCAGCAGAAATCGATACGACCTCGCGCATGGTATACACCGGCGGCGTCGTGCTCGTGCCGCTTTCGGGCGGTCGCCTGCAAGCGCTGACAGTTGATGCCCTGGCGACGGTTTGGGTAACCGATGAGTTGCCTGCTGGTCCCAAGGGCCCCCAGCAGTCCCTCTCGTCCGTCACGGTGCGTGACGGCTACGCCTACTTTGGGTCGGCAGACGCTGATTGGTCGAACAGTTACGGCGGCTACCTGCTGTGTGTCCGCCTGTCCGACGGCAAGGTCATGTGGCAGCATAAGAACGAGAACAGCAAGGGCTACTACTGGGCCGGCTTGGCATTCTCGGGCAACTATGGTGTCATCGCGGACGATTCGGGCACGGTGAGCACGGTTAATCCCGACACTGGAGAGACCGTTGCGTCGCTCAAGGTTGCTGATCGCGTCCGTACAACGGTACTGGTCGATGGGTCAATCGCTTATGTTGTAAGTGCCGATGGCGTTTTGCATAAGCTTTCGGTTGGGAAAGACGGAGCGCTTTCTGAGCTCGGCAAGGTTTCGTTTGGCAGCAGCTCGACCTCGACGCCGGTGTTGGTCAACGGCAAAATTGTGGTCGGAGGCGCATCGACCGAGTCCTTTATGGGCGGCTATCAGAACAAGTACACGTACTACTACGGTCAGCTTGCAGTGATTGATGCCGAGACGCTTGCCGTGGACTATTCCATTTGCAAGGCGGACGGTAGCTATATTCGTCAGGGGGCTTCGGGCGGCGGTGATGTAAAGTCGCAGCCGGTCGTTTCTGTCCAGAATGGCGAGACGTATGTCTACTTTACGTCTAACAACAACCCGGGCGGCATCTATCGCTACCGTATTGGCGACGACGAGGCCGAGCTGCTTTATACGCCCGCGGCGGGCGACCAGCAGTACTGCATGGCTTCTATTTCGGTCGGATCCGATGGCTCACTCTACTATGTCAATGACTCGGGCAAGCTGTTTGCTGTCAAGGGTAATGGCCAAAGGGTCAAACGCTATACTGTGACGTTCGACGCCAACGGTAAGGATGCGGCGATGCCCGATTCTCAACGCGTGAAGGAAGGCAAAGCGGTGACGGAGCCCTCGACTAAGCCGCAGTGCAAGGGCTACACCTTTGCCGGTTGGTACACCGATGCTGCCTGCACCAAGGCGTATGACTTTAGCGTTGCGGTGACGGCCGATATGACGCTCTACGCCAAGTGGACCAAGAATGCCGTTACCCCTGGCGGCAACGGTGACTCTGGCTCCAATGGCGGCAATGGCGGATCCAATGGCGGCTCGGGTAATGCCGGTGCTGGTTCTGGCTCCGGTAACGGCACAAACGGCCAGCAGAGCGGCGGCGCTGTTTCGCCTGGGCAGAAGCCGGTGTCGTCGACCACGACCGAGACCAAGGACGGCAAGGATTCCAAGAAGGATTCCGACAAGTCCGACAAGAAGGACAGCAAGAAGTCTGATAAGAAGTCCAGCAAGTCCAGCTCCAAGTCCGATACGGGCTCGGCTGCCGCGACTACCGCTAAGAAGTCCGCCGAGGCTCCCGTGCAGCAGTCTGGCTTCAACCCGCTCGCCATCGTTGGTGTTGCGGCCGGCGTGATCGGGCTTGCGGTCATTGGCGTGTTCGTGTTTACCAAGCGCCGGTAGGTGAGAGCTGTGTCCAATAAACCTCAGGATGCCGACTCCAAGCAACCCGACTCGTCGTTCATTCAGCTCGACGATGCTAAGCAAAAGGGCGCCGCCTCGGCGGCGTCCGCCCCTCGGCGCAAGGCGCTGCTTGGCTCTCTGACGGCCGTCTGCATCGCGCTGATTGTCGTCTCGTTGGGCTTTGTTCACCCTTCCGCCAGCGGTGCCTGGTCCATCGATTGGATCGCTCGGGCCGTGGCGGGGAGGAGCGTTGCCGACTCTGGCTCTATCGCCTCTCGCAAGACGGAGACAGCGGGCTCCTCGTCTTCTGACGCTGTGGACTCCGAGTCCAAGGATTCGAATGAATCGGATTCCAAGGACGCTTCCGAGTCTTCGGACGAGAAGTCAGACAAGGATTCGAAAGAGAAGAAGTCCGAAGGCAAGGGCGGCAAGAAGTCCAACAACGCGTCTGCCGGACAGGACTCCGAATCCGCTGGTGGATCGAGTTCTTCAAACGGCTCCTCTTCGGGCGGCGGCTCGGCGGCCGGCGGTGGGTCTGCATCCAACGGCGACAGCGCCTCTGCTGGCAATCAGGGCAGCTCGCAGCAGCCTGGCTACATTACTGTGACGGTCTCTGTGACGTCGAGTGCCGTGGGTAACCCGGTGTCTTCTGGCGGTACGTTCACCTTCAACGAGGGCGCTACCCCCTACGATGCCCTGTGCGCCCTGGGTCTCTCTGTAAATGCGCACGGCTCATCGTATGGCACGTATGTCGCCGCTATCGGCGGCCTGGCCGAGAAGGAGCACGGTGGTACAAGCGGCTGGATGTACTCTGTCAACGGCGTAACGCCCAACACGGCGTGCAGCAACTACGTTCTCTCCAACGGTGACAGCGTCGTCTGGTATTACGTAACGGGCTAAATGCCTCGACATAACACGCCAAACGGGCGGTTCGGACCAACATCCGAGCCGCCCGTCTTTATGCGAATGGGGCTGGGCCGCCGGGTCTCTCTGCAAACAAAAAGCCGGTTGGAACGAGAATTCCAACCGGCTGCGAAGCGAGATTATGTTGGGCCGTCTACGACCGTGCGCCCTCGAGGAAAAAGCGACGGCTAAAGTAGTTGTACCAGGTGACCAGGAACGTGGCGATGGCCTTCATGGCCTGGTAGCCGATGCTCAAAAACGTGACGCCCACAAACATGTACAGGTCGTTGAGGCCCAGACCGATCACCGACAGGATGGTAAAGATCGTGAACTCGCGCTTACGGCTCATGCCCTCGCGATGGTCGAACACGTACTTCATGCTGAGCCAGTAGTTGACCACGACGGACGTGGTAAACGAGACCGTCGTGCTCATCAAAAAGTCGAGGTGGAACAGCTCGACGAGCGCAATAAGCATGCCCCAGTCGACGCCAAAGGAGATAAGGCCCACGACAGCGAACTTGAGGAACTGCTTGGTATGAGGTTGTGCCAGCGCGTTACGCACGTAATCACATCCAATGCGTTGATGAATCGAGCAACGAGATACTTTAGAGCTTTTGCATGGCAAACGTAAGGTCTTTGGCAAGAACTATACGAACTCGCCAAATATTCAAGAGGTAATCTGCAAACGTTGCAAATCTACCCGTAAACGAGCAAGGCCCGCGAATAACACAGCGCTCGACGCGCGTCATCCGCAGGTCCCCGTGGTGCAACGAGGAGGCCGACCTATTTGGCCTGCTCGCCCTCTAGGAAGATCTTTCGCGTTACAAAGTTGTAGACCATGACGAGTGCGGTAGCGCAAATCTTGGCGATATTGGCCTCGAGGCCCAGGCCGGCGTTGAGGGCAAGCACGATGCCGTCGTTGAGCGCCAGGCCAATAACGGATAGCACGACAAAGATGATGAACTCGCGGCGGCGGCTCATGCCTTCCTTGTGTGCAAACACGTACTTCATGCTCGCGACGTAGTTAAAGATGAGCGAGACGATAAAACCGCTGGTGTTGGCGATCAAGATGTTGAGGCCCAGGCCGTAGTGGAGCAGATTCATGATGCCAAAGTCGATGACGGTGGCAACGACGCCGACGACGCCAAACTTTATGATCTGCGCAAGGAGCTTTTGCATGGTACCTGCCTTAGGGTGGCGCCGGGGCGCCGCGGGGATGACAAACCTAGCAAGTTTAACCAATCCCCGCAGGCGGGGCTAGGAGCGCTCCTCGATAGCACCGTTTCTATATGCATCGAGGAGCTGGCGCAGGTCTTGGATCTGACTGCGAATCTTGACGCCGGTATCGGTGTCGCTCACCATGCGGCGCCGGTCGGCCTCGTCAAAGCGGTTGGTTTCGCTTTCGATATCGATGTTGCGGGTGAGCGCCTCGGCAACGCTGGTAAAGGCCTGGTGCGACTTGAGGCGGCATCCGCGCGAGCTCGAGATGAGCGTGTAACCGGCGATGCCCGTTTTGGGGTGGTAGGCGCGACAGAAACCGCCGTCGATGACCAGCAGCTTGCCGTTGGCGCGGATGGGCTGCTCGCCCTTGGTGGTCTTGACGGGCGTATGGCCGTTGATGATATGGCCCGTCGGCGAGCAAGCCATGGGGGCGACGCCAAACTCCCGCATGATGTCGTCGCAAACGGACGAGGACGTGGTGAGCGTGTAGTACGGGTCCATCGGCTCGACCCACGTGCTCTTGTCGGCAATGTAGGCGCGCTCGAAGGTGCGCACCACGCGTCCGCTGGCGGGTGAGTTAAAGCCGATCCACAGGTACCACATCCAGTCGAGGGCATCGCGGTCGCCGATGCGCCAGGCGCGGCGGGCGATATAGTCGCAAAAATCAAAATAATCGCGGCCGGCGTGCCAGGTACCCAGGCAGTTCATGCTGCTAAAGGTGCCGTCTTCGTTGAGCGGTACGCAGCCGTGGAACAGCAGATTGCCGTTAGCGACCTTATACATGGAGCCGTGGGTATAGAGGAAATCGATGTGGCGATGCAGATGATCGGCGGTGACAAATTCGGACACGAGCTTGTCGATGATGTGCTGCTCCTCGGGCGTGAGCGTGTAGGGGTCCGCTGGATCGACGGTGGGGAAGTCGTTGGTCGTGAGCGGCCACACACTGCCGTCGGCGAGGGTGACCGTGCCGGTGTCGTGATCGACCTTGTCGAGCAGAAGACGGTCGGCCATGTCGAACTCGGGGTGGCGCTGGATAATCTGGCCCTCGAGCTTAAAGAGCAGAACGTTGATGGCTTTGATGAGCGGGCTGATGGGCTCGCCGGCGGTATAGGTAGCGTTGGCAAAGGCGACAAGCTCGCGCAGCGAGATGCCGTAGTCGTTCTCGAGAATCTCGTAGTTGTCGTAGCGCAGGTTGTTGCGTAGCACCGTGGCGATGCAGGCGGGCTCGCCGGCAGCGGCGCCCATCCACAACAGATCGTGGTTGCCCCACTGAATATCGAGCGAATGATAGGTGAGCAGGCGGTCCATAATCTTGGCCGCGCCGCCGCCGCGGTCGAAGATGTCGCCCACCAAGTGCAGGTGGTCGACGGCGAGGCGCTTGATGAGCGAGGCGAGCGACTCGATAAAGTCGTCGGCGCTGGCGGTCTCCAAGATGGATTCGATAATGCGCTCGTGATAACGCACGCGGTAGTTGTTCTCGTCCGGATGCGTGTGCAGCAGCTCGTCGATGATGTAGGCGTAATCGCGCGGGATGGCCTTACGTACCTTGGAGCGGGTGTAGCGGCTCGAAAGCGAGCGGGCAACCACAATGAGCTGGTTGAGCATGGTCTTGTACCAGGTGGGCGAGTCCTCGTGCCGGCTGCGGACCAGATCGATCTTCTCGCGCGGGTAGTAGATGAGCGTGCACAGCTCGCCCTTTTCGTTAAAGGAGAGCGTGTCGCCAAAGATTTCGTCGACATGCTCGCGCACGACGCCCGAGCAGTTGTTGAGGATGTGCATAAAGGCTTCGTACTCGCCATGCACATCGCTCATAAAATGCTCGGTGCCCTTGGGCAGGTTGAGGATGGCCGAGAGGTTGATGATCTCGGTGAATGCGGATTGCTCGGTGGGGAACTGTCTCGACAGCAGGCGCAGATACTTGAAGTCTTGCGGATTGCGATCGAATGCGACCATGAAACACCTTCCGATGTGGTTGGTAAAACTGATAAACAGCGTCAAACGTTTATCAGTATGCGCCGCTTTTGTTTCGATTGGGGTTAGGAGATTGAAATGTTGGCCGAACGGTTTGCTAAATCGATTTAGTCGAGGTAGATATGGCGGATGAGTGGAGACGTAGGGCCGTTTTTGCAGGCGCATACCTCCGGGATCGCTAGAGATGATGGCGGTAAAGATGTTCACTACCTTTGGTTCAATTTGGTAAATAACGGACATTTGTACCGTATTCACGCATGCTGTGCGATAATTTGCGCAGCAATGAGTAAGGAGCCTCATATGAGTGATTTTGTCCTGACCTGTGAATCCGCCGCCGATCGAACCCGTGAGTTCTTTGCGTCGCGCAATATTCCTGTCGTGTGTTTTCATTACGAGATCGACGATGTTGTCTATACGGACGATCTGTATCAGTCGATTACGCCGGACGAGTTTTTTGCCCAGATTGCCGCGGGCGCCATGCCCAAGACGTCTCAGGTGAGCGTGGGTGAGTACGAGGAGTTTTGGGAGCCGTTTGTTGCCGAGGGTAAAGACGTGCTGCACCTGACGTTGTCGTCGGGTATTTCGGGCACGTATGGATCGGCCTGCGTTGCGGCGCAGATGCTCGCGGATCGCTATCCCCAGGGCGGCAAGGTGCGCGTCATCGATTCGCTGGCGGCGTCTTCGGGCCTTGGCCTGCTGGCGGAATGTGCCGCCGACGTTCGCGATAGCGGCGCTTCGCTCGACGAGACGGCCGCTTGGATTGAGGAGCATAAACTCAACCTGCACCACTGGTTCTTCTCGACCGATCTGTCGAGCTACCTGCGCGGCGGTCGCATTTCGGCCGCGAGCGCGATTATCGGCACGGCACTCAAGATTTGCCCGCTTATGACGGTCGATTGCGAAGGTGAGCTGGCGCCGCGTGAGAAGATTCGCACCAAGAAGCGCGCGATCTCCGAGATGGCCAAGACCGTGATGGCGCATGTACAGGACGGCGCGAACTATTCGGGCAAGTGCATCATGTCGCACTCGGCGTGCCGCGAGGACGCCGAGGCTGTTGCGGCGCTGATAGAGGAACAGGTTCCGCAGCTCAAAGGTAAGATTGAGATCAATAGCATCGGTGCTCTGATTGGCTCGCATACCGGCCCCGGCACGGTGGCCATCTTCTTTATGGGCGACAAGCGCGTGGACTAACGTTTGTGGGCTGGCTGACGGTTTGAACGGCTACGCCTGTCCTCCTGACATTTGATAACAGCAAGGCCCGTCCCGTTGTTTGCGGGGCGGGCCAAGATGTTTTGCTAGCGTTTCTTTCCGCGGAAGAAGAAACCGTGTAGCGAGGGCTTGAGTCCGCGGTTGGCACGACGCTCCTCGATATGATCGTGGATCGAGGCGACACGCTCGATGACCTCGTCGGGAATCGGCACGTCGGGATTCATGTTCTCGACCTGGCTGACTTCGGCGGCGGCGACCTGGTCGATAATGGGCACATCGTCGCGCGAGATGACAGGCGTGGCGTCTTCCTTCATCTTGCGGTAGCGCTCCATCATGTCGGTTTGCAGCTGCTGGGCCGAAGGCGGCGTCCAGATGATAGCGTTGGCGCCGGCGGCGATGGTCTCGCGGATGCTCTCGGGCGTCTTGCCACCCGGTGCGATGAGCGGCAGGCTGGGATAGTGCTCTCGCAGCTCGCGTAGGACCTGGGGTGTGTTTTTGCCGGCGGCGATGTTGAGGATCTTGGCCCCGGCGCGCACCTTGGCGTGGGCATCGTCATCGCAGCGAACGACCGTGGCGATGACGGGGATGTCGGCGATGTTGGTGATGTGCTCGACCATCTCGGCGGTAGCGGGGGAGTTGACCACGCAGCCCGCCGCGCCTTGCATCTCGGAGACGGCCGCCATCTGCACGGAGCGCTTACCGGTGGTGGTACCGCCGCCAACGCCCACAAAGACCGGGCACTCGGCAACGGTCAGCAGCGCCTGCGTAATGGCGGGCTGCGGCGTGAAGGGGTAGACGGCAAACACGGCGTCGGCATTGGAGTTGCGGATGACCGCCACGTCGGTGGTGTAGATGAGCGATTTGATGCGGCGTCCAAAGAGCGTAAAGCCGCTGGCCTCCTCGATCTCATCGGGCATGCGGAGGGCCGCCTTGCGCAGGCGCCCGTCGATGGGCAGCGGCTCCATGGGCAAAAGGCCGCTGGGGGTTACGGCCACCTGGGGCTCGGTAAATTCGTCTGCAAGCTCTACCTCAGAGAAGTCGACCGAGGCGACGATGTCCTCGTGAACCTCGGCGGGAACATCGATGGGGGCTTGGTCGTTCGTCGCGGCGGGCGTGTCGAGGGAGCTGGTGGCGACAAAAGCGTCAACACGCTCGTTCAAATCGTTGAGAGAATCCATTGCGGTCCGTTTCTATAATGTGCGGTCGGCAGCGTGCGACCGGCGCTACGTTGCTAAAACGTTTGACGAGTTGATTTTTCCCCGCCGCGCCATCCGTTAGACTGAAGGGCCGCGAACGTGAAGGAGCTGTGGTGGCGGGAATCGAGGTGCTATCTTGGATGTCCCGTATACAAAAGAGAGGTGACGCGGTATGGAAATCTCGACATTATTGGGCTCGATTGGCCTATGCGTGGGCGCAATCGTAGCCGCCGCGGTCATCTACTTTGTGGTTACGGCCATTAAGGGCAAAAGAGCCGAGCGCAAGGAACGCGAGGCACTTAAGCAGCACCGTGACCAGCAGGACAAGCGCGTACGGAGATAGCTTGTTGAGTTGGTCCGTGCGCTAACTGCGTTTTCGGATCAGAGCGATGTAGAAGCCCTCAAAGTCGCGACTGGGCGGGATGGTCAGCGTGCCGGGCATGCCGTTGGCGACGGTCGAGACGTGGCCGGTGGCGATGGCCTCGGTGAGGGCGTTGAACTCGATATGCGGCTTGTCGCCGGCATCCTGGGCGCGACGCGCTTCGCTTTCGCTCGGCGTGCCGTCGAGGGGGATGAGCTCGCAGTCCATGTGTTTGTCGAGGGCCTCTTGCAGGGCGTCCTCGTTTTCCTGCGGTAAGATCGAACAAGTCGAATAGACGAGCGTGCCGCCCGGCTTGAGGGCGCCCATGGCGCGGTCCAGAAGCGCGCGCTGCGAGCGGGCGCACTTGCAGAGCAGCTGCTCGGTCAGGCCGCGCAGGCTTTTCTCGTTGCCGCTGATGACGGTGCCCGTGCCGGTGCAGGGGGCGTCGAGCAGGATGCGGTCAAAGCGGAAGAACTCGTCAAGCTCGCGTGCGTCGATACGCATGACGGGCACGTTTTTGGCGCCCTGGCGGCCCAAGTTGGCCTCGAGCTTTTCGGCGCGGGGAATGCTCATCTCGCAGGCGGTGAGGTGCGCCTGTCCCTGGGTGAGAGCGGCGATCTGTGTCGTCTTGCCGCCGGGGGCCGCGCACATGTCCAGGATATCCTCGCCGGCCTGAGCGCCCAGCACCAAAGGGGGCATCATGGACGACAGGCTCTGCAGATAGATTTTGCCGTTGCGGTAGATGTCGAGATCCCACAGATCGGATACCTGGGCCTCGGGCAGGATAAAAGCGTCCGGGTACCAGGCAACGGTTTGGTGGGCGATGCCGGCTGCGTCGAGCGCGGCGGCGATGTCTTCGGCGGTCGCCTTGAGCGTGTTGGCACGCAGCGTGACCGGGCGCGTGGCAGCGGCGCCAAAGCCTTCGATTATGAGCTCGGCATCGGCAGGCTCATAGGCGCCGGCGACCGTGTCGACCAGAAAGCGCGGCAGGTCGGCGGCGGAGTGTTGGGCGGCAAGCTGGTCGGAAAGCTCGGTAGCAGCAAACTGCCTGAGCTTGAGCTCGGCCTTGACCTGCTTTTTCTGCTTACGACGACGCGGCTTGGACATCCGTCTTTCCTTCCCATTCCATTAAAAAGTAGTCAATTTGGGACGGGGCTATTTTAGCTGCCCGTCCGTTTCGGCAGACGTTGCAGTTAAATTTGGGACGGGGTAGCTAAAATAGCCCCGTCCCAAATTGACTAGTCTGCCTTGGCGTTTGTCTAGTACTGGCTCTCGTGCTTGCTAAAGAAGTCGAAGCGCGGGGGCAGCGGCTTTACGCGGTGCTCGCCGGGCTTCTCGCCCAGGCTCTCCACAAACTCATCCGTGGAGGCAAAGATGTTATCCCAGCTAAAGAAGGCGACCGGATCGACGTCGAAGTACTCGCAGATGAGCTCGCAGCCGGCCGGCACAATACCGTGCATCAGGACGGTCGCCACGCGCAGCTCGGTAAAGGCGTCGACCAGTGCCTGCGTCATTGCGGCGTTTGCCTCGCTACCCTCGAGCTTGTTGGCAGCCTTGGAGGCGTCGCTCCAGCGCTTGTTGGCGGCACGCAGGTAGTCGTCGCACACGGCGAGCGCGCGGTGCGTCTCGAACTTGTACATGGCCTGCTCAAAGGCGAGAGCTGCCTGCTCGGCGGCTTCGACCACGGTGGCGGAGGCGGCACCGGCGGGGATGCAGCCGTTGCGGTACGGGCTCTCGTCGCCCTCCTTGACGGCGACGCCGTAGAAGCAGCTGCGGGCCAGGCGGTTGAACACGCCGGTCAAAAGCGCGCTCTCCTTAAGGGCCGGGTCGATAACGCGCTTGTCGTCGCAGGCGCGCACCTCGTTGCCGTCCTTGTCCTTGCCGGTCACGCGTGTGTCATATGCCTTGGGGCTAAAGCTCACCGGCTTCTCGGACAGGCCGAGCGACAGCCAATGCGCGCGCATCTGCTCGCAGGTGTAGTGGTTGAGCAGGTCGTCTGCCGGCGGGGGAGGCGTCTGCGAGGACGAGCTTGCCTTTTTGCCCATGTAGAGCAGGTGATAGCAGGCGCTGACGGTGCTCTGCGTGAGGTTCCAACCCAGGGCCTCCCACATGGCGGTCTGCGCGATGCAGTAGAAGTAGATGTTGTCCTGACCGATAAACTGGTAGATCTGTGCGTCGTCAGAGCACCACCAGTCGCGCCAGTCGAGCGAGCTGTGCTGGTAGGTGGGTGCGGGGACCTGGGTGGAATCGGCGGCGGGCTCGCCCATGAGGGCGGCATCCTGGGCGGCGACGCCCTCGGTCACGCCGGCGGCGCGGGCATCGCGGGCGAGCACGGTGCGGGTGTAGCTGATGGGCGCCCACAGGCTCTCGGGCCAGCACCAGCAGGTGACATCGGTCACGCCATCGACCTCGGGCACCGGAACGCCCCAGTCGATGTTGCCGGTGATGCGGAAGGGCACGAGCGCCTTGCCGCTGCGGAAGCGCACGCCGCCGTTGGCGAGCACCGCGTGGGCGGCGTCGCGCTCCTTCCAGCTGGGGAAGGTGACGGTAAAGCTGCTCTTGTTGCCCTCGGGCTCCAGCACGGTGTGCTCGGGGAGCTGGTCCTCGACGGCGTCGAAGGCCTCGCGGAACTTGTTCTGGATGTAGAGCTGTGCCGGCAGCAGCCACTCCTCCATGGTCTTGGAGACCACGGAGCGAACCTGCGGGTTCTGGGCGAGCTTGGCGGTGTAGGTCTTCATAAAGTCGAGGTAGGCCGGCAGGTCGAAGTAGAGGTTGTCGACCGGGCGCAGCTCGGGCACCTCGCCGGTGAGCTGGCTCTTGGGTGCGATGAGCTCCTCGGGCTCAAACTGGTGGCCCAGGTCGCACTCGTCGGCATAAGCCTTCTCGGACTTGCAGCCTTGGATGGGGCAGCGGCCGATGACCTGGCGACCGTTGAGGAACGTACCGGCCTTGGCGTCGTAGAACTGCAGGGTAGAGCGCTTGGAGATGGTGCCCTGCTCGTGCAGGCGCTCGATAATCTCGGCGGTCACCTTGTTGTGAATCTGCGCAGCCGGCTCAAGGCCCGAGCCGCCGTAGATGTCGCAGCTGATGTTGTAGTTGTTGAGGGTCGCGGCCTGACGGGAGTGATTGGACTCGACATACTCGCTAATGGACTTATCGTAGCCCTCGTTCTCCTTGAGCTTGCGGTAGCTCTCCATGATGGGCGAGCCGTAGCAGTCGGTGCCCGAGGTGAAGATGACGTTCTCGCGGCCCAGGCGGTCGCGCAGGAAGCGGGCGAAGAAGTCGGCCGGGACAAAGACGCCGCCAACGTGGCCAAAGTGAAGACCCTTGTTGCCATAGGGCTCGCCGGCGGTAACGATGGCGCGGCGAGGCCAGCTGGGACGGTCGTTCATGGAGTATTTGGATGCCATGGGACTCCTTCGCATATGGTGAGAGCGTGGCCGGGCGCAAGGCCTGGCGACGCGGTGGTCAATTCGTGCATATCGTTCGACATTATCGCACATGCGGGCGGGTACGTGGCAGGGGCGCTATCCTAAGATGCTATGAATGAGATTTCCAACATACATGCGTTTGAAGACGAGGATTTCCTGCACGCTTGCTTTGTGTGGGGGATGGTCGTGCTTGGCGCATTTGCCGTGTGCCTGGTGCCGGTGTTTATGCTGCTGGGTGGGCCCGCGGACTTGGATGCGGCTGATGCGGGTGGCTGGACGGCTGTCTTGGGCTGGATAGTCGGCTTGGCTGCGGTTTCGGCGGCGTCATTTGCCGTGCACGAGTTGGTGCACGGCGTGTTCTTTAAGCTGCTGGCTCCTGCGGGCGCGCAGGTTACCTTTGGGGCGAACCTCGAGACGTGCATGATCTATGCCTGCGCCGAGGGCGTTGTGTATTCGCGCCGGCGGTACGTGGCGGTTTGCCTGGCGCCGACGGTTGTCGTGACGACAGCATTTGCCCTGGGGTTTGCGTTCTCGGGCTATCCGTTGCTGTGCTATCTGGCAGCCGGCTTGCATTTGTCGGGCTGTGTGGGCGACTGGTACTACGTGCGGACCATTTTGCGCGACCGCCGCATTGTCGCCTGCGAAGATACGTCCTTTGGCGTTCGCTTTTTCGCAAGGTAGTCTTTTTGGGACGGGGCTATTTTGACTACTTTTTGGAGATGGGTATTTTTGACTGCTTTACGTCAAAAGTAGTCAAAATAGCCCCGTCCCAAAAAGACTACCCTGGGCAAAGATTGGGAGGAGATGTCCATGAAGCCGCTGCTGCTGCATGCGTGCTGTGCGCCGTGCTCGCTTGAGCCGGTTCGTCTGCTGCGCGAGGAGGGGTTTGAGCCCACGATTTGTTGGACCAACCCCAATATTCAGCCGCGCGATGAATGGCAGCGGCGTTTGGACGAGCTGCGCCGGTGGTGTGCCGATGGCGACATCGAGCTTATCGAGGCGGGGGAGGACCGCGAGCGCTGGGAGGCCGGCGTGGCCCCGCTGGGCGCCGATCGGCCCCGTCGCTGTCGCGCGTGCTATGCCCTGCGCCTGGCCGAGGCATGCCGTGTGGCCCAGGAGCGCGGGTTTGAGTTTGTGGGTACGACGCTCGCCGTCTCGCCGTATCAGTTGTTCGACACCTGCAATGACGTGCTTGAGCGCTTGGCGGCGGCACATGGGCTCACCCCGGTGATTCGCGATTTTCGCCCGTATTATCCCGAGGCGACACGCCGTTCGCGCGAGCTGGGTATGTATCGGCAGAATTATTGCGGCTGCCGATTCTCGGCCGTCGAGGCGGCCATGGACCGCGCCCGCATCCGCGACGAGCGCAAAGCGTCCAAAAAGTAGTCCTTTTGGGCTGGCAGCCTGCTAGGATGTAGAGCGGATTTTAGCTATATAAGGAGTATTCGACGTGTCTATGCGTACCGATGATTTTGACTACAACCTTCCTGAGGAACTGATTGCCCAGGCTCCTGCTGAGCCGCGCGACTCCTGCCGCCTACTGGTGGTGGATCGCAAGGGCTCCCAGGCGGGAACGCCGCTGGAGCATGGCGGCACCGTCGAGCACCGCATCTTCCGCGACATCATCGACTATATCGAGCCGGGTGACGTGCTCGTCATCAACCAGACGCGCGTGATGCCGGCCCGTCTTATCGGTCGCAAGGCCGGCTCGGGCGGCGTGGTCGAAACGCTGCTGCTCAAGCGCCGCGAGGACGTGGATCCGTTGGGTCACGTTTGGGAGTGCTTGGTCAAGCCGGGCAAGCGCCTAAAGCCCGGCGCTCAGATTGAGTATCGCGCCGGTGGTGCCCATGCGCCCGAGGGTGCTCCCGTGGTGCTGACGGCCGAGGTCGTCGACTTTGTCACCGATAGCCGCGGCGGCCGCCTGGTGCGTTTTGAGCCGGCCGGTTGCAATGCCGCCGGCGAGCCGCGCACGCTCGATGAAGCCATCCATGCTGCCGGCCACGTGCCGCTGCCGCCCTACATTACCGATTACGAGGGCGATCCCGAGAAGTACCAGACCGTCTACGCCATGAAGGAGGAGCACTCAGCTGCCGCTCCCACGGCGGGCCTGCACTTTACTCCCGAGCTCATGGCGGCTATCGAGGCCAAGGGTGCGAAGTTTGCCGCCGTCGAGCTCGAGGTGGGCATCGATACCTTCCGTCTGGTGGAGGAGGACGACCCCACGCAGCACGTGATGCACACCGAGCGCTATCACGTGTCGCAGGAGGTTGTCGACGCCGTGCATAAGGCTAAGGCCGAGGGGCATCGCGTGATTGCTGTCGGTACCACCGCAGTCCGCTCGCTCGAGAGTGCGTTTGACGCGGACGCGCCGGTGTCCGATCCGGCTGTGACGGCGCGCTATTTTGAGGGCCGTAAGGACGGGGCCGACACGCTCGGCCGTGGTGACATCGTGGCGCGCGAGAACGCGACGACGCAGCTCTACCTCATGCCCGGCTCGACCTATCACGTGGTCGACGCGCTGATCACTAACTTCCATGTTCCGCGCTCCACACTCATGATGCTCGTGAGCGCACTTGCTAGCCGCGACCAGATCATGGATGCCTACGCCGCCGCTATCGAGCAGCGCTACCGCTTCTTCAGCTTTGGCGACGCCATGCTCATTTTGTAGGTTCCGCCGTTCTGCCGAACGGCGGACCGGCCGACGCTGTAAACGCCCCTAAGCGGCAATCTGACGTTCAATCGTCGGGCATGACCAGAAGGTCAATGCCCTCCTCCTTCACGTCACCTTGCTCGCTTAGGGGCGTTTTCGCTGACTTCGCCAAAACATCGGCGTTGCCGTGGTTCAACCTGCCAAAAAGGGACAGGTTTATTTTGGCAGGTTTTATCTGGGCAAACGTTGTTGATGCAATGGGGACTGCTTTATATGCACCAAGTTGGTGCAAAGTAGCCTGGCCCCTTTGCACCAATCAAAAAGTTGCGGTGAGTGTTTTTTGGCAGCTGGTTTACTTGCTCGCGAACAGCCAGATTAGGACGATCACGAGGATTACGGCGACAATGCAGACGATTGCGCCGGTGAATTTAACGCGTGAGTCACGGGTGCGCTCGCGCACGTCGTTCTCGGCGGCTTCGAGCTGAGCCACTTCGCGCTCGGTTTCGGCACGCTCGTCCTTATCGCGAGCCAGGGAGCCCGCGAGCGATTCGGTGATCTCGGGATGGTTGTGCACCTCGGTCGCCTGCTCGATGATCGACTCCGCATGCGCGACGTCCGCCTGGGCATTGGCGATAGCCTGCTCTTGCTCTTGACGCGCTTTGTCCTCGGTGACGATCTTCTCGCGTAATTCGCGCTGGCGCGTTGCAGCGGCCGCCTTTGCGGTTTGCAGCTCGTCGCGCGCGGCATCAGCCTCGGCCGTCACGGTCTGATGGGCGCGCTTGGCGTCGGCGATGGGGGCTTGCGCCTGCTCGACGGCGTGCTCGGCGGCTGCGAGCGAGTGCTCAAGATCGGCGGTGATGCGCGGGACATCCTCCTCGGCTTTACGCAGGGCATCAGCCGTGTCGGAGATCTGCATCGAAAGCTCGCTGGTGCGCACCGTATAGTTGGCAGGATTTGCCGAGGGATTGCGCTGCAGCTCGGCATACTCATGACGCAGCGTCTCGAGCTGGGCGCGCGTGGCGTTGACGGTTTGCTGCGCTGCGGCAACGCCGGCGTCGCGCTCGGCCTGTACCTTGTCGCGGATGCGCTTGGAATCCTCGAGACGTCGTACGAGGCGGTTACCGGTCTCGCGCGAGCTGGCTTCGCGCGCTTCGACGGCATCGAGTGCGGCTTTGAGACGCCGCTCGGTGGCGTCGCCCTCTTCTTTTATTTGTTCGAGCTGCGCTTTGAGCTCTGTTGTCTTGGCGGCATGGGTGTCGCGGTCAATCTCGGCGGCCGCAATGGTCTTTTGTGCCGTGGCGATTGCCTGGCGCTGCTCGGCGACGATTTGGTCGTAGCGGCCTGCGATATCCTGGCGCGTCTCGAGCTCCTCGCCTTGATCGGCGATGCGCTGATCAAGTTCGGCCAGGTGGGCACGAGCGTCCGCGAGCGCCTTCTTTGCGGCGTTCATCTCGCGCATGGCAGAGGCGCCCTGGGCGATAAAAGTGCCTACGGCGTTTGCTGTATTTGAGACGGCGGTTCCCAGATCGCGGCTGGCTGCAGGGGCGTGTGGAGCGGTCGGGTGACCGGCGTCGGCCGTACCCGCATCGGGCGCCTGCGACGTGGCGATATTGCCGGTGCCGCCCTCGATCACGGAAAAGCCGGCAGTGTGCGGGTCAACTGCATCTGCGCCAATTGTAGGGTGCTCGAGCTGTAAGAACGAAGGTACGGTGCTGCCTTGGTCGGCAACGGGGGTCTCGCCAGGCACGAAGGTCGATGCGGCCTCGGCGGCCTTCTCTTCTTCGGCGTCCACATCGGCGTCGGCCACGGCGTCTTTCATCGCTTTGACGGCATCCATCATGGAGTCCATGACGGCATCGAGCTCTTCTTCCGAAGATACCTCGATGGGGCCTGTCGCCTGTGGCGCGGGGTCCGCGTCGGGCTCGGCGTCGTTCGACTCCGGTTGCTCGCCTTCGTCATGCTCGACAGTATCGCCTGTGTCTGTTGCCTTATCCGCACCGGCGTGCGCATCTTTGGCGGATGCATCGACGGAAGCGGCGACGCAGGTAGGAGTGCTGCAGTCGTCGACGGCGTCTGCGGAATCATCAATATGCTGCTGAGTCTGGGGGTCCAGCTCGTCTGTCATAGGCATGTGCTCCTCATCGTTGATTGTCACCCTATGATAAAGTCTCGCGCCGGCATCCCGCGCGCCGCAGCAAAGTTTCAAAACGTGTTCGATGGCTCGCTTGGATAGCAAAAATTCGGCCGCTATATTCAGTTTGCGCTTGACATTTCCTTCTCCGAAAGACGTTATGCCGTTCACCTGCCGCGGTCTTTATAATGGTTTGCGTATGAACCGCAACCAAGGAGTTTCAGTTTATGGACCAGAGCCTATTTAAATTCGACCTGATCGCCGAGGATCCGACGACGCATGCGCGTGCCGGCGTGCTGCACACTCCGCACGGCGACATCGAGACGCCGATCTTTATGCCCGTGGGCACCAAGGCAAACGTCAAGGGCATCCCTACCGAGACCGTCAAGCAGCTCGGCGCCCAGATCGTGCTTGCCAATACCTATCACCTGTCCATGCGCCCCGGCGAGGACACCATCGCCGAGTTGGGTGGCCTGCACAAGTTTATGAACTGGCATGGCCCCATCCTCACTGATTCCGGCGGTTTCCAGGTGTTCAGCCACAACGACGCCGTCAAGCTCACCGACGAGGGCGTGCGCTTTATCGTCAACGACTACGACGGCCGCCACGTGTTCTGGACGCCCGAGGACAACATGGAAATCGCCATGAAGCTCGGCTCCGACATCTGCATGCAGCTCGACCAGTGCCCGGGCTATCCCGCCACGCGCGCCTACGTTGAGCGCGCCGTTGAGCTGTCGAGCATGTGGGCCGAGCGCTGCTATAAAGCTCATACCCGCGACGACCAGGCGCTCTTTGGCATCGTTCAGGGTGGCATGCATCTGGACCTGCGCCTGCGTTCGCTGCGCCATCTGGAGGAGTGCGGTGACTTCCCCGGTTACGGCATTGGCGGCTACTCGGTGGGCGAGGACCACGAGACCATGTTTGAGACGCTGGCACCGCTTGCGAGCGAGTACATGCCCAAGCACAAGCCGCGCTACCTGATGGGCGTCGGCAACCCGACGACGCTCGTGCGTGGTGTAGGCGTGGGCATCGACATGTTCGACTGCGTGCTGCCGACGCGCACCGGCCGCATGGGGACGGCGTTCTCGAGCGAGGGTCGCCTTAACTTCCGCAACGCCCGCTTTGCGCACGACGACGGCCCCATCGATCCCGCCTGCACCTGCCCGGTGTGCACGGGCGGCTACAGCCGTGCGCTCATTCGCCATATGGTCACGCAGAAGGAGATGCTCGGCGGCATTTTGCTTTCGATGCACAACATCTACTACCTGCTCAACCTTATGCAGCGTGCCCGCCAGGCCATTATCGAGGGCCGTTACGGCGCGTTCGTGAGCGACTGGATGAACAGCCCCGCGGCAGTGGATTACTAAGAGCTGCGGGTGCGCTTACGGGGGCGCTCGCGCGGTGTCGAGGCTACGTGCCAATCGACCGTGCGTAGCCGGTGCCGGGCATCGCATACGTCGGCATCGCTTGCACGACCTCTGACCGATGCCTTGCAAGCGCTTGATGCATCGTGGGTACCATACCGAATGGTTGATGTTCGGGCGGGTGTTTGACGCATGGCGTCGACCCCGCCCGTTTCTATTTTCGATAGGAGTATCTCATGATTAAGAATGAGAACGTCGAGGGCGAGCCGGCCTACGACGAGACGTACCGACGCGGCCCCGTGGTTATGCGCGGCCCTATGATTCCTAAGGACAACACCTACGCCAACCTGCTGGCGCCCGAGGACTCGACTGACTGGTTGCACGCCGATCCGTGGCGTGTGCTGCGCATTCAGGCCGAGTTTGTCGATGGCTTCGGCGCGCTTGCCGAGCTCGGGCCCGCGGTGACCATCTTCGGCAGTGCCCGTACGCCCAAGACCGATCCGCTCTACAAGGCGGCGCGCACGGTCGGCCGCAAGATCGCGCAGCGCGGCGTGGCGGTTATCACCGGCGGTGGTCCTGGCATTATGGAGGCGGCCAACAGGGGAGCGGCGAGCGCCAACGGCAAGTCGGTCGGCTTGGGTATTGAGCTTCCGCACGAGCATGGGCTCAACAAATACGTGAACCTCGGCATGGACTTCCGTTACTTCTTTGTGCGCAAGACCATGTTTGTCAAATACAGCTCGGGTGCCATCGTGTTTCCCGGTGGTTTTGGTACGCTCGACGAGATGTTTGAGGTGCTCACGCTGGTGCAGACGCACAAGGTCAAGCGCATGCCGCTTGTTTTGGTGGGCAGCGAATACTGGCAGGGCCTGTTCGACTGGCTCAACGGCCCGGTGATGGATGCCGGCATGATCAGCCCACTCGATCCAGACCTCGTCCACATCACCGATGACCTCAACGAGGCCGTCGACATCGCCCTGAGCGGGCTGATGTAGGGTAGGTAAAATGGGACGGGGCTAAAAAGACTGGTCTGAAACGTTTGATATCAGTCTTTTTGGCCCCGTCCCAAATGAACTGCTTCCAAGTTGCGGTGGAATAGGGATTGATTTGCGGTTGATAAGCCAAAAACAGTCCCTATTCCACCGCAAGTGGTAAAGGTGCCCCTAGTGGATGGGCTGGTAGCGGGGGCAGTAGCTGATGGCGATGGCGTCGACGCCTACGTGGGTGGCGATGGTGCAGCCGATGGGGCCGGTGCCGGCGTCTACGTAGTTCTGGCCTGCGAGCGCTTGGTTGACGAGCTCCTGCTCCTCGGCGGCGCCGGTCGTGAGCACACGTACGCTGGAGCCCGGGTGCTCGGCCAAAAATGCGAGGCAATCTGCCATGGTGTTGGTGACGATGCGCTTGGCGCCACGACCCTTTTTGATCGCCTTGATCTCGCCCGATTTCCACTCCGGCGAAACGGCCAGGCGAATATTGAGCATCTGCGTGAGCTGGCCGGCGAGCTTGGGCGCGCGGCCGTTCTTAACGAGGTTCTCGAGCGTGCGGGGAATCAGCAGCAGATGGGCGTCGGGCAGCGTCGCGCGGATCTGCGCTTCGGTCTCGTCCAGGCTGCGGCCGTCCTCACGCATGGCCAGCGCGTACTCCACCAGCAGGCCCTCGGCACCCGAGCCGGTGCGCGAATCGATGCAGCGCACGTCGAGCTCGTGCGCTTCGGCCGTCAGGCTGGCGTTGGCATAGCAGGCGGACCACTCACTGCACAGTGAGATAAAGATGGCGCTATCGTGGCCGTCGGCGCGCACGCGGTCAAAGAGTGCCTTGAACTCGCCGGCGCTTGGCTGCGAGGTGTGCGGCAGCTGCTCGGATCCGGCCATGCGGACGACGTATTCCTCGGCGGTAATCTGCACCTGGTCGAGCAGGTCTTCGCCTTCGATAATCACATGAAGCGGAATCACGTAAATGCCGAGCTCTTGGGCGCGGGCGGGGGAGATGTCCGACGTGGAGTCGGTTATGATGGCAAAAGACATAATTGCACCTTTCGTTGGGGCGCGACGGCGCCGCCTTCTGAGAGCAAAGTGCGACAAGTATAGTAGAGTCGCTCCACATTGCTAGGTTCAATTGTTGAATAGTCAACAGTTTGAAGTGTCGGTGTGGAAATCTTCAACTGGGGAAGAGGGATGTCGATGGAGGCTCTGGAGATATGCAAGCGGTCGGTCGTGCTGTTTGATTTTGACGGCACGGTGGCCGATACGGGCCGGGCGGTGATGACCTCGACGCGTAAAACGCTGGCTGCGCGCGGGTTTTCTGAGGCGCAGATGGGTGACCTGCGCCGCATGATCGGGCCTCCGTTGTGGAAGAGCTTCCACGACTTTTACGGCTTCTCGCGCGAGGAGTCGCTTGTGGTGGCCGACGAGTATCGTGCCTTTTTTGATGAGCTGGGACCGGAAGAGTACCCCGTGTTCGATGGAATCCCCGAACTGCTCGATGGCCTGGCCGCCCAGGGGCATCACTTGGCCGTGGCGACGTCGCGCATGGAGGCAAAGTGCATTGACATGGTGGGCGAGCTGGGGCTTTCGCAGTTTGAGGCGGTGGTCGGTATGAATCCGCCGCAGGGGCGCGAGACCAAGGCCGATTCGGTTCGCGATGCCCTGGCGGCGCTCGGCGCGACGGCGGACGATGCCGTGATGATCGGCGATCGCTTTAACGATGTGGAGGGTGCGCACGCAATGGGCGTGCCGTGCATTGGCATCTACTCGGGCGCGGCGGTGCCGGGCGAGCACGAGGCGGCGGGTGCCGATGCAGTGGTGCACTCGGTGGCCGAGCTTGCTAAACTTTTCGCCATCTAATGACGTTATGCGAGGGGCGGGTGTGGCCGTCGCTCATTGGTAAGGAGGTCGTCCATGAATCAGGTGGAGCAGAGCGTTACCGAGTATGTCGACGAGATCTGGGAAGATGTCGTTGCCGATATCGAGCAGCTGGTGAGCTATCCGTCCGTGGCCGTTGCTGCCCATGCGGAGCCCGGTGCGCCGTTTGGCCGCCCGGTCCGTGATGCGCTCGATTGTGCGCTCGGCATTGCGCAAAAGCTCGGCTACCAGACGAGCGACGACGAGGGCTATGTGGGCATCGCCGACATTCCCGGCCGCGGCGATAAGCAGCTTGCGACCATCTGCCATGTGGATGTGGTGCCCGCCGGTCCCGGTTGGAACACCGACCCGTTTGCGATGGAGCGCCGCGAGGGCTGGCTGCTCGGTCGTGGCGTGATCGACGACAAGGGCCCGGCCGTGTTGTCGCTCTACGCCGGTGCCTACCTGATCAAGCACGGCATTGTGCCGCGCTATACCTTCCGCGCGCTGCTGGGCTGCGATGAGGAAGTGGGCATGTCCGACGTTCACCATTATCTGGAGAACCACGCAGGCCCCGACTTTTTGTTTACGCCCGATGCCGAGTTCCCGGTCTGCAATGCCGAGAAGGGCCAGTTTGGGGCGACGTTTGTGAGCTCCAAGATCGACGGCGGGCGCATCGTATCGTGGAGCGGTGCCGAGGCGAGCAACGCCATTCCGTCGCAGTCTATCTGCGAGCTCGCGATTGCCGCCGATGAGCTGCCGGCACCCGTTGAGAACGCCGACCGCCTGGAGATCACGGCGCTCGATAACGGGCATGCGCAGATTTTCGCCCACGGTATTGGCGGTCACGCTTCGATGCCCGAGGGAACGATCAATGCCGTCGGCCTCATCGTGGCGTATCTGCGCGAGGCCGAGGGCGCGTTTGGTGCACGCGACGAGCGCCTGCTGACGCCCGCCGAGCACGAGTTTGTCAAGTTTCTGACCTTTGTACATGCGGATGCCTATGGCCACGGCCTGGGTATCGACGCGACGAGCCCGGCGTTTGGCCCGCTCACGTGCAACCCCGGTGTTATCCGTGTGATGGATGGCCATATTGAGCAGGTCATCGACGTACGTTTCCCCGACAGCACGAGCGCCGATACCATCTGCGAGCAGCTCGAGCCGCTCGTGGGCCGCTTTGGCGTGACGTGCCGCGTGGGTCGTGCAAAGGTGCCGTTCTCGGTGTCCGCCGACGATCCGGCCGTGAAGGCGCTTATTGATACCTATAACGAGTTTACGGGCAAGCATGCCGAGCCCTTTGCCATGGGCGGCGGCACGTACGCGCGCAACTTTGCCCGCGCCGTGTCGTTTGGCCCCGAGGAAACCGGCCTGGAGCTGCCCGCATGGGGCGGCCAGATGCACGGCCCCAACGAGTGCGCCAACGAGGAACAGCTCAAGCAGGCGCTCAAGATCTACATCGTGGCGATTTTGCGCTTGAATGAGCTGGAGCTTTAAGGTTTCGCGGTTTCCTAATCTAAGTTGCGATGGAGTAGTTCCTAGAATGGGCCATTTGATGGCCAAGCAGGAACTATTTCACCGCAACTTTGTTTTTATTAGTGTAAAAGGCGGGCCATGCTTGGGGGCGGGTTTGTTATTCGTTTGTAAAGCCGAGTCGCGCTTGCGGTAAGGGTCTATCAAATGCCCGTAAGAAACCGCAGTTGGCGCGGGCGCTACCCGATCGGGGTCGTATCTTTCCAAACAGCAAAGCGGGCAGGGTGCCCGCGAGTCGCATGTATGAAAGGAAGATCATGCTCGATCAGGCTTATTCTCGTCGTCAGTTCCTCGGCCTCGCTGGTGGTCTTGCCAGCTTCGTGGGCCTCGGCCTCGTTGGTTGCGGCGGCGCAGGCGCTTCCAACGCCGCCGACAAGGGCAGCGCCACTGCCGAGTCCGTCTCCGGCGAGGTGACCTACGACGGCGCCTCCTCGTTCCAGGCTCTCGTCGAGGCCGCTGCCGAGAAGTTCATGGACGCCAACCCGGACGTCTCCGTCTCTGGCTCGGGCAACGGTTCGGGCAAGGGCCTGACCGCCGTTGCCGCCGGTACCGTCACCATCGGTAACTCCGACGTCTTCGCCGAGACCAAGCTCGAGGCCGACCAGGTCAAGAACCTCATCGACCACGAGGTCGCCGTCGTGGGCATGGGTCCCGTCGTCTCCAAGAACGTGAAGGTCGACGACTTGTCCCTCGAGCAGCTCAAGGGCATCTTCTCCGGCCAGATCACCAACTGGAAGGAGGTCGGCGGCGACGACGCCACCATCGTCGTTCTCAACCGCAAGGCCGGCTCCGGTACCCGCGCCACCTTCGAGGCCGCCGTCTTTGGTGACGAGGCCGTCGACTTTAAGGGCGACGCCGAGCTCGACAAGTCCGGCGACGTCCAGACTCAGATGGCCAGCACCGACAACGCCATCTCCTACCTCGACTTCTCGCACTTCGACGACTCCAAGTTCAACGCCATCAAGGTCGAGGGCGTGGAGCCCAAGAGCGCAAACGTCACTGACGACTCCTTTAAGATCTGGGCGACCGAGCACATGTACTGCGCAAAGGACGCCGACGATGCCACCAAGGCCTTCCTGGAGTTCATGCTTTCCGACGACGTCCAGGGCAAACTTGTCGAGGAGCAGGGCTTTATCCCCGTCTCTGCCATGAAGGTCGTCAAGGACGCCAGCGGCAAGGTCTCCGCTAAATAAGTAATCGCCCCGGAAAGGTTTGCAATGGCAAAACAGCTGCCAAAGCGCGACCTTGAGAACGTGGGCCTGGGCGTCACGGGCGCGTGCGTAGCGCTCGTGACGCTTGTCGTTGCCGCGCTCATCTTTATGGTCGCCCAAAAGGGCCTCTCGGCTTTTCTCAAGGACGGCGTTTCGGTCGTCGAGTTCTTTACCGGCACCAAGTGGGACCTGGCCAACACGGCCGAAAACGGCCTGCCCTATACCGGCGCCCTGCCCCTGATCGTCACCTCGTTTGCGGTCATGGTGCTCTCCACGCTTATCGCGCTGCCCATCGCCATCGGCTCTGCCATCTTTGCGGTCGAGATTAGCCCTAAGTTTGGCTCCAAGGTGTTTCAGCCGCTTATTGAGCTTTTGACCGGCATTCCCTCGGTCGTCTTTGGCCTGGTCGGCTTTCACGTGGTCGTCGGTCTTATGAAGAGCGTTTTCCACGTGAGCACGGGCCTGGGCATCTTGCCCGGCGCCATCGTGCTGGCCGTCATGATCTTGCCGACGATGACCACCCTTTCGGTCGATGGCCTGCGTGCCGTGCCCGATAGCTGCCGTCAGGGTTCGCTCGCGCTGGGCTACACCCGCTGGCAGACCATCTGGCACGTGGTACTCAAATCCGCCATGCCGTCGCTCATGACCGCGGTCATCCTTGGCATGACCCGCGCCTTTGGCGAGACGCTCGCCGTGCGCATGGTTATCGGCGGTATCGAGGCCATGCCGACGTCGCTGCTGTCGCCGGCGTCCACCATCACCACCACGCTCACCACGTCTATGGCGGTCTATGCCGAGGGCTCGGCCCAAGACGACGTCCTGTGGGCGCTCGGTCTGCTGCTGATGGGCATGAGCCTCATCTTTATCCTGATCATCCACCTTATCGGCCGCAAGGGGGCGAAGGCTCGTGGCTAGCACGCGCATTCATATCGACGAGGCGAGACTCGGGCGCGTCCAAAAGCAGGACCGCATCGCCACGGGCGTGCTGGCGGCAATCGTCGCCATCGTCATGCTCATCGTCGTCTCCATGGTGGCCTATATTCTGTTCGAGGGCATCTCGACGCTGTTCCAGCCGGGATTTCTCACGCAGCCCGCGCGCGCCAACGGAACCCAGGGCGGCGTGCTCTACCAGCTGTTCGACTCGTTCTATCTGCTACTGATCACCCTAGGTATCTCGGTGCCCATCAGCTTGGGCGGCGCGGTCTTCTTGGTTGAGTACGCGCCGGACGGGCCCATCCGCGACATCGCCTCCACCGCCATCGAGACGCTGTCCTCGCTGCCTTCCATCGTCGTCGGCATGTTCGGCTTTCTGGTGTTCTCGGTGCAGCTGGGCTGGAAGTACTCCATCATCTCCGGCGCCGTCGCGCTCACCATGTTCAACATTCCCATCCTGGTGCGCGTGATCCAGCAGGCGCTCGAGGACGTGCCGCAGGCCCAGCGCGATGCGTGCCTGGCTATGGGCCTCACCCGCTGGGAGGCCACGCTGCACATCCTGATCCCCGAGGCCATGCCTGCCATCGTGACCGGCATCGTGCTTTCGGCCGGCCGCGTGTTTGGCGAGGCCGCGGCGCTGCTCTTTACCTCGGGCATGAGCTCGCCGGTGCGTCTGAACTTCTTCAGCTTTAACCTGTCGAGTCCCACTTGCGCCTGGAACGTGTTCCGCCCCGGTGAGTCGCTCGCCGTGCACATCTACAAGATCTACGGCGAGGGCAGCCCCGAGGCACAGCAGATTGTTTGGGGCACCGCGGCACTGCTGATGATCTGCGTGCTGCTGTTTAACGTAGTCGCCCGTATCGTGGGCAAGCAACTGGCAAGGAGGATGACGGCCGAATGAGCGAGATAAATGCAACGCCCGCAACCGAGGCGGCCGCGTCCGAGACCCAGGACTTTTTGTCGAGCGTGGGGGAGAGCGAGAATCGCGTTCGCGTAAGCGGCAAAGCCGTGAGCGACGAGGTCGTGCTTTCCACCAAGGACGTCAACGTTTACTATGGCGACCACCATGCGCTGCACGATACGTCGCTCGACTTTCACAAGGGCGAGATCACGGCGCTCATCGGGCCTTCGGGCTGCGGTAAGTCGACCTTTTTGCGCAGCCTCAACCTTATGAATCGCGAGATTCGCGGTTGCCGCGTGGAGGGCGAGATCAACTACCGCGGGCGCAACGTGAACACCAAGACCGAGAACACCTACGAGCTGCGTCGCTCCATTGGCATGGTGTTTCAGCAGCCCAACCCCTTTCGCAAGTCCATTCGCGACAACATCACGTTTGCGCCCAAACGCCACGGCATTACTGACCGCGACGAGCTCGATCGCATGGTCGAGGAAAGCCTGCGCGGCGCGGCGCTGTGGGACGAGGTCAAGGACAAGCTCGACAAGAGCGCCTACGCGCTTTCGGGCGGCCAGCAGCAACGCCTGTGCATTGCGCGCACGCTGGCGCTCAATCCCGATGTGATTCTGTTTGACGAGCCCTGCTCGGCGCTCGACCCCATCTCGACGCTGGCAATCGAGGACCTGATGTCATCGATTGTTGCCGATCGCGCCATCGTCATCGTGACGCACAACATGGAGCAGGCGTCGCGCGTGTCCAACCGCACGGCGTTTTTCTACATGGGCGATATGGTCGAGTACGACGAGACCGACGAGATTTTCCAACGGCCCAAGGATAAGCGGCTGAATGATTACCTCACCGGCATGTTCTCCTAGTCCGGGACATGCTTGAGGCCCGCGGCGGCCATGGTTGCTGCGGGACTGATTGGAGAGGCGGGTCATCTCTTGCGGGAGATGGCCCGCCTTTTTGCTCTGCGACCGAAACGACCACCACAAAGGGGACAGGCACCTTCGTGGTGGTTTGGGGCGGGGCTCGCTGCTATCATGGACAACGTTGAATTTCTACGAAGGAGCAGGGCATATGGCGATTCTTTTGGGATGCGATTCCGTCAGCCTAGAGTTTCCCACCAAGCATATTTTCGATAGCGTGACGCTTGGCGTGGACGAGGGTGACCGCATTGGTATCGTCGGCAAAAACGGCGACGGCAAATCGACGCTGCTGAGTGTGCTCGCCGGTACGCTGGACCCCGACGACGGCCGCGTGACGCATCGCCGCGACACGACGATTGGTTTGCTCGGCCAAAAGGACAACCTGGTCGATACCGACACCGTGCATCATGCCGTCGTCGGCGACACGCCCGAGTACGAATGGGCGTCGAGCCCGCGTACGCGCCAGATCCTGGCCGGCCTTATTAGCGATGTGCCCTGGGAGGGCACGGTGGGCGAGCTTTCGGGCGGTCAGCGCCGCCGCGTGGACCTCGCGCGCCTGCTGATCGGCGACTACGATGTGCTCATGCTCGACGAGCCCACCAACCACCTGGACATGCGCACCATCAACTGGCTCGCGCGCCACTTAAAGGCCCGCTGGCAGCGCGGCCAGGGCGCCATGCTCGTGGTCACGCACGACCGTTGGTTCTTGGACGAGGTCTGCACCAGCATGTGGGAGGTCCACGACGGCCAGGTCGACCCCTTCGAGGGCGGCTACTCGGCCTACATCCTTCAGCGCGTAGAGCGCGACCGCATGGCCGCCGTTACCGAGGAGCGCCGTCGCAACATGGCGCGCAAGGAGCTCGCGTGGCTGAGCCGCGGCGCACAGGCGCGCTCCACCAAGCCCAAGTTTCGTGTGGAGGCCGCTCGCGAGCTCATCGCCGACGTACCGCCCGTGCGCGACGAGCTGGAGCTCAAGCGCCTGGCGGTGAGTCGCCTGGGCAAGCAGGTTATCGACGTGGTCGACGTGGACGCCGGCTATGCCGATACCGACGGCGCGCCCAAGCAGGTGCTCTCCGACGTGACCTGGCTCATTGGTGCGGGCGACCGCTATGGTCTTTTGGGCGAGAACGGCGCCGGCAAGTCCACACTGCTCGATGTGATTCAGGGCAAGATCGCGCCCCTGCGCGGCCGCGTGAAGATTGGCCAGACGGTGCGCTTTGGCGTGCTGTCGCAGCAGCTCGAGGAGCTCGAGCCCTACATGGGCGACACGATCCGCGAGGTGCTCAGCAACTACAAGAAGTACTACGTTATCGATGGCAAGGAGACCTCGCCCGAGAAGCTCTGCGAGCGTCTGGGCTTTACGACGCAGCAGCTCTGGAGTCGTATCGGCGATCTTTCGGGCGGACAGCGCCGTCGCCTGTCGCTGCTGCTGACAATCCTGGACGAGCCCAATGTGCTCATCCTGGACGAGCCCGGCAACGACCTGGATACCGACATGCTGGCGATTGTCGAGGACCTGCTCGACGGCTGGCCCGGCACGTTGATTCTGGTAACGCATGACCGCTTTTTGATGGAGCGCGTGACCGACCAGCAGTGGGCGCTGCTCGACGGCCACCTGACGCACATGCCCGGCGGCGTCGACCAGTACCTGCGCCTGTGCAATGCCACCGCCGAGGGCGAGCCCGTGGGTGCGCCGAGCGCCAAGACCGGCACGTTTGACACCGGTGCCGCGGCAGCTGCGGCCGAAAAGCCCAAGTCGAGCGGTCAGCCCAACGGCCTGTCCAACGCCGAGCGCCAGAAGCTCCGCCGCGAGGTGAGCTCGCTCGAGCGCAAGATGGAGACGCAGCGCGCTCGCGTGGAGGAGGCCGAGGCCGCGATGGCTCAGGTCGACCCCACCAACTACACGGCGCTGGGCGAGCAGCAGGCAAAGATCGACGAGGCTCACGCCGCTATGGACGAGCTGGAGATGGCGTGGCTCGAGGCGAGCGAGAAGCTCGAGGGCGAGGAGTAGACGAGGATGATCAAAGCCGCGTTTTTCGATATCGACGGCACGCTACTGAGCTTTAAGACGCACCGGATTCCGGCGTCGGCGCAGCAAGTGCTCGACAGCTTTCACGAGCAGGGGATCGCGTGCGTGATCGCCACGGGCCGCCCGACCTACCAGATGCCCGATTGGCTGTTCGATCTTGGTTGGGATGCGTATATTACGCTTTCGGGCCAGCACTGTTTTGATGCCGAGGGCGTCTACCGCAGCTGTCCGATTGATCCGGAGGACGTTGCGGTGATTGTGGACCAGGTGGCCGAGGGGCGCTACGACTCGCTGTGCATGCAGGGCGAGAACTCGTTTGTGAACCGCCTGTCCGAGCGCGTGGTGACGGCCGGTAACAACGCGGGAATCGTCTACCACGAGGAGCCGTTCGAGCACGCCTTCGATGCGCCGGTTTACCAGTTCTGCGCCTTTGTAGATCCGGCCGACGAGCATATCGTGACCGATGCCGTGTCGCATTCGCTCACCACGCGCTGGTGCGACCTGTTCTGCGACATTATTCCGGCCAACGGCGGCAAGGACCTGGGCGTGGCGGCGACGCTGGAGCGCCTGGGCATCGACGCGAGCGAGGCGATCGCCTTTGGCGATGGCGAGAACGACCTGTCGATGTTTGCCGCCGTGGGCACGAGCGTGGCCATGGGCAACGCGCAAGACACGGTAAAGGATTCGGCGAGCTACGTGACGACCGCCGTGGACGACGACGGAATTTACAACGCCGCAAAGCACTTTGGGCTGCTATAGCTGCGGCTCGGCACTTGGGGACGTTCCTTTTCTGCCGGCAGTTGGGGACGCCCCTTGCGCGTTGTGTGCCGCGTCGCCCGGCCGGACAGCCACGTATGCTACAGGTTCTTGGCACCCATCGCGCGCATGGCGTTCAGGATGGCGATGATCGCCACGCCTACGTCGCCGAACACGGCGAGCCACATGTTGGCAATGCCCAGTGCCGCAAGTACCAGAATCAGCAACTTAATGCCCAGCGCAAAGATGATGTTCTGCCAAACAATCGTCATGGTCTTGCGAGCCACGCGGATTGCACGGGAAATGTTGGACGGCTTGTCGTCCATGAGTACAACGTCGGCGGCCTCAATCGCGGCGTCGGAGCCCATGGCGCCCATGGCAATGCCAACGTCTGAGCGGGTGAGCACGGGCGCATCGTTGATACCGTCGCCCACAAAGGCGAGCTTGCCCTTGCCCGATTCGGTCGCCAGCAATGCCTCGACGCGCTCGACCTTGTCACCTGGCAGAAGCTGCGCGTGGAACTCATCGACTCCCAGCTGATTGGCCACGGCGGCGGCCACTTCCTCGCGGTCTCCCGTGAGCATGACGGTGCGCTTGACGCCGGCGGCGTGCAGCTCGCGAATCGTTTGCTCGGCATCGGCTTTGACGGTGTCGGCAATTACGATGTGACCGGCATAGACGTCATCGACCAGCACATGGAGGATAGTGCCGACGACCTCACAGTCCGGTGTTTCAACGCCGGACGCGGCGAGCATCTTGGCGTTGCCGACGACGACGTGCTTGCCGTCGATGTTCGCCGTCACGCCATGGCCCGCGTCGTTGGCGGAGTCGCATACACGCTTGGGGTCGAGTTGGCCCTGGAAGGCGGCGCGCACCGACTGCGCGATGGGATGGTCGGAGAACGACTCGGCGAGGGCTGCGACTTCAAGCAGCGATTGCTCGGTATAGCTGCCCTCGGGGTGAACCGCGACGACCGAGAACGTGCCGTTGGTGAGCGTGCCGGTTTTGTCGAAGACGACGGTATCCACATCGGCGAGCGCCTCGAGGTAGTTGGAGCCTTTGATGAGAACTCCCAGCTTGGACGCGCCGCCGATGCCGCCAAAGAAGCTCAGCGGCACGCTAATTACGAGTGCGCACGGGCAGCTGACGACGAGGAAGGTCAGGCCGCGCAGGATCCAATCGGACCAAGTACCGGTCACCAGGCCGCCGCCGAGCGCGAGCACCGCTGCCGCGCCGGTGACGGCGGGCGTGTAGACGCGGGCGAACCGTGTGATGAAGTTTTCGGTGCGTGCCTTCTTCTCGCTGGCGTTTTCCACAAGCTCCAGGACGCGCGCGACGGTGGACTCGCCAAAGGGTTTGGTGGTGCGCACGCGGATAAGACCCGTCATGTTGATGCAGCCGCTGATGATATCGTCGCCGGTCTTGGCGGTACGGGGGACCGACTCGCCGGTGAGGGCGGCGGTGTCGAGCTGTGTCTCGCCATCGACGATAACGCCGTCGATGGGCACGCGCTCGCCGGGCTTGATGACAATGACGGTGCCGACGGCGATGTCATCGGGAAAGACCTGCTCGAGCGTGCCGTCAGCCTGCTCAACGTTGGCGTAATCGGGCGCGATGTCCATCATGGCGCTGATCGATTTGCGACTCTTGCCCACGGCATAGGCCTGGAACAGCTCGCCGACCTGGTAGAACAGCATAACGGCGGCGCCTTCGGCCATGTGCGGGTCGGTATCGGGGAAGAGCACCATGGCAAACGCGCCGATGGTCGCGACGGCCATGAGAAAGCTCTCGTCGAACGCCTTGCCGCGGCGGATGTTATTGAATGCCTTTTGGAGCACGTCGTAGCCGGCAATCAAAAACGGCACGAGGAACAGCACAAAGCTGGCGTAGATGTTGCCTGGGGTGCCGAATGTGGCGGTGAGGGCGCCGAGCTCATCGAGGGCGTACACCACGACAAAAATACCCAGCGCTACCAGGATGCGGTTGCGTTTATGCTCGAGTGACTCTTTTTTCTTGCGCTTCTTCTTTTTCTTCTTGGGGTCGGCGGTGGCCATGACTCGTATCCTCCCATTTGAATGTATGAACACCCGCTCATATAACATCGCGACAAAGGCCGCGACAAGCGCGGCCTTGCGTATCAGCGTATGCGCAGGCTAGAGAATGATCTCGCAGTCCGGCTCAGCGTCGGCGGTGAACTCCACGACGCGATCAAGGACCTCGTCGAACTCAGCGTCGTCGGCCTCAAGCGTCAGCTTCTGGGTCATAAAGTTGACCGAAACGGATTTGACGCCCTCGAGCTTGGCGAGTTCGTCCTGAAGCTTACGCGCGCAGTTGGCGCAGTCGATCTCGTCGAGCTTGAACTGCTTTTTCATGATGGGTTCCTTTCCCTGTATTTGCGGCTTGGGTGCAGACCGCTCTGGTACCGTGGTTGGTCGCTATTCGCAGATGTGGCTCATGCCTTGGTTGAGCATGGTGTAGACATGATCGTCGGCGAGCGAGTAGAGGATGTTGCGCCCGTCGCGCCGGAATTTAACCAGGTGCGACTGTTTGAGCGTGCGCAGCTGGTGCGACACCGCGGACTGCGAGGTCGCAGTCGCCTCGGCGATGTCGGCCACGCAGAGTTCGCGGCCCATGAGAGCGTAGAGGATCTTGATACGCGTGGTGTCGCTGAAAACCTTGAACAAGTCGGCAAGGTCGTACAGCAGCTCCTCGTCGGGAAGGTCCTCGGGCGAGCAAGTGGTGGGGATGTCGGGCACGATGGTGGTGTCGATGTCGGTCCTTATTTCATCGGCGTGTTCGCTCATTGCAATATCCTTTCATATGAACATGCGCTCATATAACTTACTTCCGAGTATATGAGCGCATGTTCATATGTCAATATAATTTGCGAAATTTTTGCTGTCGATTGGCCCCAGAGGCGGCTAAGGGCATTGTGGACGCGGTTAAGGCCGCCGATGCCAACGTGGGTATCCCGGCGACGTGCAAAAATGGGAGTTTTCAGCATCGACGAGGGGTTATTTATTGCATGATACGGCGTCGTTTGCCGCCACAGGGCTTTACTGGAGTGCAAATGGCAATAGATATTCCCCAGCTGTTGCCTAACTTACATCGAAAACAGCGGCTTCGGTGCAAAATGGGGCAATTCGGCCGCCCTCGGATACTCGGCTCTGCTGAAAACTCCCGTTTTTGCACGTCGCTGGGGTACCCACCCTGTCAGTCCGCCTCTGTTCTGGCCCCGTACACCCTGCCTTCGGGTGTGGAGGTGCTTGTTTTGGCGAACTCCGGGCAATCCAGCTCGATGACTTGCATGTCGTCGATGGCCGGGACATTGTTGATCGTCGGGTCGTCCAGCGAGATGCCCTCGAGCACTGCGCGCTCGAGCTCAAGTGCATTACCCTGCGCTGCGTCTTGACGGAGGAGCTCCTCAATACGCTTCTTTTCCTCGATAAATCTCCTGAGCACAAATTGTCGCAGCTCTTCTTGCTTGATTGCGAAATCTTTGGGCAGGCGCGATGGGCGAATGCCCTCCTTTCGCTGGATTGCCTCCATAACCCTGGCGAAGGCGCTGGCGTGCATAAAGGAATAGCGACTGACGGTAATGATTCCGTAGCCCATGGACGCCAGCGCGTTCTTGCGCTCTTCGTCAATGGCGCGGTCTTCTTCGGCATCGTGCTGAAATCCGTTGTATTCGATGTCGGTTCGGGACCGCTTGAGATATGCATCCATATAGAACTTTTCGCGCCGCGTGAGATTCTTTGCGGCAGCTGTGACCTTTACTTCGTAGTCGGTCTCGATCTCGCTAATGCCAAGACCGCCCTCGCGCCTGGGTAGCGTGAGCATCATGACAAACGCCGTTTCCATCGGCGATCGGCATCCGTCCCGCACGCATTGGATGGCTTTTCGGGCAAGTTCGAGGCCCTTGCAGTCGATGAGGGAGTTAAAGAAATGTTTAAGGCTCGAAGTCGAGGTGAGCGCGAAGCGCTCGGTATAGGATGTCGAGGCATCGTGCCCAAGGGAATAGGCGCCACACAGTTCGAAGTAGTACTCCACAAGTTCGCGAAAGGGAAGATAGGTTGCGGCCTGAAGCGCACAGAGTTCGACGCCGACAATATAGATGTCGTCGGCAAGCTTGATAAAGCGCGAGCCCGCGAATCGCTTGGATGATACGTGGCACTTGCAGCCCGTCATACTGCGCACGTTTGCGCGCTCGAACACCGTTGTATCGAGCGGGGCATCGTTATCCAGAGCGACGTTGTGCCTGGCGAGCCAGTCGGCGGCAGAGTCGAGCAGCTCCTTGCTGGGGCGCGCCCCGTAGATCTTGGCAGGGCTGCAGGGCTCGGTGCCAATTGCGGATACCGAGTATGCGGCTTGGTAGACCGCTTTTGCCGTGTTATGTGAAAGCACGATACTCATACAGATAGCATGGCAGACCAGGCGGCGGGGTTCGCAATGAACGCCAAGGCAAAATGGCGCGGCATAACAAAAGCTGTCCAAGCGCTTGACGCCAATGATGGAGAAAGATGCTATTTGGAGCATTGTCGCAGCTCGCTGGCTACGCAGACCTCCACAACTGATGCTGATCAGCATCGTTTTGATGCAAAGGCGGCGTCAACAAAAATGTGCAATTTGGCTTGAACATGCGCAGATGAAGTTCTTGGTTATGCGGCGGCTAGACATCGGGGGCTGGAGGGCCATGTTGTACGGCGCGAAAAACGGGCCGATATCCGCTTGGACATCGGCCCGTATTGCGTCGCTTGAGAGGGGCGCCTCGGCGTGTCGCTTTTGCGCGGGGCGCTATGGTCCGGCAAGTATTGCTCGCGAATGGCGCCTCTGCTTGGAAATCTACTTGGCAAACAGGTTCTTGAGGTTGAACTCGGCCTGCACCGTGCGGAGCATGAGGTCGGTGTCGTCGAGGCCCAGGTGCTGCTCGTTGGCGTCGGGCGCGAGGGTGCCGCGACGGCGTGCCCAGTTCTCGAGCGCGGCGGGTGCGGACTCGCGGGGGAGCGAGCGCACGTCGGCGTCCAGGCTGCGGCAGATCTGGCGCGAGTCGATGACGATAATCTTGCCGGCTCGGCGCGCCTCGGCATAGCCGTCCAGATGGATCTTGAACCAGCTGTCCTCAAAGGCGGCGTTGTGTGCCATGTACGGGTATTTCTTCATGAGCTTGAGCAGCTGCTTTTGCAGCTCCTTGTTCTCGCGGAAGGGCGTTTTGCCGTCGATGTCGTCCCAGGTGATGTGATGGATATTCGACAGCGGCACATCTTCGCCGCGGTAGATATCGGGCAGGCCGCAGTAGTGTGCCTCGGCGTCGTGCGGGACGGCGTCGCTGGTGAGCTCCATGATCTCCCAGCCCACGTTGATGATGTAGCCGCGCTCGGGTGCACGGCCGGTGGTCTCGATGTCGATACCGAGCACCGTGCCCTGGATGGGCTTGCGGGCGTACGCCACGCCGAGCGCATCGCGGTCGCCGCGGATCTCGCGCATGACGGACGCGGCGGTGCGCTTTTGCATCTTGCCGATGGCGGCGCAGGTATCGGCGTCGGACAGGCCGCGCGAAAGCGTCGCGGGCGTCACGTTGCGCAGGCGCGCCTCGCCAATCTGGTCGCATAGGTCGCGGTTGCGGTCGGCCAGGTCGCGCACGGTGGCAAAGTCGAAGCCAGGGTCGCCCTCGGCGGTAAAGTACTCGGTCTCGAGAACCTTGAGGGCCTCTTCGCCTTTTTGACGCTCGGATTCCATGGCGGCGTGATCGCCATAGATGAACATGGGGATAAACGGCTGCCGCTCGTATTCGAGTGCTTGCGAAACGTTCATATACTGCTCCTTGGACGGGCCGCGTCGTGCGGCTCGGGGTCATTGAGATGTGGCGAGATGATAGTTTACCATATGCAACTATTGGCATCACGCCTAGGACAACTACAATACCCTAGTTGACCGCTAGGACTTTTACAATGCTGCCGAAAGACACGAAAGGTTCCATCCGTCATGGATTTGCTGATTGATATTTTGCTCGACGCCGGCAAGGACACGCTCTCGCTGGTGCCGTTCTTGTTGGTGACATATCTGGCCCTCGAGACGCTGGAGCATGTGGCGGGCGATCGCGTCAACGGCGCCATCAAGCGTGCCGGCGCCGCTGGCCCCGTGGTTGGCTCGTTGCTGGGCATGGTGCCGCAGTGTGGCTTTTCGGCGATGGCGGCAACGCTGTACGCCGGTCGCGTCGTGACGTTGGGCACCTTGGTGGCGGTGTTTCTCTCGACCTCCGACGAGATGCTGCCGCTGCTACTTGCCGAGCAGGTTCCCGTGCAGACTATGGCGATGCTTTTGGCTTCGAAGGCGCTGATCGCGCTGGTCACGGGCTTTATTGTGGATGCCGCCATTCGCGGCCTGCGTCGCAACGCCCGTGCTCATGCGGCGATTCGCCGTACCGTGTTGGGAACCGCTGCCAATCCGGCGCACGTTAACTGCGCGCACGACGACCACAGCGGCGGTGACATCATCGACGAGGTGGCCGAGGCGGGCGTGAGCGCCGACCACATCCATGAGCTGTGCGAGCGCGACCATTGCGGTTGCGATGAAGACGAGGACGAGCACGACCACGGACATGGCCACGATCACGGTCATGAGGGCGAGCATGAACACCATGATGGCCACGGTCACTCCCACTCCCACGAAGGGACGCCCGTCCTGTCGATCATACGCAGCGCGATTTCGCACACCGTGCAGGTTTCGGTATTCATTTTTCTGGTGACGCTGGTCCTAGTCGCCGTGCTCGAGACCTTTGGCGAGTCCGCAATCGAGCAGTTCCTGCGCGGCAACGAGACGCTCGCCGTCCTGGGTTCGGCGCTTGTCGGCCTCATTCCCAACTGCTCGGCGAGCGTGGTCATTACGCAGCTGTATCTGGAAGGCGCGCTGCAGCTGGCACCGATGCTCGCCGGCACGCTCATTTCTGCCGGCGTGGGTTACCTGGTGCTGTTCCGCACCAACCGCAGCGCCCGCGAAAACGCCGTGTTCCTGGTCATGATGTACGTCATCGGCGCCGGCTGGGGCCTTATCCTTTCCGCCTTTGGCCTCTAAGTAGATGTTTGAGGTATCCCGTAAAAACTGGGGCATGCCTCAAACATCTACCGCCATGACCGGCGTTGGATGCGCGCCAATCGCCAAAACAAAAAGGTAGATTTTTAGGTATGTCCCAAAAATCTACCTTGGTTAGCGCAGCAGGTCGGTGAGGTTGCGCTTAAAGCGGGCGCGGTCTTCGCTGGTGAAGGCTGCCGGTCCACGGGTGCGACCGCCGGCGCGGCGCACCTTCTTTTCTTCGTGACGAATAAACAGCTGCATATCGATGGTGGCTTTGTCGTACACGCGCCCGCGCACGCCGATAGCGGCGGCATCGCGACCGAGCACCATGCTCGCCAGGCCAATGTCCTGCGTCACGACCACATCGCCTGCCTGCAGACGCTCGATAATGGCAAAGTCGGCGCTATCGGCGCCTACGCTCACGTCGAGCGTTGTGACCCAAAAGCCACGTCGCGCGTGCTCGGCATCGCGCGGGTCGTCACGGCGAATGTGCCGCTCCAGGTTTTGCGTGCTGTTGCCGGCGACAACCACGGCAACACCCGCCCGTCGCGCGCAGTCGATCGACTCACGCGTGACCGGGCAGGCGTCGGCATCAATAAACAGCGTTCGCGGCATCTAGTGCACCAGCTTGCCAAAGCGGATAGCGCGAATAACCAGCGTCACGCCAAACACCAGGAGTGCAGCGCCGGTAAAGATGACGAGCATCTTTGCCGACCACAGCGGATAGATGAACACGAACACGCCGGCGATGATGGAGAGCGCGCCGCTCAGGATGGCGAGGGCGCGATTGGAAGAAAGCTCGGACTCCAGAATCGACATGATGCCCTCGACAATCCAGCCAAAGCCGGCCACGACCACCACAAGCGTGCTGAGCGTCGCGGTCGAAAGTGCCTGGTTGCGCAGGATCACCACGCCGCCCAAGATGATGAGCAGGTTGGCGAGGATGCTCGTGACGCGCCAGCCGGCGGGCAGCAGCGGCTCAAAAATGGCGGTGAACAGCCTGACGCCAGCCGTGATCACAAAGTAGAAGCCCAGTACGGTCGTCAAAAAGACGAGGGTCTTAGCGGGTGCAAACAGCAGCGCGATGCCGGCGATGAGCGCGATGACACCCGTGGCGGCGTAGATCCAGCGCACGGCTTTAATCGCCTTGCCTGCCATGCTTTTCTCGTCAAATCCAAACAGACTCGATTGCCGGTCATCATTCTTAAAGATGCCCATGAGGCCTCCTTTCCGTGCGGCGTAAGCCGTGATCGTTACAACCAGTATCGCCTAAAGGAGCTGGCGTATGGGCCGGGGAGGGCGAAACGTAACACAAAGGCCCCGATTTGTTTCCGTTGTTCCCCACGTTGCGATTTTCTATTCAACAGGTGTAGAACATTGCAGCTCTGTTCGTTATTGCCTGCGTTTTAGGTTAGATTTTCCTAAGAACAATTGGCTTTTTGGGGGTCCCTATGAACGAAGCAGTTCCCGTGGTGCCGTTGAGCGCCGAGTCGATGGCAAAGCAGGGTTGCGAAAAGCTTGGCCTGGATGCGTTTGATGCGCTGATCCGTCGCGCCCGCACATGCCGCCGTTTTAACGAGTCCATGCGCGTGCCGCGCGAGTTTTTGCTCGAGCTGGCAGAGCTGGCGCACCTGGCTCCCTGTGGCGCCAATGCTCAGCGCTTGCGTTTTCATGTGGTGAGCGGTGCCGAGGACTGCGCTCGCGTGTTTGACGAGCTCGCATGGGCCGGGGCGCTCAAGGACTGGCCGGGTCCTGCCGAGGGCGAGCGTCCGACCGGCTACATTGCAATTCTTGCCGAGCGCACCGTTCCCGGCAAACCCGCCGCGCCTATCACCGAGGTCGACACGGGCATCGCGGCTCAGACGATGATGCTCGCCGCGCGCAGCTCAACGCCCGAGGTGGCGGCTTGCATGTTCAAAGCCTTTACGACCCGCGCGATCGATGCGATGGGGCTCGACGGCGACAAGTACGAGCTCAAGTTGATCATGGCCTTTGGTGTGCCGGCCGAGACCCAGGTTATCGACGCGATCGATTCCAACCCCGACGGTACTATTAATTACTGGCGCGACGAGGCGCAGGTGCATCACGTGCCCAAGCGTCCGCTTGCCGACGTGCTGGTGTAGTTGCGTCGTTGCGGCGCGATCCGGCGGCAAACCGCCACAAAGGTGCCTGTCCCCTTTGTGGTGGTGCGAGGGGAGGGCGTGTGTCCGATCTGTATTTGGTTCGGCATGGGCAGACCGAGCTTAACGTGCGGAACATTTTGCAGGGCTGGCAAGACTCGCCGCTTACGGAGCGCGGGCGCGAGCAGGCACTGGCGACGCGCGCGGCGTTTGAGGCGCGCGGCATCTCCTTTGACCACGCGTATACGTCTCCGTTGGGTCGGGCGCGCCACACGGCCGAGCTGATCGTTGGCGAGGATCTTCCCATAGAGCCGGTCGATGATTTGCGCGAGTGGCGCCTGGGCACGCTGGAGGGCACATCAAATCGCGATATGCCGCCGCAGCCCTGGGGCGATTATCCGGTGGCCTTTGGTGGCGAGTCGGAAGGCGAGCTTCGGGCGCGCATGGTCGCGGCGCTGTCCCGTATTATGGCCCGACCGCAGCACGATCGTGTGCTTGCGGTCTCTCATGGCTCTGCCTGCCAGGAGTTTCTTAGATGCGTGACCGGCGGGGGAGAGCAGCCCGACAACGGTGCCGTGCTTCATTTTGGCTATTGCGACGGGGCGTTTTCGCTCCTTGATTGGTAACGAACGAAAGGACCCCTATGAACAAAGATCTGTATCTGGTCCGTCATGGACAGACAATATTCAACCTTAAACGCATTATTCAGGGATGGAGCGATTCGCCGCTCACGCAGTTGGGCTGCGAGCAGGCGGCGCGTGCCGGTATGTTCTTGCGTGCGCGTGGCGTTGAGCCCGATCACGCCTACACCTCGACGCTGCACCGCACCGAGCAGACTATCGCCAGCCTGTGGCCGGGCCTTGCCTACGAGCGTCTGGATGGCCTGCGCGAGTGGTTCTTTGGCGACTTTGAGGCCGAGCGCGTGATGCTGATGCCCGAGCGTCCGTGGCGTGACTTTTATCGTCAGTTTGGCGGTGAGGGCCAGATGCAGGTACGTGAGCGCATGGTGACGACGTTGACCGATCTTATGCGACGCCCGGACCATTCGTGCGTGCTCGCGGTGAGCCATGCCTCGGCCATCAAGGAGTTTTTGGATCACTCTAGGGGAGCGGCGGCCGACGAGCGCGAGCGCGTGCCGGGCAACTGCTCGGTTCTGCATTTTGCGTTTGACGATGCAACCGATACGTTTGAACTGGTCGAAGTCTTTACGCAGGAGGATTACGCGCGTGAGCTGGGGCTAGAGCCGCTCGTGGCGGCAGCGGGCCCGCGGCGTGGGTAGCGCGGGCGCGGCGATTCGGATCGCCGACATAATTGCTCGATGCGAAGGGGGCGGGGATGCATGCGCATGTATCCCCGCCCCTTGCTTGTTGAGCTGCCGAGTCTTTGTGCTGGGCGTTTAGGCCCCGTTAGAACCGTGAGATCTGGTGAGTGAGCAGACCCGTCGGAACCTGCGGCGCGCCGCCGCTGACCTGCGCGGCGGGGAACAGCACGGCCACGGTAAAGTTGAACGGCTCTTTGCCCGTGTAGGTGCCGGCTGCGCGGGCCTCATCGGCCAGCAACTGCGACGCCCCGGTCAGAGCGACGGCGTAGGCGGGGTCGTCTGCCGGCGCCGGCTCCGGTGCCTGATCGAGCATGGCTCGGATGGCGGCAACGGCGTCCTCGCGCTTGACTTCCCATACGCGATGCGTAATGCCGGTGGGGTCGGTGACGGCATAGAGCGACGCGCCCTCTTTGGCGGCGCCCAGGATGATATCCATGACGGGCGAGGCTTCGTAGGCGAGCGACACGGGGCGCGGCTGCACCTTGAGCTCGGCGATTGTACGGGCGCCTGCGGCCGCATCTGCGGAAGCTGCGTCGTCGCCCGTCAGTACGCCGACCGGGCAAATTGCCACAACGCCCGTCACGCGCTCTGGCTCTCCGGAGCATTCGTACACGTAATACGCCACACCCGGATCCTTGAGCATGAGCCCATCGGCAATCGCACCGCGCAGGGCTTCGTTGTCACTCAGAATGCTGTCCATCGCAGGCAGCGCCTCGAGCGCACGGTCCTGAGCCGGGCGGATGCAGGGAAACGGAAGTGCTTTCATGGACGGTCCTAACGCGCGAGTCGGTTTGTTCGCGGCTTATTATGCCCCAACTTGGCTATTCGCGCCCCAGAGCGTGTTGTCGGCGAGCGCGATCAGCACCCGCTGGTAGCGAACGATATCGGCGTGGGGCACATATTCGTTGGGCTTATGGGCGAGCGCGAGCGAGCCTGGGCCATAGCTCATGCAGTTGCGGTTACCCGTCTTGCCGGCAATGACGGCAGTGTCGGTGTAGCCGGTAAAGAAGCCGACGGTCGTGTCCGCGCCTGTCACGTCATCGGCGGCACGCTTGAGCGCGGCTAGAAGGGGAGAGACCGGATCGCGCTCGATGGCGGGGCGGTCGCCTGTCACGGTATAGCTTCCATGGCAACCGGGGATTGCGGCTTCGGCGCCGGCGATGGCCTGCTCTACCATGCGCGTCGCGGCGGCCGTATCGGTCGGCGGCGTCAGGCGCATATCGACCCAGACCTTGGCACGGTCGGGCACGACATAGGGGCGATAGCCGCCCTCGATCTGTCCAAACGTGATGGTCGAAGCCCCCAGCTCCTCATGTGCGGGCAACGCTGCAAACGCATGGCGCAGCGCACAGACGGCCTCGGCCATGGCGGCGATGGCATCCGCTCCCTTCCAGGGCTGGCTCGCATGCGCCGTGACGCCGGTCATCTCGATCTCGAACCACGTGCGATCTTTGTGCGCCACCTGAATCTGTCCGTCGGTGGGCTCGGTGTCCAGCACCCATTCGCGCGAGCCGACCCAGCCGGCATCGATGGCGGCCTCGGAGCCGCGCATAAAGTCCTCTTCGTCGACCGAGAAAATAAGCGAGAAGCCGCGGTGGGGCAGCTCACCATCCGCCGCCACGCGCTCGAGCGTATGGACCAGTGCGGCAATGGCGCAAGCCAGGCCGCCCTTCATGTCGCAGGCGCCGCGGCCATAGAGTTTGTCGTTGCGCACGGTCGCCCCGAGTGGCGGTGTGTCCGCGTTCCAGCCATCTCCTAGGGTGACGGTATCCATATGGCAGATGTAGACGAGTCGCGCCTCGTCGCTCACACCCGGCACGGTGACCATAAGGTTGCGGCGCCCGGGGAGTACTTCGAGCTCTGCAACCTGCACGGCATCGAGCGCAGGACTATCAAGCTGCGCCAGCTGCTGTTCAATGAGCCTCTTAATGAAGTGTTCGATCTCGCCTTCGTAGGCGCCCGGGTCCGAGCTATCAATCTTCACGAGCTCCTGCGTAAGCCGCCAGGCAAAGTGCTCATCAACCATATGCAACCTCACAATCAGTTTGTTTCCAAAACCGATTGTAAGCCACCTGGAAGATTCGCGACGTGTGCGTAGCAGTATTAACCGTTCACAGGCCGAGCCATCGCGTTTGGCGTCCAGGCAGGCTCACAAACGACGCAATGGGTACGTATCCTTCATGGATGACATGCTGTGCGACATATCTGCCTTTCGGTATCACCGGATACCTCCGCAGGTCTTGGCAATAATGCCGGACCTGCCCGATTCTGCGGACGATCCGCGCAGGGAGCATCTTTGTGAGCACCCGCTCGTCACGCATTTCCTGGGCACTCCGCTACACGTGTTGGCGCAGGGCGTCTGCGGGCGCAAGGGCGGTCGAATTGTCAGGCATGTCTGGAACGGGGAGAGGCCGTTTGATTCCGTGCGGCAGACAGAGTTTGGCCTTGATGTCGCGTCCCCGCTCTTTACCCTGCTGACCCTGGCTTCCTCGGTCTCAAATGAGCGCCTGATCATGTGCATGTATGAGATGTGCGGCACTTTTGCCGTGTGCAAGATTGCGCCTCAGGTAAAGTCGGCACTTGAGCAGGCGTATGGGAGCCGGTGGGGTGACGCACGGTCGGGCTGGGAAAACGTAAAGGATGCCTCGGGGAATCCAACGGACTTGTGGAAGCGACCTCCCTTGATTGAGCTCTCTGAACTTACAGAATTCGCCAATAAGATCCAGGGGCTCCGCGGTGCTAAATCGTTCACGCGTGCCGCGAAATGTATTACGGGGGTTGTGGCATCGCCGCTCGAGGTCCAGGCTTCGATGCTGTTTGGCCTTACGAGGTTGCGCGGCGGCGAAGGGCTGCGCCTTACCAATAACGTCGAGATTCGCATGACGCGCAGCGCCCGCCTGATTTCGGGGCTTGATAGGCGCTACGCCGATATCCTGCTGTCAAATAAGGACGGCAGCAGAGAGTGCCTGGTTGAATGTCAAGGTAAAGCCATTCACGGATCCATAGAATCCAAGATCTCGGACTCCGATCGAACGACGGCCCTTCAAGCGATGGGATATCCTGTCGTTCTGATGACCTATGGTCAGCTGGTCGACTCCGATGCCTTCCGCGTGGTGATGGAACTCATCATGTCCTATCTCGATGTGCCGTTGAAAGACAAGACGCCGCGGCAGCAGGAGCTCGAACGGCGGCTTCGTGAGGAGATTTTTATCGATTGGGCGGGAATGTAGCCGTGCGGGTGGAAAACGGTCGCGTGAGCTAGGGTTTGGTCACGAAAAGGCTTCAGTTGCTCTTTGAAATAGGCTTTAAAAACGCTACCCAGAACAAGTTATTTCGGAAAATGGACAGTCAACTTAAATTTGGCATATAGAGATCGATTTTTACCTACTAAAACCACTGATAAAGGTGTTTATCAAAGCAGGTGTGCTTAGTGATTTGGGTAGTACTGTCTATTATCCGAAAAAACTTATTCTGGGTAGCATTTTCAAAACCAGCCGGAGCAACGAAATCGGCCCCCGTTTCGCGAAAACGGGGGCCGAATGAGCTTCATTGCCTGTCTGGCAGGCTTGGCGCCGACGCTACTTGATCACGCGTACGCGATACATCGACGGAATCTGCTTGAGCGCCTCGATGGTGCTGCTATCTAGGTGCTCGTCCGTGTCGAACATGGTGTAGGCGTTCTCGCCGGCGGACTCGTTGGTCATACGCTGCACGTTGGCGTTGTCCTTGGCCAGGATTGCCGTGATCTGGCCGATCATGTTGGGCACGTTGGCATGCAGGCAGGCGATGCGGCTTGCGGCGCGCGCCTTGCCCATGCTGCAGGCGGGGTAGTTGACGCTGTGCGCGATGTTGCCGTTCTCCAGGTAATCCTTGAGCTCGCTGATGGCCATATCGGCGCAGTTGGCCTCGGCCTCGCCAGTGCCGGCGCCCGAGTGCGTGGTGATAAACGTATTGGGCATCTTGACGGTCTTGGGCGTGGCAAAGTCGCAGCTAAACCAGCTCAGCTTGCCCTCGCGCAGGGCGGCGTCAACGGCGTCCTCGTCAATGATGGTCTCGCGCGCGTAGTTGATGAGCACGGCGCCCGGGGCCAGCAGGTCGATCTGCTCGGTGCTGATCATGCCGATGGTGTCGGCCTTGCTGGGCACGTGCACGGTGAGGTAGTCGCAGCCGCGGCAGAGGTCCTCGAGCGTGCCCACGCGCTGCACCTCGCGGCTCAGCACCCATGCGTGCTCGACGGAAATGAACGGATCGTAGCCGTAGACGTCCATGCCCAGGTCGACGCAGGCGTTGGCGACCTTGGAACCCACGTTGCCCAGACCGATGACACCGATGCGCTTGCCCTTGAGCTCACGGCCCACAAAGGCCTTCTTGGCCTTCTCGGCATCGACCTGAATCTCGGGGTCGTCGGCGTTGTCGCGCACCCAGTTCATCGACTGCACCACGCCGCGGCTCGAGAGCACCAGCATGCCCAGGACGAGCTCCTTGACGGCGTTGCTGTTGGCACCGGGGGAGTTAAAGACGACGACGCCCTTCTTGGCGTACTCCTCGACGGGGATGTTGTTGACGCCGGCGCCGCAGCGGGCGATGGCGCGGATGCCCTCGGGCAGCTCGTAGCCGTGCAGGTCGGTGGAGCGCATAAGGATGGCGTCGGCCTCCTCGGCGGTGCCCACAAACTCGTAGCCCTCGCCAAACTCGACCTTGCCGTCTTTGGTTATGTCGTCGATGGTTTTGATCTTGCGCATGAAAAACTCCTTAGCGGGTTTGTTTATAACAAGTGGTTTGAAGTGGCTGGTCGGCCCGCGGGTTGCGGGCTAGTTAGATCGCGGACTCAAACTATGCTGCGCTTCGAAGTCCTTCATGTACGAGGCCAGTGCCTGCACGTCTTCCATGGTTACGGCGTTGTAGACGCTGGCGCGCATGCCGCCCACCAGGCGATGGCCCTTGACGTTTTGAATCTGGTGCTCGGCCGCGCCTGCGACAAAGGCCGCGTCGAGTTCGGCGTCGCCGGTGCGGAAAGTGACGTTGGCGATGGAGCGGCTGTCGGCCTGCGCGGTGCCATGGAACAGCTCGCTGTGCTCGAGCAGGTCATAGAGCAGGTTGGCCTTGGCCCAGTTGCGCTTGGCCATGGCGGCAAGTCCGCCGGTTTGCTCCACCCAGCGGAATACCTTGCCGCATACGTAGATGCCAAAGGTGTTGGGCGTGTTGAGCATGGAGCCCTTGGCGGCCTGGGCCTTAAGGTCCATGTACTGCGGCGTCTGCGCAAAGGCGGGGCCATCTGCGATGAGGTCGTCGCGCACGATAACCACGGTCACGCCCGCGGCGCCGGCGTTTTTCTGTGCGCCGGCGTAAATGAGCCCGTAGCGCTCAACGTCGAGCGGCTGCGACAGAAAACAGCTCGAGACATCGGCGACTAGCGGCACATCGCCGCAGTTGGGCAGCTCGTGGTACATGGTGCCAAAGATGGTGTTGTTCTGGCAGATGTAGACGTAGTCGAGCCCGTCGCCCGCGGCCTCGGCGGCAATGCGCGCGTTGATATTGGCCATGGTGGGAATGCGGTCGAAATTGGTGTCCTTGGAGCTCGCGAGCAGCACGGCCTCGCCGTACTTGGCGGCCTCCTTGTACGCCTTGTTGGCGAAGTTGCCGGTCACGACGTAGCCGGCGCGGCCGCGGCGCATGAGGTTCATGGGGATGCCCGCAAACTGCAGCGTGGCGCCGCCCTGCAAAAACAGGACACGGTAGTTGTCGGGGATGCTCAGCAGGCGGCGCAGAGTTGCCTCGGCGTCGTCGATGATCTGCTGGTACATGCTAGATCGATGGCTCATCTCGAGCACGGACATGCCGCAACCGCGGTAGTCCATCATCTCGTCGGCGATCTCGGCGAGCACGCTTGTGGGCAGTGCGGCCGGGCCAGCTGAGAAGTTGTGCACACGTGCCATCTTCTAGTTCCCCTCGTAGTCGTTTGAACGTTCGGGATACTTTAGCACAGTGGAGCGCCCGGCGCGACCGCATCACGGTAAAACTCGACCGCGCCGCTATGATTTACAGGATGGTTACATGGAAGACCTGGCGCCAGCCTATATCACCGGGATATACCGCGACAAATACTCCTTGAGCGCGGGGTCGCACACATAGAGATACGTTCCCAACATGCCGCGTGTCATGAGGACATAGTAGGCGTTGACGATAATCTTCCGTAGCTCATCTTCGCTCGCCTTTTTCTTTGCGACGGCATCTTTGAAGTTCGCTTTGTTAACGCAGACGGCTCCTTTATCGGTGTCGTAGTAAATGTCTGGCCCCAGAATGACGAATCCGTAATTGAGGTCGTAGCCCTGCACCGTGTGGATGCATCCAACCTCGTTGACGGCGTTGGCAGAATTAACCCAATCCTTTTGGGTTGAGTTCCAGCGTTTGGGGATACCCTCGATGACGATGTCGAACGCGTCTTTGTGTTTCTTCGTCTCCCACTTCCACGCAAAGCCTGCCGTCATGCGGGATAGACCAACTTCTTCTTCCTTGGCTTGCTGCAGGGAACAGAAATCCTCAAATCGGTCGACGATTCCAAACTGGTATCTGGGGATATCGCTGTCCGGATCCCCGGCTCGCGAATCGTAAGGCTCCGATGAAAAGAGTTCGTTGAACTTCATGCCGGTATGCATATACGCCTTGTTGTTGAGTAAGTCATAGACAAAATCGAGGTATTCGTCACCACCGCGTACGCGCATTTGTGTGCTTAGGCTGAACTCTTCAGTTTCAATGCCCGCTTCTTCGAGCTGATTGAGTCGATGCTCAAGGCCGTCTCGATTGAGTCCGGATGCGCGAACCTGCTGTTTGGGGTCGTAGAACAGGTACGCCTTGTCACAGCATTTGAATATCCAGTCAACCTGGTTGCTCGTATGCGGAAGGCCGAGGCGATTGCAGGTGTTGTAAAAAGCCCCAATGCCGGCGCCCATGCTTAGATAATTACCCAGTCGATGTGCTTCGTCGACAAGTAGGATGTCATAACGATCATTTTTGGTTACGTCGCTGGGGCTCAAGATATCGCCAGGCTTTAGCCCTGGAAGGAAGTGCGTGAGTTTCCTGAGGGTCTTCTTCAGAGAATCCATCGGGGTGACAAAACCGACTCGCAGGCCGGAAAGGTTGGGCTCATTTTTGATTTTGAACATGAGACTGATGGCGAGGATTGTTTTACCTGTTCCCGGCGCGCCATTCACGACAGTTATACGTTCTCTTTTTGAGCCGCCATGTTTTGTGTCTTCATGCTCCTGTTCGAGACGTTTATAAATCGTCTCGATCGTTTCGTATTGGTCGGGCGTAAGCGTCTTGAAAGGCGAGAACTTGAACAGATCGGAGTTCTCGAGCTCTTCAATCGGATGAATCGCGTAGTTTTCTTCGCGAAGCTTTGTCCAGAGGTCTCGGAACTTCTGGCGATATTGAGGCCGCTCAAAATAATCGAATTGGGCATAGCCGTTGTTGGCATTGGTGACCTGGTATTTTTCGTCGGCACAGAACAGTTCGATGAGCCTGTTTTCAAACTCAAATGTCGCTGATTGATTGAATGTAGGGTTGTCGATCAGAAGTGTTCGATCGAAATCCTTGTCCACGTTTGCAGCGTGTTGTTTCATACGGCGCTGGTAGTTGGTTGTTTGGCCGATGTATGCCGTCTTGTTTCTGCTGTTGGTAAGAATGTAAAGGACGGGCCAACTTTCGTCATGATGGGCTCCAGGCTTTGGCGTTCCAAAGTCCTGAAGCGATTCGCTTGTCTCAAAGGGCTGGGGCAGGGGAAGCGTGTATTGCCGAAGGGCGAACTCATTACTCATGATGGTCCGCCTTTCTGTATTCGTTAGATGATGCGTCGACGGGATAGCGCTCGCCATTGCGCTTGAGCTTGGACGAAAGCGCCGCTGGCAGGTCGATTTCATTTAAATCTGCGAAACGCAGAAGGAAAAGGAGCGTGTCGGCGACTTCGTCTTCGATGACTTGGCGCTGCTCGGTGTCTTCGAACATTTCTGCAATGCGCTCGTCGCTCATAAAACGAAAGAGCTGAAGGAGCTCGGAGGACTCAGTCGCCATGCCGATGGCAAGCTCTTTTGGCGTGTGATATTTGCGCCAGCCTCGATCGTCGCAAAAATCCCTGACTTGTTCCGTCATGGCATCGAGCTTATCCATCGTCCGCAACCTCCCAGATGTTCATTATTTTATTATGACCGTATCTGGGGTTTATTGCACATCATTTGGGATGTGCGGTTTGTTTGGACGCGATTCCTCGGTAGGAGGTTTCACCATGAAAATCGAAGTCGATGTAGACCAGCTGCGCGAGAGTCTGCTCGATCGCGCGGGGAGTGCAGCAGGCGTGGGCTTTCCGGCTGCCATGCTCGACGTGATGGATATCGAGGATGAGTCCCCTCAAGAGCTTCTAGCCCGAGCCGAACGCGAAGGCCTCGACCTCCGCGACTTTGCCGTCGACGATGACTAGGATAGCTAATTTGAGACGGAGCGTCTGCACCCGCAGCTGCGCGAACATACAAGATAAGCCGTCGCAATGGAGTCTACTGACCTCGCGACTGCTCTATTTTGATCGCACGCTGGCTAAGTGAGTAGACTTTATTGGAAATCCTGAGCACACGACTAATTTGCTTCAACAAACCCGCAGGTCACAGACTTGTGCTTTGGTGACGTGGTCGGCGATTCGACAAAAGTCTACTCACTTAGTTTTGAGAGGCGCTAATTGTCCGCAACGAGACCCCAGCCGGGGCGATTGATGCTCAAATGTAGCCAATTCGGGATGGCTGTCCCTTGCCGCTACGACGCCAGGGTGGCGATGACGGCTTCGTCGCCGGCGTATATGAGGGTGTTGCCGTCGGGGATGATCGTTTGGCCGTCGCGCTTGAGCATCACGACGATAAACGGGTGCTTGCCTTGCGGCACGTCGCGCAGGCGCAGCCCCGCCAGGCGACCGTGGGGTGTCACGGTGACCTCGCGCAGCGTAACCTCGGCACGATCTTCAAACGTCGGCGCGGCCATCACCAACAGGTCGCCTTCTTCAATTACGGTATCGCCGTTGGGCAGCACCGGGTGTGCACCGTCGCGCAGCACCAGGACTACGAGCATGTCCGTGGCACTGCCGATGTCCGCGAGCGAGCGTCCGGCAAACGGATGGCCCGCGCCTACCTTGAGCTTAACGAACGACATGCCGTCCTCGTCGCGGTAATCGTTAAAGGTGCGGCGCACGTCGCCGGTCGCATCGATCATGTTGAGCTTTTTCGCCACTGCCGGTAGCAGCGAGCCCTGCACCACAATGCTCGACACGGCAATCACAAACACCAGGTCAAACAGGTCGTGACCGCCGGGAACGCCGGCCACCACGGCAAAGAGGCTAAACACGACCGAAGCCGCGCCACGCAGGCCCGCCCAGCTTACGAGCGCCACCTGGCGGGGGTTTGGCTTATAGGGCGCCAACAGCAGACCGACGGCGATGGGGCGGCTCACAAAGAGCATAAACGCCATGAGTACCAGGCCCGATAGCAGCACTTGCGGCAGGCGCGCGGGCGTCACGAGCAGCCCGAGCAAAAAGAAGATGGTCATTTCGGCCATCTCGGTGAGGGTGTCAAAGAAGTGCGCCAGCTCGACCTTACCGGTGATGTCGCTGGCGCCCAGCACAATGCCGGCTAGATACACGGCCAAAAAGCCGTTGCCGTCCAGGTAGCTCGGCAGCGCGTAGGCGACGATCGCCACGGCGAACAAAAAGATGGTCTGCGCGCCCTCGGCCGTTGCGTGCGCGCGCTCGATCAGGCGGCCCGATGCCCAGCCGATGACAAGGCCCAGCCCCACGCCCAGGATGATCTGCTTGGCCAGCAGCACAGGGATGTTAGTGTCGCCGCCGGCCGCAAGGGTTGCAAGCACGGCGGTGAGCATGTAAGCGACGGGGTCGTTGGAGCCCGATTCGACCTCGAGCAGCGAGTCAGTGCCGCCCTTTAGCGACAGGTTGTGCTCGCGCAGGACGCTAAAGACACTCGCCGCATCGGTCGACGCCACGACTGAGCCCAGCAGCAGGCCGCCGATCCAGTCGAAGCCCAGTGCGAAGTGTGCAAAGGCGCCCGTGATGCCGGCAGTGGCGATGACGCCGAGCGTGCTCAGCAGCACTGCGGGTACTGCGACAGGTTTGGCGCGGTCGATATTGGTGTTAAAGCCGCCGTAGAACATGATGAACAGCAGCGCCGTGCTGCAGACGGTTTCGGTGAGCGCGTAGTCGCTAAAGTCGATGTGCGCCGGACCGTTGACGCCCAGCAGCATGCCCAGCGCGATAAAGATGAGCAGGGTGGGGAAGGGGAACTTTTTGCCGACGGGTTTGATGGTCAGGCACAAAATGATGACGAGGCCTATAAAGAGAAGTATCTGGTTCATGGATAGTGTCCGCTCCTGGGAGGTTGGCGTGGCACGGTCAGTTATCTGCGGTTATTTGTACCCAAAGATGGTGGGTTTATGGGTTGAACGGAGGGCGTTCGCGATATCGTCACAGGCGGCGCCGTTTTTCTAGACCATTGGCGGCGACTCGTATCTACTTTTCAGCTTTATTGCAACGGAGTACAATGGGTAACGTTTAAGTTCAACTTGAAGTTTTAGTTGTGGCTCCGGGCTTCGGCCGTAATGCAGGGAAAGGCGTTCCATGGCGATCTATGTGACATCCGATGCTCACGGGCACGTGCGCGCGCTGGACGAGGCCCTTTCCAAGATCTCGCTAACGTCCGACGACACGCTGTATGTGCTGGGCGACATGATCGACCGCGGGCCCGATCCGGTCGGCGTCATTAACTTGGTGCGATCGCTGCCCAACGCTCGCGTGCTTAAGGGCAACCACGAGCAGATTATGCTCGACGCGATCATTGGCCAGGACCCGCTCGATGCCGAGACCTGGGATATCAACGGCGGATGGACCACGCGCCAGCAGCTCAACGAAATGGAGTTTGAGGCATACGAGGAGCTGGTGCGCTGGGCTGCCGCCCTGCCGCTCTATGCGGTGGCGGAGGCTGCCGAGCGTCCGTATCTGCTGGTGCACGCCGGTATTCAGACCGAGGCAGCGCGTGCGTTTTTGCTTGAGCACGGTGTCGATTGCGCCGACGGCAGGGGAGCGGTCGATGCCGATAGCGAGCTGCTGCAGCAAATGCTCGCCGTGCAGTCGTCCGATGACTTGCTCTGGATTCGCCATGGCTATTGGGATGCCCCGACGGGACTGCTTTCTGCCGAGGGCAAAGGTCCGGTTGTGGTGAGCGGTCACACGCCAACGGTGTCGCTCGGGCGTTATTGCGAGGTGGGCGGCCTGGCAGGGCTCGATGAGGAGTCGGGGCGCGGAAAGATTGTGCGCCTGGGCGGCGAGGACACCGCCGGCGTGCCCGACCGCATCGACATCGACTGCGCCGCCGCCACCGGGTCGGAGTTCGGCCGCGTCGGGATCCTGCGCCTGGACGACGGAGCCGAGTTCTATGCGAACATCAACCCGGGCGAATAACCTTGTTCCGCCGTTCTACCGTAGCTAAGGTGGCGCGCGCAGACGTGGTGTAAGAGTGTCCTGAGGTCCGTCGCTGCAAGCCCCGATGTTACTCCTTCTTGAGGCCGCGCTTCTCGACTATCTCGTCCACTATCTCCCTGGCGCGCCGCCCGAGCGCGCGGCGCCTCCCCTCTGTCGGGGCCGGCTGTTAGCGTCAATATAATTTTCACCATTTCCACCAACGCATTTTCGCCAATCGCGCCAACGCGGATACGCCGGATTCGCCAACGCGGATGTGCCGCTTTCGGCGCCTAGGCGCCCTCCTCCTTCCCGTCCTCACCGCCGATGGACACGTCCTTCAGGCGGTACGACCGGCCCGTTATCTTGATCATCGCGCAGTGGTGGCACAGCCTGTCGGCGACCGCCGAGGCCGTGACGTTGCTGCCGAACACGTCGCCCCACCTGCCGACCGGCACGTTGGTCGTGACGATCGTCGACCGCTTGAGCGCGTAGCGCCTGTTCACCAGCTGGAACAGAAGGTCGGCGCCCTCCTTCCCGATATCGAGGTAGCCCAGCTCGTCTATTATCAGCAGGCTGCAGTGCTCGTAGAACCGCATCCTGCGCGCCAGCGCCTCCTTCGCCGAGGCGTGCTTGAGGTCCTCGACCAGCCTCGAACAGTCGGCGAAGTACACCTGCTTGCGGGCCATCACCGCCTCGTGGCCTATGGCTATCGACAGGTGGGTCTTGCCGACGCCCGGGCTGCCGACGAGCACGACGTTGTCGCCGCGGTCGACGAACTCGAGCGTGGCCAGCTGCTCGACCAGCCCGCGGGGCACGCTCGGCTGGAAACCCCAGTCGAAGTCGGCCAGCGTCTTTATGTAGGGGAAGTTGGCCATCCTCGTGCGGCGCTCGTCGTCGGCGCGCCGCTTGAGGGCTATCTGGGCGTCGGTGAGCTCGAGCATGGCGTCGACCAGGCTCTTCCTCCCGTCGGCGACGAGCCTGACGTACTCGGGCACCGACGACGCCATGCCCTCGAGCCCCAGCTCCTCGAGATTGGCCGCCAGGCGGTTGAGCGGGCTGGCCTGCACCGCGGCGCTCACAGCGAGCCCCCTATCGAGTCGAGCAGCCCGAGGTTGGCGGCGGCGGCCGCCTCGATGTCGCCGGCGGCGTCGCCGAACCAGCGCTTCCCGGCCATGGCCTCGGCGTAGTGCGCCGGGTCGTAGGCCGGCCCGCCCGCCACGTGCGTCGCCACCAGCTCGCCGCCGACGTAGCAGTCCATCGCGCCGCCGGGCATGCAGACGATGCGGGCGGGCCTGCCGATGCAGCGCCTGGGCACCGACATGGGCTCGCCGTGCGCGCTGACCAGCATCGTGGCCGGCACCCTGGCCACGCGCACCACGTCGCCCATCGCCTCCTCGAGGGCGCGGAGGTTGCCGACGGGCAGCAGCGCGTCCTTCTCCTCCATGAACAGCGCGGAGGGCGGCAGCCCCGTGGTCTCGTTGGGCTCGGAGTTGCTGGCGTCCTCGATCCGCGCGATGATCTCGTCGATGTCGTCCCAGCCGTCGAAGTCGCCCTGGTAGGCCGCGAGCCGCGACAGGAAGCGGTTCGACGACTCGACCTTGCCCTTGGTCTGGGGGCTGCGCGGGCGGCACAGCTTCAGCTCGAAGCCGGCGGCCTTGGCGAACTCGTATGCGCGCTGGACCTTGAGGCGCCTGCCGCCCTTGACCGTCACCAGGGCGGACATGTTGTCCGTGACCCACTCGCGGGGCACGCCGCCGAGCCTCGCGATCGTGGCGTACATGCATCTGACCAGGTCGTCGGTCGTCCTGGTCCCCGACCGGATGAATATGTGCCTGCGGGAATGGCCCAGCGTCGCCGCGAACACGTTGAACTCGAACAGCTCGCCGTCGCGGTTCGCCATCCTGACCGACTCCTTCCAGTCGAACTGCAGCTGCAGCCCGGGCGGCGTCTCGAAGCGCGGGTGCGGTTCCGGGCCGACGGAGGCCCCGACGGCGATACCGTTCTTGCGCATGAACTGGGTGAAGGCGTTGTAGCCGGCTAGGTTCTCGCCGGGATACCTGTGCAGCAGCCACTCGTGGATGCCCTTCTTGGTGACCCCCGGCAGCTGCGCCTTGGCGGCCACCTCCTCGATGTGCGCGTCGAAGGAGCCCGCCCTGTCGGCGCGCCCGTCGCGGGGCCGGCCGCCCTCGGCCCTCCAGTACGCCGCCACGGTGTGCCTGTCCTTGCCGTAGCGCTTCGCTATGTCGCTGAAGTTGGGCTTTATGCCCGCTTCCCTGTACATGTCCAACTCTCCGATCAGGTTCTTCTCCGCCACGGCCGCTCCTCCCGAAAGCATCGTTCGCTTGTCGGTCGAAGCGTAAGCCCCGGCGTTGGTGGAAATGGTGAAAATGCGTTGGCGTGATTGGGGAAATTGCGTTGGCGGAATCGGCTAAAGTGCGATGGCGAAATTGGTTGTTTTTACAGTAGCGCTAACAGACGCTGGTCGAGGCCGCGTGGCACTACCTGACGTGCTCGGGGCGGCCGAAGGGCCTCGCCAAGGGCCAGGCCCCGGACCGGGGCGCCCGGAGGCATGCCGCCAAGGGCGTGCGGAGGCTGGTCGAGAGGCGGGAGGCGCTGCTCGCGCGCGGGGTCCACGGCAACAAGGCGAACGTGGCCACGGCGCGCGAGCTCGCCTGCTGGGTATGGGCGGTCGGCCTCATGGCCGAGGAGGCGTAGGGGGGCGGTCCCCCGCACATAAGCCAGTCACCCCGGAAGCGGTTCGATCCGAAGCCGTTGAGGCGAACCTCAGGTCCCTTTTCTGCGAGCGCCCAGGGCGCCACACGCGTGCACAGACTGTCGGTTCGACGTAGAAGCCTCAGCCGTAGCAACGGATTGCCCAGCGAGAGATCGCCGCGGGCGGATATTAAACTGCAAAGACGAGCGTCGGTAAGACACGCCGAGGTCGCCGCGGACGGGCTGATATAGGGAGAGGGCCTGACCCCATATCGTTGGGGCCAGGCCCGATTTTGCCTCTTGACAATGTCCTGCTCATATTAAAAGGAACGTCCCCAAGTGCCGCCCCAATGACCACCATGGCAACGCCGCAGGTAGAGAACGGACAGCGAAAACGCCCCTAAGCGAGCAAGGTGACGTGAAATGAAAGGGCGCTGACC
>OLNM01000105.1_pt1 | contig 81319 bp, 61 predicted proteins | sample 1672391 | NCBI WGS metagenome assembly OLNM01 (sample SAMEA3136680, study PRJEB25190) | human gut metagenome | reverse complement strand
CCCACAAATTGTGACGCACATCTTGCAGAAAGCCTTTTTCAAACACGCTCTAGAAAATCTTCTGTAAAAAATTATACAGCGCCAGATGCCAGTTTCCCATAGAATGATACCGCATTGGAAATACATCAAAACAGGTATTTACACCAGACCGCAATCTGGGTTCAATATCCAGCAGAGCCTGGTAATCCTGAATCTGTCCAGGCAGGGCGAAGTCGAAGTTGCCACTTGCCACATATAAATAATGAATTGGCAGTTCTGCAAAATCGCCTGTCTGAATGGTGTCTTCAAATGCAGTCTTGTCTGTCCTGCTTCCGCTGAAGGCCCCGAACCAGGAAAAATAATCCAGGCTCTGGCACAATACGGAATGATACATCGTTACCGCCCCTCTTGACAAACCTGCAAAGGCTCTGTGATCCCGGCTCCTGGAAAATCCCTTATCATCTGCCGATTTTGCATATGTAGAATAAGAGGATTCGATCTCAGGCATCAGATCATTTCGCAGCTCTTTTGCAAAAGAATAGGTCAGCTGATCCAGATCATCTGCACAGTCATCTTCCACATAAAAGGTTGGTGTCACCACGATCAGTGGCTCAATATCTCCATCTGCGATCATGTTATCCAGCATGGTTTTATTATATGGATTTGTTTTCAGCCAGTATTTTTCATCATCACCAGTTCCATGCATCAGATACAGAATATTATACTCTTTTTCCTTATTGTAACCATATGGAAGATATACATAAGCTGACTTTTTCACGCTTCTTCCATCAGTGGCATAAGCCCTGGTATCGTATACAACTTCTTCCACGGTTCCAGCCTGTTCTGGTTCTTCCCCATCATATTTTGCAGGGACTGCCCACAGTTCATCTCTTGCCAGTCCCTGCGCTTCATGTCCTGCATCATACCTTACTTTCCAAAATCCCAGAAATCCTGCCAGTATCAGAACTGCTGCCGCAAGCGGTAAAACTGCCACACGCCCCATAGGGATTTTTTTCCAGATCATCACCGTTGTCCCCAGGCTTCCTCCCAGCGTGGCTACAATAGCCTCTGCCAGAAATAACCAGTTAAAATAATATGTACTGGTAGAAAAATTGGTATTAAAATACAGAATGAAAGCTGCCGCTGCAATCAGCAGATATAAAAATGGCATTCTGCTTTTCCATGCCATATACGCCACCAGCATAAAAACCACCGCGATCATACTGAATGTAATAAATGCTGTCTTATCTCCCAAAATTGCAAACCGGACAATATCAATTCCGGAAAGCAGCACCAGAACAACTGCGGGAATCTGGCTGATCCGGTTCCACATTTTTTCATCTGCTGTCATCTCAATTTTATGCCTCATTATTTTCCCACTCCTACATTTTCTCCAGATACTTTACCACATTTCATGGATCATTTCCTGAAAAATCCGCAATTTGCAGCTCAGAAACCGCAGACTACATACAATAAAATTCTTCACAGATAAAGATAACAGATTTCTTCTTATTTTTCAGCATTCTGGCAAATGTAGGCACCTTTTAGGCAAAAAAATACCGGAAACAGCTCTCCAAATCCTAACATTCAAAGAACCATTCCCGGTTTAGAAGGAATTTCAATTATAATTTGCAGCCTCGCTGCGCGCCCCAGATCATTCTTTCACCGCACCGGAAGTCATACCGCCCACAATATATTTCTGTCCGATCATATACACGATCACAACCGGAATACAGGTAAGTACAATATCAGCAAAAATGTAATTCCAGTAGCTTTTATTTTTTCCAAAGAACTGATAAACTGCCATAGTCATCGGAAACATTTTACTCTTGCTTGACAGATACAATGGAGTCAGGAAATCGCTCCACACACCCATGAACTGCAGGATAAAACAGGTCACCATAGTTGGCTTCAGAAGAGGCATGATAATCTTAAAAAACAGGCTGATAGGACCTGCACCGTCAATGACTGCTGCCTCGTCCAGCTCCACCGGAACGGAAACCACAAAGTTGCGGATAGTAAACACACAGAACGGAATCATGGCGCTTGTAAACACCATAATAATTCCCTGTCGCGTATCGTTCAGATGAAGAGTGCTTAATACTCTCACCAATGTTACATAGTTAACCGGGAAAAACAGTCCGCAAAGTACGAAATAATATAAAAATACATTTAATCTGGTACGCTTGCGGCACATTACAAAGGCAGCCATTGCACAGAGCACAACCCCAAAAGTGGTTGCAACCAGTGCATAAAGCAAACTGTTTGAAAATCCCTGAATCAGGTTTCCTTTGTCAATAACCTCGGTATAATTGGAAAACAGCCATTCCTTCGGCATGGCAAGACTCATTCGGGAAGCCTCGCCTTTACTCTTGAAAGAGTTTATAACTACCATATAAAAAGGCAGGATAACGGTCAGGCACAGCAGGATGCATACCAGATGTTTCAGCAGATTCTGAACTTTTTTCTTTGTCATTGCTGTACCTCCTGTTTTCCTAAAGTTTTAACAATTACAACACCAGCAATTGCTGTGATCAGAAGCAGAATACTGTTCAAAGCAGAAGACATACCATACTGACCTCTGGAATAAAGCTGGAATGCATAGGTGGTAAGAACCTCTGTTGCATGTCCAGGGCCACCGTTTGTGAGAACGTAAACAATATCAAATACCTTCAGGCCATAGGTAATACCAAATACCAGGTTGATCATAATGGCGCCGCTGAGCATTGGAAGTGTCACATAGCGAAGCCTCTGCCAGAAGTTTGCCCCATCGATCTCAGCTGCCTCATAGTAGGATCTCGGAATGGTATTAAGACCGGCAAGGAAAATCGTCATTACATAACCAATACCTCTCCATGCATCCACACCATAAATGGATTTCCACACAACGCCAAGATCCGAAAGCCATTTCTGTTTCAGGATTCCAAGATGCAGACCATCCAGAATTGCATTTAAAAGACCATTGTTATAGTTGAGAATGGACTTGAAAACAAGACCAATGATAACAAAAGGAAGGATAGACGGCAGATACAAAAGTGTTCTGTAAAGTCCCTTTCCTTTCAGTCCTTCCTGAAGCATGATGGCAATCAGAAGTGCCGGAATCAGCTTCACAATATTGGAAATAATGGTAAATTTCAATGTATTTCCAATACCGCTTAAGTAATCTTTGTTTGATGTGAAAATCTCTTTAAAATTGTCAAGTCCGACAAAATGAATACCATTTAATACACTTCTTGAATTCCAGTCAGTGAATGAATATGCAACACCCATTATACTGGGAAGCAGGAAAAAGATAATGTACAAAGCCAGCGGCAGTATCAGAAACCACTGTGGATAAATTTTCTTCTTATTCAAAGGCGATACCTCCCCTTTATCAAACAGTGCGAAGGAATCACTCCTTCGCACTGAAGATATACCCTTATTAAATATCTTATGCTTAAATAATTATGTCAATTTCTTACCGAAAAACTTTATTTAGTTCCAGTTTGCATCGCCAACTGTCTTGGCAGCCTCTGCACGGTTGGTGTCCATATTTGCAAGAACGTCATTTGCTTCCATTTCGCCCTGGCAGAACGCAACCATATCCTGACCGAACTGCATCCAGTAGTCGTTTGTATATTTGGTACCAGTCTGAAGAACAGATACGCTCTTCTTGCTGTCATCTACTGTTGCAAGGAACTCTTCTTCCTCTGGCAGCCAGTGCTGCTCAATTGCATCATCGTTCATATCAACGTTTGTGTATGCAGGAGAGTTGTCAAGGATTTCCTGAAGACTCTCTGTGGTTGTAACAAAATTGAAGAATTCTTTTACAAGATCCTCATGCTCTGTTCCCTTGTAACCAAACATGGTAGGTCCAGCCGGGTTGGTCGGATACCAGGTGTTATCGCCAAGTGGGATCAGGAACATACCAAACTCATCCTCTGTGCCTGTGTCATCTTTGATCTGCTGAATGTAACTGGAGTTTGCCATAGCCATTGCAATGTTTCTGTCGCCAAATTCATTTGTCAGGTTGGTGCTGTCAGTTCCAATCCAGTCCTCTCCGAAATATCCTGCATCGGAAAGCTCTTTGAACTCGTTCAGAACCTCAAGCATTTTCTCATTGTCAGCAAATGTAGCCTGATTTGTATTCAAAGCATCGTAAAGTCCTGGTGTAGCTTCTTCGTAAACACCACCGATCTGGAAGAATGCCAGCTGATGCTGCCATCCATCTGCACCTGGCATAAACCATGGAGTAATTCCCTGTTCTGCGATCTTAGCGCAAAGGTCTTTCAGCTCTGCATAAGTAGATGGTATCTCCCAACCATTCTCTTCGAACAATGTTTTGTTATAAACCATTACATATTCTGGTGAATTGTGCCAGATCTGAAGTCCGTATAATTTATCATTGTATACACAGGATGTTTTTCTTGCTTCCGGCATAAGATCTTCCCAGGAAGCTCCTGTGAAATCAATACAGTATTTCTCTGGATCAACGATTGTAGACTCGATTGCAAATGGGTTGGACTGAATCCAGAAAATATCTGCACAGGAATCAGTAGCTAATTTTGACTGAAGAAGATCAGAATACTGGTCAGCCGGAATAGTCTGAAGGTCAACTGTTACACCATAAGTATCTTCAAAACGCTCGATTGTTGCATCATATCTGTTATCCATCCAGCCTGCTGATACCAGAATACTCAGCTCCTCACCGGAAAAATCTGCAGTCTCCTCTGCAAATACGGTAAGTCCGCTTGTCATGGACGCGATCATTGCTGCTGCACAAGCCACTGCCACAAAACTCTTTCTTTTCATTTACATATCCTCCTTTTAATAAAATGGCATTTACCTCATTCAGGAATCTCCGCTGATTCCTCTGTTCTTTTGATGATATTATTTTATCAGCCAGATGCTTTTTAATCCATGGATATTCTTACTTTCAATTTGTACTTTTTTCACCACATATTATACTTTTTTCACATAAGCTTATGTTTCTTCGAAAAGTCACCCGAAATTCTTATATATATTTTCTCTGTTTTCGAGCATTTATTTGTACTTTTTAAACAAATATGATATACTGATTTTTAATGTTTCACACATGGATTTCTGCATCTGCTTTCATAATATAGTCAGCAGCGCGGGCAAAACAATTACAGGAGGTATCGCCAGATGAAATCACGCAGTTTACAATCCAAGCTTTTTTTTGCCTATATCAGTCTGGCCTGCCTGATTCTTTTTTCTTTTGCTGTTTTTTTCTATGCTTTTGTTTCCAGACAGCTCAAGCAAAGTCAGATCAGTGCCATGAACACTCTCAATTCCAGCTTTCAGACTCAGGTAGATTCCGCGATCCGCAATCTGGATGCAGTATCTGTAAACATTAACTACAGCAATCAGTCAAAAACCATTCTGGACAATTCCTTCAACTTAAATATTTCCAGCAACATGCTTTCTGCCATGTCTGATTTGTTTATTTCCCTTTCCGGAACCGAGCTGAAGGCAGATCAGGTAAATCTCTATGATTTTTCCGGATATGTTCTGGAAGCCGGCATCTCAACTATAGTCAAAAAGACGGATGGCTCAAAGGATGAGTGGATTGAGGTCGCCCGTGAACTGGAGGGAAAAAAAGTCCTTACTCCACCCTACTGTACCAGAGAATATACAAAAACAGCCACCTATGACCAGTGGTTTATTTCCCTGTACCGATCCTTTAATAATCAATATAAACGTGGCGTGGGTGTGATTGAAACAGCCAAGCAGTGCAAATCTGTTTTTAAAAGTATCATCACTTATAAAAAAAAGAACCATGAAGATGCTGCCAGCATCTATGTTTTTGACAGCAATGGCGATCTGATCTATCCCTACGATATTTCCCAGGAATACAAAGCAGCACTTCAGCCCTACTATGAACTTACCAAGGGAGATGATTCAGCCCTCACTTTTATCAGTCCTCTTACAGGAAAAACAGAGTATGCAGCAGAGGCCGTATCCTCTTATACCGGCTATACCTATCTTACAATTCAGCCGGAATCTGTAGTTCTGGCTCCGGTTTACAATCTGCTTCGTATTCTTGCGGCAATTGTTGCGCTGTTTCTGACAATCTCCATCTTTATTTCCTACCGGCTTTCCCGTTCAGTCGTAAAACCGGTAAAGCATCTGAAGCATATTATTCAGCGCATGGAGCTTGATACACTTGGACAGGAAAAGGTAACTGCATATCCGGTTTCCGTTAATGAACTGGAAGAGCTCTACCAGGCCTTTCAGCTGATGAGCGACAATCTGAAGGATTCCATGGAGCAGCTGAATCAGGCTAAGGAGCAGGAAATGAAAGCCAGAAGCATGGCTTTGCAGACACAGATCAATCCTCATTTTTACTACAATACCTTGTCCAGCATTATAGTTCTGGCAGAGAACGGAGATTCTGAGACCGTGGTAAAAATGTGCCGGAATCTTTCCCGGATCATGCGTTATATTACCAATACCACAGAGACAACGGTCACTTTAAAGGATGAACTGGATTATGTACAGAAATATCTGTATTGTATGAAGGTCCGTTATCAGTCCAGCCTGAATTACAGCATCCATGTAGATGAAAGCCTTCTTTCCCAACCAGTCCCCAAGCTGATCATCCAGCCTATTGTGGAAAATGCCATTCGCTATGGTTCGAACTGTGCACCGCCATGGAACATTTCGATCACCAGCATGGTCACGGAAGGAAGCTGGCAGATTGAAGTAACGGATTCCGGTCCTGGCTTTACAGAGGAAGCCAAAGAGAGGATCACTGCCAACATTATGAAAGCCATTCAGAATCCGGGACTTCCGGAACTAAAAATAAATGGGCTGGGAACTATAAATGTGTATCTCAGATGGAAAATATTCTGTAAAGGAGACATTATTTTCAGATATGGAAATACCGCTGATGGGCACGGAATCGTGTCTATTGGACGGTATTTTTCCAAAACAGACAAATCAGCAGATGAAACTGACTGCATAAGTGAATAAGCAAGGAGGAATCAAAACAGTATGACGTACACTGTCATCGTTGCGGAGGATGAAGAACTTCTGCTCACAAATCTTGTCCAGAAAATCCAGAAAGCGGATCCGGATTTTCTGGTGGCAGGAACTGCACAAACAGGCGATCAGGCTCTGGCTCTGGTAGAAAAGCTCAGCCCTGATCTTGTAATTACGGATATCCGTATGCCTGTGATGGATGGAATCACCCTGCTCACAAAAGTAAGGGAGCAGTTTCCATTTACTAAATTTATTATCACCAGTGGATTTTCAGATTTCGAATATGCAAAAAAGGCCATCACTTTAAAGGTTTCTGATTATCTACTGAAGCCAGTTGATTCAGAGGAGCTTAAAGAAGCTCTCTCCAAGATCAAACAGGAATTTCAGATTGCCGGAAATGATTACGAAGAGGTGTTTAATGCCCGGACTGCTGCCATGACACCAGCCCAGATTGCCACATTACTGAAAGATTTCATTGTAAAAAACTACAGCGAGGACATTAATCTGAACCTGATCGCAGATAACATGAACTACAGTCCCAGCTACCTGACCAAAATTTTCTGCCAGGTCTACGGTTGTACCCCGTCCAAATATCTGATCACCCTGCGCATGAGCCACGCCCAGCGCCTTCTGGTCCATGAGCCTGGTCTGTCCGTGAAACAGATCGGGGAAATGTGCGGCTATCATGATCAGGGGTATTTCAGCAGGATTTTTAAGAAACATACAGGTAAAAGCCCGTTGGAATTCCGGGGGTAAAGCTTTGAAGACCGGCAGGGATTGTTCCCTGCCGGCCTTCTGACACGCTCTAGAGCGTGTTTGAAAAAGGCTTTCTGCAAGATGTGCATCACAATTTGTGGGAGATTTCGCCCGGATGAGGGCACCGTAGCGGGCTACAGCAACCAAATTCGGGTGAAATATACCGCAAAGCGGGGCGTACAGATTGCGGGAATGATTTTTCAAACAGGCTCTAGATCCGGAATAATTCTGCATGCTCTTCTTTATACAGCTCTATATTTAAGTACTCTCCAAAGTGCACTTCATTCGGTCTTCCGTATTCATAGGAAACCTTCACAGATTTTCCTGGCCATGGGTTTTTCACTCTGCATGGGTGACCTTTGTGACTGAGTATGGTAACTCGCTCTACCTCACCATCTTTCAAAACAGCGCTCACTTCAAAGCCACCCCAGGCACGGAAATTCCGGAAAGAGGCATTGGGATGCTCTGCGCTCGGCCATACCGGGAAAATACGGATCACACCCTCGCAGCTTTGCAGCATCATCTCTTGGATGGCATCTGGGATGGTGTTCAGCTGCTCGATTCCGTGAGGATTTTCTTTCAGGAATCCATTTGGGATTCCCCTGTTAAGAATCATGTCGCGCATTTCTTTCCAGATGATTTCCGGATCGTAGCCTACACGTACTGCGGCAGTGAAAAACAGACAGCTTAGGTTAGAGGCATTAAAAGCACCAGCCTTGTAGAAATGAGGATTTTTTACTCCACCAGATTCCATTCCATTGCTGTAAGCTTCGCCATTTTCTAATTCACCATTGCTATTGAACAGCAAGTTATTTGCATTATCTTTATCTGCAAATTCTGCTTCTTCAAGTGCCTTCCTGTATTCCAGCTCTCCCAGCGCATTCTCCACCAGCGCATGAATCTGCACCGTATTTCGCGCCACTTCCAGCTCTTCCGGTTCACTTCCAAGCCCAATTGCATTACCCGGGTAAATCTGCATCACATTTCCCGGAAAATGGAAAGACCATTTGCCACCGATACCTTCATCATAATAAATCTCTTTGTCCAGCATTTCTTCCGGAAGCAGATCCTCCAGCTTCACATCCACCTCTTTCCAAAGAGTGGGATTCTCCTGAATCTCCCGAATTGTCCCCTTTGGATAAGGTGCCAGGTTCTCTGCGATTTCCAGCCATTTTTCCCTCTTTTTCTCATCCAGATCAAGTGCCTCACTGATTCTCGGCATCCAGGTAAAGAAGGTTTTCAGATAACCTAATGTATTCACCGGATTTTCCGGAACGCCATTGTCACGGATATTCCCATCCGTGCGCTCGTGCATACCATCTCCAACCACATGGTAAACGCCATCTCTGTACACCAGATCCTTTTCCCAGAAATCTGCCACACCGCGAAGATAGGGATAAACCTTCTGTGCATACGCCTCATCCTCCGTGATTCCATAACGATAGATCATATTCAAAGCACCGTGAATGGCAGGAGATTTCATATGCAAAAGCAGGGCCTCACTTACCAGGCCGTGAGGTCCCAGTCCCAGCGGATAATAAAGTCCCTCATGGTGAAGCAGCCGCTTACACATCTCATCTGAAATTTCCATCAGTTTCAGATAAGGCGCATCGTGAGGATCAGACTGCTGGAAATGTCCGGAGACCATCAGATTCAGATAGGGAGACTGATGGTTATAATTAATCTTATAATTTCCATTCCATGCCGGACGGTCAAAAGTACTGATTCCCAGAATATTGGGCGGATATTCCGGATCCCGTGCTACACTTGCCAGCATATACTTCGACAGATAATATCTCTGCTCGATCACCGGATCATCCAGGGAAATTTCGGAAACACTCCAAAACTTTTTCCACCATGCCCGGTGCCGTTCATGAAGAGTTTCCACATCTTTTTCCGTTATCCACCTTGCCCTGGAAAAGGCATACTCATAAGGCCTGCTGCACTTCGCCCAGGAGCGCACTGGCAGAACGAATGTTGCCCGCTCACCGGCTTTTATTTTTCTGTGAGTGCTTCTGTCACTTAGCTTCCCTGTATTTCCAAATGCTTTAACTGCCTCAACATTCTTTAAAATACCGTTTCCCGCCGAAGGTTCTGTAAATACCGCTTTATTTGATTTATTCCCACTTTCCTCAGTGGATATAATAGATTCTTTCTTTAAAGAACCCAAACTTTCAACGCCGCCAATTACTTTCGTTTCCTTCAGAAAGCCCCCAGCAAAACCAACCTTAGTTGGAATATCCACATGATCTGAAAACTGCCGGTATCCACTTACAATCCCACCGCCGGTTTTCTTTACCTGCAGCGGACGTCCCGTCACCAGTCCAGCGAACATTCCGTTCTGGATATTCTCCAACTCACCGCTTCCCCAGACATCCACAGCTTTTTCGCAGCCTTTTCCTATTTCGTCCGGAAAATAAAAATCAAATTCCACATCCAGATCTGTCTCACTCTCAAACTCTACCACAAGAATGTTCTCATCTGCAGCCACCCAGCTTTTCAGAGAACATTTCTCTCCGGCGGAATTTGTCAATATTGTTATAGTTTCTCCCGTGGCAAACTTCTGCTCCGTATACCACCTGGCACCCTCCATAGCAGGAATATCAAACACCATACGCCCTACCGGTCTGGGGCTTCCGCCGCTTACCGCCGGATCACATTTGGCAGAACTGTTATCATGAAAGAATTCCCAGTTCGCCGCACTTTCCATTTGCCAGAAGTCATTGGTCGTAAACCAGAACTGTGGATACCTCCCATCCCCGGCCACTGCCGCCAGCAAATCTCCATTTCCCAAAATCGGCGCGTCAATCTTCGTCCCCGCATTCTGCCAGATTTTCCATCGTCCGCCCCCTGAAACATCCACATTTCCATCTGGCACAGCCGTCGGAGCCTCAGTAAATACAGCCCTATTTCTCTCTACAACCATATATCTTTCCTTCTTTCCACTTTCGCTTCCCGCACCGCAGTATCCTACTTTATAATCACCGTCTCATAAACCGCTTCCCTCATTCCCGGGAAGCTGCCCTCTCTACGCCCATTCACCAGCTGTCCTGCCGCATCCTTCCACTGGAATCTGGTCGTCGCATACGCCCCATTCTCAAAGTTATAGTTATTTCCTTCATCCTCATACAGCACAAACTCTCCGTCTGCCCCAGGATAAACGATAATCTGTACCGGCTTCTCTGGCTCCTGCTCTGCATAAACCAGCCCATCAGCCACCGGAATGATCGCACCCGCCTTCACGAAAATCGGGATCCGGTCAATAGGTGTCTCCACCTTCACATACTGGCCGCCCTCATATTTCTCATTTGTCCAGTAATCGTACCAGATCGTACCAGCCGGCAGATAACACTCCCATGTCTTTTCCCTGTTAAGCACGGTACTTTCCGGACCATAATACATAGGCTCCGTAACTGCACAGATCAGCAGGGATGGTCCAAACATAAACTCATTCTCCACCTTTCGCGCCTCTCTGTCCTCCGGGAAATCAAACAACAGGCTTCGCATAATGGTATAATCCTCAAAATGTACTGCCCCTGCCAGCGAATAAATATAAGGCATAAAATGATATCTCAGCTTGATAAATTTCTCGATAGCATCATAGAACATAGTGCCCTTTTCCCCGAAATTCCAGATTTCTCTCGGCGTATCTGTACCATGAGACCGGAACATAGGAAGAAATGTTCCCATCTGAAGCCAGCGTGTATAAAGCTCACAATATCCCTTATCTTTCACACCCTCATTATATTTTCCTTGCCAGAACCACTTGGGCTCCGGATCCGTGTTGCATCCGCATCCACGGTTCTGCCACTTATCTGCAACTGTGAAAAAGGCTCCGATATCCAAGGTCCAATAGGGATAACCGCTCAGTCCCATATTCAAACCTTCTACGATCTGGATCTTCAGATTCTTCCAGTCCGCGCAGGTATCTCCAGACCACAGCATAGCTGCATACTTCTGACCAGATGCATAACCGGAACGTGTCAAATTCAGTACACGCATATCCTCCCGATCCTTTCTCTGGTTCTCATAAATTCCCTTTGCATGCTCCAGGGCAAAAGCGTTGGCCACAGCAGGATCCAGGTATTTCTTGTGCTCGCCTCCAACCAGCTGGAAACGCTCCCAGGGCTCTCTTTTCACCGCACCGCCCCAGTCCGGACCGGAAAACGGCTCTGTGGAGTCACACCACCAGGAATCAAAGCCCTGGTCAAACAGCCCCTCCTTCGCCTGTTTCCAGTACATTTCTCTTGCTTTTTCATTAAAAGCATCATAGGTTGCATAATCATACAGAAGATATCCGGCATCAAAAAATTCCTGATGATTTTTTCCTCCGGCATTCATATTCGGCCATACAGAGACCATGCTGTGGGCATGCATCTCATGAATCCGCTCCATGCACTCCTTGTTATCCCCATAACGGGACTGATCCAGAATCTTCTCCCCCCAGTTGCCCGGATCCCAGGTATTCCAGTCCTGAACCACACAATCCAGCGGAACCCCGATTTCTCTGTAATGGCGTACAATTTCCTCTAATTCTTTTGAAGTATAATATTGCTCCTTGGACTGGATATAACCATAAGCCCACTTCGGCAGCATCTGTGCCTTGCCTGTCAAATAGCGATAAGCATGGATAATTCCATCCATGGTATTGCCGCCCATGAAATAATAATCGATCTGATCCACTGTATCCAAAAACAGGTAAGACTCCCTTCCCTCATCATTAAAAGTCATCAAAGAACAGCAGTCAAACAGCACTCCATATCCTTCTGTAGAAACAAACAGAGGCATTGGAATCCTCATATTGTGCTGGTAAAGATACTGATTGTGTCCGCGATAATTGTAAATTCCTTCCTCCGCCTGGCCAAGACCGTGAATCTCTTCCTCCTCTTTCCAGTCGAAAAATACCCTTGCACGATAACCGTCGCGCACCTTCTCCGGCTTCAGATTCTGGATAAAGTTACGTTCACCGTCAACTGTTTTTACACGGTTGATAACCGGCTTCTCACCTCCAGTTGTATAGCGTACTACGTCAATTTTTGTTAAATCCGCCTTATCCTGTATGCACCACCTGGTTCCGTCCGCGTGCTTCCACTCTATTCTTCCAGATGAAAGTTCCAGAGAGGCCAGAACTTTTCCAGTCTTTAGTTCCAGCTTTTCTTCGTTTTCCTCTGCTGCAAACTCAACTGCCGGATATTCCTTTTTTTCAATAATAAGAGAGTCGTTTCCCTTAATCTCCTCTTTTCCAATTACACAGCGGATAATTTCCTCTGTAACCGGAATCAGCCGGTATAACATTCCTGCCGCTTCCGTCTGTACATACCTGTCTGTTTTTATCATTTTCCATTCCCTCCGTTTTTCAATCCCCTTTTTTTTACGTTGTCTGTCTGAAAGAGCCTCTTGCGTGATAATAAATTCCAACGAAATTTTCCATTACATAAAAAGCTGGCACATCAGGACAAAGCTTCCTGCTTTTATCCTAACATGCCAGCCTGAAAAAGGTCTATGTCTTATCTGCTCCTGAATTTTAATTATTTTTACTCTTCTCATATCCGGGAGTTTTTCCCATATGCTTCTTATATAATCTGTAAAAATTGGAAATATTATTGAACCCACATGCCAGGGCAATCTCAGTCACATTTGCCCCATCCTCCCGAAGCAGCTCCCGGGCCCGATTCACACGCAGACGTGTCACATAATCACTGAAGCTGATGTTGGTGAACTTACGGAAATAGGAGGAGAAATAGTTGGAGCTCATATAAACAGACGCTGCAACCTCCTCCAGTGTAATCTTCTCACAATAATGAGCGTTTATGTAAGTAAAAGCCTGCTCCAGACGTTTCATGGCATTTTTCTTTTCCCGAAGCATTTCACCGGACTTGGTCTCATCCTGATAAGCCCGGATCAGCATGGTCAGAATCCGCAGAACATTCGCCTTAATCATAAGCGGATAGCCCTCCTTGCGCTCCTGCCATTCCTGGTAAATCTCCTGTATGCTGGTACGGATCTCCGTATTCACCGGTTCTTCATGGCCCACTCTGTTCTTAAAATTAGTTCCACGCTCAACAAAGGGCCGCAGATATTCCGTATCAAAAGTACTGATCTTCTCTGCTACAAACTCCGGCGAAAAGATCATAACCAAAAGCTTCATTCTGCCTCCCAGAAGCTTCCAGCCATGCGGCTCTACATTATTGAAAATGATAATATCATTCTCTTCCATGGTATATTCCTGTCCATTGACGAAATAGTTTCCCTTTCCTTCCAGAACCCAGGTGATCTCAAAATAGCTGTGCCAGTGCCAGGTTCCCGGATGACTGTTGGAAGGGTTAAGCTCCACTTCTGATATCTGAAAAGGAAATTCTTTATCAAGAGGAATGCTGTCTCGTTCCAGTCTCATACTCTGCCCCCTGTAATAATCTCATGAGCACAGTATAGCAGACTTGTGTTCTGCATGCAATCAGCCTTAAAGATTATGTTATTGTTCATTCCGTGAACAGGAACACGGAGTAAGCAGTAACTTATTCTTTTTTTTGACCGGAATACAAAAATTCTTCTAACCTTTGCATCTCATCCTCATGCTTCCCATGAACTGCAATTCTGAAATAATCTTTTCCCTGCACTCCCTTTATCATATAATAATCATTTTCTATTTTGAAAAAAGGCTCTTTCAGCATATCCAGATACACAAAACTTCCCAGAGGTCTCAGACTTAATATAAAAGCTCTGTCTATAGGCGCATCCAGAAGGTAATCCGTTGCGAACCAGCCTGATTCTGCACACTTTTCTCTTGACGGCTGTTTTCCAAGAATTTTCATTTAATCGGCTCCTCTCAATGATACTGCAATCTGGCCTGCTGCCTCCAGAAATGCAAGGATTTCCTCTTCTTTCGTAAACCAGGAAACGCTCACTCTCACAGTTCCACTATTTTTTGTTCCCATTGCCTCATGAATCAGGGGGGAACAATGAAGTCCGGCGCGCACTGTAATTTCATAACCATTTTCCAGGATATATGCCGCATCCGAAGCCTTCAGCCCCTGAAAATTCAGGCTCATAACAGGTCCCTTACATTCCGCAAAACTGCCATATATCTGTACCCCCGGAATTTTTCCAAGCCCTTCATACAAAAGCTTCATCATCCTTTCTTCTTTTTCCTGTATCCTGTCCACGCCGGTTTCCAGCACGAATTCCACACCGGCAAGAAGTGCCCTGATTCCAGGCAGATTCTGAGTGCCGACCTCATACTCATAATCACCGTCTTCATAAGTAAGCTGTTGACTGTTCCGCCCTGTGCCGCCATACTTCAGTGGCTTCAGCTCCAGCCCCTTTCTTATGAAAAAGCCCCCGGTGCCTTGTATTCCCAAAAGACTTTTATGCCCTGTAAAAATAACCCCATCTGCCTTCCAGCTGTCTGCATCCACCGGAATACAGCCTGCACTTTGCGATACATCAACAAGCAGAAGCAGATTATTTTCTCTTACAAAATTTCCAATCAGCTTCATATCCTGCACATATCCGGTCACATTGGAACAGTGATTTACAATAAGGGCTGACGGATTTTTTCCTGTGTTTTCCAGAGCTTCTTCCAAACTTTTTTCCAGCGCATTCCGAGTAACTGCTCCATTTTCCAGGCAGGAAATGATTGTTACAGGATGCTTCTTTAATACCGGCTGATTCATAAGCGGGCGCAATACACTATTGTGTTCTGTCTGGGTTGCCAGGATTCCACACCCCTCTTCTCCGTAATCCAGTCCACACAGCACTGTGTTCAGGCTTTCCGTAGCACCTGAGGTAAAAAAGATCCGGTCATGAGCATGGATGCCCAGCAGCTTTCCAAGCTTTTCCCTGCACCTTTCTTCTGTATCTTTTTTCAAAATTGCGCTTCCTCCCCGGAATTGCGAAGCAGGCGTGTCCATAAGACACGCCTGTACAGCTTCACATACAGAGGAAGGCTTGGGCCAGGAAGTGGCCGCATTGTTCAGATAGATCATCTAACTCATCCTTCCAGGATATTGAAATCCATAACCTTTGCAATTTTTTTGATCAACCTGGTATAATCACCAAAAATCAGAACCTGATGATGTCCAAAGCCAGCCAGATTGTGCATAAACTCCCTTGCATCATCCATCTGGATATAGTAATACGGGCTGCAATAGGTCTCGGCATATTCCGAACGGATTACTTTTCCTTTCTTAATGCACATGGTATCACCTGCCGGATTGAAACGACCAAGTGTAATATAATCGTCTTCGTTCTGTGTAAAATCAACCTGAAGCTTACCGCCGAAGCCCTGTCCGGTAAATGCCCACAGCTTGTATTCCAGCGGTTTTGTTCCGTATCCGTTCATACAAAGGGCCGGAACTGCATGATGGATCCTGAGCAGCTCATCTGTCTCATGATTTGGATTTCCCATAAAGGCCGGACGGTTTGCAGCGTATTGCATGATCAGCATTGCCATAAGTGCATTCAAGTCTTCCTCGCATCCACTTGGAATTCCCTCATCCTTCATAATTGAATGACACATGCATGGTGTAAATTTACGGTTCTGTGGAATTTCCGTCGTACAAAGCTCATGACAGGCTGTGGAAAATGCATTGCAGTCATAAATATCCATCATTTTCTTTGCTGCAAGATAATATTTAATGTCATTGATAAACCAGTCGGTATTTACCTGAGTATCTGTAGAACCAGCAATCAGCTTATCCGCAATTGGCTTTGCCTCTTCATCCGTAATCTCATCCATATATTTGAAAATAGATGTGAATGGAAGCTTGATCACTTCAAATCCATAACGCTGACGAAGAACCTCCGGATCACGGATAAGGCTCTGAATTCCAAATGTAGGCTGAGAACCTGCGGTCAGCACAAGTGCTCTTGTATTGCGAACTGCTTTTCTTACCCAGAGAATATGTGCGATTTCATTTACATCCTGAAGATCCATTGCCACGTATGCTTCCACACCAATTGAGCGGCAATATGCTGCAAAATCAATGCCCTCATTTCCATTCTGCCAGATAATGACCGGTTTTCTGTAGCGTTCCAGCTTCGGAATTCTCCATCCCATGCAAAGGAAGCAGTCAATTTCATCTACATCTTCACCGATCTTGTCGAACATTTCTTTTTCTACAACAAAGGATTCATTATATCTTACATCCAATGCCTCTTTAAATTCAACCTCGCTAATCACGTCCTTCAGGGCCTCTACAGAGCTTTTGAAGGTTTCATCAGCAACCTTTGTCTCTGCCTCTACAGTCATGTCTTCTTTTCGTCCGGCACGGCACGGTCCCTCCCAGAAATGAGTATGTGTCAGACAACCGATCAATGGTCTTACAACAAGTTTTACATCCATAGCTTTCTGTTTCATAGTTTGAAATACCTCTTTTCCCCATTCAATTTTTGTGTTTCCCCCGCGTATTAATTTCAATTATATCTTTTAAAAAAACTTTTTCTTCTATTTTCTTCCTGTTACTTTATACTTTCTTATTGTTTTTTGTACTAATTACACAAATATTATAATTATTCCTATTAGTTTTATATGAATTATTGCACGTTGTATATCTCATACAGACAACGCAAAGCGCCGACAGATTTACCTGCCGGCGCTTTTTGGTTTTTATTATGGAGTTAACAAAACAAACTTAATTTGAATATGGGTTACTTCCATCAATAAGACTGCATATGTTTCAGCGTCCCAGAGACTCTACAAAAGTTCCCTTCACATCGCTCCAGTTGCGGTCTGCATAATCAAGAAGATATGCAGCCTGCTCCATGGACATTTCCGGGAAAAGAAGGAAAAGGCTGTGGGAGCCGTATTTATTTACAATTCGGTCTACGTTGCGGATCCAGTCTTCAAACTCACCGGAATATACCTTTACCCAGATGGATTTGCCTGCTGCAATTGCTTTATCATAGATCACATCCCAATCCGGAAGGGTTCCGTCCGGACCGGCATCACCGCTGGTCCACTGAAGAGCATCAATTCCCTCAATTTCCATAAGCGCATCCATGTGCTTAATTGCAGCCGGACCATCCAGATGATAAAGTACATGATCTACATTTTCAGACTGACTGCGTAAGGACGGCTGGATATATTTACGGAAATCTTCCGGTGACATCATTGCTGAGAAATCGCACTGAAGCTTCACCGTTCTGCCTGGTCCCCAGATCTGGAATACGGTGTATGCATTTCCGCCTTCTTCATCTTTGATAACATCATAAAAACGGTCATAATATTCATAATAAATGTCCGTTACCTCCTGGATTCTTTCCCCGATCATTTCCGGCTCATCCAGAAGATCAAACAGAATATCCTGCGCTCCGCGAAGAGAGGCAAGAACATCAATGTTTTCCATAAGATCCGGCATATCCACATAGAAGTCATCTCCGGCAAGTGCCCGACAATCCTTTGCAAGCTGAAGATGTTTCTTAAACCATTTATTCTCCGGATCAAAGGTCAGCTTCGGCACACCGTCCCAGCCGTCCAGACATTTGTTAAACCATACTGTATCTTCTTTAAACCCAATTTCAGAACCAAGATAAGAAGCAAGTGAGCCTGGTCCAAAATCAATATTCAGATTCGGAAAGCTCTCTCCAAGGAATGCATGTGTCTGGCAGAAGTAACGATAGCGGTCAACAATTCTCTGAGGGTTCTGGTATTTGTCCTCCATATCTTTCCACTTCAGTTCTTCCGGCATATTATAGTATTTTCCCTGACAGATCTGATCCAGATAACCGCCCTCTACAGGTGTTCCGTCGGAGTACTGCTCCACCTCAGGTCTTCTTGCGATTACGCACATAAGCGGTCTTCCCGTGTTCTTATGCGCCCAGTAGTTGCGGAATTTCTCTTTGGCAGCTTCCATATTTACTTTATAGCCTTCACCAGGTTTTGGAAGCTGAATTTTGCTCAGATCCACTTTATCCTTCACAAAATGAGGTGCCTCATGAAGCGGTCTGCGTACCCAGGTACCATTGGTTTCGGATGTTTCGTAGGAATCATCTTCCGGAGTTTCTTCTGCATCCGGCTCTGACTTTGTCTGCGCATCAGTCATCGCAATATTTTTCTCTTTGTCTTCCGCACCTGCAGTTACGCTTTCCTCGCCCTTTACTGAAACCTGGTCAAATTCCCCGGCTGCTGCCTTTGCACAGAATCCGGATTCCGCATATTTTTTTGCACACTCTGCCGCAGAAGCTGCATCCTCTGTGTAAGCATCTGCTCCGATCTCATCTGCAAATTCCTGGCTGATAGGCGCACCGCCAACCATAATCTTAATACGGCTTCTGAATGGCTGTGAAAGAAGTGCCGCTACTGTGTCACGAAGTGACGGCATTGTAGTGGTAAGAAGAGCGGAAAGTGCTACAATGCTTGCTTCTTTGTGCTTATTTACCTCATCAATAAAAGTCTGGATCGGCACATCAACACCAAGGTCAATTACTTCGAAGCCTGCACTTTCGAACATCATTCCAACCAGATTTTTACCAATGTCATGAAGATCTCCGGCAACCGTTCCAAGAATGATGGTTCCTGCGCTTCCGGCCTCTCCGGTTGCAAGATATGGCTTCAGTACTTCCACACCAGCCTTCATGGCTCTGGCTGCAGCCAGCATCTGTGGTACAAAAATAATCTCTTTCTTAAAGTTATCGCCAACAACTGCCATGGCGCCGATCATGGCGTCGTTGAGGATTGCAGTTGGATCACATCCTGCATCAAGTGCCTCCTGGACAGCCTGTCCGATTTCTTTATTTTTTCCATCCTGGGTTAATTTGAAAACCTTCTGCATTTTCTCATCAAGCGGAGATGCAGGAGCCGGCTGAGCGGCTTCCTCGGATGCTTTGTTTCCGAATTTATCAATATACTGCAGGCAGTATTCATCACGCTCCAGAAGTGCGTTTGTTGCATAGATCATACCAATCATGTTTTTGTTGGTCGGATCTACGATGGCACTGTCCATACCAGCATTCATAGCAAGAGCCATAAATGCCTGGTTAATATTTTTTCTCACCGGAAGTCCGAAGGAAATATTAGAAAGTCCGCTTGTAATGTGGATCTCCGGATATTCGTATTTGATTCTTCTGCAGCAGTCTGCAAATACAGTCAGCGCAGTCTGGTCTGTTCCCAGGGTTACAACCAGTGGGTCAATATGTAAACGGCTTGGTGCAATGCCGTACTGTTTCGCTTTTTCCATAATTCCAAAGAAAATTTTCATACGACGCTCTACGGAATCCGGAATTCCATCGTTATCGCATAGAAGGGCTACGCACTCCCAGTCTGTGTCTGCGATCACTGGAAAAATCGTGTCAATTTTGTCTCCTTCAAGGGAAACAGAGTTAATAAGTCCCGGTCTTTTACAAAATGGAATGGCTGCAACGCAGGATCTGGCACTTGGACTGTCCACACAGATTGGTGTATCTGTCACTTCCTGTACAAGGTCGATCATCCATTTCAAGGTTTCTACTTCTACAGCCTCTTCTACTGAGGCACATACGTCCAGAAATGTGGCTCCCGCTTCTGCCTGCATTCTGGCTCTTTCTCTGATCAGGTCCGCATCCTTCTCAGCAATGGCTTTTGCAACTGACGGAATGGATCCGTTCAGCTTCTCACCAATAATAATCATGGCATTTTCCCTCCAATATGAAATTGTAATTGTTACCGTTCACTTCGTGACCAGTAACTTGTAATTTTCTGTCACAATCTTCTCCGCAAGCTGTAACAGTTTCGTTCTCTCCGCTGCAAGTCCTCCGCTAAATGGACTTGCTTTTTACAAATTCATTTTATATCAATTGGGGGAAATTCCTCTTCTGTTATTTTCTCATTCGATTATACTATCTTACTGTGAATAATTTCACAACTTAATGCATATGCAGAATGTCCAGCCACCTGCATTTCATCTTCCCAGTTTCACTTTAATAAATAACAGCTGGCATACGCAATCTTTCCAGGACCATAATAATAGTCAAGGTGGTTTGCCTGACAAACCTGCATGACCAGCATTCCATAGGCTTCCATAGAGGAAAAGGCCTGGTCCGGAAAGCGGCAGGGAGCGTCCGGACAGGTACAGGTTTTGCATTTTGTGCAGCAGCCTGCGCCCATTGGAAGCATATTCGGGTAAAATTTCCGCAGATCTTTTTCCAGGCTGTAAAAGGAGGCTTTGTGCATAGCTTCTGTGCGCATCATACCTTCCCCATCCATGGAATCCTCCAGCTGTCCCACTGTCTGTACCAAGATTCCAAGTTTATACTTTCTTACTCTTTGTTTGCATTCCTCCAGGGTTCCGCAGCCGGGCGGACAGCTCCAGCATTTGTTGTATTTGTGACAGGAATCGGAGGCGCACATCTGGCGTACTTCTGGCTTTAGTTCAATGGTATCGCAGGCCAGGGGTACCACGTTGGTGAAACCGTGGGACAGGCATAGTTGTTTTAAGTCTTTGAAATTCATGTCTCTAATCCTTTTTTAATCATTATTATCCACAGATAACAATATGCAAAAACATTTTATAATTCTCTGTCTTCTATTTTTATAAAATCAGCACAAAATTTCCCGTAATAAACACGGAAATCTCTTTACCTTTCAAATCCCAGCTCATCTACGAAACAATCCTGAAATTCCGGGCAAGCCGCCAGTTCCAGAAATTCAATGCTCTGTACCGCTCTTTCAATCTCATGGCGCTCATTCTTATTTAGCAATGCAATCTTAGCACCTTCCCCGGCGATATTTCCCACACATTGTACTTTCTTCACAAAGCTTTCCGGGATCAGCCCAATCCGGGCTGCGTTTTCTGCACTCATATAATTGCCGAATCCACCTGCCAGATACACGGTCTGGATCTGGGATTCTTCTATGCTTCTTTTCTTTAATAAAAGCTGGATTCCAGCGGCAATGGCTGCTTTGGCAAGTTGAACCTCGCCAATGTCTTTCTGGGTAAGATAGACTCCGCAATCATTCTCAAAACGCGACTGCCCACTCCCATTTTTTTCGTTTCTCTGTAGGCACTCCGTTTTCTCACTTTGCGCATCCTCTGACATATTCTGCTCACATTGGGCAAAAACAGTTTCTTGTGGTGGCACAAGCATAAACGTGTCTGATCTTTCCTGCCCACTGTGAAGAATTCCATTTTCCTCTAACAGACCTGCACGCAGAAGCTCTGCCACCAGATCAATCAGCCCGGAACCGCATAGGCCTACAGGCTTCTCACCGCCAATTGTGGTATACTGCCATTTTCCATCTTCATATTTTACATGATCAATAGCTCCCGGAAGCCCCCGCATTCCGCACTGGATCTTCGCCCCTTCAAAGGCTGGGCCAGATGCCGCGGAGCAGGCTGCCAGGCCATATTTATTTCCAAGGATCATCTCTGTGTTAGTTCCGATATCCAGCATTAAAGTTATTTCATCCTTCAAATCCTGTCGAAGAGCCAGAAGACAGCCACTGGTGTCTGCGCCTATGTATCCGGCGATATTCGGAAGAAGGAGCAACTGGCCTTTTGGGTGGATGTGAATACCATAATCAGCTGCGCGCAAAGTAAGGGACTGACTGATTGCAGGCGTATATGGCGCATGTGCCAAAGAAGCCGGGTAAATTCCAAGAAACAGGTGGTGCATACAGGTGTTTCCAACAAGACTTACCTGATAGACATCTTCCACTCCAGGCATCCATTCAGCGCTTTTCGTCTTGCCATTGACAGTTTGATCATTCACTTTTTTCCTTCCACTTGCTATTTTGGGAGCTTTTTGAGTTTTTACAATAAGACTTTCCAGTATTTTATTTATTGTCTTCTGCACGCACTTGCTCAGCGTTTCTGTGCCATGTTCCAGCGCATAATTGGCTCTTTGAATTACGTCTCCGCCATACTGCATCTGAGGATTCATTCTACTTTCTACTGCCAAGTTTTCCCCAGTTCTACCATCCAGAAGATACCCCACAATTGTAGTCGTTCCAAGGTCGATTGCCGCAGTAAAAATCCCATCACCTTTTTCACCACTACTATTCACTCCATGGACAGAATCTTCATGGACGCCAACAATTGGTCTTAAATCAAGGATTTCTTCATCTGTATAGGCTACTTGCCACTCTGGATTGAAGATTCGTTTTTCATAGAGACTTCCGGCAAGTTTTACATCTGTTTTTATACACCCATAATCTACATCTGACGTTCTTTTATTGTCTGAGATTCCATATACGTCTTCCACCAGCCGCTCCCACTCTGACTTTTTTTCCCCAGTCTCCGGCTTCTCCAGCCACACTGTTTTCACCTGCAATTCTGGCTGGAAATTCACCTTTCTGGAAAATCCTTCGCTCAAAATTTTACCTCTATTTTTCTTCCCGGGAATCTCCACCTGACAGTCCTTTTCCACCTTCGTCTGACATGCCAGCACAGGCTTTCCATCTACCTTCACCAGACATTTCCCACAGGTTCCCTGCCCTCCGCAAGGCACATCCGGCGCAAGCCCCGCCTGAATCTCCGCCTCCAGAACGCTGGTTCCAACCGGAATCTCTATACTAATCTCTTCCCTCACAAAATACACCTTAGCCATAACCCAAACTCCCTAAAAACAACCGACCGGGCATGCCCCGGTCGATGTATTATTCTTTCAGCAATTTTTCAACAGCCTTTTTGAAATCATATAATTTATCAATATACACATGAACAATTGTCCCGCAATGTTCTTTCACAATCACTCCATCATAGTCGTGTGCAAGCTGATTTCTTACTTTCAGCATATCCATCCACTCATCACCCGTAATCAGATTCGCCTGAAATGATTCTCTGAGAACTTCTCTTGGTGAGCCAGTGACAAATCCAGTTATTGCATAATACTGTACCAGAATATCTTTCATAACCTTCCACGCCAAGTCAAATGTAATACTGAATTTAGCACTGGTTCCACTAAGTACAAAAGAATCTGACAAATCACGCTGTTTCGCCTCCGCCAGAGAGTCCAGTGAATTTCTAAACGACTCAAATCTTCTTATAAATTTCTCGTCCATATTGTTTTATATCCTCCAACAACAGCTGATTCTGACAAGTATCAAGATCAACCAGATCAATTGTGTACAATGTTGGAATCTCTTCTAAATTCTCCTGCAAATCAAGAATTTCGTGTGAAGCGACTCCAGACACTGCAATATCAATATCGCTCCGCTCTGTCGCAGTTCCCTTTGCCCGGGATCCATACAGAATTATCTTCTGTGCCCCATACAATCTGCACCGTTGTATAATTTCTGTCATGACCTCATCAACGCGCATAGTTTCCCCCATTTCACTCATAAAACTAATTTCATTATAGGTTAAATCCCACGCAACGTCAATTTGCAAAATCTATCTAATTTATTGCCATCAACATCCAGTATCAAATTATCTCTATCATTTTTTCCATTTTCTCACTCATTTCCTAACTGCTTATCACTGATATTTTTTCAAGTTTTTAAAATGTATTTTTAAAACTTTTGTATTTTACATTTTTTTAATTTTATGTGCTGTAGCAGATTATTTTATACACACATAAAAAGAATCCGGCACAAAGCATTTTTATACACTTTGTACCGGATTTCTCTTATTTTTCTTGTACAAATTTTCTCACAAACTCTTCATACCCACAAGGCTTCCCCCAGAAATATCCCTGTGTGAATTCCGGGCACAGCTTTCGGATTTTGAGCCATTCCTGGGCACTTTCTATACCTTCGATACAAATCTTCATATCCAGATTATGAATCATGGTGCAAAACTGATTCAGAAGATAATATTCCTGCTCATCTGCAACTGCTTTCGCAGTGAAAGAACGGTCGATCTTAATGATCTCTGGTTTCAGCTCGCTGAGATAATGGAAGTTCGAGTAGCCGGTTCCAAAGTCATCCAGCGCCAGACTGATTCCCATTCGCTTCAGTTCTGTGAGAAAATGCTTCTCATTTATATTTTGTTCCAGAAGATCGCTCTCTGTCAATTCCACGATCACCGCTTCCAGCGGCAGCCCTGTCCTTTTCATTTCTGCACTGATATCCTGAATCACATCAGACTTAGAGGCCTGTACCTGGGAAATATTAATACTCATCCGGAACCCTGAAAGTATCTTCCTGATCTCACTGCATTTTCCCATAGCCTCTTTCATCATCCAGCGGCCAGCAGGAATAATCAGACCTGTTTCTTCCAGAATGGGAATGAACTCCGCCGGTGAAATCATTCCGAATTTTTCAGAGGTAAAACGCATTAAAGCTTCTGCTCCATAAGGCACTTTTTTGTCTTCAGCAAATACAGGCTGGTAAAAAGCTGTGAAGCCCTGAAATCCATTAATTACAGCTTCCCGCAGTTCCTGGGTGATCTCCCTTTTCCGAAGAAATTTTCTGTAGGTTTCCCCATTAAATATATAACAACGGTTTCTTCCCAGCTTCTTCGCCTCATTCAGGGCAAAATCCGTCAGCTTCAATGCTTCTGAACACTGATTTCCCTTTAATGCCGCAAATGGTACAATTCCTCCTGAAACCGTATACATGACTTTAAATTCATTGGTTTCAATAAATCTGTCTATTGCCTCTCTCACTTTATCATAAAGCTTATCCGCATCCTTCACCTCATCAGAAGAAACATCCAGGATCAGAAATTCATCTGCCACAAGCTTGTACACCTTCTGTCCTTCTGATATGCAGCCGGAAATACACTCCGCCGTTTTCTTAAGTACAAAGTCACCGTACTCCTGTCCGAAGTTATCATTGATTTCCTTAAAATGATCGATTCCTATACGAAGCAGATATCCTGTCTCCAAAGGAGTATCCAGCTGGTTCATATACTCCCGGAAACCAGACTCTCCCAATAGTCCGCTTACATTATCTGCCTTCTGTCTCTTTCCAATTTCGTTCACACAACCAATCATGTAAAGAGGTTTCATGTTATCGTCACGGACCAGATACCCTTTGCAATGAATCCAGATCGGCTTTTTTTTCAGATCCAGCCAACGATATTCCATGCTATGGGTGCAGCGGTCTGTTTCCAGAAGATCATCAAATTCCGCTTTCAGTTTTTCATAATCCGGTGCATATACAAATTCCTTATGCTTCGAAATTACATTATGAAAACCATTTTTCGGAATACAGAAGCGTTCAAGTGCCTGATTTGCTATGTAATAAAAATCCGTCCGAAAATCAACCACATATGGGTAATTATCTGCAGTGGGGCTCAGAAGATCAATCACGCTGCAAAGCTCATCCACAGACATGCTTTGAAACTTTTTCTCCTGCAGGATCACCTCATCTGTGATCTCCCCAGTCGACTGCTTTCCCATATGGGAAAGCATCTTATCCAGACCGGTTGACCGCGCCACCTTTTTCCTGCGCTTCTGACGGTACAGCATGGTATCACTTCGTCTCACAATATCCTTAAAGTCAAAATCTATATCAGGCTGATAATAAGCATATCCTGCTGACATGCTGAGTGGATAATCCAGCTTGTGCATTTCCGCTGTTTTTTTCAAAATCAGCTCAAGCGCCTTCAGCCGTTCCGGAATCATATCCTTCTCATCGCTATGATATACATATGCAAACTCATCGCCGCCAATCCGAAAACAGTTCTTTACATTCTGAAATGCCTGACTGATACACTGATAGCATAGCTTCAGCGCTTCGTCTCCCTTTTCATGCCCAAAATTGTCATTGATCACTTTCAGATTATCCAGATCAAACAGAACTACACCTGTTGTACGAAGTTTAATATCACTTTCATCCAGATATTTCACCATGTCCTCGTAAGCGTTTCGGTTCATGGCCTCTGTGAGCATATCCATGTTAGCTATTTTCTGCAGATAGATCACCTTTTGTTTCTGGATATATTGATCGTAATATTGGGAAACCTGGATCCAGATCAGCATAATGATAAACAGCAGGGTTCCTATGGGAAGCAAAATGGATGTCTGTTGAAATTCCCTCAAATAATAAAGGAACATTTCTGCCATTCCGAATACTATGAGCACACACATAGGATACTGGAATTTCTTGGCTTCATCGTTGCCTTCTTTTCTGGTCTCGTAAAGAATGAGGGCAACTGTGTAAACTGCATTGGCAACCATAATAACATGGGTTGCGGGAAGCAGCCGGAATATATCAATAATTCCCGTACACTGAAGCAGAACGTCAGCTGCCATATTCGCAAGATAAAGAATGGGAAAAATCAATGCACCTTTGTGATATCTGCTTTTACAGATATCATATAGCAGGAAATTAAAGGGTACCGGGAAAAGGAAGAATGAAAAATAATCCACAAAATATAAAGTTCTTCCATCCGGAATCAAAAACTGCAGGAATCCACATTGTGCCAGTGTCCATACTGCAATCAGCAATGAGAAAAATCCAAGGTTTAAAAAGACCTCTATCTTCGTTTCTGTCTCGTCTCTTCTTTTTCTTCGCACTGCTCCCAAATAAAGCAGCAGGCAGATGATGCTTGCAAACAGGATCCCGCAGCTGAGCAACAGGGTTTTAAAGCTGTCCATTAAAATTTTCAGAACGCAATTGCCCCGTGTTCCGTATACAATGCTGACTTCATTTCCATAATAGTTGTCATATACTGGAATAATTCTAACCTCAAGACTTTTACCAGCGCTGTCTTCCGGAATATTCACAATGTGCCAGCAGCTTCCCGGTGACTTCATAAAGCTGGGAGCATCTTCTTCATTTCCGTATTCGTATATTTTTTCTCCGTCCAGCCACACTTCTGCAATGGTGTGTGTGGTTTTAAATAAGATTGATCTGGGATCATCGAAGTCTTCGGGCAGAGCAATATTCTCTGATTTGATTTCTCCATCTGTCAGTTTTTTTGTTTCAAACCTAATCGTATTATCCCAGAGCAATTTTTCCCTGGCTGTACTCTGACTGAATATCCAACCTGAAAAACCAATTGCAAACAATCCAAATACGAACAGGGTAATCCATAATTTCTTTTCTATTTTCATAGTTTCTCCCTACTATATAAAATAGCACTGTTCACTAAGTGCACAATGATCACCTTGTGCTGCAATTCTGTGCAAAATTTACCCGCACAGAATATTACCTGTAAACAATGACTCACAACTCATCAAAAGATATACATAGATAGCATATCAAACCCATTTAGCTTTTTCAAGGTTTTGACAGATTTTGTTAAAACCTTTTTATTTGAGGGCAAAAAAATATCTGACGGGGCAATTCTGCCCTGTGCCAGATATTTTCTTCGTTTCTGTCAGCTTATGTGTCTGCCGATTCTCCGGTAATCACGCTCATATTAATGTATGCGACTTCCCTTATGCAAATTTCTCATCCAGATATTCTTTCAGGATTCCCAGATTTTCATCACTGTACAGCTGATCTGCCGCATGCTTATAATTATGAAAAAGCTTAAATTCCACCTTATCTGTCCCAACAATTCTTGTAAGCAGTGCATTCAGTCTCTCAGACTGCAGATACGGAACATCTAAATCCGCATCACCATGCCAGATCAATATATCCGGGCTGTTTTTCTCCGTAAAATTTTTCTCAATATAATATAATGGACTATAGTTGTTTTTCTCATCCTCAGTAAGAGTTTTTACATCCTTGCGCATCCAATAAGATTCTACATCTTCGTAGCCGGTATCTTTAATTGCTCCCTGAAGCCACAGGCTGGCCGCCCAGCGGACAATTTTTGGAATCCTCAGCTCCCTGTAATCATCTTCCATAGTTCCGAATTCCATACAGCCGTAATAGTCCAGAATCACCTGAACTTCACTGGAAACAGGATGGTTCTCATCTTCTCCGATAAATGGAACACTATTAAATTCCTCATCATTGGAAGCGCCACAGATCACTGATAAATACCCCCCAGCTGACTCTCCCCAGATTGCGAAACGCTCCGGATCGTATCCATATTTCTCTGCATTTGCACGAAGAAAACGGATCGCTGATTTCACATCTTCCACTCCTGCCGGAAAGGCTGCTTCCTGGGCAAGACGATAGTTAACGGATGCACATGCATATCCATGATCGCGGAAATAGCGGTACATCAGCTGCGCCTGACGGGACTGGCTATCATTGTATACGAAGCCGCCCCCATGTACCAATATGATCAACGGCATAGGTTCTTCACTGTCCGGCACATACAGATCCAGATAATCATTTTCGGAAGCCTCAGAATATGGCAGCTTCTCATAAGCTTTTCCACCATTCCATTTGGAAGAATCATCCAATTTCACTGATGGAGAGTATACATTATGAAAAACCACACGAACAGCTTCATGATTGTAACCAAGAATACCAACTATAGCAGCAAGACAGATTCCACCTATGATAAAACCTTTTTTCTTCATTTTTTCAACCTCTTTTCCACCTTAAATCATAAGTCTTTCACTTCATTCACATGGAATTTCCACCACATAAAACCGTTCTTCATCTGCCACGGTAACCTTCACCGGTCCGTTTCCATCCGCCTGTACAACTGCCATTGCCTCACCATAATAAGTCGCCACAGTATGGTCAGTATAATTCCCTTTTACATAAGGAGCCGGGCTTCCGAGTCCCTTCAGGACACCATTTTCTACTGTTACTTTTATGTTATGTTTCTCCATTGGTTTCCAGATTCCTTTGTTATCTGTGTATTGCAGTTGAATAAATGCAAGGCCTTCCGACTTCACCGTTTTCTCCTCTGGACGTACCTGAAGAACCGTTTCTTTTCCTGCTGTCTGCAACGAATAACGGTTGATTTCTCTTCCGTTTTCATCGTAAGAAACCGCCGTGATCTCCCCATCCTGATAGGTGGTATTAAAGTTTGCACGGCATTTTTTCACTTTCTTTTTACCAACACTTTTGCCGTTGATAAACAGCTCGACCTGCGCAGCTCTTGCATAAACTTCCACCTTCGCCGGTTCTCCGTTACAGCCATCCCATGCCCAGCTTTCTAGAGCTTTTGTCAGCTGCCAGCCAGTAAGACGAAGCTTTTCTTTCTGGTAAACAGGATCAACTGCAATAAACGGACCTGTCTCTCTTTCAAAAGCAACTCGAGTATATGCAGCCTCTGCACGCGGCTTTCCATTCAGGTCAATTCGACCATTTCCACCTGTCATTCTCGTGGCTGGATCTTCAAATTTATAGTCAGAATACTCTGCTGCACCATCCCCGACTTCTCCGATATAATCCCATCCTGCCCACACAAAATCACCGATAATCCGTTTGTTTTTTTTGGCAATTTCCCAAAAACTATACGCATCCTTACAGAAGGTTTCACTTCCCAGAATCAGACGGTTCGGGTACTTTTTCAGATCATGTTTGTAGCGGAAAATACCGTAATTATAACCTGCGATATCCATGTTTGCGTAGGCATCCTTCGTCCTTAAATCGCATGGATAAAGGGTGGCACCGCACTTCATAAAGTAGTCTCCAACCAGACAGGCAAGAGTATTATAGAACTCGCTTCCTACTGGCTTTTTCTTCTTTTCCGGCTTGGTGCTGCCTAATCCTTTTTTTCCATTTTCTGTGGCTTTATTTACTGTCTTTTCACCACTTTTAACTACTTTTTTCTCATTCTTTCCAGCTGCCTGAGCGGCATTTTTCTCTGCATTTCCAGCGCTCTTTTCTGCCTTGTCATCACTGTAAACGCCAAGTCCTATGGAGCTTAAGAAATTGAAGAAAATATTGATTCCGCAGGTAACAGGACGGGTGGAATCCAGGCTGTGAAGATAGTTTGTCATATCACCGGTAAGGGCAATTCCCTTCTTCTGGGCAGTCTCTGCAACCTCATTTCCTGTGGAGTACATAATCACACTTGGATGGTTGTAATCCTTGTCAACCATGTCTTTTAAATCCTGTTTCCACCAGTCAGCAAGCTGTCCGGCATAATCATATTTAGTCTTATGAATGTACCATACATCTACATATTCATCCATCATCAGCATTCCCACACGGTCACAGGCATCCAGAAGTGCCTTAGAGCAAGGATAATGTGCAGAGCGGACTGCATTGTATCCATTTTCTTTGAGAATACGCATTTTACGTTCTTCTGCTTCCGGATACGTACATGCACCAAGCACGCCATTATCGTGATGAAAGCATGCACCGCGAAGAATCACACGCTCTCCGTTAATGGTCATTCCTACCTGAGGATTCCAGATCAATTCACGGATTCCGAAAGTTTCAGTTACTTCGTCTTCACCGAAAATTGCTTTACAGGTATAGAGATTCGGGTGCTCTGTATCCCAGAGCTTTGCGTTTGGAACATCCAGCTGGAAGATGGCCTGGTATGCTGCTTCCTGATTATTTTTTTCCGCTTCCACCTGCGCCAATTCACTCTTCTGACCATTTTTTCCAGTCTGTACTGATTCATTTGGCTGCATGTTTTTATTATCTGATGATATTATTTTGTCATTGTTTACATTTCCTATTTTTGTACTTTCACCAATTACTCTAAGTACTTTAGAGCCCTCAAACTCAATCTTCAGGGAAACCTCTCCCGGCGAAGAAGTTTTCACAACGACCTCAATTCTCGCCGGATCATAGCTTAAGGTACGGATTTTCACACCGTTTACCGGAATATGTTTTTCTTCCCCAACATACAGATAAGCCGGACGGTAAATACCGGTTCCTGAATACCAGCGGCTGTTTGGCTGGTCAGCATTGCGCGCAATGACTTTGATCTCATTCTCTTTTCCATACTGGAAAAAGCCCTCTGTATCCACATAAAAATTGGTATAACCATAAGGACGGTAAGCCGCCTTTTTCCCATTTATGTAAACTTCACCATTGTGGTAAATCCCCTCAAATTCAATGAGGACTTTCTTATCTTTATACTCCTCTGGCACAAAGAAATTCTTGGTATATTCGTAATCCCCACCAATATACCATCCAATATTTCCCTCGCCGGTACTCTCCTGAGTACGCGGCTCACTCAGCATTGCATCATGTGGCAAGGTCACCGGATAAGCAGCCTCATCCCTGGTAAGACACCTGCACATCCAATCCTTGTTAAAATCAATTTTCTGCATACAGTAAACTGCTCCTTTCTGAAATCTCTGTCCTTAAACCAACTACCTTTTCGGCATTCTCGTTCTGTTGACAGTTTACTGCTTTTTCCTATCTCTGTGGAAGAATTAGCGTGAACAGTCCTTTTTTTAGCGCTAATAACAGCCCACAGAACTTTATAAATCAAGTCTGTGAGCTGTCTTCTCTACCTTCAGCTCGTTCCCATCCCATACAATATGTACCTGTCCCTCAGCAACAGGCAATGTACAATCAAAGCTGTCGAAAAACTCAGTATGCGGTTCTACCACAAATTCTTTTCCGCCGACTCCAGTAAATTTCAGCCCCATGAAATACTTCGCCAGGAAATAGATCGGGCTTGCAGCCCAGGCATGGCAGAGACTTTTTCCAAAGCGGTCGCCGTACATATCGTACTGAGTTTCTACTGGTGCCTCCGGGTCAAACTCTTCCCAGAAGGTAACTGCACCGCGGTCCAGCATACCGCCCCAGTAATTGCGAATCTTATTTAGTACAAATTCCAGATTTCCGGTCTGGCAGAGCATATCCAGTTCAAAGAAGTTGAAATACGGAGTTGTAATTGCCGGAATTGCATCATTCTTAATTACATTTGCCAGAATTTTCTCCTGCTCTTCTTGTGTTGCAATGTGAAAAAGAATTGCAAAAATATTGGCATGACGGGTCACATTTCTCTTACCGGATTCAAAGGAATCAATAAATGCGCCTTTCTCCTGATCCCAGTATAATTTACGGATCTGCCCGATCAGTTTCTCATATTTCTCCATGTATTCCGGATTTTCTTCTCCAAGAGCCGCACTCACTTTCGCCATGGTCTGCCAGCATGCTGCGAACAGCATCTGCTCTGCACAAAGGGCACCAGTCTTATCCATGTCAGCCCAGTCAATGTAGATCCAGTCATTTTCACGACCTACAAGAAATCCGTTTTCATCCAGCTGACCCTCACAGAATTCCATAAGGGAGCACATTTTCGGATAAACCTGGCGGACAAATTCCAGGTCACCATATGCCTCATAATGATAAAGCACGCCCAGGATCCAGAACAGGGAATAGTCCATGATGGTATTGATATGTCTTGTCATAGGATCATTTCCACGTAGTGCTAAAAGAGTTCTCTGGTCAATATCAGGATCTGCCAGCAGATACTGATTTACAAAAAAGCTCTGGTAGGCGTCTCCAGACCAGATCCATTTGTCACGTTTCACCCCATCCAGGAAAAAGATACCGCTGCAAAGACGGAAGGTATGCTCCGCCACCTCCCAGATTTTATTTAGTTTCTCATCATTACACTTAAAGGAAGCGCGTTTCGGGAAATCTACATACTGATAGAATGCTGTGATTTCCACATCTTCGGCTTTGCAATTCGGAATGAATGCAAAACGGACTGCACAGCATGGGCATCGATTTGTAACCGGATTCGGCTGCCAGCTGTAGTAGCAGTGCTCAAGGTCAAGAGCTTCGTCCTCAGATTCACCGCAAAAAACCTCTAAATCCTCATCTTCGCTTGTACTGTCAACACAATTACTGCGTTTACTTTTCACATAAACCGCCGCCGTCAGTTCCGTCTCAAACTCTGCCAGCACGCCACCGTTTATCTCGCTGATTTTCACCGGCTTGCACTCTTTTTCTGTATATTCCCACACAGTAGGATTCTGTCCCGGCTTGGTAAAATACTTACACACTCCAACTGGCACTAATGGCTGGGAATAATCCTCTGCCTTCCATGTTTTATCAGAATGGATCACCTCACCCTGCACATAAGCGCAAGGAAATGCCTCCACACAGCCTGCATGAATAGAGATCCGCACCTTTCCAGGTGCTACTGTAATCTTCTTTCCAAATGGATATTTCTTCTCCCCATTCTCCCTGGTTACAAGCACATGACCAATCGCATTGGAAAATACAGTAAAACTGGTCTCCTGCTCCAATTCATAAGTCCGGCGGAAAGCCACACGGTTGCGGAAGCCCTCACTCTTCCAAAATGCCGGCCATCCAAAACCTCTCTCCACACGGCTGAAATTCTGCTTCATGGCATGATATAATTCAAAATCTCCCGGATACCAGATCCAAAATGTATTTTCCATTTCCGTTTTCCTCCCGTAAATTATTGCTGTTCACAATCTTTGAACAATAACCAATTCTCATTTCTTGTAAATCTACTCATAATTTAACTATAGTATAAAATGAATTTTCCCAATAGTCCACAACATCCCACGTTTAAAAAGCTACAGATTACGCTTTCGTATCACTCAAAAAGCTTGTCTGAATATTATTCCCTTATTTGTGATATAATATTAAGGGAATTTTTCCTTATTTTATTGTTCTTTCCCTTATTTTATGGTATTATTTAAGGGAAAAAGATAGGAGGTGCGAAATGAGAATCTTTAATTACTCCTCACTCAAAGAGCAAAAATGGGATTCAGACATCCTCGGGCTCGTTGCTGCAATATATAAAGAAGCTGGTAAACAGGAATTATACCTGAAACAACGCCCCGAAGAACTTGAAAAGCTTGTAGAAATCGCTAAAGTTCAAAGCACAGAAGCATCAAATGCCATTGAAGGCATAGTCACTACAAATACACGAATCCGCCAACTCGTCGAAGAAAAGACAACCCCCAAAAATCGTGATGAGCAGGAAATAGCTGGATATCGTGACGTGTTAAATATTATACATGAAAGTTTTGATGCTATTCCGATCACCCAGAATTATATCCTGCAGCTTCACAAAATACTTTATAGTCACATGAACAATCCAATTGCCGGTCACACAAAAACTGTACAAAACTACATTAGTGCCACATACCCAGACGGTCATGTTGAAACATTGTTTACACCACTTTCCCCATATGAGACACCAGAAGCTCTGGATAAAATCTGTGAAGAGTATAACCGGATAATCGGAAATATGGAAGTAGAACCACTAATCGCAATTCCAGTCTTTATCCATGACTTCCTTTGTATCCATCCCTTCAACGATGGAAATGGAAGAATGAGCAGATTGCTGACCACGTTACTCTTGTATCGAAATGGATTCTATGTTGGCAAATATATTTCTCTTGAATCTAAGATTGCCCAAAATAAAGATCTCTACTATCATGCCCTTGCAGAATCACAAACCGGATGGCATGAAGGGACGGAAAATGTCTTGCCTTTTATCAAATATATTCTTGGAACAATCCTGGCAGCATATAAAGACTTTGAAGACCGTGTAGCGCTTGTGGAAACCAAACTTTCTTCCCTTGAAATGGTACGGCGTGCCAGCAAAAATAAAATCGGACGTTTTACCAAACAGGATATTCGCGAATTCTGTCCTACACTCAGTGACAGTTCCATCGAAAGTGCCTTACGCAAGCTGGTTACGGCTGGTGAATTAAAAAAAGAAGGGCGCGGAAAAAGCACGTGCTATTTCAGGTTAAATTAATCTACCACGCGCAGAACGTTCTGATTTTTATACAAACAAAGAAGGCGCAGCTTAAAAACAAACTTTTAAGTCGCACCTTTTTTGTTTACATCATTACATAAAAAATGAAAACCATATATTGCCAGAAACATGGGATTACCATAACCAGCGTCATCGATGGAACCCTTTTCAAATTCATGAATGCCGTGCATGTCAGCGCCAGTGACCACTGGTTTCATCTGAAAATATTGATTCCAATACCAGATTCGTCCACTGCTACCGATTCAAATAACAATAAAAAAACAGCAGGAGTTCATTCTAACAAACGAACGCCTGCTGTCTTCTTGTTAAAATTAATTTCTGTAATGCTTCTACCCAACAGTTCCTACAACACAAACCCAGTTGTATTCTTCCCCTGCGCCTGAATATCCAGACAGCAGTCTGCTACATGCTCCTGATTCAGGTCCAGAGAATAATTCACTTTCATGGCAATTTGACCGTCACTTTCTTCCAATTCAAGATTCGTCGCTGAAATTCCCATTTCAAGAGTTCCGAACGGGGTGGTATAAAATGCCATATTACGCTTTCCCTGCTCGAAAACCATATGTGTATTTACCTGTCCTTTTTTTCGGACTTCCATTCCCCTGGAGGATATCTTGATATAATTTACAGTAGGATCTCCCTGCTCGTCCAGCATTTCTTCATAGCGAAGATAATGACTGCCGTTGCGGAAATAATACTCTCCCGGAACCACAATCTCGATTGGCTCATCACCTTCTGGTGTGTCCATCATATGTAAACCTTTTACGTGAATTAAAACTTCTTTTTCCATTCTTTTTTCCATCTCTTTTTAATATTTCTCAATATCAATCTTCTGCGTTTTCTCCACATCAAATGGCAGAATCGAATTGGCAAATCCCTTGAATTTCTCTGCCAGATCGCTCACATAGAAACGATATGGGAAATCAGACTGTCCCTGTCCGGTGCTCTGCATATCCTGCTCTTTCAGAAGTCTGCCAAGCTCCAGTGCCGTCTCGTACGCCGGGTTCACCAAAGTAACACCCTCTCCCATGATCTGTCCGATGGTAGAACGGAGCAGTGGATAATGGGTACAGCCAAGGATCAGTGTATCAATATCTTTTTCCTGTAGTTCCCTCAGATATCTGCTTGCAACTTCCACTGTCACCGGATCATGAGTCCAGCCTTCCTCTACCAACGGTACAAATAAGGGACATGGCTTTCCAATCACTGTAATCTCCGGATCGATCTTTTTCAGAACCTCCGCGTGGATTCCACTTCCAACAGTACCTTCTGTACCGATGATTCCCACCCGTTTATTTCTGGTAACCTGCGCAGCTACCTTGGCACCGGCTTCAATCACTCCAAGAATGGGAATGTCAAATTCTTCCTGAACTGCCTCCAGGGCAAACGCACTGGCTGTATTACAGGCCACCACAATCGCCTTCACCTTCTGCTCTTTCAGGAAACGGATTATCTGACGGGAATATCCTATAATAGTCTCTCTGGATTTGCTGCCATATGGAACTCTGGCAGTATCGCCGAAATACACGATTTTCTCTGCTGGAAGATTCCGCATGATCTCCCTTGCCACAGTAAGTCCGCCAATACCGGAATCAAACACACCAACAGGCGCATCTCTGTCTATTTTCATTTATCTATCTCCAAATTCATAGTCAAGCGATATTTGCAATCTGTATTTCATTTTAACACCAAAGGAGCGGCGGTGCAAGTGCTTGTACTACATCAAAGCGTTAAGTGTATCCACAATCCAGAAATGAAATCTTGGCTCCGCTTTCTGACCGTTCTCCGTCCTCGGTGCTTCCATAAAACAGAACTGGGGATAAATGGTTCCCCACCACGCAAGAAGGTTGGAAGTTTTATTAAAATTTTCACTGCATGGGCAAAGTAATACAGCTGTCAGAAGTGCTGCCGCTATATGATATTTGTTTTTTCTCAGACAAAGCATAAAAGTACCTCCCATATTTTTCTTAACAAAAGTATTCCCTGTCCCGGCCCGGAATAATCACATTTATTCCCACTGCTTATTGCTTTTCGCAGCTTCCCTGGAGCGTGTCTGAAAAAGTCTTTCTGCAAGATGTGCGTCACAATTTGTGGGAGATTCGGCTAAAATTTCACTTCCAATTCCTTTCCATAAATTTTCAGTTCTGGCAATTCAGACAAAGCACCACGTTCATAAAACTCATGATAAACCTCACGAAGCGTTACTGCCTGTCCCGGGCTTCCATTTGGATTATTTTCCAGCAGCCCAAGAAGATACTCTCCCAGAGAAACGTCCTGAGGGCTTACCCAGGCTACTGCTTCAGATGCCACAGCACAGCGAAACACATAAACATTTTCACCTATAGTCGGCTCCTGCTTCAGATACTCAAGAACCTGCTCCCAACGCCCTCCATCTAACAAACTCTCGCCCAAAACCAGAATTTCCAGATGTCCCATATCCAGATATTTTTCCTGTGTCCGGCTGTATATATTTTCAATCTCACGGAAAGTTTCTCCCTGAATCGACGGAGCAGCATTCCCCTGGTCTTCCCCGTCTTTTTCCTGTCCTGTAGATTTTGGAAGATCCGGAATTCCGTAAGTCAGCAGATATTTCCCCTCTGTAATATCGGCTCCAAGTGCAAGCGGATACATGCGTTTCTCCGGTTCCACACCACCACAGCCGGCTAACAGAAACAATGCACTGACACACGCTACGGCAAGCTTCTTTTTCCACTTCTTTTTGCCTGTCATAAAAAAAATAATCTGAAGCACCAGCATTCCGGGCACAAAAATATATTTCAAATATAATGGAAAACTATTCCGGATTCCCCATCTTTCAATATCCCACACAGCTCCGGCAAAAACCAGAGTGGATATCCACAGCTTTCCAGTTCCCATATCTGCTTTTTCCACAATTAAATGACCATAATGCAGAAAACTTCCAATAGAAAATAAAAGGCTGTATAAAAGAAATCCCATCCAGAGGACATCAAATCTTGCCAATACATTCCCTGGAAGCTCCGCACCTGACAAAAGCGGCAAAATCGGGCAGCTTTCATATTTCAGGCGCCCCCATCCAAATACTGAAGGAAGCAGCAATTCCGTCAGAATAAGCAAAATTCCCAGGGTAAAAACGGCAAAACTTACAGTTTTCCCTGTATCTTTACTGTTTCCTACACTGTCCAATGCAAAGGGAAGCAGCCCCAATCCGGAAAATGCACATATCACATCATATCCACTTTCCAGAATTTTTCTTCCTGAGAAAGAGGAATTCCATACCATTTCCTGAAAATACTCCCATTTTCCCTGTCCCACAGCCAGGACTAACATAAGCATAACCGCTGCAAGTACCACGCCTCCTGACACTTCTCCCATTCTGCCTCGTCTCTGAATCCCCTTTTGCGTGCCCAGACTGCAAACCAGCAATGTGATCAGACATAGCCATTTTTTTCCTATACCTGTTCCCAGACTAACTGCAACAATTTCTCCCAGAAGATTCAAAAGAAACGCAGCTCCAAGAATGCAGTATATAAGAAAAAACAACGCTGCCAGCCGTCCCCACACCACACCGGCTGTTTTGCAGGGCCTGGCAAAAGCATAACGAAGACGGATGAGGAAAATCACATAAAACAGCACAGCTGCAAGGGCTGCTGCAGTCCCTGCCAGCCCACCAAGCCCCAGAGTTTTTCTGTTTCCGAAAAGGCACAATATTAATGGTGCAATAAACGCAATCACAATCTGCCTGTAGAGCTGCCGCTGGGAGATTTGATTATTTTCTGCAAATTTCATTTATTCCTGCTACCTATCCTTCCTGTTTTTATTGCGGATTTTTTGCAGTCTCACTCGCTCATTTTGTCTGGCATATGAAGGGCGCCTCCATCTCTTTTTAAACGGCACTCTCACAATTTTGCTTCCAGTCCCATTATCCGTACTTTGTTTAACAAAAGGTGTCAGGTATGGGACTCCAAAGCTGAGAAGTCCTGCCAGATGTGATACTGTCAGATATACTCCGGTCACAATTCCAAAAATTCCCAGATATCCTCCCAAAAACAAAAAGAAATATTTAAGCATCCGAAATGCCGAGGCAAATTCTTCATTTGGGATTGCAAGAGAACCAAGCGCTGTGATCGCCACAACCATGACCACGATCGGGCTTACAAGATTCGCTTCCACAGCAGCAGAGCCCACGATCAGTCCTCCCACAATTCCCATAGCATTTCCCAATGCTCCCGGAATCCGTACACCAGCTTCCCGAATCAGTTCAAAGGATAACTCCAGCAGAACAAGCTCCGCAATGCTGGAAAATGGCACGCCTTCTCTTGCCTGGGCAAAGGACAGAAGCATATTCGTAGGAAGAATCTGCGTGTGAAACCGGATCACTGCAAGATAAAGTCCCGGCAGCAACGTAGCAGCTGCCAGTGCCACATATCGTAGTATTCGAAGAAATGATGCCATTTCAAATCGGTTATACCAGTCCTCGCTGCTTTCCATAAAGCTGTGAAAAATCCCCGGCAAAATAAGCGCTGACGGAGAATTATCACAGAGAAGCACTGCTTTTCCATTTAAAATTTCCTGCGCTGCACGATCCGGTCTTTCCGTAGTCTGATACTGCGGAAAAGGGGAAAACCAGGAATCCTCCGTCAGCTGTTCCAGCATTCCGCTGTCCAGGATTCCATCAATTCGAAACTCTCTCAGCCGCTCTTTCACCTTCTCCAGAAATTCCTCCTGCACCAGATCTTCCATGTATACCATCTGGACCAGTGTATGTGATCTCTCCCCAATATAGAATTCCACTACCTTTAATCTGGTATCCCGAAGCCGCTTCCGGATCAGTGCAGAATTTATTTTCACAGAATCAGAGAAGCCTTCCCTGGAACCTCGCAGAACCTTCTCCATCTCCACTTCTGTTACCCCCATGCTTGGATAACCGACACTGGAAATTTTCATGGCCTGGTCAAATCCGTCCATAAAGAAAACCGCATTTCCGGCAAGCAGCCCTGCGAACACCTGCTCCATGTCAGTCAGCTTCTTTACATCCGCAATTCCCAGACTGTTATACTCCACAAATTCCTGCATCTCCCCAGGCGAAATCTCCCAGAAATGCCCCACCATTTTTCCAATGGCAGAGTCCTCCAGCATCATATTGGAAGTCGCTACCTCAATATAGACCATCAGACAGTCAACCTTCCGCGCATCCCCCAGCCGCATCTTCCGGATCTGAATATCTCCACAATCTGCCAGGAGTTCTCTTATATACCGTTCATTTGCTCGAATATCCTTTGAAATCATAACAATATTATCATTTTTATCCAACGCTGCTCCTCTTTTCCATTTTCAGGCAACAAAAGAAAATCCTGCCCGCAGGATTCTCCGCCTGCGGCGGGTCGCTTCGAACGACATCTTTCATTTCGCCGCAGTGCGATCCTGCCCGGTAGTTTTTTTTGTAATGGAAAATTTCAACGAAATTTCCCATTACACAAAAAAAAGACACTGGTTATCTCTCCCAGTATCTCCCATAAAAACAATTATATTCATTTTCTCTCAACTTCCCAAAAAGAGGAACGCGGGCAGGATGTGCCCGCTCCGCTCCCAGAAAACCACTCAGTTTACTCTTCTGCCCGAATCGCCTGAATAATTCCCATCCGCTGATTTTCCAGATGTTCAAAAGACAGCTCCTGTGCCGCTTTCACGTCCCGTTCCTTAATCGCCCTGGTAATTTTCTCATGCTCTTTCACCAGACGGTTTCTGGACTCATCCTCTTTCAAATATTCTACACGATATCTGTAGATCTGCTCGCGAAGATTATTCAGAACCTGCATCAGTCTTTTATTATCAGCAGCTTCATAAATCACCTCATGGAAATTCACATCTGCTTCAGCCATCTTTACCAGGTCTCCCTCCGCAGTACTGGTCTGGAAAACCTCAGCCGCCTGCTCCAGTTTCCGGATATCCGCATCTGTCATATTGGCACAGGCCTTCTCAATAGCCATATTTTCCAGAGTGATCCTGACCTCCAGAACGTCATTCAGATCCTTCTCTGTAATATTGGCAACCTGGGCTCCACGTCTCGGGATCATCACAACCAGCCCTTCCAGTTCCAGCTTACGCATGGCTTCCCGAATAGGCGTTCTGCTCACCCCAAGCTTCTCCGCAAGGGCAATCTCCATAAGTCTTTCGCCCGGCTTCAGTTCTCCCTTCAGGATTGCCTGACGCAATGTATTAAAAACAACCTCCCTAAGTGGAAGATACTCATCCATACGCACTGTAAAATCACTTGTCATTTGTATTTTCCTCCGCTAAAAAACATCTGTGGCAAAAACAGTCTTTGCAAGTCTGCTCTCCCTGAGAACAGCTGCTGCCCGATCCATTTTCTCCTTATCATCAAAAATGCCAAATACAGTAGGACCACTTCCGCTCATCATGGCCTTACGTGCTCCGTTGCTCTCCATCAGATCTTTGATTTCCTGGATCACAGGATATTTGCTGATAATTCCCGGTTCAAATACATTTCCCATTCTGGAAATCATTCCATCAAGATCACCATTTCTGACAGCTGTCACCATACCATCGATATCCGGATGAACCACAACAGGATCGTCCAGTTTCAGGTTCTCATAAGCAGTCTTGGTTGAAACATTTACTCCTGGTTTTCCCACCAGAACATAGCAGTAAGGTACTCTGGGAAGTCTGGTCAGCTTCTCCCCGATTCCCTCTGCAAGAGCAGTTCCGCGCATCACACAATAAGGAACATCAGCTCCAACCTTCACAGCACGCTTCATCAGCTCTTCCTCAGAAAGTCCCAGTCCAAACAGGCGGTTCACTCCAACAAAAGCAGCTGCCGCATCAGAGCTTCCACCAGCCATGCCGGCTGCTACCGGGATAAACTTCTCCAGATTCATGGTAAGCCCCTCTTTTATATCAAACTCATCCATTAACATTTTCGCCGCTTTATATACAAGATTCCGCTCGTCAGTAGGAACGTAAGGAATGTTCGTGGTAAGGACAATTCCCGGCTCCTTTTTTTTCTCAATTTCAAGCACGTCATACATCTGTATGGTCTGCATGATCATACGGACTTCGTGATATCCGTCATCACGTTTTCCAACCACGTCAAGTCCCAGATTTATCTTTGCAAGTGCACGTAAACGCATAATTTCCTCCGCTTGTAGCTGCCGCTCACATAAAACCTCTGGCAGGCTCTAAGAGCAGCAGTTTCTTTGTACTTTGTATACAATTTTATCAATGCTTTTATTGTAAAATATTTTTGTATTTTTTTCAATACATTTATGCGAGGAAATTTCTCATTCTATATATATCGTTACTGTCCACGCCGTAACCAGAGCATGTTTGAAAAGGTTTTCTCCAAATATATGCAGCAAACAGAAAGCAGCCTTACCCTTCCACCTTCTTCACCAACAGCAGCGGCATTCCAGGCACAACTCTGTCCTCTTCCAATTCATTAAGCTCACAGATTTCCTCCACTGTAGTATAAAATCTTTTCGCAATATCCCACATAGAATCCCCATTTTTCATCACATACACCGTGATTCCCGGCATTGCCTGGATTTTCTCCATATCAAGGGGACGCTCCTCCACTTTGCTTATGATCATCCGGTTTTCACACTGAAGCACCAGCACATTGAGACTGATCACAGCCTTCACCTCAATCTCATTGCTGTCGATCATAGACGTTGACAGCTGTTCCAGATCTGCCTGCAGAAAAAAGATACTGTCCTCGTTGATCCCGTTTGCCTCAATTATATGGGAAAAAGGGATCATTCCATCAACAGAATAGAATGGCATTTCATCATTTCCTGTAATATACAGAATTTTCATAAATACAATTCCATCAGCCTGGATTCCATTTTCTACAATTTTCGTTTTCTCAACCTTTACACGTCCCTGGCTGTGACAGATCTGCAGGATTTTCCCCTGGCTTTCCTTCAGTTCAATACGGTCAGATACGCGGCATTTGGAGTCATTCCGTACCAGGAGGCTTTCCAGACACATCTCTTTTCCCTGAGGAATGCATTCTTTCAAAGGCGAGTACACATCCAGAATCAGGTCATGCTCTTCTTCGCGGTAAAGCTTCATGTCCAGTTCCAGCACCGTGTCTACACTCATTACCCGTTCTTCCCCATCGGAATCCGGTTTTACTTCAATGCTCTGATGCATAACGGAAAAGCCAATATTTGGAATCATCTCTCCCATACAACCAGTACACTCCACTTCCGTATTAAACGGAAGCACATACTCTGCCCACTGAAGCGGATTTTCCTCATCTTCTCCCGAATACAGGACAAAAACTGACAGCTCCCCTCTTGCCTTCACCACATTATCCTCTGGACGCAGATCCATTCCACGGACATCGATGGTATACCACAAAAGCTGTTCAATGTTCGGTTTATTGGACACTAAAGTCACTTCATCCTTAATCCGCATAGTGTCCTTTTTATGTACCATAAGACTCATTAAACGGACTTTCTTCCTTTTTACTGAAATTCCCTCCTCACTGATTTCCACCGGAAGCTGAATCCCTGCCATTTCATCTACCACTGCATAAAAGGTGACAATTGCTTTTATGTTTAGTTTTCGGGAATGAATCATGTGTACGCTGAGATCCTCAATCTCCCACTTCAGGCACATTTTATCCCCACTTGCAATCCCTTCCAAGTTCAAAGTCTCATCAAAAGGCAGTTTTGCCCCCAGACTGCTCACCTTCTGGTTTTCTTCCCCCACATAGAGAATATCCACGTTCAGGTTTCCGCTGATAAATGCCTTTCCTTCGCTAAGACGCACTTCATCCATGGAAACGTCACCCTTGTTCTGGATCAGTCGGCCCACATCCGGCTTTGCATCTGGTACATTATAATCTGTATCAAACGTTACCTGGCTGGCTGCACGGCTTTTTATCTGAAGCATCTGCACACTTTCTTTTCTTAATTCCACGATTTTCCACTCCTTTTTTCACCAGACTGCTATATTGCATCATTTTCGCTTTTTTCAGTAAAGCGTTCAAAAATCACAGGTTCTTTTCGGTATTCCGTCTTCACCACGATGTAAGGATAGGAAGGCGGACTGATCGTTATTTTCTCGTCTGATGGCCCCAGCAGCATTGTCCGGAAAAAAACAGCCTGGGAAGTCCACCCCAGTTCTTCCACGGAAATACTGTAACCTCCGCTCATTTGCTCCCCGTATCCTTTTACAAGAAACAGGTCTTTTTCACATTGATAGGTCAGCTGAAATTCATTCTTCTTTTTCTCCTGTATCAGGGCAGCCAGTTCTGCCGGTATCTCTTCATTTTTTACAATGGAATACTCCAGAGGCTTCCGCGGCTCTTCCTCAATGCGGATAAAATTGCATCCACTGATCAAAAGCAGTGACCACAAAATTACTCCCAGAAGAACTGCTTTTGTTTTTTTCATTCTGCCACCTCAGATGTCTCGTTGCTGTTCATCTGATGCTCAGCCTTTAAACACAGCAAACAGCAATCTCCATTTATTTTATTGTATGAGGAATAAAAAAGATTTATTGCAAGAATTTTTCAAATTACATATAATAGACATAAACAATATGCCAAAACATGCTTCCTACGCATGAGGCACAGATCAAAGAAAGGAAAATCATATGATTCGTTTTATTTTATGCGTGATCGTAGTGGTTGGATTCCTGATTTTATCCATTCCCATTCTCTTTGTAGAATGGATCATCGGCAAATTCAATCCTATGGCAAAGGAAATCAGCTCTCTTCGGATCGTTCAGGCAGTATTTCGTTTTATCCTGTGGATATCCGGTGTGAAGCTGACTGTTATCGGAGAGGAAAATGTACCAACTGATGTGCCGGTTCTTTATATCGGAAATCACAGAAGCTTTTTTGATGTACCGATCACTTATCCACGCTGCCCCATCCGTACCGGCTATATCGCAAAAAAAGAGATGGAAAAGGTTCCTCTGCTTTCTACCTGGATGAAACGTCTTCACTGCCTGTTTCTTGACCGTAATGACCTGAAGCAGGGACTGAAAACCATTCTCACTGCTATTGAGAAAGTGAAATCCGGCATTTCCATCTGCATTTTCCCAGAGGGTACACGAAACAAAAATGAAGATGAACTGGACATGCTTCCATTCCATGAGGGCAGCTTCAAAATTGCCGCAAAGACAAACTGTCCGATCATCCCGATGGCGATCAGCGGCTCCGCTGATATCTGGGAAAACCATTTTCCAAGAGTTAAGAAAACCCACGTTATCCTGGAATATGGCAAACCAATCTACATAGACCAGCTGGAAAAAGAGGACAAAAAACATCTGGGTGCTTATACACAGAATATCATTCATGAAATGCTGGTAAAAAATAAAGCGCAGTTATAATGCGTCAGCTTCCAACTGGCAGGACAGACCTTTACATAAAGAATTTAAGGCTGTCCTGCTTTTTTCATTTTCAACGGGTTTAAAAGCATGAATTTCTAATATTTCAGTTTTTTCTTCTCCTTACTTCCTTCGGCGATTCCCCATAAGCCTCCTTGAATTTTCGCAAAAAACCTTTGTAATTGGTAATCCCGTTTTTATCCAGAAGAAATGTTATATTTTTATCTGTCTCCAGAAGATCTGTGTGGAAATACTCCATGCGGATCTGATTTACATAAGCCAGGAAGGTCTGTCCTGTATATTTGCGAAAAAGGCGACAGAAATGCTCTGGTGTAATGGACAAAAGCCCTGCAGCATCGGCAAGGGAAATTCTTTCCCCATAATGTTCCCGGACAAATTCCATGCATAACTTCATCCGCTCCAAGTCTCGCAGAGTGCCGTGAGCGGTTTCTGTATCTTCCTCACTCCTGATTCCTTCTGTATAAAGAAAATAAAGTAAACGGTAAACAGCTGAAAGCACCAGAAGATGATAGCCTTCTTTTTTTTCTTCATAAAAGCCTGCAATTTTCCGAAATACGTCTCTCAACTGATCATACAGATCATCAGCCCGATTTGTAGACTTTCGATTCTCCCTCATCTCAACAAGTCCCTTTCCCTGCACATTCTCCAGTTGTTCTCCCTGAACACATGCGTCAGCTGATTTCGACCTTATAAACTCCTGAAATTTCAGTCCCTCCCACTTTGCAGAAATTCTTTCCAGATGAACCGGCGGGATCTGTAAAAGATAATACCTGGCATCCTCATGCGTGTGGGTATAATGGATATCATTGGAATTTACCAGAAAAATATCCCCTTTTTTCAACTCATAACTCACATCATTAATAGATGCTGTAATCTCACCGCCAAGCACATAAATAATTTCCAAATGCTCATGCCAGTGCGCCGGTAACAATTCATCCCAGGTATTTACATATGTAAAATGAATTTTCCCCAAATGATCATCCAGCACGTTTTCATATTCTGCTCTCATAGTATGCCTCATCTTCTTTTTTCACTCAAATTTCCCGACTTCCATAATACGCAACACTTATGCTGCAGGTTTAAAATCAAAATACAACATTTATGCTACAAGTTCAAAATCAAAATATACCATTTATTCTTTATGATAATATATAATATTTCATCTATAATATCAAGAAAGACCTATAAAAGAAGCAATAAACCATCTAGTACACCACCGCTTTTTCCAGTACAATAGCAATATCAAGGCAACTACACGAAAAAAACTTTCTAATTATAAATTTATCTACAGGAGGTCATCCCACAATGAACAAATGGACCAGAGTTAAATTCCAGCCAAACCTTCCCCTTAAGGAAAGCGGCCGTGTTACCGCAAGCAAAGAACATATCCTTCTTTCCAAAGAAGCCGCCAAAGAAGGTATGGTTCTTTTAAAAAATGAGAAAAACCTGCTTCCTCTTGCTGAGGGCACACGCATCGCCCTTTTCGGCAAAGGCAGCTTCGACTATGTAAAAGGCGGCGGCGGAAGCGGTGATGTTATGGTTTCTTATGTACACAACCTTTACGACGGGCTGAAAATGCAGGAAGGCGCCGTTCAGATCTATGAGCCATTATCCGCATTTTACCGCACCGATATCCAGCACCAGTATGAAAAGGGTGCCGCACCAGGAATGACAGTAGAGCCAGAGCTTTCCCCGGAACTTGCTGACGGTGCAAAAGCATTTGCTGACGTTGCAGTTGTTGTGATCAGCCGTTTCTCCGGCGAAGGCTGGGACCGTTCCAGTATTGAATGCAACAACGAATTTAATCCATGGGATACGGAAACCACCATGCCGAAAATTTCCGGCGAAATTTTCCCGGATGGCGACTTCTATCTCACTGCCCGTGAGAAAGAAATGCTTTCCATGGTAAAAGAACGCTTCGATGATATCGTGGTAGTTCTCAACATCGGCGGAATCATGGATCTTTCCTGGGTAAAAAATGACGACCGGATTTCCTCCGCTCTTCTTGGATGGCAAGGAGGCATGGAAGGCGGACTTGCCATGGCGGAGCTTCTCACCGGCAAAGGAAATCCTTCCGGTAAGCTGGCTGACACTTTTGCCGCAGACGTAAATGATTATCCATCCACTGCCAACTTCCATGAGTCTTTTGATTATGTAAACTATACGGAAGATATTTATGTAGGCTACCGTTATTTTGAAGCCCTTCCAGGGGCACAGGAAAAAGTAATCTATCCATTTGGATATGGACTTTCCTACACCACCTTTGGCCTGGACACCACCGCTATGTGGGAAACAGAGAATCAGATTTTCGCTGAGGTTCAGGTGACCAACACCGGTAACCTGGCTGGAAAAGAAGTTGTCCAGATTTATTTCGAAGCACCACAGGGACTTCTGAAGAAACCAGCCCGCCAGCTTGCCGCTTTTGCAAAAACCCATCTTCTTCAGCCAGGCGAGACACAGCAGATCCGCCTTTCCTTTGCAAAGGCTGACATGGCTTCCTACGATGACCTTGGAAAAATCAAGAAATCCGCATATATTCTGGAAAAAGGTACTTATAAGTTCTATATTGGAACTTCTGTGCGCGACACCAAGGAGAGCATCCTGACAATGGAACTGGCTGAAAATGTAATCACAAAGCAGCTGACAGCTCATCTTGTTCCAACCAGCCTGAAAGAGCGTATGCTCTCTGACGGCAGTTTTGAGGAGCTTCCACAGTCTGCATGCAATGACATGAACGAATGCGTATTTGAGAAAATGGAGCCGGGCACTGAGGAAGGTATTACCCCTGCAGTCCGCTGCTGTGCACGTGGCACACTTTTCGACAACTTTGGCAGAAAGCAGTTTATTGATGTAGCAGAAGGCAGGCTTTCCCTGGATGATTTTATGGCACAGTTAAGCGATGACGATCTGATTCATCTTCTTGGAGGACAGCCAAACGTAGGTGTTTCCAATACCTTCGGTTTTGGAAATCTTCCGGATTACGGCGTTCCATCCATTATGACAGCAGACGGTCCAGCCGGACTTCGTATCAGCGGGGAATGCAGCATGAACACAACAGCATGGCCTTGCGCGACACTTCTTGCATGCACCTGGAACCCGGCTCTTGTTCAGCAGGTTGGACAGGCTGGTGCCGAAGAAGTGAAGGAGAACAATCTTGCTGTATGGCTTACCCCAGCAGTAAATATCCACAGAAATCCTCTTTGCGGAAGAAACTTCGAGTACTATTCCGAGGATCCGCTGATTGCCGGAAAGATGGGCGCAGCTATGGTAAAAGGTATCCAGTCCCAGCACATTGCAGCTTCTGTGAAGCATTTCGCAGCAAATAACAAAGAGACCAACAGAAAGCACAGCGATTCCCGTGTTTCCGAGCGTGCACTTCGTGAGATCTATCTGAAAGGTTTCGAGATCATTGTAAAAGAGGCACAGCCATGGACCATCATGTCCTCCTACAATGCAATCAATGGTCACCGCGCTTCTGAGAATCGCGAGCTTCTGGAAGATGTTCTCCGCGGCGAGTGGGGCTTCAAGGGCATGGTTACAACTGACTGGTGGACAAGAGCTGAACATTACAAAGAAATCAAGGCCGGAAATGACGTAAAAATGGGAACCGGTTTCCCCGAGCGTGTGAAAAAGGCCATGGAAATGGGACAGCTTGGCCGCCCGGAATTAGAGCACTGTGCAAGACGGGTGCTGGAGCTGATTCTGAAGATTGACTAATAAAGTGTAATCTCATATTTCACAATAATAAATTTTTGCAACTTATAATTAATTGCAGTTGGCCAATTTGCAAGCGAAGGATACTTCTTATCCGCAGACAGGAAAGTGGACGCGAGCACAAGTAAAACAATTGAATTTTAGTTATAAAGAAACCCATGGCAATTTTATTTCTGTTGCCATGGGCTTCTTATTTAGGCTCTGGAGCGTGTTTGAAAATACAATCCGAATTATTAGTATTATATTTTATTTTCTCTCTGACAGATACATGTGCAGCCAGGGCACCGGCGATGTAATCTTATGAAAATTTTCTCTTGCAATTTCCCTCTTTTCCCCATTCTCCCCAAGAATCAACAGGCGATCTGCCATTGCCAGAGAATCCGATAAATTCAAAGATAAGATCACCACCGAAATCCCCTTATCCAGGAACTTTTCCAACATACTCCAGATAAACATCCTGTGAGCAAGGTCAGCGCCGCAGAAAGGCTGAATACAAAACAGAATCTCCGGTTTCTGCAAAAGTACTCTTGTATACACCAGCTGATACTTCTGCTTTTCACTCAGTTCCTCCACCGGCATTTCAAAAACGTCTGACCCTAATATGGGACTGTATTCATTCCGAATACTTTTCTGAAGACGTTTGTTGTGCCAGATTGAAGGAACTTTCTCTGTCAGACAAATACAGAGATTATTCATATAATCCAGTTCGGGAAAAATCATGGTTTTTGTAGTACGTTCCTGGATTACTGCAATCCTGCAATTTCCCGGAATCTCTGTCTGCTTCCCATTCAACAGGAGTTCTCCACTTTCCGGTAAAATATCTCCGGTCAGAATCTTCCGCAGCTCCTCCATTCCCCTGGCATCCATAATCTGTACGGCCAGGCATTCTCCTTTATGCACATCAAAGGAAAAATTGCAGGCAGCATCCTCTCCGTAGCCCTTCCACTGAAAAACAACCGGTGCAGCCTGCTTCCCTTCCCTTTTTTCCGTATGATAACGGACCATGTCGTTATATTCCGTCATGTAAGTTACGGACGGATCATTGAACAGCTCCTCTCTTTCCAGAATCTTCTGGATTCTTCCATTGGTAAACAGCGCACATCTGTCACAGATACTGGAAATCTCCTCCAGATGAGAACAGATATAAAGAAAAGAAAACCCTTTTTCCACATAATGACGGATAATTCCATGAAGCTTTTTCAACTCATCATCACTGACAAGAGCTCCAACTTCATCCAGCACGATCAGATGATATCCCATAATCACAGCCCGGAGCAATTCTACAATGATCCGTTCAAAAGTGGAAAGCTTCTCCACATCTTTATTAAGTGGAATGTCCATTCCGATATCTTCAAAAAAGGGCTTCATCTGCCGGTTCAGGATCTTTGTGCGGATCACCCATTGGCGAAAGCCCGGGCGCAGTACAAAAATATTATCTGCAATATTTAAATTCCCTGCCAAAGAACTTTTCTCCTGGATAATGCTGATCCGGTTTGCAGCCTTATAATGTTCTTTCCAGGTATTTACCTTTTCCCCACCGTAATAAATGTAACCGTCATAGAGGGGAAGATTCCGCTCCAGAAGTTTCAGAAGAGCTGTTTTCCCATGACTGTTAACAGGCAGAAATCCCATAACCTCCCCCTGAAAGATCTGAAGGTTGAAGTCCTTCAGCTTCACAACCTCATCCTCTTTATACGTCACACGCTCCATTCTGAGAACTTCATTTCTCATACCAGCACACTCCTGTTTTTCACCTGTCTGTCGTCAGTAAGTATAGGGATGGTGATCTCCACATCTGTCCCTTCTCCTGGTACAGAATAAACGTGCATTCCATATTCATCCCCAAAGATCAAATGGATTCTGTTATTCACATTCACCAGAGCGATTCCGCCTTGTTTTTCTTCATTGTCGTGAAAAGCCTTGGTTGACTTGCCCAGTTTCTGGTTCAGCTTTGCTAAGGTCAGCTCGTCCATTCCCACCCCATCGTCTGAAATACGGATGAGCAGGCGATTCTTTGTACACTGAAAACGGATGTAGAGATTTCCACCTCCAACCTTCAGCTCCACGCCATGAATAATGCTGTTTTCCAGAATCGGCTGCAACGTCAGTTTGGGAATTCTGCAATTCATGATCTTTTCATACTCTGCAATATCATAATCAATATGAAGCTGCAGCCGGTCCCCGAAACGATATTTCTGAATTCCGAAATAAGTCTCACAGTTATCCAGTTCTTCCTCCACAGAAACCAGATTCTCCACCTTGGTAATGGTGTAACGGAAAAATCTTGCTAGGGCTTCTGTCATATCTGCAATGCTGTCCAGACCTGCAATAATGGCTTCTCCACGGATGCTTTCCAGTGTATTGTAAAGGAAGTGGGGATTGATCTGATTCTGCAAAGCCAGGTACTGGGCCTGTCTTTTGTTCAGATCCATATATTGGGGAGAACGCACAATGCGGTCTACCATTTTCATCTGCTTCTGGATGCTTGGAGTCAGGTTCAAGAGCTCCATATCTTCTTTTTCTGAAAAAATATAACCCTCCAGAAAACGATCCATCATTTTTTCACAGCGCATGTAAGGACGGTGGATCCAGAGCCAGAATACAGTTGGAAACAAAATTGCAAATATTGTTATAATTATGGCTATCCACCAGGGTGTTTCTCCTTTATATGCCAATAACAGCTGAATTACCGCCAGAATAATAAAACTCCCGAAGACTACCGTTCCCAGGACAAGCGCACGGTTGGATATGTATTTCAGTTTTTCTTTATATTTCATATTTGATTTATCCATACAATTTTCTATATGTAGAGGGTTTCACCCCTGCCGCTTTCTCAAAGGTATGTGTGAAATGTTTCGGGTCGTTATATCCTACCCTCTTGCAGATTTCTGTTACTGGAAGATTGGATTCCCGAAGGAGTAGCTTGGCCTGTTCCATTCTCACGTTGATCAGATATTTTGCAAAACCTTCTCCTTCTGTCTTCTTGAATAAGACACTGAAATAAGCAGTGCTAAGTCCCACCATCTCGCTGACTTCCTCTAAGGTCAGAGGATCACTGAAATGGTTCTGGATATATTCCTTTGCCTTGCGAACCGGGCGAATGGTATCATTTTCATAGCGTTCAGCCTGCTCCTGGATATATTTTTGCTGGAAATCCCTAAGACATGAAAAAATTTCCTCTATTTTTCCACATTTATCACACTGTTTACGGAATTCCTCCACTGTAGCAGTGCGCTCTGGAATCCGAATACTTGCTGCAAAAATATCAGCTGCTGCATACACCAGTTCGAAAATCTCGCTGCCCCGGATTTCTTTCGCCTTATTTACCGTATCCTGCAAATCCTCTACTGCTTCTGCTGCATTCTGAATGCTGGAGATTTCTACAGCATGAGTAATATCACGAAGATACTTTTTCAGCAGCTCACTCTCCTGAATTTCTGAAGCTTTTCCCATACAGTCGAGAACCCGTCCATCCCCTTTTACCAGTCTTTCCTGGATCAGTTTTCGGGCTTCCTGCATAGAGTCTGCCAAATGCTCTGCCTCTTTGTATACTGCTCCAACTGCCATGGAAAAGCTTACATGCTGAAACATATTTTTCTGGATTTCCATCTGGGTAAGGCTGCTCTTCATGCTCCGGCGGATGGATTCCTTCTCACTTTCCGGGTAGTTAAGAATGCCGTAGCAGTAATCATCACGAATCAAAAGAATTAATTCGCGGCTGTCTTTTTTCAGATTTCGTTCCAGGACCTCACGTACTTTTTCCATAAGGATCTCACTGGAAGTGGAGCTGATCTCTCGTGCGCCAGCCAGACCTGTTGTTCCATCCATCCTGCCGCCAGAAATAATCTTTCTTCCATAATCCACTTTTACGCAAAACGCCTGGTACACTCCCTGTCTTGCTTTCAGATGATAAATGCTCGTCAGTGTGTCCTGTGAAACCGGCATATCCGGCTGATCCAGCAGCCTGTCGATCAGATTTGCCCGTAAATGGTCATCATCCCTTTTCGCCTTATTTACAAGCTCCTGATGATTCAGTTCCGACTCCTTGCGCTCCCCGATCTTTTTCTGCAATTTCTGCAGGGTAGCAGTCAGTTCCCCCTTGTTTACCGGCTTCAGAAGATAATGTCCCACACCGTAACTGATAGCCTGCTGTGCATACTCGAAATGGGCGTAACCACTGATTATGATTACTTCCAAAGCGGAATCCAGCTCCTTCACCCTTTTTACCAGCTCCAGGCCACTGCAGCCTGGCATGCGGATATCTGTGATCAGAATATCTGGCTGTGTCTGCCGTACCATTTCGCAGGCTTCTTCTCCGTTGTGGGCGACTCCCACCACCTTCATTCCCATAGAATCCCAGTCGATCAGTGCCTGGATCAGCTGGCAGATCCGCACCTCATCATCTGCAATTACTACCTTTAAAATCTCCATGTTCTCCGTCCCCATTACATAATTACTGTGAAGAAATTTCCCCATTTTTTTAGAAACTCTCTCCACTTTTTCTTACTTCTAATGATAATCCATTTCAGCATTTTAAGCAAGAAAACCGCCGGAAAAACCGACGGTTTCTTGCTCCTTATAATTACTGTCCCAGCCGTCATCATATCCATGACGTTCCATGAACAATATTCCTTTTATTTCAGATTATTTATCAGAATCCTTTGTGATCACAGATACACCTGTATCTGTAACTTCTCCGCCGAGCTCCTCGCCGTTGATTGCTTTTACAGCTGCTTTTACGCCTTCAGATCCCATAACATCCGGGTTCTGAGCCATTGTGCAAAGAAGATATCCGTCGTCGATCAGGTTCAGGATCGCGTCAGATTTATCAAAACCAACACCGATGATGTCAGCGTTTCCAGCTGCTTTGATGGCATTTCCGGCACCAGTTGTGGAACCTTCGTTACATCCAAAGATACCAACAACGCCCTGTGTAATGTAGTTCTCTGCGATACTCTGGGATTTTGCAGCATCACCTTCGCCGTACTGGGTTTCCATGATTTCGAAGTCTGTGCCGTCAAATGCTGCGCGGAAGCCTTCCTCACGGTTTACGCAGGAATCAGTAGCTGCGTTTACATTAATGACACCGATTTTTCCAGATGTAATACCAGCATCCTCAAGAGCCTTCTTCATCTCTTCTCCTGCTGTTGTTCCAGCTGCTTTGTTGTCTGTGGAGAAAGTAGCTTCTGCCTCGACATTTGCAGGGGAGTCAACATATACGATCTTAATTCCCTGGTCTTTTGCTTCCTGAAGTGCGGAAGAAATAGCGTCTGGTCCATTTGCAGCAACCATGATCGCGTCATAGCCGCCTGCTACTGCGTTGTTTACACACTCGATCTGCTGGGCATCATCCTTTGTGTTCGGGGACATGAAGTCAACTGTTACACCAAGCTCTTTAGCCTCTTCCTGAGCACCTTCGTTCAGGGTGATCCAGTGCTGATCAATAGAATCCATTGTAATCAGCGCAATTTTCTCTTCGCCTGTAGCCTTAACATCATCTGATGCATAAACAGTAGCTGCTCCAAGGGAAGCGATCATAGATACTGCACATACCATAGCTAAAAGTTTTCTTTTCATTGTAAAAATCCTCCTAAAAATTATTTTTTATAACTACCCGCCTTCTCCATTTGCGGTTTAGTTTCATGAAATTATTTTGCATTTCCCATATTCAGTTGTCGATTTCATTTTCCTGTGAAAAATACTGTTTTCTTGCGGTTATTTTTTTCTGTGTTTGCCAAACTGTCCGTTTCTTACAACTACATCCAGCAATACGGCTGCAACTACGATCACGCCGATTACAACTCGCTGGATACCAACCTGTGCACCGATCATGTTCAGACCATTTTCCAGTGTCTGCCAGACAGCTGCACCTGCGAAGGTTCCAAGAAGGATTCCAGTTCCTCCAAGTGGGGAAACGCCACCGATTACGCCGGCTGCTACGCCGTACATCTCGTACATGTTTCCAGCTTCCATATTTCCCATACCAGCCTGTGCGCAAAGGATAAGTCCAACTACACAGGAGCATACGGAGCTTACCAGATAAGTCTTTACTGTGGTGGAAACTACGTTTACACCAGAAAGCTTTGCTGCGTCCACATTAGAACCGATTGCGTAAATATGACGGCCTGTACGTGTCTTGGATAAGATAAAGAAAAATATAACAAAAATAACAAGTGCGATCCAGAATGTATTATAAATGCCAAGTGTTTTACCGTAATAAAAACAATTTTGGAATGCATCAGCCGTTTCTTTTCCAACACCTGTTGCAATGGCATCTGTGTTTCTGTTTCCGTTTACCATGTAGGCAATTCCTCGTGCTACGAACATGGTTCCAAGCGTTGCAATAAATGGAGGAAGTTTAAACTTTCCAACCAGATATCCGTTTACTACACCAACTACCAGACAGGCAATAAGTGCGATCACAATTGCAAGGAATGGTGCCATTCCTGTTGTCATTAAGGTGGCTGCGATCATGGCGCTCATTCCGACCATGGATCCGATTGACAGGTCAATGTTTCCAGTGATCAGTACGTAACTTTGTGCAATACCGATCAGCAGGTACTTGGACATGGAACGCAGCAGGTTCAACATATTCTGACCTGAAAAAACCGCCGGGTTAATGATACCAAATGCGATATAAATAATGATCAGCCCCACAAATGCGGTAAGTGCTGCCCCCATTCCCCTGATTCCCAATAATTTCTTTAAGGGGCGTTGCTGTTTACTATTCATTTTTACTTCCTCCCTCAGTTTCCTTAATACTCTTGTTTTCAAAGGATGTTGCCATTGTAAGGATCTCGTCCTGGGTGGCTTCCCTTGCTGAAACCTCACCGGTGATACGTCCGTCACACATTACGATGATACGGTCTGCAATTCCCATGACCTCCGGCATTTCAGAGGATACAAACATAACTGCAATTCCCTGTTTTTTCAGCTCATTCATCAGATTGTAAATTTCTACCTTTGCACCAACATCAATTCCTCTTGTTGGCTCATCGAAGATAACAACCCGTGAATCTCTTGCAAGCCATTTTCCAACAACTACTTTCTGCTGGTTTCCACCAGAAAGATTGCCAGAATCAATTTCTACGTTCGGTGTTTTGATCCGGAGATCCTTCACTGCTTTTTCGCAAAGAGCATCTTCTTTTCCTGAGTTTATCACACCTATCTTATTGCATACAAGGTCAAGATTTGGCAGTGCCAGGTTCTGGCGAATACTCAGTTTCGTACACAGACCGTCTTTTTTACGATCCTCAGGAGCAAGTACAACACCGTTTCGGATAGCATCCATTGGACAGTTGACTTCAATTTTTTTACCATCCACATAAAACTCTCCGCTGTCTTTCGGATCAACACCGAAGATGGCTCTTGTAGTCTCCGTTCTTCCGGCTCCCATCAGTCCCGCAAATCCTACAATCTCACCTTCATATAAAGAGAAGTTGATATCGCGGACCATTTTTCCAGCATTAAGATTTTTCACTTCAAAAACCTTCTTGCCTTTCCTACATTCCACTCTCGGGAATTTTTCTTTGATTTCACGGCCTACCATATTTTTGATAATGTAGTCCATGTCCATATCTTTGAAATTACCGTCTGTTATGTATTGTCCATCTCGCATGATGGTAACTCTGTCCACGATATGAGACAGTTCTTCCAGTCTGTGTGAAATATATACGATTCCTCTTCCTTCGTCCCTCAGCTTTCGGATGATACGGAAAAGATCATCAATTTCTTTTGCTGTCAGAGAGGATGTAGGCTCGTCCATGATCAGGATCCTTGCATTGATGGAAAGTGCTTTTGCAATTTCAACCATCTGCTGTTTAGATACTGGCAAATCTCCTACGATCTGATCCGGACTGATGTCGATTCGAAGATCGTCCAGAACCTTCTTGGCTTCTTTCCGCATCTTCGCATTATTTAAGGATAAACCACCTTTTACTTCTCTTCCAAGGAACATGTTCTCCGTTACTGTTAAGTGCCTGCACATGTTCAATTCCTGATGGATAATGGCTACTCCTGCTTCCTGGGCCTGCTTTGGTGTCAGGTTGTCATAGGATTTTCCGAAGATTTCCATCGTTCCTTCATCTCTGGTATATACACCGCTGAGGATTTTCATCAGGGTTGATTTTCCGGCTCCATTTTCCCCAAGCAGCGCCATGACTTCTCCAGAACGCAACTCAAACTTTACATGATCCAGGGCCTTTACGCCCGGGAAGCTTTTGCTGATATTGTTCATGGAGACAATGACCTCATTCATTCCATTCCCTCCTCATTTATTTGTTTTTGCTTTCCTTTGTTGATATTATCTTAACTCATACGATGGGGTTGGGATAGAGGGGGAGAGTTTGGGTTTATGGGGGTTTTTTTAATGTATGAAGTGTATGTGTGTAAAAAACAGGATCCTGTTTTCATGCAGGATCCTGTTTTTTGTGAATATGAATATGTGTAATACCTCCGATTATTTTCGGATGGAATCAACCAGTTTTCGTGCTTCTGCTGTCAGGTCTCTGATCTTGTCAAATTCTCCGTTTTTTACAAGCTCTCCTTTTACCATCCAGCTTCCACCGCAGCATATAATTTTGTCGAAAGAAAGATAATCTTCCAGATTTTTTGCATTGATACCGCCAGTGGGCATAAACTTAATTCCCACATAAGGTGCGGCCATAGCCTTGATCATGGCAACTCCGCCTGCCGGTTCTGCAGGGAAGAATTTCACCACCTTAAGGCCTCTTTTTACTGCCTGTGCGACCTCAGACGGTGTGATGCATCCCGGAAAAACAGGAATTTCTTTTTCCAGACAGTAATCTACGATCTCCGGATCAAATCCAGGGCTTACAATAAACTTCGCACCGGCTGCAACAGCTGCATCTACCTGTTCTCTGGTAAGAACGGTTCCTGCTCCTACAAGCATCTCCGGAAACTGTTCTGTCATCAGACGGATTGATTCTTCTGCTGCCTCTGTACGAAATGTAACTTCTGCACATGAAAGACCACCTTCAACAAGCGCCTTTGCAAGGGGTACTGCATCTTTTGTATCTTCCAGCACAACTACCGGAACAACACCAAGCTTCTGAAACTTCTCTGCTATATCCATTATTTGAATTCCTTTCACTCAAAAAAACATGTTATCTTTTTATATCAAAATTCATTTCCATTACATGTCTGATTAGAGAAACATCATCTGTAATATTTCCGTCACCATGAATGGTATGCTTCACTGCACTGGCTGCAACACCAAAGTTCACAATATCTTCCGGTGTATATTCATTCATCAGAGCATAAATAATACCACTTACAAATGCATCTCCACCCCCAACACGGTCAAGAATATGGAAGGTAAGCCGTTTGCTTTCATAAATCTTTCCGTTTATCCAGAGATAGGCCATAAGGCTGTTCTCACTGCAGCTGTGTGCAAAACGCACATGTCTTGCAACGCATTTGATATTCGGATATCTCTCTACAAAAGCCTTAAATACTTTTTCCTGCTGTTCACGGTCCGGTTGGAATGGAACACCATCCTTCACATCACCTGCGGTATGATCTTCTTCATTTTTCCAGATGTGGTAAGGCTCGATTCCAAAAAGAACATCTACATATGGAAGGCAGAGGGTACAGAAATCTCTTGCTTCCTCCCAGCTCCACAATGTACTTCTGAAATTTCCGTCAAAGCTGACGGTCATGCCGTTTTCCTTTGCTGTTTTCAGGCAGGTCAGGATCAGTTCACCGCAGCTTTTTCCAAGTGCAGGTGTAATACCGCTCAGATGAAGCCAGGTGTAACCTTCCAGAAGTTTTTTCACATCTGTTTTGCTGAAATCATATTCGGAAAAGGCACTGTGCTTTCTGTCATACACCACTTTACTTGGACGGATTCCGTAACCCGTCTCCAGATAATAGGTTCCAAGCCGATGTGTCGGTGTCTCTTCTTCTGTTGAATAAACTACGCTGTCGCAATTTACGTCATTGCTTCGCAGCATACGTACAGCACTTTTTCCAAGACTGTTTCCCGGAACTACTGTAAAGAATGAGGCATCTACTCCAAGATTTGCAAGGGAGAGGGCCACATTGGCCTCACTTCCCCCATATCTTGCCTCAAAAGATGTTGCTGTTCTGATTTTTTCATAATCCGGCGGAGTCAGGCGAAGCATGATCTCGCCGATGGTAATAAATTTATGCTTCATAATCAATACTCCAGATAAGCTCCCTTCATTGGACTTGCAGCATGCTGGCTGAAAAGTCTCAGGACACCTTTTTTGTATTTCATTTCACGTGGTTTCCAATTTTTACGTCTTTCTGCAAGAATCTGGTCAATTTCCTCCATAGACTTGCGTTCTCCTGCGATTCCGATGATGTTCAGTTTTCTTTCCATAACATCGATTTCGATAAGGTCTCCTTCTTCCACAAGAGCGATCGGGCCTCCATCAACAGCCTCCGGGCTGCAGTGTCCGATAACCGGGCCGGTAGATGCTCCTGAGAAACGTCCGTCTGTGATCAGAGCAATGCTCTTTCCAAGTTCCTTATCACTGCTGATTGCCTCAGAAGTGTAGAACATTTCCGGCATTCCGCTTCCCTTCGGTCCCTCGTAACGGATGAAGACTGCGTCACCCTTCTGAACCTTATGCTTCAGGACTGCATCCAGACATTCTTCTTCACTGTCAAATGGCCTTGCACGAAGAACTGATTTAAACATTTCCTTCGGGCATGCAGTGTGTTTGATCACGGCACCTTCCGGAGCAAGGTTTCCACGAAGGACTGCAATGCTTCCATCTGTTCCGATTGCTTTGTCATATGGACGGATGATGTCTTCCTTCGTAACATTTACATTGTAACGTTTGTTAAACTCCTGAAGCCATTTATCACATTTTTCATAGAATCCGTTGTTCTTCAGTTCTTCCAGGTTTTCTCCTAATGTCTTTCCTGTAACAGTCATGACATCCAGGTGAAGATGCTCTTTGATCTCTTCCATGATTGCCGGTACACCACCTGCATAATAGAAGCACTCTGCAGGCCAGCGACCTGCCGGACGTACATCCAGAAGATATCTTGCATTTCTGTGCAGCTTGTCAAATGTATCACCAGTGATCTCAATGCCAAATTCATGAGCGATTGCCGGAATATGAAGCAGGCAGTTGGTGCTTCCTGAAATTGCAGCATGTACAAGGATTGCATTCTCAAAGCTGTTCATAGTTACAATGTCAGAAGGACGCATGTTTTCCATCTGAGCAATTCTTACTGCCTGTCTTCCTGCTTCTCTTGCGAAATCAAGAAGGTCAGGGCTTGTTGCCGGCATCAGTGCTGTGCCTGGAAGTGCAAGTCCAAGTGCCTCTGCCATGATCTGCATAGTAGATGCAGTTCCGATAAAGGAACATGCTCCACAGCTTGGGCATGCATTGCATTTTGCCCAGTCAAGCTTCTCTTCATCAATTTCACCACGCTCAAATTTTGCGCTGTACATTCCAAGCTGCTCCAGTGTCAGCATTTCCGGTCCGGCATTCATGGTTCCACCTGGAACAAATACGGAAGGGATATTTACTCTGGCAAGTCCCATCAGATTTCCCGGAACACCTTTGTCACAGCTTGAAAGGTATACACCTGCATCAAAAGGAGTCGCATTTGCATGAATCTCGATCATATTGGCGATCATCTCACGGCTGGCCAGACTGTAGTTGATTCCATCTGTTCCCTGGCTTTCACCGTCGCAGATATCGGTACAGTTATAACGTGCTCCGAAACCGCCTTCTTCTGCGATTCCTTTGCGGACTTCTTCTACAAGGATATTCAGATGTCCGCTTCCCGGATGACTGTCACCATAGGTGCTTTCAACCATAACCTGAACCTTTCCCAGATCTTCTTTTGTCCATCCTGTTCCAATACGCAGCGGATCAAGCTCCGGTGCAAGTTTTCTCATTTCCTGACTTTTTAACTGCATGATTTTTTCCTCCATTTTTTATTCTCTGATAAGCTTTAAACTTTCCAGTGTTTTCCTGAGTTTCGCTTCGTCCTCTTCTTCTACTCCAAGTTCTACATCATCAAATGTGGGCAGACTGAACACCCCCAGCATTGATTTCGCATCTACAATATATCTTCCACAGATCAAATCTACATTTTTCTCACATCCTGATGCCGCCTGCACCAGATGCTTGGCATCACACATATCTCTTAAATAAACCGGTATCTTTATCATTACGTCCTGCCTCCTATGCAAAGATTGAAACAATAAAGCTTACAATAAGTGCCGCAACACCGATCAGTGTCTCCATGATCGTCCAGGATTTCAGGGTTGTCTTTTCGTCGATCTCAAGGAATGAGGTTACCAGCCAGAAGCCTGCATCATTCACATGGCTCAGTGCAGTTGCGCCACCACAGATTGCACAGCACATGGCAGCTCTGTAAATCATACTGGTATCCATTACTGCTGGCATAGTCGCCATGATTCCGGATGCCATTGTCATCGCTACAATGGAACTTCCTACAGAAGCTCTGACCAGAAGGGCAATGAGAAATGCGATCAGGATCAATGGAAGCCCACTCTTCTCCAGCACCGGTCCGATAATATTTCCAAGGCCGGAATCCTGAAGCATCCATCGGATCACTCCACCGCTGGCAATAACCAGAAGAATCATACCTACAGGTCTGAGTGAATGATCCAGGATTTTCTTTAACTGCGCACCGGTAAATCCCCGTTTGATTCCCAGGAAATACATAGATGCCAGTGTCGCAATGGTTAATGCAAGGAATGGTTTTCCTATGAATCCAAGAACATCCTTTACTCCCTCCGGAAGCGGCATATACTTAGATAAAGTACTGAGAAGGATGAGAACCAGTGGAATCAGGATTACCCCTAAGACCAATCCAAAAGGCGGAAGGTCTTTTCCATCGTCTTTAATCTCTTCCACATTTGCCGGAAGCTCTGTGTAAATCTTATTGCCAACAAAGCTTCCCCAGAAAATTCCGGAAACCATCATACAGATCAGCGCTGTCGGAACTCCTACCATGATCATGGTTCCCAGATTCACGCCAAGTGCATTTGCCACAAGTACCGAGCCAGCAGACGGCGGAACAAAAGCATAGCCACTTGCCAGACCGGAAAGAAGGGGAATCGCATAATACAGGGTGGATTTTCTGGTCTGTTTCGCAACGCTGAACACCAATGGGATCAATACCACAACACCAGCTTCAAAAAATACGGTGGTACCAATTACAAGTCCTGTAAGTCCAAGTGCCCAGCCGGCTTTTTTCTGGCCAAATTTACTGATCAATGTCTCTGCGATTCTCTGGGCTCCTCCGCTTACCTCCAGGATTCCGCCAAACATGGAACCCAGGCCTACCAGAAGCGCGATTCCCTGCAGTGTCTTTCCAACACCTTTTTCTACCGTGTCCGAGATCATCGTAAGCGGCATTCCTGCTCCTGCCCCGATGATGATTGCAGAAATCATCATTGACAGAACCGGATGAAGTTTAAATTTGATGATCAGTACCAGCAGAACCACAATTCCCACCGCCGCCGCGATCATCAGTCTCATTGGATCCGCCGCAAAAGTTGTTTCTTCCATTTTTCTTTTTACCTCCTTAATTCATCTGATATTTTGCCTTCTTCCTATGAATTCATCTGACCTATTTAGTCGTTTTTATGTTTTTTACGCTGTTTAATGTCTTTTTTCTCGGAATTCATCTGATGTATTTATCATATATTCAATTCACTAAAAATGCAATACTGGAATTTTATCTAAAATTATATATCTGTTTTTGTATATTTTATCATTTTGACATTGAATCAAAAAAACCTTATCATAAAAAGTAAGAATTATAACTATCAGAAACGGAGCAAATCATATGATGAATTTGTTATCAGAAGAAAAAAGCCTTCCACAAAAAATATCAGAGGATATTATTGCACTTATTTTAGAAGAAAATTTACAGCCAGGAGATAAATTACCGAATGAAACTATTCTCTCAGAACGTCTGAATGCAGGAAGAAGTTCTGTCCGGGAAGCCATGAAGCTTCTCGCATCCCGAAATATTGTTACGATCCGCCAGGGTTCCGGCACCTATATCTCATCTTCCCCTGGAATGGTGGAAGATCCACTGGGCTTTACCTTTATTGGAAATAAGCAGAAGCTGATCACTGACCTGCTGGAGGTTCGTTTTCTTCTTGAGCCATCTATTGCTGCAATGGCGGCTACGCGCGCCGATAAAAAAGACGTAAAAAAAATCACCGCGCTTTGCGATGAAGTAGAAGACTTATTAAAAAAACATGAAGACCATACACAAAAGGATATAGATTTTCATGCAGCCATTGCTTTGAGCAGCAAAAACGTTGTGGTTCCAAGACTGGTTCCTGTGATTAACAGCTCAATCCCTCTGTTTGTAGAGACCACCAGAGGTACACTGCTGGAAGAAACCATCGAGACCCACCGTGAGATTGCGGATGCCATTGCTGCCCATGACCCGCTCCGCGCACAGGATGCCATGTATCTGCATCTGGTTTATAATCGTAAGAGGATTCAGATGCATTAATCAGATATTACAGATCCGCTTCGCTACTTGCTTATAGCCGAATAACTGCTATCTTTGAAAGACTACAATCCACACCGCCGCTGCTCTGGCTGCCGTAGCGCTCAGAGCCACGGGAAGTTCAAGATTACTGACAGCTTTTCCAAGAAAGTCGCTGAGTTTTCTATCCTTCTCACAATTTCGGTTCATAATCCAGCAAACTATCACTGCATGCAGCATAGATAATTTCAAGAAATGACATATCTCTCCAGAGATAATTCAGCATAATAAAATCCCCCGCATAAACAAATCTGTTGCAACATGTTTATGCGGGGAAGTATTTTCTATTTACCAAAAGTCTGTTGTTTCAAAAGCTTTCTTCTATCTATTTTTCTTTTTTTCTGGCAAGCATATTTCCCTGCACAATTTCAATATAGGCAGCAATAATAATTACCACACCTGTAACAATATATTGATAGAAAGTATCAACGCCCATTACTACCAGTCCTACCTTTAATGCAGAAAACAATACTGCTCCAATGACTGTTCCAAAAATATTTCCTCGTCCACCTGCCATAGAGGTTCCACCAATTGCAGCAGCTGCGATTGCATCCATTTCATATCCCTGACCTGTGGATGGATCTCCTGTTCCAAGACGTCCAATCATAACAAGTGCAGCTAATGTTGTACCAAGCATACCAATTCCATAAATTAATGCTTTCGTTCTCTCTACCCGCACTCCTGAAAGTCTTGCAGCATCTTCATTTCCGCCGACAGCATATGTATAAGCGCCAATCTTTGTTTTCTTTAATACAAAGGTAATGACAATCGCAAACAGGAAAAAGATTACCACAGCAAAAGTCATTACGGATGTAATCTTAAAATTGAATACATTTCGATAGTTTCTTGGTACATTTAGAACCGGATAACCACCTGTGATAACATATGCCACACCTCTAAATACCTGCATGGTACCCATTGTTGCAATGAACGGCTGTAATTTCATTTTTCCTACAAGCACACCATTTACAGCACCCATCAAAAATCCCAGTGCAAGGCAGACAACAATCCATACCGGTATTGGCAGCCCCATTTTTGCAAGCTGCGCCCCGATACAAGCAAGCAGTGCAAGAGAAGAACCTACAGACAGATCAATACCTCCGGAAATAATTACACACGTCATTCCAATTCCCATCAAACCATATGTTACGGCCTGCGTAATAATTGTTGCCACATTAGTTGCGGACAAATAAGAAGGTTCCAATGCGCTAAATAGTACAAACGTAATTAATAACGCTACCAATGTGCTCCATTCTCTTCTGTATTTTTTATAAATTGTGCTCATTTTTAGCTTTCCTCCACTGTATAATTTAAAATGCTCTCTTCTGAAAATTCATCCTTCATAAGTTCTCCAGTAATTTTTCCATCGCTCATTACAAGAATTCGATCACTCATACCCATGACTTCTGTCAATTCTGACGATACCATGATAATCGCGATCCCCTCTGCTGCCATTTTCTCCATAAGAAGATAAATATCAGCCTTGGCTCCAATATCAATTCCTTTGGTCGGCTCATCGAATATCATAACGGTTGCATCTGTTGACATCCAACGCGCCAAAATTACCTTCTGTGCGTTTCCTCCTGACAAACTGACTGTCATAAATGCCGGATCATTTGGTTTTAATCCCACCTGTTTTCCTTTTTCCAGAGCATTTCTTTTTTTCTTATCATCATTAATAACAATTCCTGACATGTACTTTTTCATACTCGCCAAAGAAATATTATCCTTATTATCAAAGTTTGGAAGAATTCCTTCCTCTTTTCTATTTTCAGAAATCAATGCGATTCCAAGCTCAATTGCCTCGTGTGGTGATTTGCAATGAATTTCTTTTCCATTTAGTCTGACACTTCCCTTTGTATAAGAATCAGCTCCAAAAATCGCACGCATTACCTCGGTTCTTCCAGCTCCTACCAAACCAAAAAAGCCAAGGATTTCTCCCGCATATAAATCAAAATTTATCTCTTTGAACAAATCAGATTCTAAGCCCTTTACACTGAGAACCGGTTCCTTTCCTCTCTTCTGGCAAGGCATTGTACGCTTTGCAAACAAGGAAATATCACGCCCAACCATAGCCTGAATAACCTCATCTCGTGTTGTTTTCGCCATTTCAATGGTTTTAATGTATTTTCCATCTCGTAATATTGTCGCACGGTCACACATCTGAAAAATCTCATTCATCTTATGGCTAATATAAAGTATCGTTATCCCTTTTTTCTTTAAGTCATTCATAATTCCAAATAAAGTCTCTACTTCCTTATCACTCAATGAAGCAGTAGGCTCGTCAAAAGAAATAACAGTCGCATTCACCTCTAACGCTTTCGCAATGGATACCATCTGTTTCTGACCAGTTGAAAGTTCGCCCATTCGGTCTGTTGGACGAATATTACAGTTCAACCTGTTCAACAGAGTTTCTGTATCCTGATTCATTTTTTTCTTATCAATAACCCCGTACTTTCCAGGTTCTTTTCCCATAAACATATTTTCTGCCACTGTCATGTCGGGAATACTTACAATTTCCTGATGTACTTTTGCAATACCATTCTCAATCGCATCCGCGACATTCGAAAACTTTACTGTTTTCCCATTAATTTTAATCTCGCCAGTCGTAGCCGGAAATACTCCATGCAATATGTTGAGCAGAGTACTCTTTCCAGCGCCGTTTTCTCCGATAATTGCATGGATTTCTCCCTTTCGTATTGAAAAACTGACATCATCCAAAGCTTTCTGCCCAGGGAAGGTTTTCCCTATATGCTCAAACTCGATGTACTTTTCCATAGATGCACCTCCGTCTTATCTGCTAACACAGATATTCAAAATCTAATACAAATTTCTTTTTTGCACAAATCTTTTCAAAATATTCTAATCCTGCATATGCCTGATTTTCTTCTGTATATTTTGCAACAGCAGCTTTGGCTGTCCGATAATTTTGATGAGATATGGGGCGGCTCCAGCACCGTCCCACATCTCCTGATTGTCAAAATCACTCAAATACCGGAGCATAATCGTATCCGAAAATCTCTTCAAAGCTTGCATCTGCATTACTTGCATCGCGGATGCTCTGCGGAGCGTAAACAACCTTCGGAACTTCTTCGCCTGCCAGTTTACGAACCTGCATTTCAACTGCAATCTGAGACATAACATTCGGGAAGAAGTCAACTGTTGCATCCAGTTCACCAGCCTTAATAGACTCAACAGCTTCGCTGGTTCCGTCAGTTCCAACAACTACACAGTCACTGTCTGCTGCTGTTACTGCCTCAAGTGCTCCCATCGCCATAGTATCATTGTTACAGTAAATACCACCTAAATCCGGATACTGCTGAAGCAGTGTTTCTGTAATGTCATATGCTTTCTGGCGATCCCAGTCACCATTCTGAACTGCAACTACTTCAATATCTGATTTATCAGAATAAAAATCATTGAATCCCTGTGTACGTGCCTGAGCTGCAGTTGCCTGTGAAAGTCCGGTAATGCAGGCAACCTGTCCTTTCTGTCCAATTGTATTGTAAATCCATTCTGCGCCCTGAACACCTGCCTGATAATGCCATGCACCTACTGTTGTGCTTGAATATGGTGTGAATGCATCCATTACCGTTGTCAGATCAATTCCAGCTTCCATTGCTGCTTCCATTCCTGGAACAAGGTTTGCTTCTGAAATTCCAGATACAAGGATTCCATCATATCCTTTATTTACCATATCCATCAGAAGAGTAAGCTGTCCTTCTTCATCTGTCTCTGTCTGAGCACCTCTTACATCTACAGTCAGATCATAACCAGCATCCTGGAAATTCTTTTCTGCAGTCTCAGCGCCTTCGCCTTCCATTCTCCAGAACTCATTCTCAAATGTCTTTGTTGCGAAACCAAGGGTGACTTTTTTATCTAATTTTGGAATTGCTTTGAGATCTTCTCTGATATCATTATAGGAAACTGCCTTGTCATAAAAATCGTATCCCTGCTCTGCTACATCTGCACCAGGAAGATCAGCTTCTGCTGCAAAAGCACTTACTCCTGTTGATACTGTTAATGCCATTGCCATTGCTGCTGCAACTGCTACTTTCATTTTATTCATTTTTGAATCCTCCCAATCTGCTTTTACTTTTTATTTGTGATAACCGCATTATGCATGCATATCACGGTTATCATACTTTCTCATTTAATTAAACGAGTTTCTCTTATAAATCTTTTGTCAGTATATCTACATAGAAGTTCCAGAATGCATCTCTGTCAATATCAAACAGTATGTTGCATTTCTGTACACCGTATGGCATTCCCACACCAGCTTCCACATCACGGTTTCTTGCGGTCCACCAGCTGATTGCATGTCCATAATCCGGTCCATAATTTGTGTCAACTGTTAAGTATCTCTCCTGAATATCTGTTGCAATTTCCGGATGAAGCCATACTGCTGCTGTAATAGAATCCCATACAAAGCTGGTAGCTTCCGGATCATCCTCAAATCTCTTTGCCTGACCTTCAACGATAAGTTTGGAAATTTCATTTCCTTCGTTTTCTACAATACGATCATAAATATCTTTTGTATAGAATACATCTTCTGCAATATCATTTGGAACAACAAGCTGATCTTTCCATGCAGCATTCAGACAAATTCGAATTCCTTCCGGATCATAATACCAGTTATATTCTGCTGTTGTATTTGAATTTCCAGGAATATCAACTGCGCCGCCCATATAAACTACACCAGCTGCATCGTCTACAATTGTCGGATCTTTTCTTACTGCAAGTGCCATGTTAGTTCCCGCACCTATAACAAAAATTGTTACTTCTCCAGGATACTTGTGAACCTGTTCAATAATGAAATCAACAGCATGTTCGTCCTGTGCTTCTGTCTCTGCATATCCATATTTGGGTTCAGTTGGGAGATTCTTATAATCCGTAGGGCGCTGTGATACATCTCCAAAACAACTTTCATTAAAATTCCAATAAGCACCACTGTATTCCGGCATACCCCAAATCTGGCTTTCTGCTTCCATATTACGGAATCCCATAAGCGGTACATCAGTTCCCATATAAACAGGGATATCAGATCTTCCAATTAACTCCAGCTGTCTAAGAGCTGCTGTTGTTCCCACTGCACTCCATGTATTTCCTCCAACTGTAGTCACTCCAAGGAAATCACAGTCTCCCATCTTATCAGCCTGTGCAAGCATGAACATTACAATCGCATCGTCGTTTAAATAGCTCATATCTGTATCCAGGATAGCTCTTTTTACTCCTGTACTCTCTGTATTCTCTGCCGTTGCTTCTACCGCCTGAGTATCAGTTGTTTCTTCTGCAAATGCCACTGCCGGCATTGCCATTGATGCAAGCATGCTTGCTGCTAATGTAACCGCTAAAAAATTTTTTTTCATTCTTAAATCCTCCTGTTTGTAATAGTTTTGTTTTTTCTTTCCTACTGTTTAATTACCATTCGCTTATTTTTCCCTTTCCCTCCCTTTTTCGTTTTTTTCAAAAGATTCCATCACTTCGTTAAGCATAGGAATCGAATTAACAGCTCCAGCTCTTGACACAGCTATTGATGCAGCCTTTGACGCTATTTTTAGCGTTTCAGAAATATCAAAACCTTTAAGCAGTCCTGCCAGAAAAAATCCGGTAAATGTATCTCCTGCTGCTGTTGTATCTATTACTTCTGTCTTGAAAATAGGCTGCCGAATTTCCACTTTAGAATCAAAATAAACTGCGCCTTCACTTCCCAGAGTCAATACAGCCTTCGAATCAGGCAATTTCTCACGAAACATCTGAATCATACTGTCAGGCTGAGACTCTCCGGTAAACTGAGCTCCCTCTACTTCATTTAATAAAAACAAGTAGATTTTTGAAAAATCACATTTATCTAATTTGTCATCAAAAGGAGAAGGGTTTAAAACAATACGCATTTCTTTCTCGTATGCTTTATCAATTATATAATCCAATTGATTAATCTCATTCTGAAGAAGTAAATAATCTCCGGCAGTAAAATCAGAAAGAACTTTGTCAATATATTCTCTGCTCTGCATTTGATTTGTTCCGCCATATAAAATAATATTGTTTCGACCTTCCTTATCAACCTGGATTATTGTATGTCCACCCTGCGCAGGAACTTTTTTTATATATGTAGTATCTACTCCATACTCTTTGCAGATGTCCAATAAAATATCTCCATCCTCACCAATTAATCCTGCATGGTTAACTGCAACTCCTGCTTTCGCCAGCGCAATAGACTGATTAAGTCCTTTGCCTCCACAAAATGTCTTTAAGCTGTCAGATAAAATTGTTTCACCAATTTGAGCAATATGATCTACCGAATAAACATAATCGATATTTAAAGATCCATAGTTTAATACCTTCACTTGTTTCCCTTTCTGTGTTTGTGATGTTTTTATATGAAAATGTTTTCCGAAACCGTTTTCTTTATTCAGATTCTATATCGGTTTTTGGTTTTTGTCAAGCGAAAGTAATTCATTTTTGTCATTTCGTATTTTTTATACAATATTTTCGCATCATTATTGTGCTATTTGCCAACTATCATTCTTTACCCTTGTGTAAATTATACTTTTCCTATATAATCAAAATTATATTACATTTTTATCGTTTAATAAGTAAACACAGATGTTCTCTCTTTTAACCTTCAACCATACTGATAAATTACGAAAGGATTTTCCTATGACAATAACAGATATTGCTCGAATTGCAGGTGTCTCTGTTTCCACTGTTTCCAAAATCATCAACGGAAAAGATGAGCATATTAATGCCCAGACACGCGCACGAGTTCTTAATGTTGTAAAAGAATACAATTTTACGCCTTACAGCACCATAAAAAATCTTTCCTCATCCAAAAAATTCCTTCTGGGTGTATTATTGCGTTCCTCTGAAATTTCGAAAGGAATGCTTGATGGAATTTTATATACCGCTCAAAACAATGGATATGGGGTGGTTCTGCTTGAAAGCTACAGCGACCCGGAACTGGAAGCAAAACACATAACCAAATTATGTTCCACACCAGTAGATGGTGTAATCTGGGAACCCGCTTCCGATGACAGTCTTTCTTCTGCTGAAATTTTTGAACGTCATAAAATCCCTTACTGTATCACCGGAAACTATAATTTTTCTCCAACTTATACAATTAATTTTCATGAAATCGGTGCCTATCTGACGCAAAAAATAGTAGATTGTAAACATAGCAAAATTGCCTGTCTGTCTGTAGTGAGCAATGCAGACGGAGCTTCTTTTGTCTCAGGTTTCCGCAGCTGTCTTTACAATAACCACCTTCCGTTTTCTGAAGCTTCCGTTTATTATGAGCCTGGCGAAAAAGAGATTCTCGAACTGCTTAAGCAAAACTATACTGCTGTCGTCTGCAATCAATATGAATTAGCCCTGATTTTATACGAAATACTGGATCAACAACATATACAGGTTCCAGAAGATTTTTCTATAACCTGTATCCTTCCTTCTATTCCACCAAATGCTTATTTACCGCATCTTTCCGGTATTTCTATTCCTTTTTTTGATTTTGGAAGCCGTTTATGTAAAGAAGTAATTAATATGTCCGAAAATAATGATTACACCGTTTCGGATTATACATTGTCATTTCCTTTGACCTTGAATCACGAAAAGAGTATTTCTGTAATCAATCCGCCACATAAAAAAATATTGGTTGTAGGAGCAATCCACCAAGACAATGTTTTCCATGTTGACACACTTCCTCAGGCAGGAAGCACTATTAAAATTTCAAATGCCATTTGCGCCCCTGGTGGAAAAGGTGCCAATCAGGCAATTGGAGTCGCACACCTTAGTGGCTCTCCTTTTTTAATTGCGGCTGTAGGAAATGATTATGAGGCGATACACCTCTTAGACATACTGAATAAAGAGAATGTTCCAACCACTGGAATCTGTAAAAAAAATAGCGCAAGAACAGGTCAGTCTTATATATATCTGGAAGACAGCGGTGAAAGTGCCATTACAATTCTACCAGGTGCAAATGACAAACTTACGCCTGATAACATCCGCAAAAGAGAAAACCTGTTCCATAACTGCCGTTTTTGCCTTCTGTCTAACGAAATCCCCATTGAAACTGTGATTACTGCTGCAAAAATAGCCAGACAAAATGGGGTTGAGACAATTTTCAAACCAGCAGCATTAAAAAAACTTCCAGCTAAACTATATGAAAATATAGACATACTGATTCCAAACCGCCGTGAAGCAGCTGCACTGTGTCCACAATATTCATCTGTAGAACAGCAGGCTGATTACTTTTATCAGCTTGGAATTCCAACTGTTATTATCACTCTCGGAGCTGACGGATGTTATTTAAAGACTGCTGAAAGCGCTAAGTACTTTCCTGCTGTTGATTTAAACGTAATCGATTCAACAGGAGGAGCCGATGCTTTTATATCTGCTTTTGCCAGCTACCGCAGCGAAAATTATTCGCTGGAGCAATCCATTCAGATTGCTACAATTGCAGCTGCTTTCTGCGTTTCCAGGCAAGGAGTCGAATCTGCTCTAATTGACAAAAACAGTCTTGAACTGTATATCGCCAAAGAACAATCAGACTTGTTACATTAACGCTGCAGATCATATAAAAAGGTATCATAAGAACAAACTGATATAGTATAAATTCCAGCAAGAATTTTTCATTTAGGCGCACTCTTGACTGTATCTGTTTTTCTTATGATACCTTATAATCGTTGCTATTCATTTCGTTCATAGCAACATACTTTACAAAACACAGGAATACTACATTCCAGATTAATGAATTATTTCTTCAGCCCTGTAGTCACCTTACAGTTGGTAACCTTCAGACTTCCCTCAGAAGCAAACAGAGATAAACTTTCCCCTGGTCTCTTGTATGCTCGTGCATTCAAAGCCACACCATCCACATAAATGGTAGCAATTGTATCATCCACGATCATACGGATATTATATTTCCTTCCCGGAATCAGTTCGATTGGTCTTTCCAGTCCGATGTTCTGATTTGCAGGCCATGGCCAGTTCGGTTTCTTCTCGAATACATAACGGTTCTCTGTAGTATTAAATACAAACTGGTAAGATTCTGCTTTATCCTCGTCCTCATAAAATCTCACGCCAAATGTTCTTGTGCCTTCTGAGAACTCCACATCTGCCTCAAATTTGAAAATGTCACCAGTATTTCTTCCAACAACAACTTCAGAGCTCTTAGTTGGTGTATCGATTACGAAATCATCCTTCTTTTCCTCTTTGTCAAAAGCATTCCATACTGTTTCCGGGATTCTTACACCAAGAGTACCATCCTCTTTCTGGTATACCTCATGTGCCATGAAGGTTCCTCCCCAGATAAAGTTTTCATCGTCATCATCTTTGTCTTTCGTTGCAACCCAGCCAAACAGAATTCTCTGTCCATTCAGTTCAAAAGTACGTCCTGCATAATAAGCTCTGCCGTCAAATGCATCATCCTTTGGTGCAATCCATGGACCATTCAGGCTCTTGCTCATACGATAAACCATTTTGCTTCTGTCACTGTATTCTGTCACAATATGATACCACCAGTCACCGATTTTAAACAGGTCTGGCATTTCATGCATGGTATAAAGGTCCGGTGCCCAGAAATCACCTTCAAACTTCCAGTTTTTCAGATCCTTGGAAGTAAATTTAACAGTTCTTCCTGTCTGTCTTGTTTTTGGACCCTGCAATCTTGTTCCAAGAACCAGTAAGTACTGGTCGTTTTCCTCGTCACGAATCACCCATGGATCTCTCCAGTCATCTGAATCATAGCCTTCCTGTGGTGTAAAGGTAAGAGCATCCTGAGTTTTGTGCCAGGTAATCAAATCATCACTATATGCATGCATCAGTACCTGAGATGGTTTTCCAAGTGCTGAGTAATCACGATTGTAACCAGTGTAGAAAATATGATACTGTCCTTCTGCTTCAAAAACACTTCCTGCGAAAATAAACTGATCCTGCTCTTCATCGGTTCCTCTTGGAATTGCCACACCACAGTCTTCGTAGTGAACAAAATCAGAGGTTGTTGCTAAATCCCAGCCAAATGGCTCTCCAAATGGTCCCGGTTTTCTGGTATCTCTCTGATGATATAAATAAAATTTATCTCCATGGCCAAATGGCATACAATCGCCGAACCAGGTTCCCGGAAACTGATAGTATAATTTCTGCATAATAAGATATTCTCCTTTTCTTTACAGGCATTCATATATCGAATGCCTGTCCCATATGGTAAAAAGTCCTTTTATCAATTAATTATCCTTTTACTGCGCCTCCCACTGTAAGAGAGTTTTCAATTTTGTCACTGAAGCACAGGTACAGAATAATTGTAGGTATACTGGCAATCATCATTGCCGCACCCATAGCTCCCCAGCTGGTACTGTGCTGTCCCACAAAGGTTGCGAGTCCTGCCGGCAAAGTTTTCAGCTCATTGCTGGAAATCATAACCGTTGGAAGAATATACTCATTCCATATTCCCAGTGTGGCAAATAAAGCGCCTGAAGTGATTGCAGGTTTTACCAGTGGAAGCATGATTGAAAAAAAGGTTTTATAAATACTTGCTCCATCAATTACCGCTGCCTCTTCCAGTTCAGCAGGCAAAGCCCGAAAAGAGGATGAAATTATCATAAACGGAAATGCCAGATTAAAAGCAATATACGGCAAAATCAACGCCCAATGAGTATTTGCAAGTCCCATGTTTTTGATAAGAACAGAAAGAGGAATCAGGCTGACCTGCAAAGGGATAAAAAGGCCGATTGAAATAAACATGGAGGCTGCTCCCTTTAACTTCCACTTCATTCTTGCTACTGCATAGGAAAATGGCAAAATCAGAATAAAAACACCAACCAACGCAATGGCAGTAGTTAGCAGACTGTTCTTAAAATATGTCATAATATCAAAGGTTGTAATTGCCTTTATATAGTTGCTCCATTGCGGATGCAAAGGAAGCCCAAAAGGATTTGAATAGAATATTTCATCGTTTGTTTTCAGCGAATAACATGTCAGATATAATAGCGGGTATATGCTAAGGCAGGCAAATATCAATAATATAATTGTTTGTACCCAGGCCTTGTGAGATCTTACTTTGATTCTTTCCATCATTCATTTTCCTTCTTGCTCATAAGCATGTTAATAACTGCAATCGAAGCCAGACACATAAGCATTAGCGATACTGCTGAAGTACAGCCATATCCATATTTTCTAAGTTTGAATGCACTGCGGAATGTCATATAAGTCAGGCTGTATGTAGCAGTTCCAGGACCACCTTGAGTAAGCAGCTGCATCTGCGAATAAATATTAAATCCACCTGTCACAGCAAAGATCAGACAGTTTCTCAGCGTATCTCTCAGCATAGGCAAAATAATGTAAAAATTTGTCTGCCATCTGGTAGCACCATCAATACGACTGGCTTCAATATAATCTGTTGGAATAGAATTTGCCGCTGAATAAATAATTACAAATTGATATCCCATATACTGCCATGCATTTACAAATGCCACGACCAAAATCGCCACATGCTTGTCTGACAGCCATTGCTGCTGGAAATCAAGACCTAATGCAGAGAAAATCTGATTGATCAGTCCAATTTCCGGATTTAATATGGAGGACCACAGCTGACACACTACTGTTACTGACAAAACAACTGGTATGAATAAACTGCTACGAATAAATTTTCTACACTGAATCCTCTTATCCATAAGCACAAGTGTCAGAAACGTTCCAAGAATTACTTCAAAAACAATCAGAACTCCTGCAACAAGAAAACTGTTGCGGAAAGATGTCCAGAATATTCTGTCCTGAAAAAGTTTTATGTAGTTTGCAAGTCCGGTAAATGTTTTGGTCGTCAATCCATCCCAGTCAAAGAAACTCATGATTACAGTTTGAAAGACCGGATAAAAGGCTATCAGCCCAAAGAAGATCAGACAAGGCAGCGTAAAAATCATTATTGCTTTCTTATCTGCCATCACCTTATTCATATATATTCACCTCTGTCTATACTCTTAGTTTCCACCAACACTGTCTACGAGATCATCAATAGACACAATTACATCATCTGCATCCATTCCTGTAAGCATTTCCTGTAATAATTCTACAAAACTTGTGGCAAACTCGGCATTTTTCAAAGTGTGTGTCCATGCAGTCTGGAAATCCATGTTCTTTAATTCTTCTGCTTCTTTTTTTGCCAGTTCCGGAACCGGAGTATTCGGTTCAATAGAAGAATCTATATTAATTACAGTTGGAATTTTGGACTGATAGATATAATTTCCTTCTACAGTACCTTCTGCCAGAATTGAAGCAATATCGGCAACAAGCTCCGGATCCTCTGTATCAGAAGAAACAGCATATCCCTCATATGTAAAACCACCGGAAAATGCATAGTAATTATCCTGCTCTTTTCCAGCATCAGCCATAGGATAGGATTCAAAATATCCTACATCATCGCCCATTTTTTCTACTAAAGAAGAAATATCCCAGTCGCCGTTAATAAACATTGCTGCCTGACCTGATGTAAACAGATTCTGTGCTGTCTCATAGTCTGTAGATGTACATCCAGCCTGGAAGAATCCCTCATTTACAAGGTCAACCATTTTTTTAATGCCCTCTGCATATCCACTATCTGATGCATGAGCCTTTCCCTCTGATAAAGCCTTTAATCCAGCTGGATTTGATTTCAGCGCAAACATATCGAAAAATGCACCGCTCACAAAACCTTCCTTGGCAAAAAGAGCACATGGGATGATATCATCAGCTACCAGTTCTTTCGTTGCCTCAAGAAGTTCATCATAATTTTCCGGCACCTTAATGTTATTATCTTCGAATACCTTTTTATTGTAATAGAGCAGAATTGAAGAAGCTCCGGAGTCTGGGAAAATATATGTTTTTCCATCATCATAGACTTCCGTTCCCTTTGCAGATTCGGTCATTTTATCTGCATATCCGGTATCCTTTACATACTCAGCTACATCAAGTAAGCTGCCGCTTGCTGAAAGTGATTCCACATCTCCGGCATTTACATGTGCAATATCAGGCATGTCTCCTGTTGCGGCACGTGTCTTTAATGTCTGACCATCATCATTAGGATGTGCCTCAATTTCGAACGTTACATTCGGGTATTTCTCCTGAACTTTGCTGATTGCATAATCCAGAATCGGTTTCTCTGCTTCTGCATAATGTGCAAAAATTTTTAATTTCCGTTCAACATTCGTATCCGTTTCTGCATGCACATTTGCAAGTCCGTAGCAGCCAAGTCCAGACAATGTAAGGACTGCCGACATCATAAAACTGATTACTCTTTTTTTCATTTCTTAATCCTCCTTTTTGATTACCTGTTGTATTTGATGTCTCTATTATCTTTGATTTCATTGACAATTTCCTGTGTTTTATAGGTTTGTTTTTGTAAAAAACAGGCTTCTTTTCTTCATCTGGAAAAAACAGGCTTCTTTTTAGAAAAAACAGGCATTTCTTTTGTTCAGCTTTAACTCTCCATACGATAATGTTATAATTCATTACAGGTTTACAGTACATGAATTCCTAAAATTATTTTGTACTTATCCTATATTGTAAGATTACTTTATTTCGGAAATGGAGGAGAAATCATGTCTGCAAAACGGTTTTCATTACCTGACTTTACATTGAAAAAGAAACTGATTCTTATCATCATGTTTCTTGTATTGTTGCAAAACATTGTTTTACTTATTTTCGCCAATTACCAGTTTTCGCAAAAAGAGCTGAAAAGTTCTGTAGAACATATTCAAAATGAGTGTCATCTACTCCACAATGACCTGAATGCCCAATATCATAATGTCATTCTCTGTTCAAATGAATTGATCAGCACAATCAACCAAACACAAAGTTATTATTTTAGCAATCCGGCTAATTCCTACCTAAAGTCTGCATTTAATTATAACCTGCACTTATTTTCTTTTGTAGACTCTGTGGTTTATCTCACTGTAAATGATAAAATTGTCTGTGCCGGTACCGACAGGGAACCTGACCTCAGCAAAATTAAGGAAGAACTGCTTGATTATATTCCTTCAACCGGGGTTCCGCAGAATCAGTTTCTCACTATACAGAAGCGTACATATCTCGGAACCGATTCACCAGTTTTAACATTTTCAAAAAGAGTAATCAATATTAATACTGGAAAAACACTTGGTTATTTATTTTTAAACACAAAAGCTGCTACTATTTCTTCCTTGTTTGACAATTTAAATCAAAGCTATTATATAATCAATTCCAAACAGGGAATTGTGGTTTCCAATTCAGGGAGCACTGCTTTGTGTCAGGCAGATCCTGACAGTTATTCTTTTATATATAGTGCTAAAACCGGTTCCCAGGTTATAAACATAGACAAAGAAAAGCACATGTTGACTTGGACTCCCACAGGTTTTCTTGATTATATTCTGGTCAATGAAACTCCACTAGAAAACCTCAGATCCACTTTTGCCATAAATATGTTTTTACTGGTTCTTATCCTGATGTTAAGCACTATCACTATTATTTTTCTGATTTCCGCTTTTACCAGACTTATTACAAACCCTTTGGAATATCTTTCTGAAAGAATGCAGCACGTTGAACTTGGAGATTTAAAAGTTCGCTCTAGACTTAAGCAAAACGATGAAATCGGAGATATATCCAATAATTTTAATAACATGGTTCAGGAACTGGAAAAACTGACTGCACAGATCAAGCAGGATGAGCGTCAGAAACGAAAATATGAACTGTCCTTAATGCAGGCTCAGATCAATCCCCATTTCTTTTACAACGTATTGGATTTGATTTATATTTCCTGCTATCAAAAACAGGAAAAACAGGCAGCCACTGTAACAAAATATCTTGCAGATTATTATCGTTGCGTGCTCAGTAATGGAAAAGAACTGATTCCAATTCGGGAAGAATTCCGTATGTTGCAAAATTATCTGCTCATTCAGAGATACCGTTATGCTACTATTTTGGATTTCCAGATAGAAGCAGAACCAGAGGCAGAAAACTACATAATCCCCAAAATGACCTTACAGCCTCTTGTAGAAAATTCTTTATATCATGGAATAAAAGAAAAAACATCTCCTGGAATTATCAAGATTATCTCCAGAGTACGGACTGACCATATTACTTTATGTGTTTGTGATAACGGAGTAGGAATGGAACAGGCAAAACTTCGTGGTTATCTGAGTTCTTCTGAAGCAGAAAATCATTTCGGACTGAAAAGTGTTTACAACCGACTTTTCCTTTACTACAATAACAAATGCAAATTTCGGATTTTCAGTCAAAAAGATACCGGTACAGCTGTTGTCATCTGTATACCAAAGAATTGGGAGGAATTATGATACGTGTATTAATAGCTGACGATGAACTATATTTTCGTAATTACATGCTTACTGCCGTAGACTGGCATTCCCTTGGTTTCCAGGTCTGCTGCTTAGCTCAGAACGGAGAAGAAGTTCTTTCTGAGCTTTCAAAAAATACTATTAATATTGTTTTTCTGGACATTAATATGCCCCATATCAATGGAATAACACTGGCAGAAAAAATCAAGAAAGAATATCCCCATATTATGATTGTATTTATAACCGGATATTCCGATTTCTCATTTACCAGAAAGGCAATACAACTCCAGGTTGAAGACTATATGCTAAAGCCAATATCTCCGGATGAACTCTCTGAGCTTCTTCAAACTCTGAAACAAAAATATAAACAGAAGCAGCAGGAAACTATTCGCAAAAAGAAATTGCATGACTTTACCCTGGATAATTATATGTATTCTCTTCTTTCCTTCTCAAAAGAACCATCTGAATCTGATGATGGTGCAAAATATCTTTTTGACCAATGGAAAGTATCAAATATTTTTCAGATTGCCATAGTAGAATTTAATTATATCTCCTGCCAGGAGCTTAATAAATTAAATTTATCTCTTCTCAAATTCAGTGTAAAAAACTGCCTGGATGAATTGATAAATTCAACAGTTAACTATTACTCTTTCCAGGATACTTATAATAACATTGTTTATCTTTTTAATTTTCAGACACAAAAAAGAGCGGAGAATTTTTCCTTTGATTTTATGAAAACCGTCAAAACATTCATTCAAAAATGGTTTTCTATATAGTTGATATCCACATTTCCGTCCCGATAGTCAGGTTCTTCCAAAATGCCGTATTGATAATCCACATTAGTATCAACGCCTTCTATGATGACTTCACCTAAAGCACTCTGCGCTTTCCGGATTGCTTCTTCTCTTGTTTTTGCCCAGACGCTGATCTTTGCGATCATAGAATCATAAAATGGTGGGATCTTATATCCGCTGTATATTGCGGAATCGATTCTGATTCCTTTTCCACCGGGCAGATGTAAACCTGTGATCGTTCCGGGGCACGGTCTGAAATCTTCTTCCGGTTTTTCCGCATTGATCCGCACCTCGATCGCATGTCCGTTAATTCTGATATCTTTTTGGGAAAAAGTCAGTTTTTCCCCCGCAGCTATTCTGATCTGCTCTTTGATCAGATCAATTCCTGTGATCCACTCCGTGATCGGATGTTCTACCTGTATTCTTGTATTCATTTCCATAAAATAAAAAGTACCGGAAGGCTCTAACAGAAACTCTATCGTGCCTGCATTTATATATCCTGCTGCCTTTGCCGCACGTACCGCTGTCTGTCCCATCTCCATCCGCTGTCTGGATGATAATACGCTGCACGGCGCTTCCTCGATCAGCTTCTGGTGTTTTCTCTGGATAGAACAATCCCGTTCCCCAAGATGTACCACATTACCGTGGGAATCTGCCAGGATCTGAAATTCCACATGGCGGGGACCTTTGATGTAATGTTCCAGATACATGGCATCATCACCGAAGCACTGTTTTGCTTCTGCCTGTGCGATCCGGAAATTCTTTTCAAAATCCTCTTTGGATCCGGAAAGACGCATTCCCTTTCCGCCGCCTCCGAGTGCTGCCTTGATCATAATGGGATAACCGATTTTCTCCGCTTCCTGCAGTCCGTCCCGGTAATCAAAAACCGCTCTGTCGCTGCCCGGTATAACCGGAACCCCCGCTTTCTGCATCGTTTCCCGTGCAAGCTGTTTATTCCCCAGCCTTTCAATCGTTTCTGCCTTAGGACCGACAAAAATAATATTGCACTTTTCACACAATGCTGCAAACTTTGCATTTTCCGATAAAAACCCAAACCCCGGATGAATTGCCTGTGCACCGGTCACAATAGTTGCACTGATGATCCTCTCCATCGATAAATAGCTTTCAGAAAGTGCAGCAGGTCCGATACATACAGCCTCATCTGCCAACTTTGCATGTAACGCTTCCCTGTCTGCCTCCGAATAAATTGCCACCGTCTCGATTCCCATTTCGCGACAGGCTCTGATGATCCGCACGGCGATCTCTCCGCGATTTGCCACAAGTAACTTTCTTATCATTTTTATTTACCCTATCATAAATGTCAGTTGTCCGCTGGCAACTACTTTTCCGTCAACACTCGCTGTTGCTTCTCCGATACCAACCGGTCCCTTTTGTTTTATAATCTTCGTTTCCAGCCTGAGCATATCTCCCGGTACTACTTTTCCACGGAATCTGCATTTCTCAATTCCGCCGA